>Ga0302223_10001662_pt1 | contig 11701 bp, 8 predicted proteins | sample II_Palsa_E2_3_FD_194565 | JGI IMG/M metagenome (GOLD analysis project Ga0302223, IMG submission 194565) | Peat permafrost microbial communities from Stordalen Mire near Abisko, Sweden - II_Palsa_E2_3 | ecosystem: Environmental > Terrestrial > Soil > Palsa > Peat permafrost | place: Sweden... | reverse complement strand
GTAAAGGCGATCGCAAGACCCGTCGCGGCAAGACCTACCGCGGCAGCTACGGCAATACCCGTGCGCATACCGCGGCCCCGGCTGTCGTCGGTGCCAAGCCGACGGTGACCAAGCCGGTTGCTGCCAAGAAAGCCGCGCCGAAGAAAAAGTCGGCCTGAGTTTTTCGGCCAGCTTTGACGAAAGCCCCCGCCTTTGCGGGGGTTTTTGTTGGTGGGTACGACCCGGAGAGTGTGGTGCGATAGATCCTGGTTGGAGCACTGCTACGCTTTCAAAGCATGCTCGATAGCGATCGGAGTGACGCTCAGCCAGTTCGTACGCCGCCCAGCTCCAGCTTGCAGGGTTGCGGCTGCACGATGACATCGTCGCCGACATGGATCTGCTGCCCGTCCAATATCGGCAGCGCGAGCTTGTAGCCAGCTCTACGACGGCCCAGTCGGATCGTAACGATCGCGACCATCCCATTGCCTGCATCGCTGCTGCTGGTTGTGCCCAGGCAGTGGTCGTCGACGCCGGCTGGAATGGTTGCGCGGGACACGATGCTGGCTATGCGACCATCCCTCCATTGATTGGGTTTTTTGCTGAATAGCGGAGTACAGCCGGCGCAAGCCAACGCGGCAAAAAATGTCGAAAGGCAAATAATGCGAAATCTTGGATGCATGCGATGACTCACTTGGCGATAGCTCGTCAGTTGGGGGTTGTCGTGTTGCCGGCTTGCTCGGCATTGGGCGGCGCGCCATCGGGGGTGCTGGCAACAGCTGCTGCCTGCCAGCCGCCGCCAAGTGCCTGAAACAATGCGGCCATATCACTGAGGCGAGCCGCCTGTGCCTGGATTTGTGTGATATGTGTTTGCTGATAAGCCTGCTCGGCGTTCATCACGATCAAGGTGCTGACGTAGCCAAACGCTTGCTGTTTGTGGGTCAGGTCCAGCGTCTTTGCTGCTGCCGTTTCGGCATAAGTTGCTGCCGTCAGCGCGCGTGAGTCGGCGTCCAGCGCGTAGAGTGAATCGGCGACGTTCTGAAAAGCCGATAGCACGACCGAGCGATACTGGGCCTGTGATTGCTGCCAGGCCGCGTCGGCGGCGCGCTGACGGTGCTTGAGCGTGCCGAAGTCGAGTAGCGTCTGCGAAAGGCTGCCGGTAAGTCCCCAGAAGGTATTGTTGTCGGCAAACATCCGACTGAAGCTAGTTGCGCTGCCGCCGTACTGGACTGAAAGCGATAGCTGCGGCAATCGGTTGGCGATGGCGACCCCGATCTGCGCATTGGCAGATTGCACCTCAGCCTCGGCGGCACGCACGTCGGGCCGTTGATCGACAAGCTGCGAGGGCAAGATGCTGGGCAATGACGCCGGTAGTCGCAACGCCGACAGATCGAAATCATCCTTGCCGCCTTGTGCTGGCGGGTCGCCGGCTAGCACAGCCAGCAGGTCGCGCGTCTGCTCGAGTTGTTTCTCCAGTGGCGGCAGTAGCTGTTGTGCCTGTGCCAGTGCCGTTTCCTGCGTGGCGACATCGAGGCCGGATGCTTCACCGAGCGTCGCCTGCTGTTGCAGCAGTGTCAGTGATTTTTCGTTGGCGCTCAGCGCTTCCTTTGCAGCCTGGATCTGCGCGCGCTCTGACGCCTCCTCGATCGCTGCCAACACGACGTTTGAGGCCAGGGTGATATAGGTGGCTTGCATTTGAAAGCGCTGTACGTCTGCCTGCGCCTGCAAGGATTCGACGGTACGGCGATTCAGGCCGAACACATCCGGCGAGTAGGCTACGTTCAACTGTGCCGTATGCAGCGTATAAATCGCCTGACCCGAGTTGAGCGTCGGCGCGATCGTGCCGACCGCGTTTTTTTGCCGGCTGGGCGAGTAGCTCAATTGCGCGGTGGGGAAGTAAGCGCCCCGTTGTGCAGCGACGTTTTCCTGTGCTTGCCGCAGCGTTGCCTGCGCGCTCTCGATATCCGGATTGTGGGCAAGCGCCCGTTCTACCAGTGCATCGAGCTTGGGCGAAGCGAAGAGGTTCCACCATGCTTGCCCGATGGTTGCACCGGGCTGCGGATGTTCTGTTTCGTTGCTCGACGCGTTGTTGCCGACAGGGTTCGCCAGCGACGAACGGGTAAAACGGGTCTCGGTGGACAGGCTTGGCCGATGGTAATCAGGGCCCACGACGCAGCCAGCGCAGAGTGTCGTGAGCAAGGTCATGAGAGCGGGCTTTATGAGAACAGGTTTGATAAGAACAGGCTTCATGAAAGCCGGCTTCATGAAAGCTGACCCCGGACACGTGATCGTCGATGTGAAGTTCATCACAGGCCTCCCTTTTCCGGGCTGGCGAGTGTTTTGCGTGCTTTGCGGCGATTCGACCACTCCACCACCAGCACCTGCAGCGCCGGCGCGACGATCAGCAGCATGACGGGCCCGAGCAGCATGCCGCCCACCACGACGGTGGCCAGTGGCCGCTGTACCTGGCTGCCGATGCCGGTAGAAATCGCCGCCGGCAGCAGGCCGATGCATGCGGACAATGCCGTCATCAGCATGGGTCTCATGCGTTGCTCGGCCGCGAGGTACATCGCTTCGAGTGGCGGGTTTCCCTCGAATACAAGGTGATTGAAGTAGGAGATGACCAGGATGCCGTTCATCACCGAAACGCCGAACAGCGACACAAAACCGATCGCTGCCGACACGCTCATGTTCAAGCCGGACAGGTATAGCGCGATGATGCCGCCAGCGATCGAGAACGGGATCGCGGCCAGGGTAAGCAGGCTGTCGCGCAGCGAATTGAACAGCGTGTAGAGCAGGGCAAGGATCAACCCGACCGCAATCGGCAGCACGATCGCCAGCCGATGTTTGGCCTGCTGCAGATCTTCGAATTCGCCGGCCCAGATGATGTGATAGCCGCTGGGGAGCTCCACATGCTTGGCGATGCGAGCCTGCGCATCCTCTACCGTGCTGCCCAGATCGCGGCCACGTACGCTGAACTTCACCGGGATGAAGCGCTCGTTGCTCTCGTGGTAGATGTAAGAGGCGCCAGTATCCAGCGAGATCGTCGCTACCTCGCGCAGCGGAACATAGGCGGTGGCGCCGCTGGGTGCGGTGTAGCCCACCTTGATATCGCCGATCGCCTGTATGTCCGATCGGTACTGCGGTGCCAGACGCACCACCAGCGAAAACTGCCTGTCGTCTTCCAGCACGGTGGTTGCTTGCGTGCCTCCGGCGGCGGCCTGCACTACGGTGTTGATATCGCCAGTGTTGAGGCCGTAGCGTGCGGCCTTGGCGCGGTCGATGGTGATGTTGAGATTGGGCTGGCCCAGCACATGGAATACGCCGAGGTCCTCAATCCCCTTGACCTGACTCATCTCGTGACGAACTTGATCGGCCAGCTTCTCCAGCACTGCAAGGTCGGGGCCGATCACCTTGACCGAATTGGCCCCTTTTACGCCCGACAGGCCCTCTTCGATGTTGTCCTGAATGTACTGCGAGAAATTGAATTCGACGCCAGGGAATTCGTCGGTGAACTCCTTTTGCAAATCATTGACCAGTTGCTCCTTGGTGTGGCCGCTGGGCCAGTCGCCTTCGGGTTTGAGCGGCACAAACAGCTCGACGTTGTAGAAGCCGGAGGCGTCGCTGCCGTCATCGGGTCGTCCGTGCTGGGACACCACCGTGATCACTTCCGGATGCGCCTTGACGATCTGCCGCATGCGGTTGACCTTGTCCATGCCGGCTTCGAGCGAGATCGTGGTCGGCATGGTGGCGCGGATCCAAAGGTTGCCTTCTTCCAGCGCTGGCAGAAATTCGCTGCCGATGCGCGGCAGCAGTAGGGCTGCCAACAGCAGAAACGCCACACCGATGGCGACGGTCGCCTTGCGCTTCTCGAGCGCCCAGCGCAGCACTGGCGAATAGATCCGGCGGATGCCGCGTACAAAGATAGTTTCCGCTTCGCTGACGTGCCTGGGCAGTAGCAATGAGGCCAGCACCGGAGTCACCGTGAAGGTCGCGAGGAGCGCACCGGACAAGGCATAGGCATAGGTGCGTGCCATCGGGTTGAAGATCTGCCCCTCCACACCTTGCATGGTGAACAGCGGGATGAAGGCGGCGACGGTGATCGCGGAGGAAAACAGCACCGCGCGATCCACCTGCACCGCACTGATGAACAGCAGGCGAAGCCGTTCGGTCCAGCCATGCGCCGCATGGCCACGCGCATACATCGCGAAATCGCTTTGCGCCTGGTCGTGCAGCAACTGCTGCTTTTCCTCGTGATTCTTCTGAAAGTTGCGGAAGATGTTCTCGATCAGGATCACCGCCGAATCGACGATGATGCCGAAATCCACCGCACCCACGGACAGCAGGTTGGCCGAGTCGCCCAGCAGCACCAGGATGATGATGCTGAAGAACAGCGCGATCGGGATATTGGCGCTGACGATGATCGCGCTGCGCAGATCGCCCAGGAACAGCCACTGGATCAGGAACACCAGCAGACAGCCGAACAGCAGGTTGTGCAACACGGTATGAGTCGTGACATCGACCAGGGTGGAGCGGTCGTAGAACGGCACCACCTGGACACCCGGCGGCAGAGTGCCGTCATGGTTCAGTTTGTTCACTGCCGCCTTGACGCGGGCGACCACGTCATTGGTCTTCTCGGTGCGGTTCATCACTACGATGCCGGTGACCACGTCATCCTGATCATCGCGCCCGGCTTTGCCGAGACGGGGCACCGAGCCGACCGATACCTTCGCGACATCCTTGACCAGCACCGGCGTACCGTTCGACTGTGTCAGCACGATATTGCCGATATCACCGACGTCCTTGATCAGTCCCACGCCGCGGATATTTACCGATTGCTGGCCAAGGTTGATGGTGCGACCACCGACGTTGATGTTCGCATTGCCGATCGCGCTGATCAGCTGCGGCACGGTGATGTTGTAGCCCTCCAACTTGCGCAGGTCGGCGTCGACAGCGTATTCCTTGGTCGTGCCGCCCCACGTCACCACCTGGGCGATGCCCGGTACCGACAACAGCCGGCGCATGATGACCCAGTCCTGCAGAGTGCGCAGGTTGGTCAGGCCGTAGTGCGGCGGCCCGACTACTTGATAGCGGAAGATTTCGCCGACCAGGCTGGAAGCCTGGATCTGCGGCTGCTGATTGCTCGGAAGATTGACGTTCTGCTGCAGGTTCAGCGCCGCCTGCGTATAGGCGAAGTAATAGTCGATGCCGTACTTGAAAGTGATGCGGACGAAGGACAGGCCGTAGAACGAGGTCGAGCGAATGTTGTCGACGCCGGGCGTGGTGGCCAGGCCGATTTCCATCGGTCGTGTATAGGTCCGCTCCATTTCCTCCGCCGAAAGGCCGGGCGCCTGGGCGGTGATCTCGAGGATCACCGGTGCCGGATTCGGGTAGGCCTCGATATTGAGTTTGGAGTACGCCGCCAGGCCGGCGACGACGAAGGCCGCCAATGCCATGAGCACGATGGATCGTCGGGTCAGGGCAAATGCGATGAGGGCTCTGAACACGGTCCTGCCTTCTTTCTTCTAATGGGAGTGCGTGGCTATTCGCGACGAGGGGTTGTTATTGCGACTGCAGCGCCAGCGCATTGCTGAGGAACAGGGCGCCATCGCCAGCTACCCGTTCATTGGCCGTGAGGCCGTTAAGGACTTGATCCAGGCCATCCTGCTGCAGGCCGAGCTTGACCTCGCGTCGCACGAAGTGACGGCCGTCCTGCGTAGTGAATACGGTCATGGTGCCGTCGCCTTCGCGCACCACGGCATTGACCGGCACGGCGATCGACGGCATTGGTGCACCGGTCTGCACGGTGAAGGTGGCAAGCATCTGCGGATGCAGCTGATGTTGGGCGTTATCGATTTGCGCGTGCACGATGATCCGATGGGTATTGGGATCGACTGCACTGCCGATGTAGCTGATCTTGCCCTGCAGCGTTCGGTTCGGCAGAGCGGTTATCGTCACGGTTACCGGCTGACCGATGCGCAGACTCGAGATAGCGTCCTCGGCCACATTGGCCACCACCCATACGCTGGACAGGTCGGCTACCGTGATGGGAGCGGTAGCCGAGCCGGGTTGAACCAGCGTGCCGGGTGCGATGCTGCGCGCGGTTACCTGGCCGGCAAACGGGCTGACGATCGCCAGGGCATCGTCGACTTTGCGGTTGACGACGATGCGATCCATCGCTGCATCCGACTTGCCGAAGATACGCACTGCATTGCGGGCAGCCTGGTAATTGCCTTCGGCAGTCTGCTGATCGGAGACAGCCTGCTCGATGTCCTTCTGTGCGTTGGCCTGGACTTCGAGCATTTTGCGGGCTCGCTCCAGCGTCTTGTTCGACAGCGCGAGCAGACCCGCTGTCGAAATCAGATTGGACTCGGCCTGCACCAGGTCGGGGCTTTCCACAGTGAACAGCGTCTGGCCTTTCCTGACATCGTCGCCTGCCTCGGCCTGCACCTGCAGCACGCGTCCCTGATAGGGCGAGAACACCTGGGTCAGGCGGTTCTGGTTGAAGTCGACATAGCCGGTCGCATCGAGTTGTGTATCGAAGCCGTGCGTGCTTGCCGGAACCACGTTGATATGCCTGGCCTGCAGATCGGTGATCGCCACCGCATCCTTCGCGGCTAACGTATCGGCCGTGGCCGGCATCGGCACATTGCTGCGCGGGGCAAGCCATGTGTAGGCGAGAAACAGGATCAGGATGACCGGGAGAGCGGCTGCGCCGATCTTCAACGTGCGGGTTGTCTGCATGCTCACTCCAGATTCGATGCTGTAGCAAAACGCCGACAGCAAAACCGCCACGGCCTGCACTCGGCAGGCGTGCCGGATCAACCTCCGGGCAGCGGATCTCCGCTGCGTGTCGCATGACGACGGGCGAGAACACACAGCTCGCTGGTCGGCGCGTACTGCGACCAGCACCTTAGTGGCCACACAATCCAGGGAATAGTTACGGTTTGGAAAGGTTGTCGCCGCGATGAATATGGCGATGCTCTCGGCAATCGTCAGAGTGGATATGTCCGATCATGCGGTGGGTATGCCAGTGATGGTCAATCGCCAGATCACCGCGGCGGCAAGAGAAACGGCGGCAGCGATCCACAACGCAGCGTGCATGCCGTTCTCGAACGAAGGAGATGTCGCGATCAGCGTGCCGAACACGGCAATACCCAACGCGGCACCGGTTTGTCTGGCTGAGTTGAGTACGCCGGCGGCGATGCCGGCCTGGCTTTTCTCGACCGTTCCCATGGCGGGCGCCGTAGCAGCCGGGGAGATGAAACCGGCGGCGATGCCGATCGCCGGCATGGACAGCGCGGCGAGCCAGTAAGGCGACGCTGGAGTGAGCAGGGTCAGTCCCAGGAAGCCAAGCATGTAAAGACCGAATGCCGCGCACATGGGCCAGCGTTGGCCGTATCTGGCGACGAGAGGGCCCGAGAGCATGCTCCCGACCACCATTACCGCGGTCAGCGGCAGAAAGGACAGCCCGGTCCACAACGGCGAATAGCCGTGCACGCGCTGGAAATACAGGCCGAGCAAGAAGGTCAGGCCATAGAACACAAAGGCCGACACCATCGAAATGAGGGTTGAGCCGGAAAAGATGGCGTTCTTGAACAGGTGCAGCGGCAACATGGGATGTGACCGGCGAGCCTCGATCAACAGAAAAGCCACCCATGCCATGCCGTCGATGGTCATCCCGGCCAGGATCGTTGGCGATCGCCAGCCGAGCCGTGAGCCTTCGATCAGCACGGCGATCAATGCGCCCAGTGCAAGCATCGCGGTGATTTGTCCGGCGGGGTCGAACGGCCGTGCGTGCAGTGACCTCTTGTCACGAGGGATGCGGCAAGTCAGCCAGATTCCGACCACGCCGATCGGTGCGTTGACCAGAAAGATGCTGCGCCAGTCGAACAAGTGAATCAGGATGCCGCCGACCAGGGGGCCGGCCGCCATGGCGACTCCACCGCAGCCGACCCATACGCCGATCGCCGAGGCACGTTGCTGAGGATGCGGATAGGCATGGCTGATCAGGGTCAGCGAGCACGGTACCAGCATGGCCGCTCCGACACCTTGCAACGTGCGAGCGGCGATCAGAATCATCAGGTCGGGCGCCAGTCCACAGAGCGCCGAGGCGAGGATGAACACGATCAGGCCGGCGAGGTACATATTCCGGGCGCCCCAGCGATCGCCTGAAATGCCGCCGGTCAGCAGCAGGCTTGCAAAAGCCAGGGTATAGGCGCTTACGATCCATTGCAGGCCAGCGATATCGGTTGCCAGGGCCTTGGAGATGCGTTCCAGCGCGACGTTGACGATCGATGCATCCAGCAACACCACGGCGTAGCTGATGCTGGTCGCCGCCAATACTCGACGTTGCAGCATGCTTGTGGCAGACACGGTCACCTTATCCATGACGTCGAGTGTGCACCGATCTTGCTGCTTGATGCTTCGATACTTGACGAAGCATTCGATCCGGCATGGGGTTACGCTGGCGACAGGTTTATCGGGGATCGAGCATGCGCGCACAACCTAATCTCGCTTCTGTCGCTTATCTGATCGCTGATCCGACGCGCGCGACCATGTTGATGACGCTGGTCGACGGACGGGCATGGCCGGCCGGTGAACTGGCCCATGCAGCGGGTGTGACGGCGCAAACGGCCAGCGCGCACCTTGCCAAACTTCTCGCCGGTGGCTTGCTGACAGTCAAGACCGAAGGGCGGCATCGCTACTATCGGTTGGCGGGCTCGCACGTCGCGCTGGCGCTCGAGCATCTCGCCTTGATTGGCACCACAGAACCTGTACGACGACGGTTGCCTGATCCGGAGGCGCGTCATCTGCGTCTGGCTCGTTGCTGCTACGACCACCTAGCCGGGCGGGTGGGAGTGGCAATGACGCGAGGCTTGCAGGAGCGCGGATGGATTGTCGCTGCGGCGGATAAGCGATTCGATGTGACGCCAGCGGGTGTCGTATGGTTCGACCGCATGGGCCTCGATCTGGGCGAGTTGCCGTCGAGCCGGCATGGAATGGCCCGACAATGTCTCGATTGGACGGAGCGGGAGTACCATCTTGCCGGTCCGCTCGGGGTGAGATGGATGAGCCTGTTATGCGCGAATGGTTGGCTGCGACGCTCGAAAACGTCTCGTGCTGTCCAGGTCACGCCGAAGGGTTGGGCAGGGTTGAAAGAACAGCTTGGCGTCGATCAAGGTCAACTCATGCCATCGCCTGAGTCGTGAAGAGCGCGCTCTCAGCCCTGCGGTAGCGAGATGCTCACCTTGAGGCCGGGAAGGGCGTCTTCCAGCGTGAGTGTGCCGCGATGCAGGGTAACTACCGCAGCCACGATCGACAGACCAAGGCCGTTGCCGCGCAAATGGCGACTGGCATCGACCCGGAAGAAACGCTCGGTCACTCGCCCAATGGCCTTGGCTGGGATGCCAGGGCCATCGTCCTGCACTACGAGGAGCACGTTCCTGTTATCGCGCAGGATACACACCTGGATACGTGCGCCACGACCAGCGTATTTCAGGGCATTGTCCAGCAAGTTGGCGGTGACACCGGCGATCAGATCGCGGTCCACGAAAACCTGTGGCTCCCCTTCGATCTTCAGACTCAATTGCATGCCCTCGTTCTCGGCCGCCGGCTGGTACAGCTCGACGATGTCGGCGATCACCCCGCCCAGAGGCATCGATTCAAAGTGCTGGCGACGAACGCCGGATTCGGCTTCGGCAATCTGCAGCAGCTTGTCGAGCACGATCGTGACGGCATCGATTTCATCAATGGCGTATTGTGCGCTGGCGGATAGTCTGTCTGTCGTCGAATGCCGATGCAGCGCATCCTCGAGGCTGCTACGGATGCGGCTCAGCGGCGTTCGCAGATCGTGTGCAATGGCGTTGGATACATCGCGCGCGGTTTCCATCAGGCGTTCGATCTCATCGAGCATGGAGTTGACGTCGTGCGCCACGATGGCGAACTCGTCCTGCGACCGACCGACGGCGATGCGCCGGTCGAGATTGCCCGCGGAAATTTCGGTGGTGGTGCGGTGAATCGCGTTGAGCTGCCTTTTCAGCTGTCGGCGAAACAGCCATGCGCCGAGCGTTGCCAGCACTAGCGCCAACAGACCGCCCAGCGACAGTGCCGTGATGCTCATGCGCTCGAGTTCGTGCTGATCCTGCACGTCGCGCCCGACGACTAGGTTGGTGCCATCCGGAAAGCGATAGATCAGTAGCCGGCTGATCGAGTCGCGCCCGAGTCGTTTCACCTGCTGTTTGACCAGCTCGTTACTGTGGCCATTGAGACCCGACCATGCGGTGAGGTTGCCGATGATCTTGTGCCCCTGCGGATCGACCAGCAGATAGACCTCGGTGTCGACATCGCGATCGTCGGTGAGCAGGAGATGGATCTCGTGCTCAAGTGCAGCCTGTCCCGCCTGGTTGTATATCTTGATAAGGCGCCGGGAAGTCGCGGTCAGCTGCGCATCAATATTGCGGGATATCAAGCCGGCAGTACCGATGTAGAACACGGTCGAGATGAGTGCGACCGAGACCAAGAGCAGCAGGCCGTAGCCGACAGCCATGCGAAACACCACGGAGTGCCGAAAACTAGCCATGGTCTGTGGTTTCGCCGGGCACGCCGACGGTATAGCCGACACCGCGTACAGTCTGAATCAGGGGGATTGCAGCATCCTTGTCTATCTTGGTGCGCAGTCGGCTCATCTGCACATCGATGACATTGGTCTCCGGGTCGAAGTGATAGCCCCACACTGCAGAGAGCAACATCTTTCGGGTGACCACCTCGCCCTGATGCCGAACCAGATACTCCAGTAACTGATATTCGCGTGGCTGCAGGGTGATCGGCTGTTGATCGCGATATACGCGACGCGTGCGCGTATCGACCCGTAGATCCCCTACCAGAAGCATGCCTGGATCACCGCGCTGGCCGGCTCGGCGGATCAGCGCCTCGATACGGGCCAGCAACTCGTCGAACGCGAACGGTTTGGTCAGGTAGTCGTCACAACCGCCGCGTAGCCCGCGCACGCGCTCGTTCAAGCTGCCGAGCGCGCTGAGAATCAATACCGGCGTGGCATCGCCTCGCACACGCATGGCCGACAGAATGTCGAGCCCATCGAGTTCGCCAGGCAGCATCCGATCAAGCACGATCACATCCCACTGTGTTTCGTTGGCAAGGGCAAGGCCGCGCGAGCCGTCGTGGCTAACGGTCACCGCGAACCCGGCGCGTTGAAGTCCGTCCTGGACAAGCTGCGCGGCAGCTTTGTCATCTTCGATAAGCAGACACCGCATGCGATGGGACTCTTGGTTGAAGGTATTCAGGCGGCACGCGTGCAGGGCTTTTGAATGTCGGGCCAATCATAAGGGTACTGGCTACTGCCAACACTGTGTGGCAGTTGGCTTTCACCAAGGCTTCCAAGTTGCTCGTGGGTACTTGGCGTTGAATTTTGAGGGTGGCCTGGGCCTGAAGGCCTTGCTGGTCGCGCGATCGAGAGTTCTCAATAGTTTCTGCCGACGTCCATCGGGGCGCGCGTTGTTGCGGCCTGGCACGGGTTTCTCGCCATGCGGGAGTGCGAAGCAGAAAGCATGGCTGAACGTTGCCTGGCATAGCTATTCCAGTCGTTTGCGAGCTTGGGAAGTGTCATGTACCATTGAACTATTGTATTAATGCGTTAGTACGTTATGAAGCGACGATCACTGGATCCGGAGACGCCCGATGCGTCCGCCAAGTTGAGTCTTTGCGA
>Ga0302223_10001660_pt1 | contig 11710 bp, 14 predicted proteins | sample II_Palsa_E2_3_FD_194565 | JGI IMG/M metagenome (GOLD analysis project Ga0302223, IMG submission 194565) | Peat permafrost microbial communities from Stordalen Mire near Abisko, Sweden - II_Palsa_E2_3 | ecosystem: Environmental > Terrestrial > Soil > Palsa > Peat permafrost | place: Sweden... | reverse complement strand
GTTTGCCCAACTTCAAGTAGAGCTGAACCGCTCGCAGACGGTCTTCATACGAGTACATGGACTACCTCCTGATAGTCCAAGATTTTGTCCGCACCCCCCGTGGGTCAATATTCGATGCAAATTCCCGGTCTTAGTGGATCAGGTTTCCGTGCAAATCAACAGAGGGAGCTTAGTATAAAGAGCGCGACGTATTGGAGAGCGTATTCGGCCACAACGTGACCATTGATGGGGGACGCCAGATAGGGATGGGCGCCGTTAAACCCTCCACTGCAAGGTGACATATGCGCCGAAAAATCATCAAACTGCGTTCGCGCCAAGTCATCAGGGTGTGCGGAATAGTTGATCAAATCAGCAATAAAATATCGATCATCAAGGTCGTCTCCTTCTGGAGGCGAGTTGGCAAACTGCAGGCTCGTTTTGCCCCATGCGAAATTGACATGCGCCAAACGCCATTGGCTTAGAAATGGATACCGCTCTCGCCAGCCATTAACCATGGCTCGCAACTGATCCCGACTGTTCGGGACGTCTGAATCGGTAACCACCAAATTCCAAGAACCTTGGTTTAACGAATTTAGAAAGAAGGAAGCACAATTTGCGCGCTCCCGGAATGTGCTCTCATACAGGTCTTCAAGCCCCGGTATCCGACTCAGCAGGGCCTGAAGATTGATCGTGAGATTTTCGAGCGAGTTTGAGCGCGCGCAAGGCATCTCTGTACTGCGCGGATTGGACCCTGCCTCAATGAAATGCAATTTGTTCCTGGAGGCTACCGCATCATTGAAGTAGTGAAACGTCCCGCGGCCCGTTATTTTCGCGGAGAGTTCCGCTAACTGGCTATCGGGCGCCGAGGTGTCCTTCAAAGCGTGAGATCCCACAAGGTTTCCTAGCCGATTTTTTCGATCGGTTACTAGGATAAGCGCCTTCGCAAATCCGAGCATTCCGTAGAACTGTTGCAGCGGCCGAATCTCGATTGGCGACGATGCAGACGCTTCATAGAACAGGCGACCCTGCCTCAGGCACGCAAGAATCTCTTGCGTTTGCTCCACGTTGGGATGCCAACCGTGCTTGCGCTCGATGACACTAGACAGATTATTTGCGCTTTCGAGGAACTGCAGGTTATGAGATTGCGACACGCGGTCTCCGCTAAGACTCTGGTTGTGCGAAACGATAGCAGAACTTGGCGCCTCCCTATCCTTCCCACCAAGATAGGGGTTGTCCGACCGGTCAGAATCAGTTTCTCCAGGTTCATAATCGGAAAAACAAACGAAAGCATAAACGGCGGAGGGCTCGCCCCCTCCGTCTATGCCACATTTATTACCGCATGCCCGGGACGCGGGACTTGTCACCTGTGTCCACGGCCTACCGCGCAAGCACCCGTTAAATCCATCCGCTTATCTTGGGCTTCTCGGCTTAAGGGAGACGACCGCTATGCCATTGGAAGCCGTCGTTCTGTCTATATCGTGGGAGACCGAGATGGGTCGAGTCCGGTCCTGCCATTCGATAACCAAGTTTCGCTTGACCTTGACCTGGGCATTTTGGGTACCCACCGGCGATTACCAGCCTGCTACTTACCACGGGCCGGGTTTGATCAATTCTGACACAGTGTGTACGATCAAATCTGAGCTAATACAGGTTAGGGTGTTCCCCGGGCGAATTTCGCATGGACGAGAGCCCTGTGGAGTTCATTGTCGGAGCGGGACTTCCCAGTTCTAATGGGTTCGATGACGCTGCATTCTAGATAGAACGTGGCTTCTGGGGTCAAAACCGTCATGCAGCAACTTCCCTCTTAGCCGGCTCGATCTTCACCGTACTCGCCTGCTCAGCGTGCCATAAGTCATACTGCAATTGCTGCCGCAGCCAAATTTCCAGATTCCCACCGAACCACTGAGACAAGCGGATCGCCATATCGGCGCTGATCGCGGCCCGTCCATTAATCATTCTCGACAGCGCGACACGCCGAGCTGCTCTGCGGCCTCGGTCACACTCAAGCCCAAAGCAGGTAGCACGTCCTCCTTGAGCATTTCGCCGGGGTGCGGCGGATTGTACATGCGCGTCATATCCCTATTCCTAATGATAGTCTTGGTAATCGACGATCTCCACATCGTATCCGTCAAAGCGGAACGTCAATCGCTAGTTACCGCTTACCCATACGGGCCAATGTCCTGCCATGGTTCCAGTCAATGCATGTAGCTTCCAACCTAGCGTGTCCATTGCCAGTGGACTGTTTGCTACATTGAGCCGGGCCAATTGCCGCCGGAGTTTGCTGGCATGATCCGGTCGGATATCCACCCTCTATTCCCGATGGCAGGTGGCGAAGCTGATGGAGTCAGTGAAGTAGATGTTTGTGCGCAGCATTCGAAATGGCATTTTCGCTGCACCGGTAGAGTATATTGGTAGCGGGCTGGAAAGCACGCCTGCTTGTGCTATATGGTGCAACCGTGTTCAGCGGACGCTTGTCGATGTGGATGCTACGTTCTATTGGTTTGGACGTTAAACTTGAATTAGCAATCGAACCGCAGTGTCCGGGGAAGTAGGGGGCATATTTGGGGGCACATAGAAATGGTAGAACGGCTCGGGCCTATGTTTTAAAAGGTTTTGGCTGATCAATTCAATTCCTGCAGCCGCACCAGTAATATCAAGGGGTTACAGCATTTTTGCTTGTAACCCCTTTGTCATTTCTGGCTCCATGTAACCGCTATGTAACCGGATTTGGTCGAATCGAATCTATGCCGATCAACGTCGCCGCGTTGTGACGTAGCTGGAAGTGTTGTAGCGCCGGTCCGATGCCAGCCATCCCATGGGTTGACGGCGAGAGGCCAATACCGACTAGGACGACATTAGATGCTTTTCCTATGGTCTGGTTAGCGGAAAAACTGCGCGATGCGTTGATATGCTTGATCACGCAGCAACCTCCCTCTTTGCCGGCTCGATCTTCACCGTACTCGCCTGCTCAGCGTGCCACAAGTCATACTGCAATTGCTGCCGCAGCCAGATTTCCGCATTTCCGCCCAGCCACTGAGACAAGCGGATAGCCATATCGGCACTGATCGCGGCCCGTCCATTAATCATTCTCGACAGCGCCACACGCGACACGCCGAACTGCTCGGCGGCTTCAGTCACACTCAGGCCCAAGGCAGGGAGTACGTCCTCCTTAAGCGTTTCGCCGGGGTGCGGCGGATTGTACATGCGCGTCATATCCCTATTCCTAATGATAGTCTTGGTAATCGACGATCTCCGCATCGTCTCCGTCAAAGCGGAACGTCAATCGCCAATTATCGAGGGTGCGTTTCCTGGTGCCGATACGTTCGGCGAACTGCTCGCGTGTGTATTCAAGCGTTGCCATGGCATCCCGCAGAAAGGCTTGCTGGGACTTGGTTTGTCACTTTTTTCACTCGGGTATTTCCGTAGGATGATCGTTACTTCGTGGGCTATTGTAGCGGATGCGCCGGCCCTCCTTTTCGGCTTGTTGTGTGCCGTACCATCTGCAACAAGTTCAAGACGTAAAACTAGGATGGCGGCATTCCGCTCGGGATTGCTGGCAATTGCGTTACCCAGGTACAGATTTCTGCGGAAACCGTGGTCGGTACGATACCGCACGCAAATAAGGATGCGCATGCGGCAGCGTTTGAAGTCGACGTTAGTCTCGCGCTCCGGGATCTATACCGGCACAGCGGGTGGGGCGGCCGCCGGTGTTTGCGCTTGCGCCACGACTGTTTCGACAAAGGTCGCGAAGGCGCGTGCTTTGGCGCTGGCGCGGCGGCCGGTGGGAAACACGGCCCACAGATCGAGCGGCGGCAAGAGCCAATCTTCGAGGACGAGTTTGACCGTTCCGGCCTTCAACTCCGGTGCGAAGAGCCATTCCGAGCTGACCGTCAGCCCGAGATCGGCGAGCACCGCGGCTCGCACGCCTTCGCCTGCGGTAACTCTGATGCGTCGTTTCGCCGACACCGAAACCTCGATCGTTCCACGTTGAAAGGTCCAGACTGTTGCCGCCGCCGACCGTTCCAAGAAGACGGCCTGGTGGTGCGCCAGATCGTCGGGCGTGGACGGCACACCCGCACGCTCGAAGTAAGCCGGTGTCCCCAGCACGAACCGTCCGCATTGGCCGATCTTGCGAGCGGTCAGCGTCGAGTCGCTCAGCGAGCCCATGCGTAGCGCTACGTCGATGCCGCCTTCCACCAGATCGATGGGGCGATCATCCATGATGATCTCGATGTCGAGATCGGGGTGCTGAGCGAGGAATGCGGCGAGGTGGGGAATCACATGCAAGCGCGAGAAAGTGACCGCCGCGCATACCCGCAAGCGGCCGCTCAGGCTCACACCCGCACCGCGCGCGGCGCGTTCGGCTTCATCGGCTTCTACGATGGCGCGCTTGGCTCCATCGTAGAAACTCCGTCCCGCTTCGGTGGGCATAAGGCCGCGGTTGGAGCGTAAGAGCAAATGCACGCCCAGCCATTTCTCCAACTGGGAGACCGTCTTGGACACGGCCGGCTGCCCGATATGCAACTGACGAGCAGCGCCCGAGAATGTGCCTGTCTCGACCACGCGGACGAATACCTCCATGGCAGAAAGTCTATCCATCACCGGCTCCTTAAAGTCGACATAGGCTGCGGTGGGCAAGGCGAGCAGCTTGAATAAGCAGGTCTATCATCGGTGCGCCAGATCATGAGCCAATCGCACGCAGTGTCTATCTGCGAGGGGTATCTTGGTACGCCCTGACCTGGGCGGCAAGGCGGTCCAATTTGTCGTCGGGGATGCCGCGCATACGCAAACCTTCACAGGTATGAACGAGGTAATCGGCAGAGGTGCCTAATGCACCGGACGCAGTTGCCAAGCGCTCGACGATCGCATCGTATGCCAGGTCGCCATCGTATTGCGCACCAGTCGGTCAACCACGGTCGACCGACTGGCAACACAGGCATGAAGGTCAAGCCAGGGTCGCCTGGATCGCGTCGCCGCAGATCAGACCTTGACTTCGGGCACAGTCGGAAAGTCCACGGGAATCTCAGTGACGCTATGCAGATAGTTGCTGATGATTTTATCGCCCACGACAACCAGCACATCGACCAGGTTGCCCTTCGTATAACCGGCGGCAAAGAAAGCTTCCAGCAGCACCTTGTCGCCATGGCCGCGTTCGAGCGCGACATTGCGCACGAACTTCGCGAGTGCATCGAGCTTCGGCTCGAAAGCGATATCGGCCTTGCGTATCGCGATGATCTGATCGTCCGTGAAGCCGTGCATTTTACCCAAGGCAGTATGGGCGCTCAGGCAATATTTACAGCCGTTCACCTGGCTGACGACCAGGTTCACCACTTCGCGTTCCTTCGTGTTGAGCGACGACTTGGAATTTTGCAGTGCCAAGTAATTGCCTAGCGCGTGTTCCGAGTAAGCAAATGTCGCGTATAGGTTAGGCACGAAACCGAGCGCTTTTTGCAGGTTGTCAAAGATAGCCCGATTCGCGGGAGCGACGTCTTCGCGCTGGGGAACTGTGATTGTGGTCATGCTGTGATTCCTTCTTGGTGATGCCCTTGATGCAAGGGACATCCGCATTTCCGCGGATGTGTGCAAGCACGGAATACTCGATACGGGAATAGCGAGTATTCCCGTGCCACCTCGTTTTGGCGATCGCTCAGTACTGAGAGACGCCGCCATCGACATCAAGCTCGATGCCCGTGATGTAGGCACTGTCGTCGGAAGCGAGGAATACGGCTGCCTTACCCATGTCTTCGGGGCTGCCCAGCCGAGACAGAGGAATCGTGTCGACGATGCCGGCATGCGCGGCCTCTGGGATCAATGACTGCAGTCCCGGGGTGAGGGTATGGCCTGGGCTCAATACATTGATGCGGATGCCCAACCCTTTGGTGTCCAAAATCCAGCCGCGCGCCAAGTTCCGCACGGCTGCTTTGGTCGATGAATAGACCGACATACTGGGGATACCGATGGAACCGGCGATCGAGCCGGTGAAAATCACCGACGAACCCGTCGACAAGAGCGGCAGGGCTTTCTGGAAACCGAACAGCAGGCCCTTGACGTTCGCATTGTAGGTCTTATCGAAATGCTCCTCGGTGATCTCGCCAAGCTTCATGAACTCATAGAAGCCGGCGTTCAATGTCAGCACATCAATGCGCCCGGCCTTCTGCTTGATGGTCGCATACAGCGCATCTAGATCGGCAAGCGTGCCCGCATCGCCTTGAACGCCAATCGCACCGTGGCCGATTTCCGCTACCGCGCGGTCAATTTCAGACTGGCGGCGGCCCGTGATGAACACGCGAGCGCCTTCATTGGCGAATGCCTTGGCGATACCGAGGCCGATACCGGCGCTGGCACCGGTGACTACGGCGACCTTACCCTCAAGTTTTTTGCTCATGGTTGCGTTCCTTCAATCTGGGTTGCGTTACGCCGTTCGTCCATGTCGGAGCGTCTCGGCGGGCGCCAGGGTTGGCGCTGAAGCATCGAAATAGTAGAGGATGGAACGAATCACCAGTAGCCGGCGGCCGAGACTAATCACTATTCCGGTTTGGAATATCAACGACACGACCCGCCGTTGCCGCGGCGCGCGTTCACCAAGCGTTGCACGGCCCGGCCGAGTATTGATCCGACTACCGCTATGGCGATGCCCGCAACTCACGTACTCCTTTACCGATCCGCCGCCGTAGCAACGTTCGCAAAGTGTGGCCGTCCGCATATCCAACCTGCTCCGCGATACGATCAACCGTCTGTTTGGTCGTCTTGAGCGGATGGACGGCGTGCTCGACGCGCAGATCCTGAACTTGTAACGCTTTTTGTTTTTTTATCCTGTTTAACCACTAAGCTGATAGATCCGTAGCGATGCTACAGATCAAGGTTTTGATATAGGGTTGAAAAATACTGCGATCCCATCAACACGCAGACATCAGCCCTTGCTCTCCTTGAGTTGGGTCAGCACATGACGATGCCGCCGGATAAAAAGCAGCAGAGACAAGTCAATTCGCGGGAGGACGTCGACCATGCGGTTATGCAGGGCGTCGAAAATGACAAAAAAGTCACTTACGTGTCATACGTGGTTCAGCGTGCCATGGTTAAGATGCAAGCGATTCTTCACATTCCACCGCGATTGCTGTCAAAAGAGATTTGCATCGAATGGAATGAATGCTCGAAGAGAGTGTTCGCCCTTGTGTACAACAGATTCCCGCGTCCGTTTTCCGGTCGGAAGATAAGCGAAATCCGCAAATCTCGACCTATACCTATTTTGGAGAAATCCCATGAAGTTGAGTTCGTTTTTTCTCGCCGGGTTCGCCTGCGCCACCTTGCTGAGCGCCACGACGTCATTTGCACAAGACAGCGCCGCCGCACCGTCCGCGCCAATCAAGAACGTGGTACTGGTTCACGGACTGTTTGCCGACGGTTCGAGTTGGCAGAAAGTTATTCCGCTGCTTCAGGCGAAGGGCTTGCATGTGACGGCGGTGCAGAATCCGACGACGTCACTGGACGCGGACGTGGACGCGGTCAAGCGCGCGCTTGCGCAACAGGACGGCCCGACGTTGTTGGTCGCGCATTCATACGGCGGCATGGTGATCAGCCAGGCGGGCGATGATCCGAAGGTGGCTGGCCTGGTGTACATTGCCGCGCGCGCACCGGACGCTGGCGAGGACTATCCGGCGCTGACGAAGAAATTTCCGGCTGCGCCCGCATCGGCTGGGTTGCAATGGTCGAGCGATGGTTACGGCAAGCTGTCCGAGCAGGCGTTTGTGAATGACTTCGCCGGCGATCTGCCTAATGCAGAAGCAGAAACGTTATATGCGGTTCAGCAGCCGATGGGCCGTGCGGTGACGATGGCAAAAACGACCGTTGCCGCGTGGCACGACAAGCCGACCTGGTATGCGGTGTCGACTGAAGATCGGACAATCAATACCGATTTGGAGCGCTTCATGGCGAACCGGATGCACGCACATACGATCGAGCTTAAAGCGAGCCATGTGTCCCTGCTGTCGCATCCGACCGAGGTGGCGAACCTGATTCTCGAAGCAGCCGGCGCGCAAAAGTAAGGCATCGTATCCATCCCGACGTGTTACACCTTGTTGGTGTGTACAACCGGGAAGACCGACGATCGATCATGAAGCGTCAGAAAGCGGTTTTTCAGAGAACGTAATCTGCCTGGGGGCGAACACATTTTCATTCGCCCCTGACAGGTGCCGCTTGGCATGCATGCCAAGCGGAAATTACGGTTTCTCTGATTTTCAATTTTCGGGAGTTTTTCATGAACATCGTTTCTGACCAATCCGTCATTGATCGCTACATCAAGGAAAAAGCGCTCAACGAATTCAAACTGGCAAAAGCGCTGTGCGAGTTGTTCGATACCACCAGCTTTCCGCTACGCGGCCAGTTGCAAACCATCGCCAAGACCGCACTTTCGACCTTGGTCCAATTCAATAAAATCCTGAAAGACCAGGTCAAGTATCCGAAGACCTCCGCGCTGGCGGCCAGCGTCTATGCGAAAGAATCCAAGTTGAAGATACTCAAGGATGTGGTCCTGGGCGGGGTCGACGTCAAAGCCGTGAACGACCCGAACGTCGGTCCCAACCTGGATAATGCGACGCGCCAACTCGAAGCGCTCATCGCTAACCTGCCCAATACGCAGGGCATTGGCGAAATCGTCCGCCTGTTCGCCGCGGTGTGCGAAACGGTAAAGGATTCCAATGACGCCAGGACTGAAGTCAGCAAGCTCATCTTTGTGAAGAATCCCGACGGTACCAAGCTGATCTCGCTGGGGGATTTCTGCTCGACGCTGGGTGCCTACCGGACTACGGCGTATGGTATCAAGGCATTCGACGCCAAGGCCCGCGTGCGCCGCGACAGCAAAACCGGCATGGACGGGCGGCCCAAGCCCGATTTTGGCGGCAGGATTATCGATGCGGATATCGCGGCGGCGCTCGGTTTTCCGCCCAATCAAAAAGTCGCGGCCGGCAATAATTTCTTTTCGCCGCTGCTGCCGGGCGACGTTGTGCGCTGCATCGATACGATCCTGGGGTTACCCGAAGGCGCCTCGATTTCCGGCACAACCTCCGACACCATCTGGGCCATTGAAACGCTCAGCAATTTCCTCTATTACAACGACGTCAAGAAGAGCAATGAGGCAGACCCGAACTTGCACCTGCTAGCCGTCGCCGCCATCGTCTCCGGCTATCATCATACGGTGCTCGAAGTCGGTTTACCCTTGACCATCAACAGCCAAGGCGATATCGCCTACCAGCCAGGGGTATACACGAGTCTCCAGGATGGCCTGATGGCCGGCACACCTGCCGGGCTGCTGATCCGTAAGGTGTTGAGCGATTACGAGAATACGGCGGAAAACCGGTTCATGTACATTGCATTCGAACAGAAAGGAAAGACGCTTTGTCTCGTCGATAAAAATGATACGGGTGCGGTCAATCACTTCAAGGACACGGTGAAGATGGATTACGTCAATTACCAGAAATGGCTTGCGTTGGCTCAACCCGGAAATTCCTCCGGGGAATTCTTCAGTCTTGACCAGGTCAAGCAGTTTGCCGGCCTGAGCTGATCCGGCATGCAGGTGCATTAGGCAACAAGGAATGGCCCGCTTTCATCTCGAAAGCGGGCCATCGGCACGTCCGCTGCGCCCATGCTGCGAGATACCGGCCAACGCTTGGGGTTCGCCGGGTACCGTGCATGGTGCCCGGCTGCGGGGTTGGGAAAGATGGCTGCGGTATGTGCCAGGCGATGCGCTCCGCTAAGGTTGGCATGCCGGTGGCAGGAGGGGTGAGGACACGGGCTCGGTATGCGGCGAAGGGCGACGAGCTTCGCATGCAGCGTTGACAGGTATGCGTCGCTTCGCGACAATGCCGGCCCCTGTCCTCACCTTTTATCTTACGCAGCGGAGCGGCCGGCAACCTGACGCTCTCTGAGCAAATCGCCTGCGCGTCATCCGATGCCGAGGGCCTCCTGGGCTTTGCGCCACAGCGCGACGCGCGCCTCCAGGCCGACCGTGCCGCCATTGATGTGCTTGGTGATTTGCGTAAAGGCTTCGGTTGGGTCGGTGTCGGGCTTGGGGTCGGCCAGCTCGTTGAGCTTGGCTTCGGCCCAGAACCAGGCTGCGGAGCGGGCCGCGCCTTCCGGTTGCTCCAGCAGTTCCGGCTGAGCCAGCAAATCGAGCTGCAATGCCTTCGCGCAACGCTCGTAGTTTTGCCGGCCGGTCAATTGAATCAAGCCGCGGCCGCGGTACCGCCAGCCGTCGCCGCTGACCGAGTCGCCGTTGCCCAGCCGATCCGCATAGACGCGATTGGCCAGCTTCTCCGGGTCGCCCGCGCACTCGGCGGCGATTTCATCGGTGGGAAAGCGTGCCGGCCAAATCTGACGCAGGCGCTCGGCGGAGTAGTGCAGGTTTTCCGACAATGCGCGGAATTGATTCGATTCGTGCATCACCTGGGCCAGGAAGGCCGCCAGGCGATGTTCCGTATCGATCGCCCATTCGCTGCTCGCGGCCTTGATCGGTTCCAGCCAGCGGGCTGCATGTTCCTCGACATTCGGCACATCGAGGATGCGCTTCAGTTGTTCCAAAGTCAGGTCCGACATGATTCTATTCTCCAAAGAAGACGGGCAAATGGATCCGGCAGGATGCGCTTGCCCGCGTTCGACAAGTCGAAGTGAACTTACGGGTTGGCCGGCGTCGTCGAGCCGCTGGCGGCGGCAGCGGTACGCGGCTGGATCGCGGTTTGCAGGATGTCGAGCACGCGCGAGAGACCTTCCGGCATGCCCGAGTCCTCGGCCAGTACCTGGACGTGGTACTTGGCCGAATTGTCGGAACTGCGGGTGTTCTCCTTGTGCGACGAAACCGAGCCTTCAACATGCACGGTTGCGCTGATCGGCCCCCAACCGACCTTGACGTCGGCTGACATCTTGCCGGATTTATCGTCCGATTCCTTGGCCATGAACGATGACTTCACTTCCATATCGAAGGTGATATCCACTTTGGTAATCGACAGCGCGGGGATTTTGACGATAGCCAGCAACGGGACATCCAGCGTCACTTGCTCCTCGATGGTCTTGCTGACGTCGTTGGGGTCCTGGTTCGGCCGGGTGAACGAGAAGTGCGCCAGACGAGTTGCGCCGACTCCGTTTGGATCATTGCTAGCCGGCGGCAGGAAACCGACATATTTGATGAAGTCGGCGGTTGCGTTGGCCAGCTTGATCTGCGCTTCGCAGGCTGCGGTCAGCGGACTGCCGATCAGGTCGCTCATCGGCAATCCACGGAATTGGGATGCCATATCTATCAGTTCGGACATCTTCTACTCCTTATAGGTACGTTCTAAAAGTCACGACGCCGCGTCTGTCGGGCGTCGCCGTGCGCTGCATGCGCTGAAACCATATTAGGAGTACTGATGCCGGGCTTCGTGACGGTTTCTGTCGGAACCTGCGGTGGCCAGTCTATCGCTTCCGCACCGAGTACCGAGTACCGCGGCGGCGGCTCAGCCGGCCGTACGCTAGCCCCGGCGGCGTTGCCAAAGGGCGGCCCAGCGGCTCATCAGCCCGACGCCAGCGGCAACGCGCTTACGCTTCGACTCAGTTGCGGAGGTGGCCGTATCGTCTTGCGCCGCGGAGTCTGCGGGGTCCGTATCGGCCGACCGGGTCAGCATGGCTTGCTGTTCCGGCGTCAACAGCACGATCCAATCCGTGCCCTTGCGCGGCAATTGCATCAGGTCGCCCGGGAGGAACTGTA
>Ga0302223_10001626_pt1 | contig 11870 bp, 8 predicted proteins | sample II_Palsa_E2_3_FD_194565 | JGI IMG/M metagenome (GOLD analysis project Ga0302223, IMG submission 194565) | Peat permafrost microbial communities from Stordalen Mire near Abisko, Sweden - II_Palsa_E2_3 | ecosystem: Environmental > Terrestrial > Soil > Palsa > Peat permafrost | place: Sweden... | reverse complement strand
GTGCTTCCCGCCAATGTTGTGCCTTCCGCGATTCGCAAGATCATATGGCTCTTCAATATCAACGGTGACGATACAAACACCGCGCCGCCATCCAGCACAACCGTCCCTGGATGGGGTCCGCTGCAATCGTCAATCGCCCGCTGAATGGCCGCAGAGTCGTTGGTAGCACCATCCCCCTTCGCTCCGTACTGTCGCACAGAACAAACCTTGGCAGCATTCGCATTCGCTACGCATCCCACACCAGCGACTATCAGCAGTGCGCCTCTCAGCATCCGGTTCTTCATCATTTCTCCTCGATAGAACAACTGCCTAACAATCTTGCAACCAAAGAAGCTCAACTCAAAGCTTGTACGCGCGGCGTACAAGGGTGCTAGTCAAATCATGCGCCGTCTCAAATGCTTCTTCTTCCGCCAAACGATGTTCCATCACCAGTCGTGCCAGGAACGCACAATCAACCCGCCGCGCCACATCATGTCGCGCCGGTATGGACAGGAACGCGCGCGTGTCGTCGTTGAATCCAACCGTGTTGTAAAAACCTGCTGTCTCGGTCGTCATCTCTCGAAAGCGCATCATCCCTTCCGGGCTGTCGTGGAACCACCAAGGAGGGCCTAGCCACAGGCACGGATAATGCCCCGCCAGTGGTGCCAACTCCCGGCTATAGACGGACTCGTCCAGCGTGAAAAGAATGATCGTCAGGTTCCGCTCGTTACCAAACTGGTCGAGCAGCGGCCTCAAATCATCCACGTAGTTCGTCGCTTTTGGTATGTCTGCGCCCATGTCCCGGCCAAACTTTGCGTAGAGCTTCGCGTTGTGGTTCCGCATGCTTCCGGGATGGATCTGCATCACAAGACCATCCTCCAGACTCATTCTCGCCATCTCGGTCAGCATCTGCGCGCGAAACAACTCCTGATCACCCGCCGTCGCTCTCCTCGTGAGCACTTTTGCAAACAGCGCCTCACTGGCCTGCGTGGAAAGGTTTGCGGTTCGCGCTGTTGGATGACCATGATCGGTGGCTGTACAACACATGGCGCGAAACCGCTCTCTCGCCAACCGCAGTGCGACCAGATATCCCGACCACGTCGCCGTGTCCTCTCCAGTTTGCTCACCAAGCTTCTTAATATTCCCTGCAAATCCGTCGAAGTCAGGTTCAACCACTGCATCCGGGCGAAACGTGGGAATCACTCGACCTCGCCATCCTGATTCGCGAATCGCTGCATGATATTCAAGGCCATCAAGTGCTGAATCTGTTGTTGCAAGAACGTCAAGATTGAAGCGCTCAAACAAGGCTCGCGGACGAAATCCAGGCTTCTGCAGTTCCGCCGAAATCCTATCGAAATAAAGGTCGGCCGTTGCGCCCGACAAGACCTCCTGCAGGTCGAACAGCTCCTGAAACGCATAGTCCAGCCACATCCGGGTGGGTGTTCCGCGAAACAGATAATAGTTTTCGGCGAACGTTCGCCAGACCTCGCGCGGAAAGCGAATCGTCTCCGCCCCAATCTCCAATGCCTCTAGAGAAACTCCCTGGCTGTACAGCATGCGATGCACATAATGGTCCGGCTGAATAAACAGCTTCGCGGGATCAGGAAATGCTTCATCGTTTGCAAACCAGGACGCCTGCGTATGCCCATGCGGACTAACAATCGGCAGCGCCCTTACACTGTCATACAGTCGGCGCGCCATTGCGCGCGTCGCGGGATCTGCAGGGAAAAGACGATCGTCATGAAGTAGTGGCATAGCCAGACATTTCCTAGCTCCGTCGGAGGCCCGGCGCATTGCATCTCATGACTCATGCGGGGTGGTCGCTCGGATTGATCACGAAACAGTGGACTTGTGAGGGCCCCATCAAGGAGACCCTCACCGCCCAGTTAGGTATGCCGTCTCTAAAACACGATGCGCGCGCCCAGTTGAACCTGCCTCGGCAAGCTATTCGCGTACGTTGCGGTAATGTAGCCGAAGTTGCTTGCAGTTGCACTCGAGATATTCGGTGCGGCGAAGACAGGGTGATTGAATGTGTTGAATGTCTCGAAGCGCAGCTGTAGATAGCTTGTTGACGTAAAGTTGAAGTTCTTCAGAATCGACGCATCCATGTTATTGAAGCCGTCCGCCCTCACCGACGAAATCGTCTGCGGCAGCGTGCGCAGATGATTCGAATACTGCCCATTGATAAACACGGTTCCGTCACACGCCCCCTCGCTCGGGCACGCGGTCGAACTGCCCGTAACAAATACCGCCGTGTTCAATGCCGGGCTTCCTGTCCCTCCGGAAACGACAGGCGAAGTATTCCGCGGGCTGCTCTTAATATCCGCAATCGTCTCTCCCGGCTGTAGCGGAATGTCCGCCGAGAACTCAATCGGTGGACCCGTCTGGAACTGATAGACGCCGTTGATTACGAATCCGCCTATCAACTCATCTGCCAGCCGGCTGCCTCCAAAGCTGTACATCTTGCCTCGGCCAAACGGCAACTCGTACGTCGCACCCGCCGTGAAGTGGTGCGTGTGATCAAACGGCGACACCCGCAAGGTCGGCTTCGCGTCCTGATCGTTTAAGAAGGTATCTGCCTCCAGAAGCTTCGAAAAACTGTAATTCGCAGTCAGCGTCAGTCCATGCCTAGCGCGCTGCTCAATGTGCACAATGACGCTGTTGAAATAGGATTGGCCGATCGTCTGGTTCTGTTCCGTCACTGCCGCATTGCAAAATTGAGGGAAGGGCACCAGAAGATTCGAAAACTTGGTCGTGGACCCGTTACACCCCGAACTATTTGGCAGCAGCCCCTTGAACGGATTCGCTACCGTCTTTCCATAGGCGCTCGCCAGCGACTCATCCAGGTAGGGCGCCGTAGTCAAATACTGCCGTTCCGTAGCATTCAAATTCTGCGATGCCACCGGCAGGTGAACACTGTGGTTGCCCACGTATAACACCTCGAACAGCGTCGAACTCGTGAGCGATTGCTGCGCGCCGAGGTTCCACCGCTCCGAGTAGGGATCATGCTGAACCGGTGCCAGGAAGTTAATCGCCTGGCCAAGAAACGTGCTCGCTCCCTGGCTCGATCCAACCGGCTGCTGGAACCCGCTCGGGAAAGGATTGCTCAACGTATTCGCAGGGGTAAGGTCTCCGTTTGTCGACGCAACATATTGCGTGGACGCGGTGAATCCCTCCTGGTTATTGATCGGTGTGGACGAATACGTTCCCGTCGCATTCAGGTTCGACACCGTCTCCGGCTGTACGAAAATCCCGAAGCCTCCGCGAATCACGGTCTTATTGTTGAACATCGGCGGCGTGTACGAGAACCCGATCCTTGGACTCAGAAATCCGCTGTTGGTCTGGAAGGGTGCGCCTTCATGCGGGCTTGGGAATGTCAGGCCGCCCACCGTGTTGATTGCGCTAACCGTGTAGGACTGCGGAGGCGATCCTGCACCCGACGTCACCGTCGTCGGTACGAATGCCGCCGACGCGGCTCCCGACACAGAAGTCAGCGCTGCCGTATTGAACCCATTCACCGTACGGCCGTACTTCTCGCCATAGGGTGTGTCGATATCGAATCGCAGCCCCAGATTCAGGGTGAAATGGTCGTTCACGCGCCAGTCGTCCTGCACAAAGCTGCCAATGTAGAACGAGCGATAATCCGCCTTTGCCGCCAGGTCATACTGCCCGACCGTCGGCAAGCCAAAATAGAAGTCCGCCAGGTCTCCACCAAAGTTCTGATTCGCGCCATTGGACCCCGATTCCACAAACGTTGGCGTAAAGTTGAACGCGCCTGATGAATTGCCGAAGCTCTGCACCCGCAGTCTGTACTCCCGCCCATCGAACCCAATCTTCAGTGTGTGTCGGCCGAAGATCTTCACCACGTCTGCAAATGCCTGGTAGCTGGTCGTCGGGTCCAGCGCCGAACTCGTATCACCAAGATTCGCGAATCCAGTCGTGCTTCCGCATGATCCTAAAGTCGATGACGTTGTGAAGTTGACGCAGGGCAGCTGCACCAACTCCGAAGATGTCTGAAGTTCGGCAGGAAAGCCCATGACCGTCGGCCCGTACGCCTGTGCCGGCGTTCCATGCACTTCGTCGAAGTACGTCCAGTTGAATCGTGCATCAAGGATCGTCGTCGAATTGACCGTAAACACGTCGTCGATCGTCGAACCCCAATTTTCGCGCAACAAGGTCGTTCCTGTTGAGTTATTGCCGAAGTAGTTGTTCTTCACCTGCGTGCGGTTGTTATGTCGGAAATCGAAAAATAAGTGGTTCCGCGAACTTAGATTGAAGTCCAGCCGCCCGAACTCGTTGTTGTACGTATCAATGCTCGGCGCATTGCTGATGTAGTTGCCCTGCCCATCCGCCGCCACTCCAGAGCCAGACGTATTCGGCAAAGGAAACAGCTTCAAATAGTTCGCTGCCACCGGGTTCAGCGCTCCCGCTGTCGGCAATTGGTTGTTGACGATTGGGCTGCGCGTGACTACCCCCGAAGAGAGTCCTGCCGTGAACGGATCGTACAACTGGTTTGGATCCGCTTTGCCCGTGTCGTTGCAATACGCCACGCCCGAGGCTTCGATCGTGTACGGTCCGCCCTTGTTGCTGTTACATGCGCCAAACAATGTCTGTGAAAAATCTCCGTTCCTCTCCGCCGCCGTCGGTACCGATAGCGTCGTCGTCGCTGGCTGCGAGTCCCTCAATCCCTCATAGGCGAAGAAGAAAAACAGCTTGTTCTTGCCGTTGAATACTTTGGGTATGATGACCGGCCCCCCGATGGTCCCCCCATATTGGTTGAAGTGCGTCACCGCCAACTTCGGTACAGGCACAGCCCTGTCGTTGAAGTAGGTGTTCGCATCCAGATTCGAGATTTGCGAGAACTCATAAGCCGTTCCGTGGAAGGAGTTCGTTCCGCTCTTTGTAATCTGGTTGATCACGCCACCGATTGTGTGTCCAAAACTCGCGTCCGTATCGAATGGGCGAATCGATACCTCCTGCACCGTATCCTGAGTCGGGCTATACGCAAGCGCGCCCAGCAAGGTGAGATCCGGCGCACCATCGAGCAACACTTCGCTGACCTGGTTCGGGGTTCCGCCCATGCTCCATGAATTGCCCGCGTTGTTATCGAAAGGGTGCACCAGTTGCGGCGCAGCAGTCGTAATCACGCCAACCGAAAGCTCCGTCAGCACCGCTGGCGTTCTTCCGTTCAATGGCAAGTCCGCCACCGATTCCGTCGAGATCACCTGCCCCACCGAGGCATTCGCCTGGTCAATCAGCGGCGCCGCGCTGGTCACCGTTACCGTCTGATCCTGGCGGCCCACCACCATTTGCATGTCGACGATCGGGTGCTCCTGCGCCTGGAGCGTGATCGCCTTGCGGGTCACCGTCTCAAAGCCTGCCATCGTGACCGTTACGGAATACTCCCCCGGCAGAAGGAACGGAACAACGTATTGTCCCTGGGCATCCGACTTAGTTTGGCTGACGGCCCCCGTGTGCACTTCGCGCATCACGACCTTGGCCCCGGGCACGACCGCGCCGCTTGGATCCGATATCGTACCGCTGATCGTCCCACGAAACTCCTGCGCCCAAAGCGCGCTCGTTGAACATGCCAACAACAACGCCATCACAGTCATGAAACGGCGCAAGCCAAAAATCCGTACACTTTTCATTCACTCGTCTCCGCGTTTTGGTGCATACCCAACGCTGAATTCCGGCTGAAGCCTTCGTGGCTGCAACCTGTCAGGAGAATATGGCAACGTTGCCAAACTTAGGCGAAATCCTATGCTATCGAAAGTGAAAACGTCAACGGAAATCTTTTCGCTGGTAATTCCGGCTCAGAACGCTCCGTAATTCGGGCGTGGGTGACTCTCTCCATGCCCCGCTTTCAGCAAGCTGCAACCGCAGGACGCACGCACTTTCAAGATTCCCGGAAGACTGGTTTTTACCGGCCGGTCCGCGTTCCCCTCAATTCGGCGCATCAGTTGCTCCACGCATAGTTGCGCCAATTGTTCCGTTGGCTGCGCCACTGCGGTCAACTCCGGTTCAACAAATTGCGCGAATTCCAGATCGTCGATCCCCACGAATCCGACCTTTCCAAGAGCAATACCGTGGTCGCGCAAGCTCCCGAGAATTGCAATACTCAACGTGTAGCTCAATGAAAGGATTGCCGTCGCGGGCGAGCGCTTTCGCCGCAGCGTCGCCGCGAGCTCCCGTCCCATCTGTTCTGGGTTGTGCAGCACGATGGTCTCCGAATTGCACCCCGCCGCATCCATTGCCTCTTGATGCCCCTTCAGCCGGCGCTGCAACGGCTGCAGCTTGTAAGGCGCCGTCACCGCGACAATCTGTTGGTGTTTATGCCACAACAAGTGCTCCGTGGCTTGCTGTCCCGCACCTCGATTGTCGAGCGTGATGGCATCCAGCTCGCTATGCAGGGGCCGGTCGAATGCAATCACCGGAGTCTCCTCAAGGATCCGCCTCACTTTATCCGCGCTCGTCTCCGCGGCCGGCACAAGAATAATCCCGTCCACCCTCGACCGCTTCAGCGACGCGAGCTGCTCTTCCTGCAGCCGCGCATCTTCCTGGTGCATCAGCAGCATCACGGTATAGCCACGCCGCTGCGCCTCCACCTGGATAATTCGAATAGCATTCCCAAAGAACACATTGTTTACATGCGGTACCAGCACCCCCAGCGTCTGGGTCCGTCCGCCGCGTAGCCCCCGCGCCAAATGATTTGGCTCATATCCCAGCCGCGATATCGCCTCTTCGATGCGTGCCGCCACCGCCGCGCTCACCGATTGGCCGCCGCGAACATACCGCGAAACCGTCGACGCACCTACGCCTGCGGCCAGGGCCACATCGATAACCGTTGCTCCCTTTTTCTCGCTCATCCCGCACGCATCCAATCAGCACGAAACTTTTCAGGACCGGAGCAAACTCGCACCCCATGCGCTGCACAAGTGGATTTGCCGACGGCACTGTGGCGACGTTGCCAAGTCCCGGCCAGAATATCATTCTGCAGTGCCACTCCTGCGCCTTTGAGCCGTTTGCGGCGGAATGAGGCCGACTTACGCGCCGGACCTGTGGGATGCCGGAGAGAGATCCGGGTAGGCTACCGATCGTTTAGGGGGCTACCGTGAAGTCGGCGATCTCGGGGGTTTGAGCGGCGTTGCCGCCGGCGTAAGCCTTGAACACACCTGGATCGATCATCCAATGATGGCCGTTGACGCTCCAGTAGGAGAGGTCGCGCGGCGTCAGCGTGAACTGCACCCGCTGGGTCGCGCCCGCTGCCAGACTCACGCGCTCGAAGCCCTTCAACTCCCTGGCAGGACGCTTGACCTTCGCGGAAGGGTCGCCGACATAGAGCTGCACCACATCAGAGCCGGCGCGCTTGCCGGTGTTGGTCACGTCGACCGAGACGGTAACGGTAGTCGTGTCGCCTTTTCCTTCGACGACGGCTTTGATGTGGCTATAGCCGAACGTCGTGTACGTTAGACCGAAACCGAAGGGGAAGAGCGGCTGCTGCTCGGGCGTAAGCTGCTCGCTGGTGTAGTAGCGATAGCCATTGAAGAGACCTTCGCTGTAGTTGACGGTGATGATGTCCTCAGGCTTCTTCGGCATCTCGGCCGGGTAATAGGTGTTGTGAACGGGGTCAGTTGCCCACGAGCGATCGAAGCTGAAGGGCAGCCGGCCTTCGGGCGAGCGTTCCCCGAACAGAACTTCCGCGAGAGCCGTGCCGCCGGCCTGGCCGGGATAGTAGTTATGCAGCAGCGCTGGAACCGAGCCGATCCACGGCATGGCGTCGACGGCGCCACCGGCGGTGATCACGACGATCGTATGTTTATTCACCGCGCTGACTGCACGAATCAAAGCGTCCTGTCCCCACGGCAGCTCGAAGGTGCGATCAAAGCCTTCGCTCTCGGTCGACCCGCTGAAGCCAACGCTGAGGACGACGGCGTCGGCCTCGGCAGCGATCTTAAGCGCAGCGGGGTCGATGAGATCCTGCTCGCGGCGAATGCCGAAGGCGATACTCTGTCCGCTGGAGAAGGGATGATAGAGGAGCGTGAAGTGAATAGGCTGACCGGCGTGCAGCGTCAGGGTGCCGGTCTTGGGTGCGTGCCCTTCGCGATGCGGCTGATCGAGTAGCTGCTTCCCATCGACCTCAAGCATAAAGCGATCTTCGCCGGGCGCGGCCGCTACGAACAGATACGGCCCATCTTCTTTTGGTGTGTAGACCCCGGTGTAGCGCACGGTTTGCGGCGTCTTGGCCGGCGGCCGGAACATCTCGTCGGTCCAGCTTGCGATGCGATGCGGCGAGCTCACTACGGACTTGCCCGTCGCGTCTTCGCCTTCAAAAATTTCTTCCTTGAGCTGCGTGAACTCGGTGTGGAAGAAGATGTCCTGGATGGACGGAATGCCGCGCGCGTAGAGAACATTTACCTTGCCGGCGAGGGAGTTGCTGAGCCCATTGAGAATGCTAACGGCCTGGAATGGCTCAACCGTTGAGCTGCCGCCGCCACCTGAAACTGCGGGCGACGCATCAGGACCGATCACTGCGATGGTATGGATGTGCGCGGCGTTGAGGGGCAGCAAGTCCCCTTCGTTCTTCAGCAGCGTGAGGCTCTCGCGCGCACCTTCGAGCGACACCTGCGCACCGTGCTGATTGTTCTGCGAAATGCTGGTGTCGAGTTGAGGACGATCAAGGAAGCCGAACATCATCGTCACGCGGAGCAGGCGTCGAACCTTGTCATCGAGCGTGGCTTCGGAAACGGCGCCGCTCTTGAGCGCAGCAGAAATGGTGTCCGCAGTCATCAGTTTCGCGTACGGCATCTCGAGATCGAGCCCGCCGTTGGCCGCTGCAACCCCATCGTACGTGGCATCCCAGTCAGACATGAGAAGGCCGTTGAAGCCCCAGTCCTTCTTAAGAATCTCGATGTTGAGAACCTTGTTCTGCGTGGAGTGTTCCCCGTTGACGAGGTTGTAACTGTCCATCACAGCGCAGACGTGAGCCTGCTGCACGGCCGCCTGGAAGGCAGGCAGGTAGAGCTCGCGGAGAGTACGCTCGTCGACCACGCTGTTGATGTTGTGGCGATCGTACTCGGAGTTATTCGCCGCGTAGTGCTTGACGGTAGCGCACACGCCCTGGCTCTGCACGCCATCGATGTAGCCGACGTCCATGTGCGCGGCGAGGTATGGATCTTCGCCGAAGTACTCGAAGTTGCGGCCGTTCATGGGAGCGCGGTAAATATTCACGCCGGGGGCGAGCAGAAAGTGAACGCCGCGAGCGCGAGCGTCCTGACCCAGCGCGACGCCTTCACGCTCCGCCAGCTTCGGATCCCACGTGGCCGCGAGCGCCACGCCAGCAGGATACGCTGTCGACTGTCCCCAGGTGCGCACGCCAAGTGGCCCGTCCGACATTTTGAGTTGCGGCAGACCAATGCTCGGCGCAGGGAACGTGTAAAAGTTTTCGGTACCGCCGATCAGTTGAATTTTTTCGGCGGTGGTGAGCTTGCCGAGCATCGCGTCGATGCGCTGTTCGATCGCTGGGCTGTCCGGGATTGGAGCCTGGCTGGGGGCCTGCGCGAAGCTGATGGGGGCGAGCGAAAAGGCGAGGACGGCGGCGGAGCACAGCGAAAGACGACGAGTCATGGGACAACTTTCCAGGGGTAATCGTAGGAAGTTGGCGACGAGGAGATGCATTCGCCGACATCGATCAAAAGCCTACATCAAGGGCGAAAATTTTGCGCGAAGGCTTCTCTCGGCTACCAGCAACGGCGGCGTAGGCTTAAGCTCGCGCATAGGATAAGGCGCGGGAGACCGCAGATGATCTTCGAGGATCGCGTGGATGCGGGTCGGCGTTTAGCGAAGCGGCTGGAAAGCTTCGCGCATCGACCGGACGTGGTCGTGCTAGGCGTGCCGCGCGGTGGAGTGGTCGTTGCCTATCAAGTAGCGGCCGCTCTCGGCGCCCCGCTGGATATATTTCTTTCGCGCAAGCTTGGCGTGCCCGGGCAGACTGAGTTGGCGTTCGGTGCCGTGTCGGCCAACGGAGAACGCTATCTGGATGAATACATCCTGCGCACTACCGGGATCACAAACGCACAGGTGGAGTGGATCACCGGTGAGGTGCGCAAGGAGCTGGACCGGCGGGCAAGTGTATATCGCGCAGACCGGCCGCTGCTGGACGTTCTCGGGAAGACCGTGATCCTGGTGGACGACGGCGTTGCTACCGGAGCCAGTGTCTACACGGCGATCCAGGCGCTGCGCCAGATGCACCCGGCGCGGTTGGTGCTGGCCGTGCCGGTGGCGCCGGCGTCCGCGTGGCAGTGGCTCCGGACGGTGGTGGATGAGATTGTTTGTTTGGATCTGCCAGAGCCGTTTGCGGCGGTGGGAGAGTTCTACCGGAACTTTGCGCAGGTGGAAGACGCAGAGATGGTTCGCCTGCTGCAACGCGCGCACGCGATGCAAACGAACGGCCGATCGCGCTACTAGGGCAACGCGATCGGCCGCATGTTCTTCCGGGTCTGCTACTTCGCGGCTTGACGAGCGCCGGCTGCCTTGGCGTCGGCCTCGGTCATGAACTTGCCGTTCTTCGTCGTGCCGTATTCCTTGTCACCAGAGCCGTGGTAGACCTTCGTGTTGAGGTTCACCCAGACCAGGCCCTTGGACTTCGCGGAAGCGATGTCGCTTGCATTCGCAGGGGTTGGCGCGGCGGCTTTGGGTGCAGGCGCCTTCGCTGCTGGCATTGCCGCAGGAGTCCCCTTGGAATAAGGTGCCATCGCCGGTGGTGGCGCGCTCTTGCTGGCCATCGTCGGTGCCGGCGTAGGCGCTGGTTTCGTCGCGGGCGCTGACGCTGGAGTGGCGGCGGCGGCCTTGGCGGCGGCTTTCTTCTGTGCCGCGGTTTCCTTAGTGGTGGTCGTTGCCGCGGTCGTCGTCGGTGTCGCGGCTGCCTTGGCCGCAGCCTTCTTCTGTGCCGCGGTTTCCTTGGTGGTGGTGGTCGCGGTCGTCGCAGTGGTGGGTGTCGCTGCTGCTGCCTTGGCGGCGGCCTTCTTCTGCGCCTTGGTTTCCGTGGTGGTGGGTGTGGTGGTAGTGGTGGTCTGCGCCTTGAGTGGCTGTGCGAAGGCGAGGCTGGCCGAGAGAAGTGAGCCCAGGGTAATCATCTTGATGAGGTTGGTCTTCATGCTGAGGAGCCTCCTTAGGATTTTGTTCGTGGAGGCGGGCGGAAGCTCTCAGGCTTCCGCTCGCCGGATCGCCGAACGCTGGGCTCGGCGGTGTGAGACGATGGCCGCGCTTTACTTGCCCTGGCCCGCGATCACGAGCTTGCTGATCTTGTTGTAGGTAGCAGCCGGAACAATACCCTTGGTCTTGAGTTGAGTCTTATTCGCATACGGACGGCCAGCGATGATCTTCGAGGCATACGCGTCGCCGACACCGGGAAGCGCCTTGAGTTGATCGGCGGACGCGGTGTTAATGTCGACCAAACCCATGGAGGCAGCAGACGAAGGAGGTGCTGCCTTAGTCTGCCCGGCGACAGCGGGCAGCGCAGCGAACAAAACCGAGGAGGCGAGGATAAGGAGCGAAGAGGTGAGGCGATTGAATTTCATGCATGTCTCCGTAGGCGGCTTAACGAGCAGCCGGGTTCTTGCGAATCCGGTGATGAAGGTTGGGCACAAACACCGAACGACTCTGCGGAAAGACGGCATTCGTACGGGAGAATGGCGAGGCGTCTAGGCGTTCCGCTTGCCGAAGAAGCTGGTGGCTTCGCCGATCAGGCTGCCGATGCCACCGGAGCTGGCGGGCGCGCCTGCCGCTGCTGCTTCGGGAGCTGCGCAGCCGATGGCCGAGCTCAGCATCCCCTGGAACTCTGGCGGAACGCAGGACATGACGTGCGAAAGAACGACCTGTTCGACTTCCAC
>Ga0302223_10001607_pt1 | contig 11984 bp, 17 predicted proteins | sample II_Palsa_E2_3_FD_194565 | JGI IMG/M metagenome (GOLD analysis project Ga0302223, IMG submission 194565) | Peat permafrost microbial communities from Stordalen Mire near Abisko, Sweden - II_Palsa_E2_3 | ecosystem: Environmental > Terrestrial > Soil > Palsa > Peat permafrost | place: Sweden... | reverse complement strand
CAAGCGCTTGCACTCCGCGTTGGGGTATCGTTCTCCCATCGAGTTCGAGGCACAATGCGGCTAACCAGTCGGTGTCCATTTTTGCGTAGGAACTCTCCGTGCGGGAGGGCGTTTCTGGTGCAATCATGCGTTGCGGCCCGCACGGCCGCTTAGCTTAGGCGTTAGGCTGCATGAACAATCGTCGCGAACAACTTGAAACATTGCATGCTCATCTCGGCGAGTTAGTAGTGGTACTCGCGCAAGATCCGCTATGCCAATGGCGCAAGCACTTCATGGCATGCCAACAGCGAGCTGCGTCGCTACTCAGTATCGGCTTTACTCAAGGCGAGCTAAACGAGCTTTCTGGTTCGATTAACCACGTTTACGGCGGTGCTGGTAGCTTCAGCGACTATGCTCCAGCCCGCGCAAAAGCTGATGGCACTTTCGGCGCCATCGCAGGCATGGATCGCTTCAGCGAGCTCTCTGGCAACGTCTACACATCTGCTCTTGCACTCAGGGTTGTCGGCAATGCACCCTAACTACTCATTCGAGGCGGACGGCTTCGCCGCCGCTCAATTCCAGCGTTAGGCATCATGAAAGGACTCCTGGCAGCCCTTGTGATTTTCATCAGCTTCAGCGCTTCCGCAACTGATGCATTTCACTACGACCAACACTTGGCAATGGACCTCTCACGTGCGTACCTGAGCGCTTTCAATCGGCAGCAAGATTCGGTTCAAAGTGGCTACACGGACGCCGCCCGCGGGCTGGTCTCATCTGCCATAGCTGCTCACGACCGGCATCTGGTCTTTGTCACTTTTGCAGGCAGGAACAGCCTGGCCGGTTCTTACGTAGAATTGGAGCTTTGCAAAGAGACAAATTTGCTCACCGTTGTCGAAGCTGGTGCTGTCGACAACATCCAAGCGTACAGGGATGGCATCATGCGCATTAACTCAAAAATATATGTAGCAAGCCCAGCTGTATGCCCAGTCGCAGTGCCATGATGCCTAACATCTCGTTCAAGGCGGACGGCTTCGCCGCCGCTTAACTCAAGCGTTAGACGTTTCTTGGAGGCATTCGTGAAATCTGACAATTTCTTCGTTGCGGCCCTGATTGCGCTTGCTGTGGGCATTTTACAAACGATCCTTCTGCTCTATTCGTGGGACTACATGGCGGTCCATTCGCCAATTCCGTCCTGGCTGGCTACGCATGGTGTTACAGGCTTTTCCTGGAAAGCGACCCTGTACGCACAGGACTGGCTAATCAACATTGCGCTCTGCCTGCCAGCGGCCTACGTTCTATGCAAATTGCGCCCTCGCAAGATTGTTGTTTACTTGATTCTTGCAGTTGTGCCCAGCTTCCTCTGGCAGCACCGTCTCGTCTTCGTTGACCCCGCAGCGTTTAGCAATGTCATTACTTTTCTTCCCGGCATCCTGCTAACAGCGTTCATGCTGCCAGTAGCAGTAGCGCTCGTTCGTTTGGCTCAGCGCCGCAGAAACGTCTAACATTTCGTTCAAGGCGGACGGCTTCGCCGCCGCTTAACTCCAGCGTTAGGTATCCTCATCAACTTCGGTCCAAAAGAATGAACCCACCTACGCTAAGTTGCGCACAAGCACTCAGGGACGGAGGTATTGATGCAATGGCCGCGCTTGACGACGCACTTGCGACCGCCATCACAGGCATTCCGGCAGACATTCAGAAAGAAATTAAGCGCGCCATAGGTCGAGCGATGTCCGCCATCATGGACGAAACCATCAACCCAGCTATTCTCGCGTTTCCTGAGCTCAAGCCAAGCCAAGAGATTTGGCGTTCCGTGGCTAAGACCCGTGCTTTTGCTCGCGCCAATTCGTGCGCGCCAGATGCCTAACAACTCGTTCAAGGCGGACGGCTTCGCCGCCGCTTAACTCCAGCGTTAGGCCTCCAGGAGCCCACTCGTGCGATACAGAATCGAACAGGAGTCTGGGCGTGACGCCTTCGGTAACTACAGCTACCGCATCTATAGTGGCAGTCAACTCGTTGCTCGTTACTGGCATGATTATCGCGGCGACGAACACGGCATCGAATTGGTCAAGGGTAAAAGCATGCCTTGTCCCGGCCAGATGACTGATTTCATCAAAGGCGGCGGCCCAGAGCCGCTGGTGCTCTCGGAGCGAGCTGCCACGTATATTGACCAGCAGTTGGCTTAAGTGACTTGGGTCGCTACAACGTCCGCGGCCTAACAACTCGTCCAAGGCGGACGGCTCCGCCGCCGCTTAACTCCAGCGTTAGGCGGCAGGCAATGAATACTTTGTCCTTAGCTGTTTTTCTCGGGTTACTCACGAGCGCCCCCTTCGCTGTGGCCGAAGGCGAGCCAAACGTAGTTGCAACCGACGTTTGCAGCGTGCTGAAAGCACCAGAGACGTTCGTCAATCAAGTGATTCGTCTCCGTGGACTTGTCTACTTGGGTGAGGACCACATGAATGTGAGCTCGTTAGCTTGCCCTGGTCAAGGCATCGAGCTGGTCATCAAATCAAACCCGGTATTCGAACAAAAAGACGTGCGTCACTTCTACGTCCAAATGAATCAACAAGGCCGCAAGGGTGTTGCCACCATCACCGGGCTCTTTCAAGCAGACAAAGACCCGCTAACACCGTACGTTCTAAACATCCAGCACGTAAAAGATGTGGCTCCCCGCACCAAATAGTAGGTGCTAAGGTGGCCTAACAATTCGTTCGAGGCGGACGGCTACGCCGCCGCTCAACTCCAGCGTTAGCGCCACTGATGATCCTCTACTACTTTGTAAATCAAGAGTTCGGCCTTAAGGACCTCCGGGAGAAGCGCCTCAAGATCTCCGATATCGTGGGTCTCAACGATCCATTTGACTTTTTATCAGTGGCTGCTCCTACGAAAGCTGACAGAAAAATGCTCCTAGAGTGGCGCCAAGGTATGGCAAGCGACCACGGGCTGATCTGCTTTAGCAGAAACTGGCACAGCCCAGTGCAATGGGGTCATTACGCTGATCGCCATCAGGGCTTATGCCTTGGCTTCGAGATAAACAACAGTCATCTACATCAAGTCAATTATGTTCAATCTCGTCCAGCTTGGCCCGAAATTCCACAGCCTTGGCCGCTGAACACAAAGCAGCGACTGATCGACCAGCTGCTTTACACTAAGTTTTCGCACTGGAGCTACGAAGACGAGTACCGGCTGTTCACAAGCAAAGAATCCCCCGATCCAGACGGATACTACTATGCTGACTTCTCCGATAATTTGAAGCTAAAGAAGGTGCTTGTAGGCGCTCGCTCCACGCTTACTCGCTCTGATTTGTGTTCTGCATTGGGCAGCTTGGCTAAGGACGTGGACGCGGTTAAGGTCAGACTCGCGTTCAGAGACTTTCGCATTGTCAAGCAAAGAAAAGCGTTGGAGTGGCGCTAACAGTTCGTTCAAGGCGGACGGCTTCGCCGCCGCTTAAGTCAAGCGTTAGGCCACATGAAAGGCACTCACCTACTTAGCTTAATAACGGCAACTCTCTGGGCACTTTTGATACTCGCGGGTATCAACAGCGTTAAAGCGGCTCGGTCACAGCAGATCCCCGGTTGGCCATCCCCCGGCCAGATTCACCATTACGTCTACATCCCTGCAATCATGTTTGCGCTCATCGTGTCAGGGTGGGCTCTCACAATTCGTTGGCGGCGACTGAAAGCATTTACAGTCCTCTTCATCGTGCTAGCTCTACTTGTATTGCCGGTCTATCTGCTCGCGTATACGGGCGGCGTATGATTTGGCCTAACAACTCGTTCAAGGCGAACGGCTTCGCCGCCGCTTAACTCCAGCCTTAGACCTGCTTGCAGGAGTTGCCGCACATGCTGCTAAACATTGACAAGCCCCATCGCACTTCGACGCTTCACGCGGAAGGTTGTCGCTACGTTCCGAAACCACACGGCACTCAGTTCAAGCCCGTCGGTTCGTTAGGTCGTGACGGTGGTTGGTTCTCTGTTTCGTCTACCGCGGAGGGCAAAGCGGTCGCGAAGCGTGAGTTCATAGGCGGCGTCTTCAACCCATGTCGCTATTGCCAAGACGGTGCTGGTACGCAGCTCTAACATTTCATTCAAGGCGGACGGCTTTTCCGCCGCTCAATTCCAGCGTTAGGTCCCTCCGCATTGAACGGCAGCTTTGCGGCATGCATTTGCGGCCCGCAAAAGGCCGATATTGGCCGATCAGTGACCGTTGGCCGCCGTTCGAGGATGGGTCGACTCGGGAATGATGCCCGACGGTCGCTATCGACCCATCGCTGCCGATCAAGAACGTCTCTTTTGGAGAAGGCTGGAGTTGATTAGGTTAACCGCTTCACGCGGTTCTTGGACGCGAGGGATAGTCGCGGGCTTCGTGTGCTGGCGTTTGAGCAGCCCGATAAACACGGCAGCTCGGCATGTGATCAATAGATTTTCATTAGCGACTGCGACCAGTTCAAGACCGCCGATTTTGCATAGGAAACGACCTACAGCATCTGGCTACCGACGCCGATACTGGCATCGCGGGCAATGACGCATTGTTGGGACGCCCCGCAAGTCCCGACCGATCCGACAGGTGTCCAGGCGAAAGCCGATGCTGAAACGTTTGGTGGAACCGACGACCTTGGCACTCTACCCAAAGCAGAGCGCTTTATGCTTGAGATAAGACAGGCAAAGAAAGGTTTCATCGTGTTCGACACCGATGAGCAAGCAGCAATTATGCGGTTCGACAGCCATGCCGCCGCCGCTGACCTTATTGCCGACCTGGTGATCGCTGAATATGGCGAGCAGCTGAAGGTGTGGCAATCGCCTGGAGAGCGGCAGAGCTTTTATTTGGCGCGTAGATTGATCTGAGCATTAAAGGGTTCAGCAAGTTCCAGGTCGGCAGGCTGTGCTGCCCGCCGCAAGGCTATCGCGCGGTGGCATAGGACGGGCTTGGGCTCTTTGAGCCTTTTCGCTCAACCTCAATTCGTGAATTTCTCCTTGGCGCGACGCCTTTTTGCGAGCTCTTCCGCCGATCCTGCCCGCATGAACGGGTTGGTCAGGCGCTCTAGGCCAATGGTCGTCGGAACCGTCGCTTCGGCATGCTGGCGCTTGTTGATCACGTCAAGTAGGCGGTCGCGGATGTGTTGATTGCTCGGCTCCGCCGACGCGGCGAACTGACCGTTCGCTAGCGTGTATTCATGTGCGCAAAAAATAAGTGTGTCGTCTGGCAGCGCCGCGAGTCTCCTCATGTTTGACCACATTTGTTCGGGAGTGCCTTCAAACAGGCGGCCGCATCCCATAGCAAACAGGGTGTCACCAACAAACATTAGATCGTGTTTTTCGAAATGGAACGCGACGTGGCCCAGCGTGTGGCCTGGCACGGCCCAGACCACTGCAATCTCGTCACCAAGCAACAGCACGGTTCCTTCATCGACCCAGATGTCTGCATTTGGGATCCGATCGGCTTCCTTTTTTGGAGCAGCAATGGATGCTCCGGTGGCCTCTTGAATTGCAGCGTTGCCGCCAATGTGGTCGGCGTGCCAGTGCGTATTCCAAATCTGATCAATGTGCCAGCCGCGTAGGCTTGCCTCTGCCAAGACGGGGTCAGCCACGGCTGGATCGATCACAACCGTTTGCTGAGACCGACTGTCGTGGACAAGCCAAATGTAGTTGTCGTCCAGAGCAGGAATTCGGACAACCTCTATCGCATTTGCCATTGAGAACCTCGGTTCATTTGAGCTCGAAATAGGACCGATCGGATTGGCGCTCGAAAAAAGAAGCGTTAGCGCTAAAGCGTTCCTATCAATGGTCTTCTGAGCATTGAGACATCGGCTAGAACATCACTATAGAGCGAGGACCGGTTCCTGGGCGTGCGTGCACCGCAACATGCACTGACGGTCGCGTTGACATGCGTTCCGGGAAACACGCGGCGTCTGCTCGCCCCGTAATCTGCGCTCAGTCAAGAGACCGGACACGGTCATCCAAGGGCCAGCCGTCCCGCGACATTCCCGGCGTTTGCGCCACCCATTCGAGTGCGAGGATCTAACGATGAAGTCTCAAACCCCCGAAGAATACGTGCAGATGGATGAAGGTGCTTGGGCACCATTCCCAGATGTCTTTTCAAAAGGTGGCATCACTTGGAAACTCCTGCATGTCTCGCCAGAGGCTGGCACATGGACGGCTGTGTTCGAGTGTCCCGCTGGATCATCGTTCAATGCTCATTTCCACACAGGCCCGGGCGAATATTTCCTCTACAAAGGAAAAATGGAGGTCCGAGGCGGTGTTCAGAATGGCGGCGATACTGCCATTGCACCGGGGTATGGTTATGAGTCTTCCGGAGCTCGACATGACAAGACATTTTTCCCGGTCGAAAGCGCGTTCTACATGACGTTCTCGGGGCCGTTGGCGTTTATCAATCCCGACGCCAGTGTTATCGCCAATGTCGGTTGGGATGCAGCCCAGGCAGCTTGGGAAGCCTTCCTAGAGACGTCTCCAAAAGCCAAAGCGGCTTGAGCGACGAGCGCCGTTTCAGTTTCTGTTTAACGCTGCCGTCAGTGAGACCTTTTTCGCGGTTGGGCTAGATGCCCTAGGACGTCTGTGAAGGAGCGCGCAAGGTCTCGGGTTTATCGGCCATATTTGATTTCAGCCCCATCAGGTCGTCGTAGTGAAGCGGCGCCTCACCAGGAGAATGTAAATGGGTAATCGTCTTAAAGGTCAAGTCGCTGTCGTAACCGGTGCAAGCTCCGGCAATGGCCGAGCCATTGCTCTGGCATTGGCCGCCGAGGGTGCGGCGGTTCTTTGTTCAGACCTGAGAGAGGCGGCGCTCGAAGGAGGTTACGAGAAAGACATTGATGTCCCCACGCACGACGTCATCAAGCGCGATGGCGGGAGAGCGGCGTTCAAAAAAGGCGACGCCAGCAAAGGCGTTGATGTGGAAGCTATAGTCGCAGCTGCCGTCAAAGAATTCGGCCGCTTGGACATCATCGTCAACAATGCCGGTGTCTTTACAGGTGTTCACACCATCTTGGACGAAACCGAAGAGCAATACGATTTGACGATGGCCGTGAACACCAAGGGCGTCTGGCTTGGTTGCAAATTTGCCATCAAGCAGTTCATGAACCAAGCGCCCCGTGCAGATGGAACTCGCGGACGGATCGTCAATATCGCATCGATTGGTGGCTTGGTCGGGCTTGCACTCGAGCCGGCTTACTGCGCATCCAAAGGTGCCGTCGTGAACCTCACGCGCCAACTTGCGATTGACTTTGCGCCGCACAAAATCAACGTGAATGCCGTGTGCCCAGGCTTCCTCGCAACCGCCATGGTGCGTCCGTTCCTAGAGGATCCGGAAGCGAAGGCCGGGTTAGAAGCATTGTGCCCATACCCAAGGGTCGGCGAGGCTCAAGACGTCGCTAAGGCCGTGACCTTTTTGCTTTCCGACGATGCGGAGTGGTTTGCCGGCAGTATGCTGACGGTCGACGGCGGCTTCACGGCTCGATAGCTGCACGTTCAAACCGCGAAGCCGTGCGTTACGTCCTCGCGGTCTTCCGATTGGGAAGTGGCATCGAAGTCGTTGGAAATGAATGCCACGCGCAGTCGCTGGCGGCAGTGCATGCGCGCATTGAGCTATGCGATCGCGCGTTCGGGCAAAGCGGGTTGCCACGCCAGCTCTGCGCCACACGAGCAATTCGTCATTGAAAAGAGCGTCCCATTGGCCTTCAAAAGGGGAAGAATCATGAATGACCTGGTGGATGTCGCACCTGCACGGCTCGGTAAGTCGTTACGTCGTCTACTCATCATCTACGGTCTGACGATCGCGTCCTGCTTTTTGGTCAATGTCGTGGTGAAAGTCGCACCCATAGGCCCCTGGACCGGTGCCAAGGTCGCCGAGATGTATTGGCTCGACAACGTCACGTGGCAGCTGCTGAGTCTTTGGTGGGCGTTACTCTCCATTGTCTCCAGTGGATGGCCCTATAACGGCATTTCTAACAGCGTCGTGCGAGGCGTTGTGACAATCGTTGCGTCGTGGATCCTGGGTTGGGTTTCCGCGAAGTTGATCTATTGGTCTGGACTAGATGCAAGCTGGGTCTTCCCGATCATCGGCTGCAGCTATTTCTTCATCGCGTTTTTTTCATTTGCGGGTGAAAACTGGATCGTCGCCAACTTGCCGCCCCGGCGGCAATATTTCGTCTTGTTTGTGCTCATTGCTTTCCTGACCTACGCAATTACAAACTCGTCAATCCGCTGGATACCAGCTTGGTGGTTCCCATTTATCGTCATGGGATCGGCATCTGGGCTTCTCTCATTTCTCACCCGCGGCATGAAGCAGCCGGGTCGAGGCTTTACCCAGATCGGCATTTTGTTCCTCGTTGTCATGGTCGCCCTTTGGGTCAGCCGCCTTCTCGGGCTCTGGGACTTTACGCAACCGGGCGTGGGATCATTCTGGAGCTTGGGCAGTTACTCAGGGCCAACGTGGCTCCTTTGGTTCATGGTCGCGTGCTCGGTTCCCTACGGGTTTTTAATTCAGCTCTACAACTGGCCATTTTCAAAATTGGCCATGCCATGGGGCGGCATCTTGGCCTGCTTGTTCTGCGTAGCCTTATCTGCAGCAATTACCGAAGGCATGCTGCACTTGGTTGGGTCGGTGTTTGTCGATACGAACGAGGCCTTGACCTACGGGTATATGGGCGTCCACTGGTCATTTGTCATAGCACTGCTTTTTGGCCTCGGGTTTGATCATCCATACCTTTGGAAGGGGCAAAAGACCCCAGGCGTTTGGGACGACGTGGAGTGATGCGCTGATCATCCAACATCATGCACAGGTGAACGTTCCCAAGAGCTTGCACTGCAAACGCACGTTCCTTGCACGGTGAATCAATCACTGGACGATGGCATCCTTCAAGATTGGCGTTAGCTATCGCCAAGGAGACGCTACTCGATGAATACCCAAATTCCTAGCCATGGTCCCCATGGAACGGGCGAATTCGTCTTAAACCAAACCATGCTGCGCGTTCGTGATCCGGTGGCATCCATTGCGTTTTACAGCGATGTTCTTGGCATGACGCTTTTGCGACGGTTTGATTTTCCTGAGATGAAGTTCTCTCTCTACTTCATGGCTTATCTGACCAGTGAGGATGGCATGCCGCCAGACGATGACCATGGTGCGGCAGAATTCATATTCAGCCAAAAAGGAACGTTGGAACTGACGCACAATTGGGGAACGGAAGCCGATCCGCAGGCGGCCTACCACAATGGCAATACGGACCCCCGAGGATTTGGGCACATTGGTATCACCGTGCCTGACGTCTATGCAGCGTGCGAGCGATTCGACGCGATGGGCGTTGAATTCGTGAAGCGGCCAGACGACGGCAAAATGAAGGGCCTCGCCTTCATCAAAGATCCCGACGGCTATTGGATCGAGATTCTGAGCGCCAAAGGTTTGGCAAATCTCATTGCTCCGCTGTAGCTAAAGGGCTACTTAGTCACCCCGCAGACTTCTGACCGAAAGTCCTGTGGAGTGAGTCCGAATTCGGATTTGAAACGCCGACTAAAGTGAGTCGCATTGTGAAAGCCGCTTGAGAATGCGATATCCGTGATGGAGCGCGATAGCATCGTGGGATTGGAGAGCTCGCGTCGACAACGAATGAGTCGCTGCTGGATCACATATTTCAGCACCGTCGTCCCGGTGGGTTCAAATACCCAGTGAAGGTAGCGCACCGAGATTCGACAAGCAGCCGCGATAGAGCCAGGGGTAAGTTCTGCGTCATCCAGATTGCGCTCGATGAAATTGCGGATGCGCACCATTTGACTGTCACGCAGGGATTCCGGCTCAATCTTTGTATCGGCCCCCAAGGCATTGATGAGTAGGCCAATGGTCGCTTCCGTGAGGCCAGTGGCGTTGGTCAAGTTGCCATCCATAAAACCGGGGCGGATGGCTGCAATGTAGGACGCCAATAAGTCAGCTTGGACCGATCCAACAGGCAGCTTGCGATCCATCGTCTGCCACGATTGTGGCATCCAGCACTTGAGCCGTGCCAACGGCAACATGACTGTTAGTTTGTGGAGCGGCTCAAGAACCTCGAAACGCATTTCCTGGGTGGTATCCCAGATGATCAGGTCACCACCGGTCAATTCGGCAGTCTGACCACCGATCGTCATTATTTCGCGTCCTGACAACGCCAACTGGATGGCAAGAGTCTCTGAATCGCCGCGAACCGTATCAGCCCTCGTTCGCACAGCGCCGCATGGATCGCAGCGGCATTCAACGAGCTGGAAGCCATTCCGGTCGTGATGCAACACGCTTGCGGAAAAATCCTTGGCGTCTGAGCGATCAGGGCGCCACGCACCGTAAACACCGCTCAGTTGTTCGGCCCACGCGTCATATCGTTCGACTGCTGCAAATGCCTCAGTCGACCAGCTCCGGGCTGTGCAATTCGTCATCTTGGGCTACCTCGCTCAGCGTTTTTGCCGCGTTCGCACACATACAAACCAAGCATAAGCCCCAAGATACACTGGCATTTTCAAACGGTAACGCTGCACCGCAATGTGCACTCAGGGTCGGTTGCGAGTGCACGCACAGTCGCGTCCCCGAAGTTTTTTTAGCAGGTGCGCCTAGCCACGAAGGTGCCGTATCGGATCGACAGATTGCATCCTCGGCATGATCAAGTTGCGCTAGAGGGAGCGCGGCCTGTATCGCGCACTGCGAGCATCCGCCGGGCAGGCAACCTCGCCTGCCGTCCAACGTGGGACAACGACTATGAAATTGAAAGGTAAAGTGGCAATCATCACGGGAGCCAGTTCTGGCTTTGGCCGCGCGATCGCTTTGGCTTACGCAAAAGAGGGCGCATCAGTCGTCGTGGCTGACCTAAAGCCAGAGGCACTGAAAGGTGGCTTTGAGCAAGACCTCAATCGAACCACTACAGAGGAAATCGAGCGCACGGGAGGCAAGGGCACCTTTGTGAAATGTGATGTGACGGACGAAAGCCAGGTTAATCACCTCATTGAAGCCGCGGTCCAAGCCTATGGCCGCATAGACATCATGTTCAACAACGCAGGCATTTATCGCGGGGGCAAACTCTTCCACGAATTCAGCGAGGACGACCTAGAGGCGTGTTGGCGTGTAAACGTCAAAGGCACATGGTTCGGCTCAAAGGCCGCAGTTCGTCAATTTCTCACGCAAGGCGACGGTGGCGTCATCGTCAATCTCGTGTCCACTGCGGGTCTTCAAGGGCATCCAAAACAGTCGGTCTACAACATTTCCAAGGGTGCGCAGGCAAACCTTACGCGGTGCCTCGCCATTGAGTATGGTCACGAAGGCATACGCGTTAACGGGATATGCCCCACTTACGCCAAGACTGCGCTGACCCGTGATCTATTCAACGATAAGGATTTCGATACTTTCTTCACTGAAAGCATTCCTCTAAAACGCTGGGGAGAGGCGAAGGACGTTGCGGATCTCGCCGTGTTCCTTGCATCAAGCGAATCCAGTTATATCCACGGCGCTCTCATTCCCATTGATGGCGGTGAAACGCTTTGTCGGTATTCGGTTTGAGGCGCCTGTTTGCTGCATTGCATCTTGCACCGGCTGCATGACAAACATGCACGCTGCGGCAAGTGCAAGCGGCTTGACCGAACTACCTTCACCGCACCGACAAACGATCGGGCGAAGAGGTTATCCAGCCAAGTGAGTGCAACGGCTAAATGCACACGCCACGCACTCAGGAGCAACGGACACTTCGTCTGATAAGCGAATTCACTGCTATTCAATGAGGTAACAAGATGAGTGCTCCTAACAAGCTTGCATTGTCAGAGACCGAAAAAGTCTTCGCTCATCATTTGAGCGCCTTCGCGGAAGGCCTCGATTCCATCATGAAAGATTACAGCGAAAGCTCCATCCTGATTACCCCGGACGCCGAGTTCAGCGGATCTGACGCGATCAAAGGTTTCTTCAAGACGTTCCTTGATAACGCTACCCCTGAATTCTGGGCGGCATTCACAGTTCAGGTGAAGTGGGTTCACGAAAACGTGGCTTACCTT
>Ga0302223_10001570_pt1 | contig 12168 bp, 25 predicted proteins | sample II_Palsa_E2_3_FD_194565 | JGI IMG/M metagenome (GOLD analysis project Ga0302223, IMG submission 194565) | Peat permafrost microbial communities from Stordalen Mire near Abisko, Sweden - II_Palsa_E2_3 | ecosystem: Environmental > Terrestrial > Soil > Palsa > Peat permafrost | place: Sweden... | reverse complement strand
TGAGCATGGCAAAACATAAAGATCCCGTGTTCTGGTCTCCCATCAAAGTCGTCGTCAATGGGGTTGAGGTGACGGGTGCCTACAGCGTCGACAATAGCGATTGGATGACTGTGCGTATGGATGGTGGTGGGACAAAAAGCGCACATGGTGGGCCAGCTGCAGAAGGTGTTGCGCGACTAATGCTCACAGAGCTATTCAACCAGCAGTCTCAACGGTAGCCTAACTATTCGTTCAAGGCGGACGGCTTCGCCGCCGCTTAACTCCAGCGTTAGGTCTTATGACATCAGACGATCTCTCTTCGTACTGGCAACAAGCTGGCCAGTTGCTCGGCTTCGCGGTCGAAGCCCCGTATGTCGTGATGCTCGCCGACGGTCTATCGCTCAAGTTCTCCGCGCGTTTGCCAGACTTCGGCGCCCCTAGTGGCATGCTGCTCTCGAACGCCTATGGTCACTTCGCACCTCATGCAAACGAGCTTGCGAGAGCTGGCTATGGCTGCTCTGTTCTGGACGCGTCGGCCAATCAGGCCTTCATCCGCGGGGACGTTATCGAGCTACTGCAAGATTGGGGTTGGTCAAGTTCAAGCACTTGTGCCCCTGCCTGGTTCAATGCAACCTAACTATTCGTTCAAGGCGGACGCCTCCGGCGCCGCTTAACTCCAGCGTTAGGCCTCAAATTGAACAAAGACTCGGCAGGGTGGCTAGCACTTCGAATCATTGGTCTGCTCGCGATCGGGCGCGCCTTCTTATCCCTGCTCAGCGTTGCAGTAGACGTCTTCAGCCTCTGGAAGCTATATGGCGTTAGCTCCGGCTCTCTCGCTTCCCAAACCCAGCGCCTCATCCTTCAAACGTGGGTTGGCATAGGAATCGCTCTCGTAGAATCAATTTTCTTTGCTCTTGTCGCCTTCTATTTTCTTCGTAGGGGCTGGGCTATCCATAAGCTTCTCATGCACGAATCTGGCTAGTAGGCTGTGGCCTAACAAATCGTTCAAGGCGGACGGCTTCGCCGCCGCTTAACTCAAGCGTTAGGCTTAGGGAGGTATTGTGAGCATGAAGCTTCAGACAATGACGGTATCGGCAGTAGCGGCATTTTTGCTTGGGCTCTTGCAAGCCTACCTTCTGATTTTATGTTGGGGCTATATCAACTCCTACAGTTCCACACCGCATTGGCTAATTGGACTTGGGCTACACGGCGCGAGTCTGAGCTACACCCTGCTGTGTCTCGGCCTTATCATCAATATGCTTCTCTCTTTACCAGCTGCATTCGTGCTCCTGAATCTTCGCCCAGCTCGGTTTTCACAGTACGTATCGTTGGCGGTACTTCCATCGTCCGCTTGGCTTAATCGCATGCTTGTAAACCGTATGTATGACGGTAATTTTTTCGGGCCACTTCCTCTTGGGTGGCTTCCCGCAACATTGGCATTACCGGTGGCCGCTTGGCTCTTATGGCTAGTAAGCAGGCATCGATCGCCTAACAACTCGTTCAAGGCGGACGGCTCCGCCGCCGCTTAACTCAAGCGTTAGGTCTTATGAAACCTTCCGGTAAAGACGTCCTATTACTTTCGCTCGGCCTATTGCCGGCCGTTGTCGTTGTATTTTTGGCGTTCGTACTGGTTCCAGGCTGTATCGCTGTCTATGCTCCAGTTGCGAACCAGCTCTCGACTCAAGCTAAGTTTGTGTTCTCGTTCTACCCTTTGTGCATAGCTCTGCCCGCTTCGGTAGTCTGCGTTTGGTTGTTTTGGCGAAACCGTCAACACCGAGGCTGGGTAGCCGCAAGTTTTGGCGTCCTTGGCAGCATCGCGCTGTTTTGCCTTGGCTGCTGGGCCATATATCAACCACAGCTGGTAGTTGAGCTCATTCGGCGGTCTGGCTCGTGAGCAGACCTAACTACCCGTTCAAGGCGGACGGCTTCGCCGCCGCTTAACTCCAGCGTTAGGCCCGCAAGGAATATCTACGGATGCTTGTGTACACCGAGCTAAGCAAGCAAGAGACTCGGCGCATGCAGCTACTTGGCATCCCGATGTTCATCGTTGTTGTCGCTTGCTCCATGACCATGGGTGCACTCTGGAGCATTCTCTTCGCATTAGTTGCGCTCATTCCTTACTCGTTCTTCTACTGCAAGGCATACGCTGTGGTGGCTTCACGCAGTTCATCGCCGCCTGGCTGGAAGTTTTACGCTAGCGTGGTTCTGGTACAACTTGCCTTCATCGCAGTACTGGTGGCTCGCGCGCGGGCCTAACATTTCGTTCAAGGCGGACGGCTTCGCCGCCGCTTAACTCTAGCGTTAGGCCAACAAGGGGAAATCAATGCAAACGTCTGCTATTCCGTATCTAAAAAGCTGGCTGCTCTTCTTCCTGATTGCTACGGTTGGTGGTGGTTTGCTAGGCGCAGTCTTGGGGGCTATTCTCGGCGCCTTTCTTGGCGCTGCTGGCATTTCTCTCTTAGACATCAAACTAATATGCGGTGCCACCGGCTTTGTTATAGGGCTTCCAATATCGTTCTTTACATTCCAGTGGTCAGTACGGACATATATAGTTGATCCGTTGGTTCGTTCGGCAAATCCGCAGCTGCCGGCCTAACTACTCGTTCAAGGCGGACGGCTCCGCCGCCGCTTAACTCCAGCGTTAGAACTCATGGAAGCTAGGATGTCACCGGAATCTCTCGCGCTTGAGTGGATCGAGAAATGGTCACTCATTCTTGAAACAAGAGATGCTTCAAATGTCGCCGCTTCCGGCTTGGATGGGGAAATCCCGCGAGAAAACCCAAGACTTTGCTTGGACTCTGTTGTAGAAATTCTTAAACACATTCCAAGCGACATCTCGGACCATCACTTCCAAAACCTGGCTGCTGGCCCGCTGGAAGATCTATTGGTCTTTCATGGAAAGGACTACGTAAACGAAGTAGAGACAATTGCCCGGCGCGACCCAGCTTTTAGGTTGCTTCTCAATGGCGTATGGTCGAGCGCCATTGACAAAGACGTGCTTCAAAAGCTTGAAAAATACCGTGCTGTCCCGTGGTAGGTTCTAACTACTCGTCCAAGCGGACACCTTCGGTGCTGCTTAACTCCAGCGTTAGACCTCAGAGCAGACATGGACGAATTCTGGACGAACAGCGAATACTTCACCGGGCCACCCTTGCGGGACGGCATGGTGCAAGAGGCTGAAGCCCTTCTCGGTTACAAGTTGCCGGCGTCGTATATTGCTCTGCTTCAATCTCGCAACGGAGGCATCCCTATTCGAGATTGCTTTCCAACAACCACACCCACTTCGTGGGCTAAAGACCACATTGCGCTTTCCGGCATACGTGGTATCGGCGGTGAATGGGGCATCGACTCAACGAGCCTTGGCTCCATACCCATGGTTCAAGAATGGGGCTACCCAAATATTGGTGTCGTTGTAGGCGAGTGTCCGTCAGCGGGCCATGACGCTGTCATGCTCGACTATTCTCTCTGTGGCACTTCTGGCGAGCCTCGTGTCGTTCACGTAGAAACCGAATGCTCTCCTCATCAGGTCACATTCTTAGCTAGCAATTTTCAGTCGTTCATCAATGGCCTCGTCAGCAGCGATGTGTATGCGGCTGAGGTCTAACATTTCGTTCAAGGCGGACGGCTTCGCCGCCGCTTAACTCCAGCGTTAGGCCATGTCCTTGCGACAGACTGCTTTCATCATCACAGCACTACTAATCTCCGCGCACGTAAGCGCTACGTCGGCATGGCATGATTACGATGTGCTTCTTTCCAAGCAATGTCCAAGCCGACATGCCAACCTTATGGTCGATGGACAGTATTCGGAATTTTTGGAAAGCTTTGAGCACACGTTGCCATCTGCAATGCGGCGCAAAGCAATGACGCACGCTGACATTCAACATAATTGCGGGAGGGGACAACAAGGATTTAGTTGTGAAATGGTGGGCTCTCTGGAAGCATATCGAACGTTAAAGCTACTGCCTCGTTTCGTCGCATACACTTGTCATTCTGTTCGGTGCGAAGAGGCCGGCATCTGCAGTCAATTTCCTAGGGCGTCACAGTAGGAGACGGCCGACGATACGACCTAACCAATCATCCAAGCGAGCGGCTTCGCCACCGCTTAACTCAAGCGTTAGGAACCTTAGGGAGTGTTTCGGTGACTGATGAAGAAATTTGCAAGATCGAGGCTCGTTGCAACGCTGCAACAGCTGGACCTTGGCAGTCTTTCATCGAGGGTCGCGACCATATGTCGGGCTCAGACTTCATTCGCACCGGCGGCTCGGATAGCTTGAGTCCGGACATCTACCTCATGGATGCGACTCACGCAGACCAAGATTTCGTTGCCCGTGCTCGGCAAGACATTCCGTCACTTATTGCAGAGGTTCGGCGTCTCCGGGCACTCGTTAGCTAGCGTCATGCTGTCGGTGCCTAACAAATCGTTCAAGGCGGACACCTTCGGTGCCGCTTAACTCCAGCGTTAGGTCTTATGACATCAGACGATCTCTCTTCGTACTGGCAACAAGCTGGCCGGTTGCTGGGCTTCGTAGTCGAGGCCCCGTATGTCTTGATGCTCGCCGACGGTCTGTCGCTCAAGTTCTCCGCGCGTTTGCCAGACTTCGGCGCCCCTAGTGGCATGCTGCTCTCGGACGCCTATGGTCACTTCGCACCTCATGCAAACGAGCTTGCGAGAGCTGGCTATGGCTACTCTGTTCTGGACGCCTCGGCCCATGAAGCCTTCATCCGCAGGGACGTTATCGAGCTGCTGCAAGATTGGGGTTGGTCAAGTTCAAGCACTTGTGCCCCTGTCTGGTTCAATGCAACCTAACTACGCGTTCAAGGCGGACGGCTTCGCCGCCGCTTAACTCTAGCGTTAGCCGAGCATGCATACCTCACTCATCTTTAAACTTATCGGCACGATCCAAGGGCTCGCCGGCGTTGTGCTCTTCGTCGCGGCACTGAATAAAGACTTCCAAAAAGCCTGCTTCTACAACGGCAAAGACGCCTTCATGGGTAGCCTTCATAAAAATCTCGCCTTTTTGGGTAGCGCACTGTTGATTGCCTGTGGCGCCCTTACCTTTTTTAAACCAACCTTCGCTGTATTTTTTGCTTGGTTATCGTTCCTTATTTATCTCCTCCCCTCCCTAGTCAATCTCACGGTGGGGCATGGCTTTGGCAAGTTCTGTAAAGAGTGCGCAGCATCTTTCAGCGTTCGTGCTTTCGTCGTAGTGGCGCTCACCGCAGCTCTGCAACATGGGTAGTCTGGCTAACAACTCGTTCAAGGCGGACACCTTCGGTGCCGCTTAACTCCAGCGTTAGACCGAGGAACTAGTAGGTATGTCATTAGCCTCCAAACCGACCTTGTTCGTTAACGCTATCGTTCTTTTGTGGCTAGCGTGGGCTTTTAGCCTAATAGGGGTTATAGCCGACACCCGTCATGCTGCTATGCCAGTACCTATGGCAGTGGTGTATGGGCTTTTTGTTGTTGTTTTTGCGGTCAGAGCATTTTTCATCTATAAGATTTCTACAGCGCGTAATTGGGCAAGAATTGTTTATCTCTGCGCAATAGCTGTGGGCTTAATTCGACTTGTTCCAGACTCAATTTCTGAGATTGCCAAGACGCCGATGTTAGGACTCATTGATCTTGCACCTGTAGCCCTTCAAATAGTCGCAATCTGTTTATTATTTACCCCGCGTTGTAGCGAGTTATTCAAGAAGCCGGTTCAGTTGGTCTAACAATTCGTTCAAGGCGGACGGCTTCGCCGCCGCTTAACTCCAGCGTTAGGCATCCTCATCAACTTCGGTCCAAAAAGAATGAATCCACCTACGCTTAGTTGCGCACAAGCACTCAGGGACGGAGGTATTGATGCAATGGCCGCGCTTGACGATGCGCTCGCGACCGCCATCACAGGCATTCCAGCAGACCTCCAGAAAGAAATTAAGCACGCCGTAGGTCGAGCGATGTCCGCCATCATGGATGAAACGATCAACCCAGCTATTCTCGCGTTTCCTGAGCTCAAGCCAAGCCAAGAGACTTGGCGTTCTGTCGCCAAAACCCGTGCTTTTGCTCGCGCCAATTCGCGCCAGGCAGATGCCTAACAACTCGTTCAAGGCGGACGGCCTTGCCGCCGCTTAACTCCAGCGTTAGGCGTAAGCAATGAGCACTTGGCAGTTCACCGATCCACCCAACGTAGCCACCTTCACTACTCTCCAGGTCATGAAAGGGAACAAGCCTATCCTGTTCGTAACCCACGACGCCGAAGATGGCTCTTGGCAGTTTCTCACTGGCGAATTACTGGACGTAGCTGATGTAATGATCGTTGGCCTAGCCCAGATGGTGGGTCATGATGCAACACTAATAGAGCTTGCCAATCTGCCTATGGGCTGGCGGGCGTCAAGAAAGTACAAGGGCGCAGATTGGCAACGAGCTGCAAGCTCAAGCGCCTAACATTTCGTTCAAGGCGGACGGCTCCGCCGCCGCTTAACTCCAGCGTTAGGCCTCCCAGGTACAAATGGACGCACTCCTAGAGTCAGAGTTGCTCGCAGCCTTAGATCACCACGATAATTTGGTACGCCAGTGCGTTGCCGGCGAACTGACATTTTCGGAATTCTGCGTGAGTTACGACGCCTTTTATGGCGCTTACGCATTGGACGGTCATGAGCATGATCTTGAAGGGCAAGCTCTGCTTACCAAGCTTGCTAGCCGCATTGCTCCGCATCAGGCCATCGCTGAGGATATTTTATCTAAGGTCTGCGCCGACGCAGATGCCACGCTAGACACATATCGTCGTGCTGGCCGGTTCGGCTCCGCCGAGGCTGTCAAAAAGCTTAAGCTAGTCGCGGCAGGTCTGCCGGGTGGCGAGGCCTAACAATTCGTTCAAGGCGGGCGGCTTCGCCGCCGCTTAACTCAAGCGTTAGGCCGCAGATGCTGACTAAGACACTTACGCTCATCAACGGTGCTTTGGCAATCGCGCTGGCTTGCTTCATGTACGCCATGCTTCCGTACGCCTACGGTATCGGCTGCGATGCTACTCGTCGCATCGGGCAACCTTGCAAGCCACTGGGCAGCGCCACGTTATTTTTGGGTGTTTTGGCTCCCGTCGTTATCATTGGCGCAGTCGCGTACTTAGCTCTTCGTATCCAACACAAACGTCCGCGTACTAGCCTACTTTTGCTAATGTTGTGCCCTGTTGTGGTCACGTTGTGGGTCATTTTTGTTTGGTCATCCAAGGCGTCATAGAGTGTCGCCCTAACTATTCGTTCAAGGCGGACGGCTTCGCCGCCGCTTAACTCCAGCGTTAGACCGCATGAACTACTCCCTTAGCTATCGCTCATCTCGATTCGAAGTCTGGCACTTTTACTGGGCCGCTTGGAGAGCGCGTCTTTGGCGCGTGCATCTGCTTGCCGCCGCCGTTCTCGCGTTTACGCTGCCCGACATATTTGGTGCTCCACCTGCAATTAGCTCATACGTGCTGTACTTTATTGGCGCTCTGCCAGCGGTAACATTGTTCTTTGCTCTGTGGCCGCAAGTCATGTTCAAGAGCAAAGAACGCACTCTTCTTGTCGGGCCGGATGGCTGGTCGACCAAGATCGGCAACAAATCTGGTTCACGACGCTGGGCTGAGATTGCGTCGGTTCAAGAAGCAAGAGACTCTGTGGTAATCACCAGCACTATGGGCAATGCTTTAATCGTTCCTGCACGCGCGTTCGTGGACGAAGCGTTCAAGGGTCAATTCGTCAAAGACTCGCAAGCATGGCATCGCGAGCATGCGGTCTAACATTTCGTTCAAGGCGGACGGCTTCGCCGCCGCTTAATTCCAGCGTTAGGTGCACAGGGGAAGTTCATGGCAACGAAACACGACGTGCAAGACTGGGTTCAAAGAGCGCTCAGCCGCATGGGTGGCCGAGGTTCGCTCACGGACGTAGCAAAAGAAATTTGGCGCGCCCATGAGAGTGATTTGCGGCCGTCGGTGATCTTTTCTATACATGGCAATACGATATGCGCTGGGCTGCAAATCGTCTGCGCCGGCAAGGCATCATGCAATCTGTTGCCGTTTCACCGTCCGGCGTTTGGGTGCTCGCGTAGCGCGCCTAACATCTCATTCAAGCGGACGGCTCTGCCGCCGCTTAATTCCAGCGTTAGAGCTCAAATGAAATATATCGCCCTTTTGCTTTTGCCAGTCGCCACGCTCTCACACGCCAGCGACTTCGCTACGCGGGTCAAAGCCGGAGTACTGTCGCTAGCCAGTCCATCTGGGCAACGCTACGAAGCATCATGGGGGCAAGCAATGCAGGCGTCGCTTGCAGCTTGCGTTCCAGTCGGCTCGACATCGCCGGCAAACCTTGGCAAGTTCACGTTCGTTGCGAATGTCTCTTCAAGCGGCGTGGTCTCGTCCGTAGAGGTTGAGCCTGTTACCTCCGTATCTCGATGTTTCGCAATTCACTTCGGCGCCGCTCAACTTCCGCCACCGCCTGGGGTACGCTCTGGCAGCTATCTTCCCGTAGCAGACTCCATCAGCGTTACACCATGAGAGGGTGCTCTAACTATTCGTTCGAGGCGGACGGCTTCGCCGCCGCTCAACTCCAGCGTTAGGTCGCAAATATGGATAGTCGCGAATCCCTTCTAAAAGCGCTTCTTTCGATCACGCGGCCAATCCCGGACATCGCTCGCGACCTCTCGGCTTACGGCTGGGACGCTCCCAGCCCATTGGTCGTGCTGGGCGCCACCCATATCTCTTCGTCGCTCAATCGGTTCATGGCTGGTGAGCTTTCTTCCGCGCAGGTCGAGGACTGGGCCAACTGCATAGAGTGTCGTGACGACATTGAGTACGACCCTTCATCAGCAGCCGGCTTGGCGCTTCACGAGCTTGCCAACCCATTGCTTACATGCCCACTTACAAGGCAATCTGCAGCTAAGTTGGTTGCAACTCTTTCGTAGCTGCAACCTAACTACTCGTTCAAGGCGGACACCTTCGGTGCCGCTTAACTCAAGCGTTAGGGAGCAAGTGAAGTTGACGTCTAGCCTCGAAGAGCCAAGTTACTCCTGCATGTTCTGCGCTGAGGCCATCGAGACTGGTGTACTCGACCCATGCGCCATTCACTTGGTTGCTCGTACAAATCGGCACCGCGGTGAGCAAAAAGAGCAAACCTTCTTCTGCCACATCGCTTGCTTTCAGGCGGCCGCATCCATTCATTCGGCAAATTTCTACATCGTAGATCCAGATTTCCCTTCGGTTGGTGAGCTCGCTGCTCCCTAACCAGTCATCCAAGCGGACGGCTTCGCCGCCGCTTAATTCCAGCGTTAGAGCGCTGAACAAACATCATGGTGATCTTGAGGGGAAAAAGATGAGCAACTCCATTTACGACCAGTGTTTGATAAAGCATGGCTGCCCAACAACCTCGAAGATGATCTTTCAAAGCACTTTAATTCTTCTGCTTTGCCTGCTTGGTGGCATTGCATATGGCTTCACTATCATGGACGTTCCTCAAGGGCTAAACCCAGAGAACCTTCGGAAGTGGCAGTTGGGTTTTGGTTTTGGTTGGGGCGTGGTCGCTGCCGTCGTCCTTTTGCTTGTGTACTTCATCTGGTTTTTTCGCAAGTTCTCTAAAGTCAGGCGGTGTGTCGCTAGTAACGGTTCCCAGTGAAGTACATGACGCACTCTAACAATTCGTCCAAGCGGACGCGCGAAAGGCCGCGCGCCGCTTAACTCCAGCGTTAGGCCTCACAGGAGGGTTTGTGACCGATCTGATCAGCACAGCAAGCGCAGCAATTCAATTGGTCACTCGTCTCCGCGAGATCAACAAAAATATTGCAAACGCCGAGTTCAACAACGCCTTGGCTGATCTGAGCATCGAGCTGGCCAATCTCAAGATTCATGTGGCGGACCTCCTCGAAGAAAACGATCTACTGAAGCGCAAGCTTGAGCAAAAAGATAGTTCATCGGTTAGCTTCAAGGGCTTTGCATACTTCAAGTCTGACGGTGAGGGGCCTTTTTGCCCTGGCTGCTACGACACGGCTGGCAAATTAATTCGTCTAGCAAAGTCGGCGGCAACCTTTAATGTGTTTGGCAGCCATAGCTGCCCAAGCTGTAAGCAGCACTTCAGTGCGGCCTAACATCTCGTTCAAGGCGGACGGCTACGCCGCCGCTTAACTCCAGCGTTAGGCCTTAAAGCGAGAGCTCATGAATCCTCAGGCACCTTCAATCATTCTCTTCGCTGTGCTCTTTGGCATGGTCATCGTGTGGTTTGTGCTCATCAAGCTGTTGTTCAATCGCCTTGAAGTGGCGCATCCGCAAAAGTACGAGGCAATGGGTAGGCCTTCGCTATTTCTGCGCAATAACATCGCTACAGGCTGGGCCACCATGAAGTTTCTGTTCGCTCGCGAGCATCGTTCGCTTAACGACGGCTACCTATCCAAGCTGTCTGACGCAATGCTTGTCTTCTTCGCAATTTATCTGCTTCTATTCTTTGGGTTGTCGTACTTCGTTTCCGTGCCTCACTCGGCCTAACCAGTCGTTCAAGGCGGACGGCTTCGCCGCCGCTTAACTCAAGCGTTAGGCTCATATGCGCATTCCTTTCTCGACGCCGGACATTCCTGAGCTAGACGCGCTGCCCGACAGTGAGCGGGGCCGTCTCATGTTTAGCTATACAACCTCTGCCAGCGCGAAGCGGCTCATTCGTCTAGTGCAGGCGAGCATGTTCCTTTCGTTGGCATTTTTGCTTCTTGCCATTAATTTAGGCGGCACTTGCCGCTTACTTTTTGGTGTTGCCGCGCCGATCTCGCTTGCGTTGGGTGTTGTCGTTTATCGCGTTGGGGCCACTCGCGCACTTCGCAAACTGCTCAGCAGCGCCTAACATTTCGTCCAAGCGGACGCGCTTAACTCCAGCGTTAGGCCGCACTCCATAACATGCTCACATTGGCAAAAATTACGACGTATCAATCATTCGACGGTGACGCCGATGGATGGTCTCGTAAAAGATCCAGTGACAGGTCAGGTATCACCGACGGGGATTGGCGGCTAATCGAAGAGCTACGTCAGGGCATCAATCTTGTTTCATCCGGCCAAGCATCGCCGGAGTTCACAGTCACATTCGAGCGACGACTCTTGGCTTTGGTGCCAGACAAAGAATTACGTCAGGCAATTCGGGAGCTCAAAGCATGATTCCAGTTGGGCAGGTTCGGTCTAACATCTCGTTCAAGGCGGACACCTTCGGTGCCGCTTAACTCCAGCGTTAGGTGGCACATGAAGTTGGTAGCATCGAAATGGAAAGTCGCAGCGTTAACCTTAGTCACTTTGCCAGCGTCTATTTGGTTTTCGGCAGAAAATCCAGGTCTTCTCATATCAAGATTCATGATTGCCCTTGGTTTCTTACCGCTGTACATCGGCGCTGCCATGGAGCTACGTAGTCAGTGGGTGGCCATGTTGGAGAAGTGGCGCAACCCCGAGCATCACATAAAGGCAGCCCCCGCAAGTAATAAAGGTTTTTACACCCTATGCCTTACGCTTGTTGGTCTTGTGCTACTTATAATTTGCTTTGGCTCTATGCACCACACCTAACAACTCATTCAAGGCGGACGGCTCCGCCGCCGCTTAACTCCAGCGTTAGCGCTTAAGGAGCCGAAAAATATGGAAGCGCTTGAAGACAGACTCTGGACGCTCACCGTCGTGCTAATCGTCGTAGTCGCAGCTCAAGCTACGCTTCTTGTCATGGCAATCGTGGGTTGGGATGTCAATCGCAAAAAACAGAGATTCCTCAAGCTTTGGCGGCGGAATCAACTCGACGAATTGATTGATCTATCGCGTCGCACTTTGACAAAAGAGCCAAACAATCTCGATGCATTGCTATATGGCGCAAAGGCACTAAGAAAGAACGGGCACCTAAAGGATGCGCGTCTTTGGTTCGAGCGCGCGCTTGAGTTGGAACCCGCTCTCAGAAGTAGCATAGAAGGTCAGTTAGAGCTCATTGGCAAGAAGGAAGCGGCGCCGGTTTAAAGGCGCTAACATCTCGTTCAAGGCGGACGGCTTCGCCGCCGCTTAACTCCAGCGTTAGATACCAGGGCAAGTTATGTGGCAATACGCAGCAAAAATCTTGATTACAGTTGCTCTGGTCATCACTGTTTCCGAGATCGGTCGACGCAGTTCGTTTTGGGGAGCAATACTTGCGTCCTTGCCGGTCACGTCGCTTCTCGTCTTTGTCTGGCTATACACA
>Ga0302223_10001553_pt1 | contig 12259 bp, 8 predicted proteins | sample II_Palsa_E2_3_FD_194565 | JGI IMG/M metagenome (GOLD analysis project Ga0302223, IMG submission 194565) | Peat permafrost microbial communities from Stordalen Mire near Abisko, Sweden - II_Palsa_E2_3 | ecosystem: Environmental > Terrestrial > Soil > Palsa > Peat permafrost | place: Sweden... | reverse complement strand
CGTGGCGATCGATGTTGGCGCTGGAGAAATAGGCCCGGCTTGCGCCGGGCGGGCCGCACCACGGCAGAGCCCGGCGCGGGAGCCGGGCCAGCGGCGGCGCGTAGCGCCGACGCCTTGATCTAACGACGCCGCAACTCGGGACCCTGGTAATTTCAACGTGCTGATCTGGGTCGTCATCGCGGTCATCAACATCGCCTACGCCCGCCGTCGTCCAGGTCGGCCCTAAGCGATACAACCGCGCTCCGGCACATTGACCCTTAAGTGTCAGAACCCACCTCCAGGTGAGGTGGCAAGGCGTCATCGGCTGAGTGACCAAATGAGTGACAATCACCACGAACACCCACGGACATCCGCGAATTGGCACGCACGTGCTAGCGCAGGTAGACGGAAATCTTCGCTGGTAATTTCGCCTGCAAAGATGCCTGGGGGTCAAGGGGGGTCAAGGGGTCGCCGTCCTAGCACCGACGTGATGGCGGGAGCAGCAAACGGCAGCAACCGCAATGCCCACAGGTGTCCGCGATCACCCGGCGTTTCCCTTCTGGCCTGCTTATATGACCGCTATTGACCTTCCTGCTGCTTGTTCACACCGAGGAGGTCACATTGCCCTTCGTCCGAGTGTGCTCTGGACGCCTGCTCGGCGTCCTGGACGGCCCGGCCTCCGGTCTCGGTTGCTCAGCCGGGTATCCCTCAGGTGCTGGGCCTGGATGTCGGGCAGCGACGATGCCCGTCTCAGCAGGGCGCCGGTTCGGTCATGATCAATAAAACCTTCGTCTCTAGCGTGTGCACGCTAAGCGGACGGCCTGGGACTTGGGAAGTGAAGCCTCGCACGCCAGGCGGTGACCAGCCAGGCGTGGACCGGCTCGTGGACCGAAAGGGCGCGAAATTCCAGTGCAATCAGCGCTTCCGTCGCTATCGGGCGTGCTGTTTATGCAGCTAGCGGCTGTGCAGCGGAGGAGCATGCCTCTCGTAATGCGTAGGTCATCGGTTCGATTCCGATAGGCGGCTCGGCAGATCTGCGGGCCAGAGACCTATTTTTGCACGTCGCCATGATCGTGAATCGCGGCCCGTGGACCGAGTGACTCGGTCCACGAAAGCAGAATTGTCGATCGCCAGCGGGGCGACCGTCGGACACGCAGAGTAAATATCGAAGATCTTCTGAGTGCGCGAGGCGCCTCACACTCCCCGCTCTACGACCGATGTCATGGACGGGCTGATGCGGCGCCTCAGGCTGAAATGCCCGCATATCCGTGATGGCAGGGACCAGCGTGGAGGACTGGCCAGCACCGGAAGAAAGGCTGACGGGGTCTTGGCCCGTGGCCCGCTCGCCCGGTCAGCGGGTGACTATCCTGGGAGCATGCCAGAGACGCTGCGTACTCTAACTGCGGCGCTGCACCGCGAAGAGGACTGGTGCATCGCCCAGTGCCTGGAGGTCGACGTGGCCAGCCAGGGTCACACGATTGACGAGGCCCTGGCGAACCTTGCCGACGCTGTCGAGCTGTATCTGGAAGAGGTGGACGATCCGGCCGGTCACATCACCGCGACTCCGCTGGTGACCTCGTTCCGGCTGCCCGCCGCGTGAGCCCTTCGCTTTCCGACCTGCCGGTTCGGAAGGTCACCAGGGCACTGGAGTCAGTCGGCTTCACCTATGTGCGGACCAAGGGCAGCCATGCGGTGTACCGGAACCGGGACGGGCGCGTGACCGTCATCCCGCGGCACGGCGTCGTGAAGCGCGGCACGTTGGCGTCGATCCTGCGACAGGCGGGCTTGACCACTGACGAGTTCCTCAAGCTCCTCGACTGAGCCAGCAGAGCGCACCGATGCGATCCGGTGCCGTCTGCCCGGCGTTCAACCGGGGCATGGGTGCTGGCTAGGAGGGTTGCGGGAGGCCGCCGGGCCGGGCGGACGCGCTGGCCGTTGAGGGGTTCGGGTCGCTCGGCGGTACGGGCGAGGATTATTGGCCAGCAGGTCCAGCAGATGCGTGAGGCCCGCCCGGCACAAGCCGGGCCAAGAGTCCGCATGGCCTTGCAGGTCAAGGCGGTGCTCGACTGCATCGACCCGGTCGGCTGATTCAAGCACGCAGCTGATTCGCGGAGCCACACCGCGCGACCGCCACATAGAAGCGGCTCACACGTCACGCAGACCCATTGCGCGCCCAGCCGTCTTGCCTCACTGCTCATTGTCCAGCCCGGGTTCCGCAGCTGAACGAGTAAGGCTGCCACCATACCGACGTTCGATGAGTGGATTGCTCCGGTCCCGCCTGTAGAGCAGCGGCATCCTGGCGAGGTTAGGGTGCCACTGACATCGGCCCAGAAGGTCTGGAACGCCTTAGCCAACACCGTCAGAGGCCACATCGAGCAACTGCCGAGCGGGTCTTTCCGCGTGCACGTCTACGCCGGAACCGGCCCAGTCACCGGCCGGGCGCCGCCTCAGAGAGACCTGCCCGGACGAGGCGACCGCCGCCGCGACGCTCGGGCGATTGCTAAACGAGGCCAACGGAAGCCGGTTCCCAACCGGGCCGCGACACGTGCTGGGATCGAGCCCGGCCTTGCGCATCTCCTCAGCGAAGGTGCCGCCCGACCCATCACCGCGCGGGGGAATGCGGCGTACGCGCTTGACCTTCGGGATGTCCTGAACGAACGTCCCGCGCCCGGTCTCGGTCCCGACGAGGCCCTCGGCTTGCAGCAAGGCAGGCGCCTTGGCCGCGGTGCTTTTAGTCGTCCCGAAACGATCGATTAGTTCGCGTTTGGACGGCATGAGGGCTGATCCCCGGGCTGAACTCGTCACCGCCATGCGCGACCTGGCCGAAAGTGCCATTCGTCCCTGAAGAAGCTTCCGCCATGAAGTGCTGCTGATTTGTGTGGGTGGTGTGCCGCAGTACCGTCATCCCCCGGCGATGTTGGTCAGGCTCTCTCGCACGGTCTGCCTCAGCGGATCCCCTGATGGCAGGACCCGCTCACAGCGTGCGACGGTCTCACGCAGCAGCGTCACGGCGTCGCCGAGTCGCCCCACCCGGTAATAAGCGTTCGCCAGATCCGCGCGGCGCGCCAGGGTATTCGGATGGTCGGCGCCGAGTACCCGGCTGTAAGCCGCGCCGGTCTCCTCATAAAGCTGCAGCGCGGAGGCCATCCGGCCGGCCGAGTAATTGGCCGCAGCTAGGTTACCGCGGGCCGCAATCGTGTCCAGGTGGTCGGGGCCAAGGCCCCGCTCCTGGCCGACGAGCACCCGCTTGTAGTGGGGAAGAGCATTTCTGGGCCGCCCGGCGGCCAGGTAAGCGTCGGCGAGATGCTGGCGGGTTGTCAAGGTGTCCGGGTGCCGGGATCCCTGAACACCCTCGCGGTCGGCTAGCGTGCTCCGGTACAAGCGGATGGCCTCATCGAACTGCCCAGCGGCGCGGTGGGCAGCCGCGAGCTCATCTCGCGCGCCAAGGGTGTCGGGGTGGTCAGCGCCGCGGATTCGCTCGTAGTCGGCTGCCGCTCCGTTGAGGACGGTGAGCGCATCTTGGAACTGATTCGCCGCCAGTAAAGCATGGCCGAGATCGCGCCTCGCGCCGACAGTGGCGGAATGATCCGGTCCAAGCGCGCCGACCCGGTCCGCCAAGATCCACTGAAACCACGGACAAGCCTTCGCCGCCAGCCCGGCCGTCAGGTATGCGTCGGCCAATCGCCGGACGATCGTAGGGGTGTCCGGGTGGTTCGGCGCAAGGACTCTCTGGCTGACCGCGGCGAGCTTCCTCCAGTGCGTGACGGCCGAGCCGACCAGGCGCGCGCTGTCCTGGCTGCGCCCAGCGCGCAGCAGCAGCGGATGACAGCCGCCCGCCCACAGCAAGTCTCCGGCAGCTTCCTGAAGGCTGGCCGCGCAACTGCGCAGGTCCGCAGCAAGCCATGCCCGCTGCTCATCCTTCGGCCACACCTCATGCAGGGCGTCCGCAGCTGCTCTGGCCGCATGATCGAACAATTTTTCGGGCGTCGCCGCCCGGACTGCCGCCTGGATCACTGGCTTCATCCTGACGGTCGGCGGCGTAGCCGCCTGGTCGATGGAAAGCAAGCCGACCCGATCCAGAATGAGCAAACCGTCCCGAACCCGCTCCCGATCCGCTAGGCCGCCTGCGCCGTCGGCCGCAAAAAACCTGCACGCGGCCGGGGCGCTGAAGACCGCTGCGGGAATCCCATGGCCGTCAAGAAGCGCAGCGAACGCCAGCAATGACCGGACGGCCCCGCGAGGCAGCAGCCGGTCGGCCTGCTCAACGGAGAGGGTCCACGTGACCGAGGCAGCAGACCGCGATGCGCCAGCCGTCTCCGCCAGCTGCTCACGCCTGTGCAGGAAATAACCCCGGTAGTCCTGGCACGAAAGTCCGGACATTGCGATCACCGCTCTGGCCTGGGCGAGCGCCAGCGGCTCACAGCCAACAGCTTCGACGAGGTCGATCGCTCCGAGGCGCTGGGCAGGATCGGCTGTCAGACCGCCCCTCAGATAACTCAGGGCTTCGCGAGGGCTGAAAACCCCGACGGGCAGGACACGCGCCCGGCGCTCGCTCGCGAGAGCCGCGCAATCCGCGGTCGTGATCAGAACCCTGCCTGCCGGCCCCTCTGGCCACAGCCTCGCCAAATCCGCCGCGTCTGACTGATCCTCGAGCACCACGAGCCATGGCCGACTGGTCTCGCCGAGCCAACTGACGAAGCGCGCGGCGATCGACTCGGCATCACCCCCGGGATCGATGCCCATCGTTACTACCGCCGCCTCCACATAACCGGACAGCACGGAGGCACGGTTCGTGGCGGCAATCCAGACCAGCAAGTCCACCCCACGCGATTGCCACAACGACTCCGCGAAAGCCACCGCAAGCTGGGTCTTACCGCACGACCCCAGCCAATCCTGCGGACCCTCCGCAGCTCCCCGCGCAGGCACCAGCGCCACAGCAGCACCCGGATTGAGCGCCGCCCCAAGGTCTGGCGCACTCGCCGGTCTCGCGATGAAGCCGTCAGCAAGCGGGGGCACGGCGCCCGACAATAGCGGCCACCCCACCTGAGCGCCCTGCGACCCGACAGGCCCTCCGGCCGGTTTTGCACGCCGAGGGGACAGGCTTCCCGTGTCGGCGGCAGCGGGGAAGTCCGGGCTGGCCACTTTGTCGGTACCGGAGGCGGCAGTCGAAGGGCTCTCACCCCCAGGCCGGTATCTGTTTGCATGGCGGGTGTCAGGCGTTATTACTTGCTGATGGCGGCGAGCTGTGACCTCAGCGAGGGCGGCAGCGGCCGGTAGGCCGTCTTCCGATGTGGCGGGGTCGGTAGGCCAGGCAGTTTCGGCAGGAGGGTGATGCGCCTGCGCGATGACACCTGGACCGGAGTCATATGGCGCGAGGCCGAATGTACTGCGCAATGCATCAGCGAACTCCTGGCAGCTGGCGTAACGGTCCCCGGCGGTCTTGGCTAGCGCTCGCGCCAAGACGCCGTCGACCGCAGGCGGAAGGCCAGGCCGCTGGGACGTCAGGAGCGGCGGCGGCTCCGATATGTGCGCCCACATCACCGCCGCGGCATGCCCGCGCGGGAACGGCGGCGTGCCGCTGAGCAATTCGAACGCCGCGCACGCCAGCGAGTACTCATCGGCTCGCCCGTCCACTGGCCTGCCCTGGATCTGCTCTGGGGCCGAATAGTTCAGGGTTCCCAGGAACTGCCCTGACCCCGTCAGTCCGAGTGAGGATTGCGCGCCCTTGCTCAGCCCGAAATCCGATAGATACACGTGATCGGGTCGACCCGGCCGTCTGTCCACCAGCATGTTCGCCGGTTTGACATCGCGGTGCACCAGGCCGGCCGCGTGTGCGGCGTCCAGCGCTGACGCCACCGCGGAGATGATCGCCGCCGCGCGGCTCGGAGAAAGCGGCCCTTCACGGCGTATCACGGTCCGCGCGTCCCCGCCGCGGACGTAGCGCATCGCGATGAACAGCATGCCATTCGCCTCGCCGGCCTCATGCACCGGGATGATGTGCGGGTCATCGACGGCTGCGGCTGCCCGCGACTCCCGGATGAACCGCTGCCGGAACCCCTCATCCGCCGCCAGTGCCGGGGACAGAACCTTCAGCGCCACCAGTCGCTGAAGACGCTCATCGCACGCCCGGAACACCACCGCCGTCCCGCCTGCGCCGATCTGCTCCTCTAGCCGGTATCCCGCGATCCGTGAGCCCGCGGCGACGCTGATTGGCAAGCTATCGGCCTGCCCTCGAGACTCCCGACTCACCACGCCCCAGCCCTCGCGAGTACCCAATGCCAGGCTTCCACTCCAGCCTACGAGAGCATGCTACGACGAGGTCTGCTAGTCCAACGGGCTTACCAAACTATCCGGATCGGCCATTCCTGCCGCTACCCGGGCAGAACACTCCCATCCTGGCGAACCGCAATGCCTGCCAAGCGGACTAATCCGCCCTTATGCTCTCATGGCGTTCATAAGTGGAGTGCCCTTTAATTACGTGGCATTGGAGTCAGTCCCCACATACGGAGTTCCCGGAAGCCGACCAGTTCCGCAAGCGTTGGCAACCTCGGGGACGTGGGTGGCGCGGTGAAGCTCCAGCCGGACATAGCGGCATGTCAAAGCCTCCGGCGTGGACCGGGTCGTGGACCGAGAGGCCGCGAAATTCCAGTGGAATCTGTGCTTCCCGCGCTACCCGTCGTGTTATTTGTGCAGGTAACGCCTGTGTGGCGAGCGCGCATGCCTCTCGTAATGCGTTGCCTCGGGTGAGCTGAGGGTGAGCTGATCCGTTGCCGAATTAAGCCGTATTTGATCAAGGCGGCGGCGCGAGCGCCGCCGCGGCGCTTCCCGCCACCGGGCTCTGCCGCTTCGCGACCGCCCGGCGCGGGAGCGCCTGCGTGCTACCAGCTGCGGCTATGTCTGGTATCGGTCCCGTGGGCTAAACGTGGGCGGCGGCCGAACTGCCTGGCTGGCGTGGCCAGTGCCACGAGTCCCTACGTTCGGAGGGCGGTCCAGCCGAGGCGCCCGGTTACGCTGTCGAGCTCCTGCCCTACTTCCAGGCCGTTGTCGGTGATGGTGAGGGTGTTCAGGGACATGGAGTGCCCCCGGCTGCGCATCTTGGCGACATGCACGGCCCGGCCGATCTGACCGCCTTCTTCGATGTAGCGCAGGTCGATGGTGTTGTCGAACAGGAACAGCAGCCCGTCCAGGGAGTTGCCGGGCAGCCCGTGGACGCTGGTCTCGCTGGTGAGTAGCAGCGAGCTGCCCCCGGCCCGGACCAGGCCGACGAGGCTGCGCATGTAGGCGGGGAAGCGGTCCTCCTCGCGGGCGGCGAACGCCAGCTCGGACAGGCTGTCGATAACGACGCGGCTGACCTGGTGCCTGTCCATCTCCGTGCGTACGGCGGTGGCCAGGACATCGAGGTCCAGATCGCCCATCGGGACATAGGAGATCGTGAGCTGCCCGGAATCGCGGTAGGCCGCCAGGTCCCAGCCGAAGCCGGCGGCCACGCTGGTCAGCTGGGCGCCGGTGTCCTGGAAGGTGACGAACAGGCAGTTTTCTCCCCGTTCTATGCCCTCGACCAGCCAGCGGAGGCCGAAGATCGTTTTGCCGACGCCGGAGGGGCCGGTGACGAGGCTGGCGTCGCCGTGCCGCGCGCCGCCGCCCATCAGCTCATCCAGGCCGTGGATACCGCTAGGGACCTGGCCGGACAGCGGGGCTTCCGGATCCGGGACCAAGGTCTCGACGCGCGGGAACACCTCCACCCCGCCGGGCCCGATCTGGAAGGTGTGCTTGCCTGCCCGCTGGCTGCCGCCGCGCATCTTGAGGACCCGCAGCCATCGCCGGTCGACCGGCTCGCGCGGTTCGTACTTCAGCTGGATGATGCCATCGGCCAGCGAGAACACGACGTCCTTGCGCAGCTCCTTGCGAGCGTACTCGCCTACCAGCAGCAGCACCGTGCCGGTCCCGGCGAACCGGCCGGTCAGGTCATACAGCGCGCGGCGCAGCTCCCGCCGGTCGGCGAAGTCGCCCAGCATCTTGGCGCTGTCCACTACCACGACCGAGGGCTCCTCATCCAGCGTCTTGCGGACGATCTCCGATACCAGCCCCTCCAGCCCGTCCTGGTTCGAGGGCCCCAGAAAGTCGCCTACGTGGATGTACTCGACCGCGGGCCCCAGGGCCTGCGGATCAAAGAAGGCGAACTCCTCCAGGTGCTGGACGAGCTTGCTATGCGGCTCGGACATCGTCGTGTAGTAGACGCACTTATGCTCCGCGGTGGCGCGGGCGAAGCACATCTGCTGAGCCAAGATCGTCTTTCCGGTGCCCGGCGCGCCCGCCAGGACCACGACCGACCCGGGCTCCAGGCCGCCGTTGAGGACCAGGTCCAGCCCGGAATTGCCAGTAGACATGCGCGTCAACGCACCTCACGCCCTTTCTCCAGCAAGTTATTCACGCGGCCGACCAGGAACCGCTGGTGCGGCTCGTCATCTACCACGAGGATCCTGGCCAACCAGCCCGGCCTCCTGCCGTGACGCTACTCTAAGTACCTAATAAACTACTAAGAGTATTCGACCGTTGCAGGATGGTCATGCCAGGCCTCCGGCGGGGGGACCCCGGCCCCGGGATGATGGGAACGTGCGCGTTCCTGGCCGATGGCCGAAGTGGTGGCTGATCATCGGCGCAGGCGTGCGCAATGCGCCGACTCCCGCCAGGTCACGAACACAGCACCGCTCGACTCGACGGTTGATTCCAAGGGATAGGTGCGCAAGATGAGGCGAGAGTCTCTGTTTACGCATGAGAAAACCCGCGTATCGTGCGTTTGGCATTCGCCAACATCAAAGCTGACGTGACCCACGATTATGGCCGGTGACCCATCGTGAAGCCGATGAGCGACTGGCGGATCAGGGTGCTGTCGGCGTCGGGCAGCCCTTCGAGAAGCTGGAAGGCATCGTCCCGGGCGGTAGCGCGCCGATTTTTCCGGAATGTGTTGCCAAGCGATCCGGGGTGCCTGGGACCAGCTGGCATTCCAATAGTACTGCGGCCCTGTGTAGCCGGACTCGACCGTCTCAGCGGTAGTGGCAATGTCAGGGAAGGTAGCGGTCGATTATGGCCATGAACTGGTGAATATCGAACGGCTTGGCGACAGACTCGGCGGCTCCGTTGGCGAGCAGTTCGTTGATGATGTCGTCGGAGTCGCTGCTGAAGGCGACCACGGGGATCGTGGCGGTGGCTGTGGCGGCGGCGAGCTTGCGCAGGATTTCGCTGCCGGTCGCGTCGGGGAGCCGGTTGTCGAGCAGGATGAGGCCCGGGTGTTTGTCGAGGGCGGCCTGGACGCCGTCCCGGCCGTTCGTGGCCACGTGCAACTCGATGTTGGGGCGGCGCTTGAGCAGCATTTGAACCAGGCTGATGTTGTTGTCGTCGTCCTCGATGTACAGCAGGGCGTGATTCATCAGGTCTCCTTCGCGGGCTGCTGGGCAGGCCCCTCGGAAGCGCCCGGCACCGGGCCGCTCATGCTGGCACGATCCGGACAGCCGGCTGTGGCTGCTGGTCCTGAGCACGGGTGGCGGCGAAGGTGTCGAGCAGCGTGCCGAGTTCGGCGAGTTCGATGGGCTTGGTGAGGTAGGCGAGCGCGCCGCTGGCGAGCAGGCGGTGGACGACGCCGCGGGAGGCGTCGGCGGAAAGGACAACCACGGGGATGGCGGCGGTGGCTGGTTCGGCCTTGAGTTCGCTGAGGACCTGGTCTCCGTTTATGTCGGGCAGGTGCAGGTCGAGCAGGATGATGTCGGGCATGTCCCGGGTGGCGCGGTCGATGCCGGCCCGGCCCGATGTCTCGGATCTCAGCCTGATGTTCGGCTTGCTCCTCAGGAACCGGGTCACCACTTCGACGTTCGCCGGGTTGTCCTCGATGTAGAGGACGCTGATGCTGGGTCCGGCCGGAGCGTGCGGCCCGGCCGCCCGTGACGCTGGCGCGAGGCCCGGGGCGGGGACGTGGACCAGGTCCGGGGCACGCGGGAGGCTGATGGTGAAGGCCGATCCCTGGCCGGGGACGCTCGATGCGGTCAGCTGGCCGCGCATGGCCTCGGTGAGGGCCCTGGCCAGCGGCAGCCCGATCCCGGTGCCCTCGACCATGGTCTGCTCGGCGCCGAGACGCTCGAAGGGAACGAAAATACGCTCGATGTTTTCGGTTGAGATGCCCGGCCCGGTGTCGGAGACCACGATGCTGGCGTGGCCGGTGCCCTCTTCCCGGCAGGCAATCGTGATGGTGCCGTCCCGGTGGTTGTACTTGATGGCGTTGGAGATCAGGTTGATCAGGACCTGGGTGAGCCGCTGTTTGTCGGCGTTCATCGCCAGGGCCGTGTGGGGGCAGTCCTGGATGATCCGGATCGCGCGTTCGGCGGCGATCGGAGTCATCAGCTGGCCGCACTCCTCGATGAGCGGACGGACCAGGACCGGCTCAACAGACAGGCTCAGGTCACCCGATTCGATCCGGGCGATGTCGATGAGCTCGTTGATGAGCGTGAGCAGATGACGCCCGGCGCCGAGGATTCGCTCGACGGCGTCGCTGTCTTCGGCGCTGAGTTCGGACATCTGGAGGAGCTGCGCGAAGCCGAGGACGGAGTTCAGCGGGGTGCGCAGCTCGTGGCTCGTGCTGGACAGGAACGAGTTCTTGGCCCGGGTGGCTGTCATTACCTCATCCATGGCCGTTGTCAGCTCTGCGCCCCGGGTGGCGAGCAGCTCATCGGCCCGGATGAGCGAGTCGCTCAGCTGGCCGATCTCGTCATCCGCTTCGGCTTCCGGTTCGAGCCGCTGGCCCTCGCCCAGCCGGCGCGCGTTCGCCGCGTTCGCGCGGACCCGGCGGGCGATGCCCGAGGTGAACAGGGCGATCCCGGCCAGCCCGGCGAGCAGCCCCAGCGCAAGGGCGGCGCCGTCGAGCAGGTCAATGGTCGTGGTCAGCCTGGTGACCTTGTTATGTGCAGCCGCTGACAGGGCCGCCGGCCCGGCGGTGAGGTCGGCGATCTGGCGGCGTAGCAGGTCCATGGTCGTTTTCTGCTGCTCCATCGACAGCCGGAGGTTCCGGACGGAGACGCCGCGGCTGGTGACAGAACGTAGCTGCGCAAAATTGACCAGCATCTTGCCCGTGGTAGCGTCCACCGCCTGCTGCTGGCGGCGGTCACCTGCGACGACAGCCGCGTCCCGCAACGAATTTCGGTCAGCGCCGATGTGCGTCAGCATGAGGTTGTAGGGGGCAAGGAAGATCGGGTCGCGCACCGCGGCGTAACCGCGGACGCCTGTTTCCCCGTTCACCATGTCGGCCAAGACCAGGTTTGCGGCGTTAGTCAGATTACTGGCGGCCAGGCCGACGCTGCGTTCACGGCTTTCGGTGTGCTGGAGCACCAGGCTTGCCGAGGTCGCGGCAAACAGGGCGACCAGCGGGATCGCGATCACGATCAGGCCCTTCCCCCGCAGGGGCTGGTTCAGCCACCACTGCCGGAACCAGTGCGCCTGGCCCCCCACAGGCGGGGCTGAACTCGCTTCGCGTGATCTCATCCGATACCCCCGATGATTACCTAAAGTATCATCCTCATCACTATACGTTACAACAGCCTGGTGTGAGCCTGTCGTTGTGGCGGCCCATGCGCGGTATGCGGAGGATCCGGGAGAAGCGCGGCGCGCGGGTCTGCTACCGGGCCCGTGCCCGGGCGCTGGCCAGCCTCGGCGCGCCGATCGGCTACCCGGCGCCATGACCTGCTGGAGCCCCTGGTCCCGGAGATCGCCCGTCCTCGCCGACCGTGAATGGGACCGCTTCCCCGCTTACATGCGCAGCCTCGTGGGATTCGTCCGCGCGGCCGGTGTCTCGTTCCTGGCCACCAGCGAGACGGTCGGCGGCGCAATCACCTCCCAGTCGCTGGAAGGGCTGATGTTCTTGTTCGACAACGTCATCGGCCTGCGGCATTTCGAGGAACGATCCCGGCCGCGCGCTCAACGTCGTCAAGATGCGGAACCGCGCGCACGGGATGACCGTGAACCAGGTCACCATCACCGACGCCGGGCTCATAGTCTGCGACAGGCTCGAAGGAGTCACCGGACTACTCGGGTGGAGCGCGCTACGAACCCAAGATCCGCGCTATCAGAACCACCGAAATCAACAGCAACCACGCTGATTTGCTCGCTGATCATCGGGCAATTCTCCGGTCTCACCGTGCACGGCCGGCGAGAGCGGCACCTCGCCGGGCAGAATCGACGGCCCACAGTTGACGGCGATGGCCGTCCGTGTGGGGGCGGCAGCCCCGGGGGTGGGTGG
>Ga0302223_10001506_pt1 | contig 12492 bp, 10 predicted proteins | sample II_Palsa_E2_3_FD_194565 | JGI IMG/M metagenome (GOLD analysis project Ga0302223, IMG submission 194565) | Peat permafrost microbial communities from Stordalen Mire near Abisko, Sweden - II_Palsa_E2_3 | ecosystem: Environmental > Terrestrial > Soil > Palsa > Peat permafrost | place: Sweden... | reverse complement strand
GCGCTCGGTGCTTCGCGGGCAGCCGTGGATGCCGGCTTCGTACCAAACGACTATCAGGTTGGCCAGACCGGCAAAATCGTGGCCCCTGATCTGTACATCGCCGTCGGTATATCGGGCGCGATCCAGCATTTGGCCGGCATGAAGGATTCCAAGGTAATCGTCGCTATCAACAAAGATGCTGATGCACCGATCTTCCAGGTCGCGGATTACGGCCTGGTGGCTGATTTGTTCGAGGCATTGCCGGAACTTTCCGGCTTACTGACTGAAACCGGGTAGGCCCGGACCGAAGGACACAACGATGACGACGTACGTAGCACCGACACGCGACATGCTGTTCGCGATGAACGACCTGGCAGGCCTTGCTGAGATCACAGCGCTGCCAGGCAATGACGAAGTAACGCCGGACCTCGTGGAAGCGATCCTTGACGAGGCGGCGAAATTTGCGTCCGAAGTGCTTGCCCCTATCAATGCTCAGGGCGACCGCCAAGGCTGCCAATGCAAGGATGGAGAAGTCACGACCGCCGACGGGTTCAAGGCGGCCTACAGCAAGTTCATCGAAAGCGGCTGGAACGCCATGCCGGCAAGTCCCGACTTCGGCGGTCAGGGCTTGCCTTCATTGGTGTCCACTGCAGTGCTCGAGATGTGGAAGGCGTCCAACATGGCTTTTTCCTTGTGCCAGATGCTGACCCTCGGTGCAGTTGCAGCTATCGCGCACCACGGGCGTGAACAGGACAAGCAACTGTACTTGCCGAAGATGGTGTCGGGCGAATGGACCGGAACCATGAACCTCACTGAGTCGCAGGCGGGCTCGGATCTGTCCGCGGTTCGCTCCAAGGCGCGGCCCGAGGGGGATCACTACCGCATCTCAGGCACCAAGATCTTCATCACGTGGGGCGAGCATGACATGGCGGAGAACATCATCCACATGGTCCTCGCACGCCTGCCAGACGCACCGGAAGGCACGAAGGGGATCTCGTTGTTCGTCGTACCCAAGTTCCTGGTGAACGCCGACGGCAGTCTGGGCGAGCGCAACGATCTCATTTGCGCTTCGATCGAGCACAAAATGGGTATCCATGGCAGTCCAACTGCGGTCATGGCCTTCGGCGAAAACGAAGGCGCGATCGGCTACCTGGTGGGCGAAGCAAACCGTGGCCTCGCGTGCATGTTCACCATGATGAACCACGCCCGCCTCAACGTCGGACTCGAAGGCGTAGCCATCTCCGAGCGCGCTTACCAGCAGGCCTTGGGGTATGCGCGTGAGCGCGTGCAGAGCAGTCCCATCGGCTCTCCAGGCGGCGCTCCCGTCGCGATCATCCGCCACCCCGACGTACGGCGCATGTTGATGAACATGAAGGCGCGTATCGAAGCCATGCGGGCGCTCGCTTATTTCACCGCTGCTCAGATGGACAAGGCGCACTCGCATCCAGACCCAGACGAGCGCAGGAAGCGCCAAACCATCACGGATCTGCTGACGCCCGTTGTCAAAGGGTGGTGTACCGAAAATGCCATCGACATTACTTCCACTGGCATTCAGGTGCACGGCGGCGTTGGCTTCATCGAAGAGACCGGCGCTTGCCAGCACATGCGCGATGCACGCATCACCACCATCTACGAGGGTACGACAGGAATCCAGGCAAATGATCTCATCGGACGGAAGGTGGCTCGCGATAAAGGAGCCGCGGTGAAACTTCTGCTGGATGAGATGAACGCCACCTTGGCTGCTCTCGACGCCGCGGGGGACAAAGAGCTCCGAGTCATCGGTGAATCGCTGCAAGGCGGAACATTGGCGCTGGAGCAGGCAACCGAATGGCTGCTCGCGAACTACGATCGCAATCCAGCCAGCGCGGCGGCCGGAGCGGTGCCTTACCTCAAGTTATGCGGCACCGTGATGGGAGGCTGGCTCATGGCGCGCGCTGCCGTGGTCGCTACAACCAGAGTTTCGACGGCCGACGCCGACTTCCACCGGGCGAAGGTGGTCACCGCGCGCTTTTATGCCGAGCATGTGTTGCCTGAGGCGCAAGCCTATCGCCAGGCCATCGTCAACGGCGCCAGCTCGGTTCTCGCGTTGGAAGAATCATTGTTCTAAGCAGGCCGAACCAATAGGTGTAAGGTGATGAACGAACTCAACGGCTACGACTACGAAGATTTGAAACCGGGCATGAGCGCCACATTTGCGAAGACTATCACTGAGGCAGACATTGTGCTATTCGCCGCCGTTTCCGGCGACAACAACGCCGTGCATATCAATGAGGAGTTCGCTCGAACGACCCGGTTTAAAGGCCGAATTGCTCACGGTATGCTGACCGCCAGCGTGATCTCAGCGGCGATCGCCGGTCGGCTGCCCGGCCCGGGGACGATCTACCTGAGCCAGAATCTGCGTTTCACAGCGGCGGTGAAGCCCGGTGACACCGTCCACGCCACTGTAACCGTCAAGGAAATGTTAGCTGAGAAGCGGCGCGTAGCGCTCACCACCGTCTGCCGCGTCGCTAACAAGGTAGTGATCGACGGAGACGCGCTGGTTATGCCTACTTCGAACCAGGCCCGCGAGACCTAGTGACGGATGCGAGGGCTTTGACCGGCACTCGCCTCCGCCGCAACAAACCGGGCGGCCATAGCATGCCTCCTGCCTGTAAACCCGCAACGAACCTACTTACCGAGAGACGATCATGGAAACTGAAACCACCACCCCATTCGCCGACGTAACCAAGCTGATCCAGCAGTTCAAGGTCCCGGGCCTCGACATGGCGCAGATCATCGAGTCGCGTCGCAAGGATATGGAGGCCCTCGTTGAGGCCAACAAGGCCACCTATGAGGCGATGCAAGCGCTCGCACGTCGGCAAACAGAGATCCTGACCCAGGCCATGCAGGAGATTCAGGAGTCTGCTAAAGCCTTGGCCGCTGGCGGGTCCGCTGGGGCGGACCTTGCGAAGCAGACTGAGTTAGTGCGCGGCGGTTACCAGAAAGCGTTGGTCGATACGAAAAGCCTAGCGGAAATGGCACGCAAGTCGCAGACCGATGCGATGGATATCATCACGCAGCGGGCCACGCAGAGCCTGGAAGAGATGAAAAAATTGATGCAGCCAAACTAAAGGCGCCCCATGGACGCGGCGGCCGATGGTCGCCGCGTGGGCCACACACCTTGAAAAAACGATGGTATCGCACTCCAAGTATTCCGTAGACCGGTCGGGCAGCCCTCGCGACGCACCCGTACCCTGGAAGGGAACGCGATAGCCCGATCGGGCGGGCGCACCGGAGTGGGAGCGACCCGCAACGCACACAAAAACTCCTCCCGTGCTTCGGGTCGATCCAGCAACTCTTCACACTGAAGCGGCATGTGGAACGCGCTTCACTCTATCGCGAACAACTCGCAGCCACGGTTCGTTGCATGGCGCAAATTCACCGAGTTGGCCCACCGTCGAATGCTTTCTGATCATTCGGCAAACTTACCGCCATGCCGTCTCCCCCTCGGCAAGTTGAAAATGACGCTTGGACTGGTGCAGTCGTACGCCAAAGCACGAATAGAATCCGACCTTTCGCACAGCCATTTCATTCGAATTAGATTACTGCGTAACCCGTTGGCGTCCACAGGTTCCGACCGTACCTCCTCTCAGTAATTTACCGACAGAGCTCAATCGGCCGTTAGTCGCCCGTGCATTCGAATCCGCGAACCTGAGTAGTTTCCGAGCCTGCCGCGGGTTCGTGGCGAAGCCCATAATCGGCTGAGCGCAGGGAAATGATTGGCTGCGGCTCTATTGCTGTCGTCGCTTGAGAACCTGCCCAGCGAGGTCAGTTAGTACGTCGCCGGCTCATGTTCTGCACCGACCGGCGGGCGTTTTCCGATCGGGCAGCTCCCGCGAGACTCCGCTTTTGCACTTCGATGCAGCGATCTTCTTCGCGACCGTCAGGGAGGTCGTCCCCTGACGCTGAAGCCAATTCGCGCGGGTGGAGGCTGCGTTTGCGCAGGCATTCACATGAGCGACGTCTAGAGCTTGCCATGGGTTTCTTTGAGAGGAGTGTCAGTTCTTGCTCGTCGCCGATCTCGCACGGCATGACTGTATCGACTTTCTGCGCCAAGTGGTGGAGATGGGCATCTTCAAACAAACGAACTATCCCCTCTAGAAGGTGAACCGGGATCGAGCGGATCTCAGTGCAGGCAGCTTCAACGGCGCTGCCGCTCCTGTACTTGGGACGGCTCTTCGAATCACATCAATTGACGCGCCCGAAGCCGAGGACGAAACGGCACTCCGGGGCAGGGGACTAAAGCAAGATGATTGGTTTGACAGAGATTTGCCTCCTATCGACTGCGGCCGTGCTTCTGTTGCTTCGTGCACTGCCATACCTTCGACCTTACCACCCACTGTTTGGCGGCGGTGGTGTGCTACTGCTGATTACCGCAGTATTTCCGCGGACAGGTAACCCTCTAGGACAATTTCTCTTCGGGACGACGGGAGGTGGCCTGCGCCTGCCACGCGAATTGTTCGGGATCGTGTGGTGGATTCTGGGTGCCTGGCTGTTCAAAAGCCTGCTTGATCTAGTGCTACTCCGAACGTTTTTCCCCGATAATGACGAGCCTCACGCGCGACGCCTGTTCGCGGATCTAGCATCGGGTCTCATCTATGCCCTTGCCTTCGTTGGCATCGTCGGCACTGTCTTCAAAGAACCGGTCTCAACCTTCCTGGCGACTTCCGGCGTCCTGGCAATTGTCCTCGGCCTGGCGCTCCAGAACACCCTCGGTGACGTACTTTCCGGTCTCGCGATCAACATCGAACGTCCATTTGGAGCAGGGGACTGGATTACCTTGGCTGATCAGGTCTCTGGCCAGGTCATGCAGGTCAATTGGCGGGCTACCCGGCTTAGGACATGGTCTCATGACATGGTCGTCATACCGAACAGCTTCATTTCGAAGTCCATCGTGACGAACCACAGTCGTCCGAAAGGTCCCCACCGCTGCATTATTAGTATCAGGGTCGATCTCGCAGTGGCGCCTTCGCGCGTGATTCAAGCGTTAATAGCGGCTGCCACTGGTAGCCCAGACATCGCCCACGGCACCACTCCGCAGGCCTACGCATGTGCATTCACGGACTCTCTCCTGGACTACGAGTTGGCATTTGCGATCGACAGCTTTGCGCTGACGCCAGGTGCGAAATCCGAGATGATCGAGCGCATAGCGGAAGCCCTCCGGGATCTCGACATCCATATTGGCAAACCGGCGATGGATGTTCGCATCGTTGCACAGGGTGATCTCGCTGTCGCCACTGGCGTGCTGCACAGCGCAGCCGCATTACAACCGAACGGAAGCCGATGAAAACGATCGGTAAATGCGAGGGCGTTAGGGAACCGGATCTCCACGGTGCTATCGGTGTCGCAAATGGCGAACCCACTCCCGATGATTTCTGGAGCGGGCCCGTAGACAGGCTTCTTGTTCACTTGGCAACTACCGCTACCGGCCTAAAGACGTCTGAGGCGCAGTCGCGCTTAGCGACCTATGGACCAAACGACGCCGCAATCGACAAGCAGGCGCCGCTGTGGCTCCGATTTCTTGCCCGCTTCCGCAATCCACTCGTCATCATCCTGCTTTTCGCAAGCGGACTATCCGCGGCGGCTGGTGACATGATGAGCTTCATCATCGTGCTGAGCATTGTCATGCTCAGCATGATCATCGATTTCGTCCAGGAGGTGCGCGCCCAGAGTGCGGTCGAGGCGCTGCGCCGCTCAGTGGCGGTTGAGGCCACCGTCCGACGTAACGGCACATGCGTGTCGTTGCCGATGGACCGACTGGTCCCTGGCGACATTGTTGAACTGATCGCTGGCGACCTGGTTCCCGCTGATTCGAGATTGCTTGCGAGCCGGGATTTATTCGTCAACCAGGCCCTTCTTACGGGCGAGTCTTATCCGGCTGAAAAACAGACTGGCAACCTGCCATCTGGTGCCGAAAATCCGGCCGGGGCATCCAACTCGGTCTTTGCCGGCACCTCAGTTATCAGCGGCACCGCGACGATCGTCGTCTGCCAGACTGGCAGCAAGACAGCGCTTGGGCATCTCGCGACGACTCTGGCGGAAAAACCGCCGGATACGGCATTCGTGGTCGGCATTCGTCGCTTCGGCATGTTGATCATGCGTTTCACCGTGTTAATGGTGCTGTTCGTCCTTGTTGTAAACATCTCGTTTCATAGGCCGGTTCTGGAATCGCTAATGTTTGCGGCGGCGCTCGCCGTGGGGCTGACACCTGAGCTTCTACCGATGATCGTGACAGTGACCCTTGCCCGATCGGCGATCGCACTGGCCAAACGAAAAGTGATCGTAAAGCGCCTCTCAGCGATACACGATCTCGGTGCCATGAACGTGCTGTGCACCGACAAGACCGGGACGCTGACGGAAGCCACGATCAAGCTTGTCCGCGCGATCGATGGATACGGGGTGGAGAGCGCGGCCGCCTATGCGGATGCCTTCATCAATAGCCGCTTCGAAAGCGGTATGAAGAGTCCACTGGACGAAGCAATTCTCGCTGCCCATCCGTTCGACATGACCGGTTGGAAGAAGCTTGACGAAGTCCCATTCGATTTTGAGCGACGGCGCGTATCGGTCCTGGTCGAGCACGACGCCAAGCGCCGTCTCGTGGTGAAAGGCGCACCTGAAGACCTGCTGCGACTTGCCGATCGATACACGACGCAGGATGGCAAAGAGCTACCGATCAATCCCGAAACGCGCCGCATCTTCGAGGCGACCCTCGACGCCCTCGGCGCGCAGGGCCTCCGCGCACTCGGTATCGCGAGCCGGGAGGTGGGTGAAAACCATCAGACCGCTGCGCTCACCGACGAGTGCAACCTGACGTTCTCCGGTTTCGCCGTTTTCCTCGATCCCCCAAAATCCAGCGCCGGCACGACGATCCGGGCGTTGGCCGAAGCTGGCATAACAGTGAAAGTCCTGACCGGCGACAACGAACTTGTCACCCGCCACGTCTTCAGCGCGATCGGGGTGCCAGTGACGGGTGTCCTCACGGGCGATTCATTAGCCCATCTTTCGGATGAGGCGCTGCTCGGGCAGCTCCCGCGGGTGAACCTGTTTTGCCGCATCAACCCGCAGCAGAAGCATCGTATTCTGCTGGCGCTCAAGCGGCTCGGTCACGTCGTCGGCTTCATGGGAGACGGCATCAACGACGCTCCGGCGCTGCACGCGGCAGACGTCGGGATCTCTGTCGATGGCGCCGCTGACGTGGCGCGCGCAGCCGCCGATCTGATCCTGCTCGAACATGATCTTTCGGTCGTGCGCGACGCCGTGGTCCAAGGCCGCAGTGCCGTTGAGAATGTGTCCAAATACGTCCTGATGGGGGCAAGCTCGAATTTTGGCAACATGTTCAGCATGGCTGGCGCGGCGCTTATTCTGCCGTTCCTGCCCATGTTGCCGATCCAGATATTGCTTAATAACCTGATCTACAATGTCTCCGAAATCGCGATCCCGTTCGACCGGGTCGATCCGGAGGCGGTCAGCGTACCCATCAAATGGAACATCAAGCTGATCCAGCGATTCATGCTCGTATTCGGCCCAATCAGCTCCGTCTTCGACTTTCTCACGTTCTATGCGCTGCTGCATCTATTCGGGGCCGGTCCAGCCTTGTTCCAAACCGGCTGGTTTATCGAGTCGATGACGACGCAGGTCCTAGTCGTTTTCTGCATTAGGACACGACGATGGTCCTTCTCCAGTCGGCCGAGCTGGTTTCTCGTTGGTATCTCTATATCTGCTGTGGCCGTAGCCATCGGCCTTCCGCTTCTTTCTGTTGGCAAGTGGTTCGGGTTTGTGACGCCACCTCCGATGATTTTAATCTACGTCATCCCCGTGACCGTGGCATATCTTGCGCTCGTCGAGGTCACGAAGGTCCTCTTCTATCGTCTCGGAGCGAGAAGCTGATGGTGACGGCGCGAAGAGAGAACGAAACCGGACGGGCAAAGCGGTTGGGTGCGCGCCGCTGTGTTAGGGGCCAACGGCGGTATTCCGTCGACGTCGAGCCAAGTACTCGGGCCGGACAACCTGGACTTGCTCAGGCCACGTCATCGCGTCATAGACATTACCTCTTTGTCCAATGTGTCTCGAAAGAGAGCGGCGCTTAGCGGACAACGTCCGCGCAGGGGTATTTCGCAAGCAGCAAGGCCCGCCATCGTGGTCAGTTGACCTGCCAGCCCATCGGCATTGGGTCGACAGGCACAGGACTCTTTAGATTACAGCGATGTCGTTCTCGACATCCGTCGTGCCAGGTGCGGCCCAAGCGGCGGCGGTTGCCTCGTCGCGCTCGTACCAGGATTCCACCTTCCCGGTCAACTTCACTTTCCCACCCTGCGCGGTCACGTTGATTGTCGCAGGATCGAACCACGACCGGTCCAATGCAACGATGATGTCGTCCCTGATCTTTGAGGTGTTAGGCCTCGGCTTGATGGTGATTTCGTTTGAGACGCCGACGACACCCCAAAGTCCACGAACATCGTGCGCCGCCGCGTCTTGCTGGTAATGCCAATCGACTTCGCCGGTGAGGGTGACCCAGCCTTTTTCTACTTTGGCCTTAACGGCGTCGCTTGGAATTGCAGTGTCCCATTTCATACGATTGATCGCTGCAGAAGCAATTTCTTCGTCGCCATGCTTTACGTTGAAGGGCAGGCGAACTTCAAGTTCCTCGGCAACCGCCTTGACGTCCTTCAGCCGGCGCGTAGCCTTCTCCGCAGCAAATTTCTCCGCATAGCTCTCGACGTGACCCATGAGAGTCACGACACCGGCTTTCGCGGTCACGCCGATGTGGGCGGCGTTTACACTCGGTTCCCACTTCAGTCCGTCAAGCACGGCTTGTTTCAATTGTTTATCGTCAAACATGGTCATTCTCCTGGTTTAAAACAGAAATCATGACGCCCTAAACTCCATGGGCTTGCGACCATGCGAGGGCAGGCTCGGAAGCTAAACAACCCGGCCAATCCCTTCCGAAATCGGGGGTAGCACCGCGACCGGTGACGGCTGTTCTTGTCCTTGCGTCGTGTTCGAGCCCGGGTTGGTCACGGAAGCTCTATCGCGGCACCGCTTTCTTCAAGCGTGGGATAGTCGATATAGCCGCGGGCGCCGCCGCCATAGAACGTTTCCTCACCCATGAGGTGGTTGAGCGGACCATTCACTCTAAGCCGCTCCACGAGATCCGGATTGGCCATGAACAGCCGTCCAAACGACACCAGATCGGCACGACCGCTCGCCACCGCATCTATCGCCATCTGCCGGTCATAGCCGTTATTGACCATCCAGACGCCATCGAAACGGTCATGCAGGGCGGCATAATCAAACGTAATACTGTCCCTCGCGCCGCCCGTCTCGCCCTCAACAATGTGCAAGTACGCCAAACCAAGGGGATTGAGGGCTACTACGACATGCTCGAAGAGCGCCTGCGGGTTGCTGTCCCGTGAATCGCCGGCGGTGGATACCGGGGATAGCCGAACGCCGAGGCGGTCGGCACCAATAGCGTCCGCGCAAACCCTTGTAACCTCGAGGAGCAGTCTTGAGCGGTTCTCGATGGAGCCACCGTACGCGTCGGTACGATGATTGGTTCCGTCGCGTAGAAAGGCATCGAGCAGGTAGCCGTGGGCGCCATGTAGTTCGACGCCGTCGAAACCGGCCTCGATGGCTCGCATGGAGGCGTGACGGAAGTCCTCGATAATGCCCGGGATCTCGTCTAACCGGAGAGCGCGCGGCATCGACACGTCGACAAAACCCTTTCCGGCCAGGAAGGTTTTGGTTTTTGCGCGGATCGCGGAAGGGCCTACGGGTGCATGGCCGTCTTGTTGGAAGCTTGTGTGGGAGACACGACCCGTGTGCCACAATTGAACGACTATGATGCCGCCCTTGGCGTGCACAGCGTCAGTTACTCTTTTCCAACCTCGGACCTGATCGTCTGTAAAGCATCCTGGCGTACCGGCGTAACCTTGCGCGTGAACGGATATCTGCGTGGCTTCGGCGATGATCAGGCCGGCCGTGGCGCGTTGCGCGTAATACTCGAGAGCAAGCGGTCCTGGCACCAAGCCTTGCCCGGCTCGATTTCGGGTGAGAGGGGCCATGACGATGCGATTGGCGAGTGCGAGGGCGCCTGCACGCATGGGTTCGAACAGAGCCCGAATCGAGCGAGTTTGGTAAGTTTTTTTCATACGATGGCTCACGGATTATCGGTGGCGGATTGCATGGGAAAGACGCGCAATATCGGCGCCTCACGAGGATTGGACGAGGATATTTATGCTCTCGCCTTGTTGATCGTTCCCTCGACGATTTCAGCGGCCGAGAGATCTTAAAAATGTTCGGTGTTGTGATACTTATGCTTCGATGGCAATAGGAAAACAATTAACAGAGTTCACGTCGAAAAATATCAAGACCAGTAAGCTTCTCGACCGTAGAAATTATGGAGTTGAGTCTCGTACATGCGGTTCAGAGGAACGTCGTCGACGTAAGCTGGACTATGCTCGACCGCATCGCGAGTGAGTGCCGTCGAAACCGTGAATCTGACCGAATCGACACTCTCGATCCATTCGGTCGACAATAGTATTTCTCTCGCGCTGTCCCACCAGTCTCGTGTATCGACAGTCATGTAGCGTACGACCCATGTCTCATCGTCGAACACAAAATCGGCGACGTGCCCGATGGCGCCGTCCACGGTCGCCACGGAGAAGCTTCCTGCCTGTTGCGCACTTAGCAAATGTATGTCGGCACGCGAGCCTTTCACGTGAAGCGTCGGGCGAAGTTGCAAGGACTCAAGGTCCGGCCGCGAATGATTGGATCCTGCTGGGTGAGACGCATGAGTCGACGCGGCTCTGGCGGCCCAATAGGGTCTGCATCCGTAGTAGTCGAACAGTTTGTTTTCCTGGAGGCGCGAGACGGGTTTTCGAGTATCGATTGGGGGGCTACCCGTCATCTGCCGCTGTGTCAGGTTCAACGTGACAACGCCTGCCGCGAAATCAATCCTTCTAACAGACAAAGGCGACACCCATACTTCCTGCCAGTTGTTCCATCCCATCGCCTCGATAACAATAAAGCGGATACCCCACATCTCGTCATCGAAATAGACATGCTCTACCGCGCCGAGCTGGCCATCCGGGCAAGTTACCTTGCAGCCTTTCAGATCTTCTATGCTTCGCAACATAAGGGTGCCCTATCACTAAAGATGGCTAATCTGCCTGCTCGCTGAAGCTGGCCGCGAGGTTGGAAAATCCAGTTGACCCGGTATGTCAGCTTTCATGCACCAACAAGCCGCCATGCCGTTGCTGGAATATGAGCCAAGCGTAGAGGTGGAGTGCCGCTAGCGATAGACTCGGAATCTACTCAGGAAGACGTGCGGCTCGCTTCAAAGACGTTGGGCACGTTCCGACAATGAAGCGCTATGGGTGACGACTCCTGCTCGCCACCACTGACTTTGGAGAGGGCTTGAACGCTCCCCCGACTGAGTAGTTTCCGATCCTTTCGTGCAAGGGGCTATCACAACTAAGATAGAGATGTTGGCTATACGACCCGATTTCTAGTTCGATTTCATCGATAGCAAAGTCCCGAGTGAAGTGGAAACCATGCCAGAAAATTCTGCTAGCCAATCTCCCATGAGCTCCCCCGCCACGGACGCACAGGCTATCCGGCAGCCGGACGCGCCAGACGGGATCAGCGCATCGCAAGCCCGCGACCTCCCTGAAACTAGAGCGCTGCTTGCGCAAGCACTAGCTGCAGCTACATCGTTACAAGAGGAGTTTTTGCGCGCGAAAGCCGAGACAGAAAACGTGCGGCGCCGGACGCGGGAAGACGTGCAGAAGGCCCACAAATTCGCCATTGAAAACTTTGCTGAGAATCTGCTACCCGTGCTCGACAGCTTGGAGGCGGCGCTCGCGCATTCATCCAATGACTTCGAGAAGGTGCGCGAGGGCATTGAACTCACGCTGCGGCAGTTGACCGGCGCATTTGAAAAGGGCCGCATTGTTGAAGTGAATCCTGTCGGCGAAAAGTTCGATCCGCATGTGCATCAGGCGATATCGATAGTGCCGGCTGATCAAGAACCTAACACGGTTGTGAAGGTGCTGCAAAAAGGCTATGTGATCGCCGGGCGCATGCTACGTCCGGCGCTTGTGACGGTTACCGCCCCGACGTAAAGCTCTTGTTTGGACAAATTCGTGTCATTTTTATATCACGTGGTGTGAAAGTCGATTGCTGTTTGCCAACATGATTTTTTGTTGCAGACGGATTTCGTGAGGAAAGCTTCAAATTAGCTGGATAAATGCGGGAGCGCATCGGTCTTTGCTATTGAGCAAGATGCGAACGTTCCAACTTGGCGTACAGGGTCAAATCTTAAGCGGCCGCCTGTAGGTTCAACGAGAAACCCGATGAACCTCCGATGCGGGAAGCGCTGCAATCAAAGTCAGGAGAGTGATAAAAATGGGCAGAATCATTGGTATCGATCTGGGCACGACGAACTCGTGCGTCGCGATCATGGAAGGCAACACG
>Ga0302223_10001481_pt1 | contig 12658 bp, 3 predicted proteins | sample II_Palsa_E2_3_FD_194565 | JGI IMG/M metagenome (GOLD analysis project Ga0302223, IMG submission 194565) | Peat permafrost microbial communities from Stordalen Mire near Abisko, Sweden - II_Palsa_E2_3 | ecosystem: Environmental > Terrestrial > Soil > Palsa > Peat permafrost | place: Sweden... | reverse complement strand
AAACATTGTCAAAGATTGTCAAAGAATCCGTCGCTAACAAAATGAGCAAGATATGATCCACGCGAATAATTTCGGTATTCGAACGATTACTTCGCGTCGTCGTCGCCAGACACGCTGAAGATCGTTTACAAGCCAAAGCGTTGCGGTTTGCCCCGGGGGGGCAGTCCGTATCGCTCGCGCGGCACAACGCCAGGTCGGTTGTGCCCGATATGTTCCGATTAATTCCTCGATTCGAGTTCGGTCCGATTTCCGCCCGTGCCGCGGCATGGTGCGGTGTGCATCGGCCGGACTAGTGCGTGAGTCGGCGCCGGACGGGGTGGTAGAAGGGCAAGTCTGCGCGGAGTCCACGGCGCCAAAGACCCACTGAAAGGTATCGAGCTTGTATGAAATTGATTACCTTCCGCCGCAAATACTGTTTGCACCGGTTCGGCCGGCGCAAGGGGCGTTGTTCGCGGCTGTGGGTATTCATGTTTGTAGCATTCGCGAACCATGGTCATATCGTGGCGCCCGCCGATGCCCAGACGGTCTGTTCAACGACATGCACCAGCGCCACCATCAACAGTGGCACTCAAACCGTCTTGTCCGGCGGTACCGCTACCTCGACAACGGTCAACAGCACCGGCGTCCAGGTCATAGATTCATCGGGCACAGCGGTCGGGACGACGATCAACAGCGGCGGTTTACAAGAGGTCGACGGCGGTGTGGCGAGCGCGACCACTGTGAGCGGCAGTGGGGCCGTGCAGGCTATTTCCGGCGGCTCCGCGGTCAGTAGCACCCTGGTCGCCGATGGCGTCCAGTATGTGTATTCGGGCGGCACGGTCACGGTCACTACCCTTGCCGGCGGTGCCGAGCAGCACGTGTCGGGCGGCACGGCGGTCAGTACCACCGTCGGCAGCGGTGGCGAGCAATTCGTCAGCAGCGGCGGTGTGGCATCGATCACCACGATTATCGCCAACGGCACGCAATTCGTCTTTTCGGGCGCCACGGTCACCATGACCACCGTCGGTAGCGGCGGTATGCAGGAGATATCCGGCGGCCTTGTCGGCAATACCACGATCAGCAATGGCGGCTACCAGTTCGTTTCGTCCGGCGCTTCCGCGACCAGCACCCTGGTCGACAGCGGCGGTTTCGAAGAAATCCTGGGTGGCGGTACCGGCACCGACACGACGATCATCGGTGGCGGCGCCATGCTGCTTTATGGCACCGGTACCAGCGCCGTGGTCAGCAGTGGCGGCGAGCTGGTCGTCTACAGCGGCGGTAAAGCCTCCGGGACCGTGATTGACAGCAATGGTCAAGAGATTGTGTCGTCCGGCGGCACCGATGTCGGCGCCACTATCTCCGGCGGCGGCTCCATTCAGAGTGTGTCGGCGGGCGGTGTCGCATTGAGTGCGACGCTCCTCAGCGGCGCCATCCAGATTCTTGCAGGAGGTGCCGCGTCGAATACCCAGGTGTCGAGCGGCGGCAACGAAATCGTCTCGTCCGGGGGATCGTCATTTGGCGCCACCATCGGAAATGCGGGGGCCGAGCAGGTGGATGCCGGCGGCTACGACAGCGGCGTGACGATTGGCGGCTATGCGCGACAGGATTTATCCGGGACCGGGGTAGGCGCTACGGTCATGTTCAACGGGATCCAGACCGTCTACGCCGGCGGCTCGGCGAGCGACACGACATTGTCCGGCGGTTTGCAGATCGTATCGTCGGGCGGTATCGTCAGCGGGACCACGGTTTTCCTTAGCGGTGGCGAGGAAAGGATATCGGCCGGCGGCACGGCCTCGGGCGCTCTGATTTTCGGTAGCGGCATCGAGACCGTCTCGGGCGGCACGGCCATCGGCACGCTGATCGGCAGCGGCGGCAGCGAGATTGTGTATTCCGGCGTCGACATTGGCGCGACGATCAGCGGGGGCGGTATCGAGACAGTGTCGGGCGGGGTGACTAGCGCCGGGACGGTGCTGTCCGGCGGCAACCAGATCATCAGTTCCGGCGGCTCGGCGAGTGGCGGCGTGGTCAGCAGCGGCGGTTCCCAAATCGTCTACTCGAGTGGTACGGCGAATTCGACGATCCTGGTTGGCAGCGGCGCTGGCCAGTATCTGTCGGGCGGTACGGCGACCGGCGTGGTCGTCAGCAGCGGCGCGGGACAAGTTGTCAGTTCCGGCGGACTAGCCAATCTGACGACTATCAGTAGTGGCGGCAACGAATATCTGTCCTCGGGCGGCGCCACCTTCGGCATGACGATCGACAACGGCGGCAATGCCTACGACAGGGGAACGGAAACCAGCACCACGCTGAACAGCGGCGGCAGCGCGTCGATTTTTGCCGGCGGCGTCGCCAACGACACCACTGTTGCTGCGGGCGGGGTCGAGGTCCTTTATGGCGGCCTCGCTTCAGCTACGTTGGTCGATGGCGGCGACCAGCTCGTTTCTTCGGGCGGCACGACGATGGGCACGGTGCTAAGCGCCCACGGCAATCAGATTGTGACGACCGGCGGCCTGACGAGTGCTACGGTCATCTTGAGCGGCGGCGTCGAAACCGTTTCATCGGGCGGTATCGCAAGCGCCACAACGGTATCGAGCGGCGGCGGTGAATTTGTTTCGGCGGGCGGCTCGGCGGTGAGCGCCACGGTGCTTGGCAGCGGCATGCTGACCGTAAGCTCGGGCGGCTCGGCGACGGGCATCACCCAATCGAGCGGCGGGGCGCTTGTGACCGACACGACGGCGGCGCTGTTGAGCGGTAGCAACGCCATCGGCACCTTCAGCCTGTCGAATGGTGTCGCCTCGGGCTTGCTGCTGGAAAACGGCGGCGCGCTGACGGTGTCTTCGGGCGGCACAGCGAGCGCCACCACGATACGCAGCGGCGGCAGCGAAACCGTCGCCTTCGGCGGCATCGACAGCGGCGCGGCAGTGAGCAAAGGCGGCCAGCAGATCGTCAGTGGCGGCAGTACGGTCGACGTCATCGTATACAGCGGCGGCACCCAACATTTGTGGGGCGGCACCGCCACCGGCACGACACTGCTTACCGGCAACGCTTTACTGAATGTTGAAAACGGAGCGGTGACGACCGGCACGCAAATCTATGGCAGCGGCGCGGAGGAACTGCTCAACAGCGGGGCATCTGCTTCCGGCACACAGGTCAACAACAACGGCAGCCAAAGCATCCAGGGCGGCATTGCCACCGACACGGTGGTATACAACGGCGGGATAGAGATTATCTGGGACGGTGTTACCAGCGGCAGTCTGATCAGCAGCGGCGGTTACCAGGACGACATCGGCGGTTCTGCCATCGGCAGCACGGTCGCATCCGGTGGCACCCAGGAGATCGAGGGCGGCGCCAACGCGACCGGTACAGTGGTCGACAACGGTGAGCAACTGATCGACAGCGGCGGTTTTGCGCTCGGCGCCCAGCTCAGCGGCAGTGACGCGGTCCAATCGGTGTACGGCACCGTCAGCGCCACGCTGGTGTCGGGCGGCGCACGGCAGAACATCAGCTCCGGCGGGCTGTCGCTTAACGACACCTTAAGCGGTGGAGATCAATTCATCTACAGCGGCGCAATCGCCTCGAACACCGCAATATCGAGCGGCGCCCAGCAGCAGATCAGCGGCGGCGTGGCGAGCGGCGCAACACTCTATTCCGGCGGCGCCCAGTTCATCCATTCGGGCGGCATAGCACGCAATACGATGGACGGCGGTCAGATAAATATCTCCGCCGGCGGTATCGGTATCAGCGCAACGATCGAAGCCGGCGGCACCGAGACCGTCTTCTCGGGCGGTACCGCGTCAGGGACGACGATCAGCAGCGGCGGTGAAGAATTCGTTTCATCCGGCGGTTTGGCGAACGTGACGACGATTCTGAACGGCGGCCGGGAACTGGTGTATGCGCACGGCACCGCCAGCGGCACGACCGTGAGCAGCGGCGGCGCGCAGAACCTGTCGGGAGGCACGACGTCGAATACGACGGTGTTGGCGGGCGGTACGCAGACGGTCTACACAGGCGGCAAGGCGTCGGGCGGCGTAATTGCCGGGACGCAGACGGTGTCGTCGGGCGGTGTGGCGAGTGGCGCGACACTATCGTCAGGGGGTGTCGAGACGGTCTTGACTGGTGGTGTAGCTGACGGTGCGACGGTGAACAGCGGCGGGGTGCAGACGATCGCGGCGGGTGGAACGGCGAGCGGGACCGCGATTAGTGCCGGTGGTGTCGAGAATGTATCGGGAACGGGATCGAACGAGAGGGTCCTGGACGGCGCTGTGCAGACGATTGATGCGGGTGGCGTGGACCGTGGTGCAACGTTGTCGGGTGGTGAACAGACGATCAGTTCGGGCGGCACCGCATCGACCACAACCATCGCGGCAGGCGGGACGCAAACCGTGAGCGCGGGCGGTACCGCGATCTCGGCGAGCGTCGGTGCGGACGGGACGCAGACCGTGAGTTCGGGCGGTGCGGCCAGTGCCGCCGCAGTGACGAGCGGCGGGGTGCAGACCATCGCGGCGGGCGGGACGGACAGCGGGACCACCATTAGCGCCGGTGGAGTCGAGAACGTGTCGGGAACGGGATCGAACGAGGCGGTCCTGAGCGGCGCTGCGCAGACGATTGACACCGGTGGCGTAGATAGCGGCGCGACCGTGTCGGGTGGCGCGCAGACGATCGATTCGGGCGGCACCGCATCGACCACAACCATCGCGGCAGGCGGGACGCAGACGGTTAACGCGGGTGGTACGGCGATCTCGGCCAGCGTCGCTTTGAGCGGGACGCAGACGGTGAGTTCGGGCGGTGTGGCCAATGGCACCGCGGTGAACAGCGGCGGGGTGCAGACGGTCGCGGCGGGTGGCATCGAAAGCGGCACCACGGTGAGTACCGGCGGCGTTGAAAACCTGTCGGGAACGGGAGCGGATGAGCGGGTGCTGAGCGGCGGCGCGCAGACGATATACGCCGGTGGCGTGGACAGCGGCGCGGCCGTGTCGGGTGGGGCACAAACGATCAGTTCGGGCGGCACCGCATCGGCCACAACCATCGCGGCAGGCGGGACGCAAACCGTTAGCGCGGGCGGTACGGCGATCTCCGCCAGCATCGGTTTGAGCGGGACGCAGACGGTGAGTTCGGGCGGGGCGGCCAATGGCACCGCGGTGAACGGCGGCGGGGTGCAGACGGTCGCGGCGGGCGGCATGGAGAACGGCACCACGGTGGGTGCCGGCGGCATCGAAAATCTGTCGGGAACGGGATCGAACGAGACGGTGCTGAGCGGCGGCGCGCAGACGATATACAGCGGTGGTGTGGACAGCGGCGCGACCGTGTCGGGCGGTGTACAGACGATCAACTCGGGCGGCGTGGCGTCAGGTACGACAATCGATGCGGGCGGGACCCAGACGTTGAGTTCGGGCGGCGTGGCCGACAGTGCGACGGTGAACAGCGGCGGAGTGCAGACGATCGCCGCAGGCGGGACGGAGAGCGGGACCACGATCGGTGCCGGTGGTGGCGAGAACCTGTCTGGGACAGGATCGAACGAGACGATTCTGAGCGGCGGGGTACAGACGATTTATGCTGGTGGCGTGGACAGTGGCGCGACGCTGTCGGGTGGAGGACAGACGATCAGTTCGGGTGGCGTGGCGTCGAGCACGACCGTCAATACGGGCGGCACCCAGACGGTGACCTCCGGCGGCACGGCCGATGACACGACGGTGAACGACGGCGGTACCCAAGCAGTGGATTTGGGCGGGATCGTGAGCGGTACCACGGTGAACAGCGGTGGCACGCAGGCATTGTATGGCGGTGCGGTAACCAGTGATACGACGATCAATAGTGGCGGCATTCAAAGCATCGACTCGGGCGCCACCGCGAGCGGAACGGTGCTCAGTGGCGGCGGGATCCAGCAGGTGGGCGACGGCGGCAGCGCGCAGTCGACCCAGGTGAACAGCGGCAGCGAACAACTGGTGGCGTCGGGCGGCGTGACGTCGAGCACGACGGTGGACGGCGGCGGAGTGCAGACGATCTCGGCCGGAGGGACGGCGAGCGGCACCCTGATCAGCAGTGGCGGGATACAGAACGTAGCGGGTGAGGGGGCGGGTGAGACGGTCCTGAGCGGCGGCGCGCAGACGATTTATGCGGGCGGTGTGGATAGCGGCGCGATCCTGTCGGGCGGTGCGCAGACGATCAGCTCCGGCGGAACCGCGTCGACCACAACCATCGCGGCAGGCGGGACGCAAACCGTTAGCGCGGGCGGTACAGCGATCTCGGCCAGCGTCGGCTCGGGTGGCATGCAGACGATCGTTTCAGGCGGTATGGCCGACGACACGACGGTGAACGACGGCGGTACGCAAGCGGTCGGTTCAGGCGGGAGCGCGAGCGGCACGACGGTAAATAGCGGTGGCATGCAAGCGGTGAGTTCGGGCGGGATCGCAATCGGTACCACGGTGAACAGCGGCGGCGCGCAAGCGCTGTATGGCGGCGCGGTAACCAGTGGTACGACGATCAATAGTGGCGGCATGCAGAGCATCGACGCGGGTGCTACGGCGAGCGGAACGATGCTCAGTGGCGGCGGGATCCAGCAGGTGGGCGAGGGCGGCAGCGCACAGTCGACGCAGGTAAACAGCGGCAGCGAACAGCAGGTGGCATCGGGCGGCGTGGCGTCGAGCACCACGATCAATACGGGCGGGACGCAGACGGTGAGTTCGGGTGGCGTAGCCGACGGCGCGGCGGTGAATAGCGGCGGGGTGCAGACGATCACGGCAGGTGGGAGCGAAAGCGGGACCACAATTAGCGCCGGAGGAATCGAGAATGTCTCGGGAGCCGGATCGAACGAGACGGTCCTGAGCGGCGGTGTGCAGACGATATACGCGGGCGGCGCGGACAGTGGCGCGACGCTGTCGGGTGGCGAGCAGACGATCAGTTCCGGCGGAACCGCGTCGACCACAACCCTAGTGGCAGGGGGTACGCAGACCATTAGCGCAGGCGGTACGGCGATCTCGGCGAGCGTCGGCTCGGGCGGCATGCAGAACATCGACGCGGGCGCGACGGCGAGCGGAACGATGCTTAGTGGCGGCGGGATCCAGCAGGTGGGCGAGGGCGGCAGCGCGCAATCGACCCAGGTGAACAGCGGCAGCGAACAACTGGTGGCATCGGGCGGCGTGGCGTCAAGCACCACGATCAATACGGGCGGGACGCAGACGGTAAGTTCGGGTGGCGTAGCCGATGGCGCGGCGGTGAACAGCGGCGGGGTGCAGACGATCGCCGCAGGCGGGACGGGGAGCGGGACCACGATTAGCGCCGGTGGGCTGGAGAATGTGTCGGGAGCCGGATCGAACGAGACGGTCTTGAGCGGCGGCGCGCAGACGATTTATGCGGGCGGTGTGGACAGCGGCGCGATCCTGTCGGGCGGTGCACAGACGATCAGCTCCGGCGGAACCGCGTCGACCACAACCCTAGTGGCAGGTGGCACGCAGACCGTTAGCGCGGGCGGTACGGCGATCTCGGCCAACCTCGGCTCGGGCGGCATGCAGTCAATCGTTGCGGGCGGCCTGGCCGACGACACAACAGTGAGCGACGGCGGCACGCAAACGGTCAGTTCAGGCGGGATCGCAAGCAGCACGCTGCTAAGCAGCGGTGGACTTCAGCAAGTGCTGGCCGGCGCGACCGCGCTGAACACGCAAGTCGGTGCCGGCGGCTTGCAGCAAATTGCATCGGCCGGCGTCGCGTCGGCGACGATCCTGACCACAGGTGCCGAACAGGACGTCGGGGCGGCCGGCAGCGCGACCGGCACCATGATCGGCAGCGGCGCGCTGCAAATGATCTCCGCGGGTGGCATCGCGAGTGCGGCGACAGTGTACGGCGGCGGCATCCAGACCGTGCTCTCGGGTGGTGTGGCGAGCGCCACGCAGCTCTTCGCCGGCGCACTTGAAAACTTGCATGGCCGCGATTTCGCGACCCAGGTCGCCAATGGCGGCACCCAGATGGTCTATGCGGGCGGCTTGTCGACCGGAGCGCAGCTCAATGGCGGCACCCAGATCGTCTCGTCGGGCGGCGGCGCGACCAATGCGACCGTCAATGCGGGCGGCTTGCAGATGGTTCAGTCGGGCGCGCTGGCCAGCGGCACGTCGATCAACAGCGGCGGTCAACAGGCGGTTGCGTCGGGCGGTACCGCGCTCAACACGACGGTGAGCAGCGGCGGCACGCAGAAGGTCTACAGCGGCGGGATCGCGACCAACACGGTGGTGAACCAGGGCGGGGTCCTGCAGGTGTTGGGCGCCGCGAGCAGCGTCGGCACCGGGCTTGCCGCGGTCGGTACCGGTGCTACAAGCGGCACAAGCGGCCAATTGACCGGCAACGTGCTCAACGACGGGCAGTTGGTATTCGATCTCTCGCAGGGTGTGACCAACAGCAGTGTGATCTCCGGCTCCGGCGTGCTGGTGCAGGCCGGTGCGGGAATGCTGACGCTGAACGGCAACAACTCGACGTTCTCGGGAACCACCCAGGTCAGCTCGGGCACGCTTGAGGTCGGCGATAGCGCGAACCCCGCTGCGGTACTCGGCGGCAACGTGCAGGTGAGTTCGTCCGGCACGCTGATGGGACATGGCACCATCGCCGGTGCGGTGGTCAACGGCGGTACCGTACAACCGGGCGGCTCGATCGGCACGCTGACCATTGCCGGCGGCTATACGCAGGCGGCCGGCGCCGGTCTGACGATCGAGCTCAGCCCGATATCGGCATCGCAGCTCCGGGTAATCGGCCAGGCGTCGCTGAACGGCGGGCTGCGGCTACTATACGATCCGGGCACGTACAACCCGAGCACGACTTATACGATCGTTTCGGCGAGCTCGGTGAGCGGCCAGTTCAGTCACGTCACGTCCGCCGGCGAAGGCACGTCGGATGTGAGCCAGAGCGTCGTCTACACGGCGAACGCCGTCGATTTGATGGTGGCGGGCACGGAGGTCGTGGCGCCGCTCGACACCAGTGTGTTCTCGGCGGCCGGCACTGCGATGGCGCTCGCTGCCCAGTCGACCAATGAGCGGCTGCTTAGCCGGCAGGCGCAGTTCTGCGCCGAAGGAACCGGCGCATCCGGCAACGCATACTGCATGCCGGCGAATGACGGCGTGTGGCTGTCGAACACCGGAGAGCGTGCGCAGATTAACGGCGGCGCCTCGGCCCCAGGCTTCGAAACTCAGCAGTACCAGTTCATGGCCGGCTACGATTGGGGCGTCGGCGCGGACACCACGCTTGGCGCGGCGCTTGGCTATGGGCATAGCGACCTGAGCGAGGACCAGACCGGCAACACTTCGCGTGCGGATACGCTGAGCGCAGCGCTGTATGGCACTCGCGCGATCGGTGCGCTAAGGCTTTCCGGCGTGCTCTCGTATGCCTACGATGACATGTATACGCGCCGGCCGCTCGGCGCGGCGGGCATAGCGTATGGCAACACCGGCGGCAACCAACTGACGGCGGGTATGCAGGCCGGTGTGCCGGTCGAACTCGGCGGCATGACTTTCACGCCGCGCGTCGGCATGATGTACGGTTACTTCCACGGCAACAGCTTCGGCGAGTCCGGCATCGCCGGGCAGGACCTGAACGTGGGTTCGCAGACCATTCGCACGCTACAGCCGGACGTCGATTTGTCGGTGGCGAAGACCTTCGGCGACAGCACACGGCCGATCTCGGTACTGCTTGACGTCGGCTATGCCCGCGAGCTGCTGAGCGACACGCGCAACATGTCGGTGAGCACGCAGGATGGCACGCAGTTTGCGGCATCCGGCGCGGCGCTGCCGCGTTCGCAGGTCTTTGCGGGTCTGCAAGTGGATACCGCGATCAGCAAAAATCTGCATCTGAGCGCCGGTTACACCGGTGCGTACAACGCCGGCGGCGGCGTGCAGCAAACCATCAACGTGACGATGCGTTATGCTTTTTGACAATACACATTTGGCGGGTAAGGAATCGATATGACCGAAACCGACACGACTGACACCAACACGTCATCATCGAGTGCGAGCGCTGCGGTGACTGGCGTCGACGCGGGATCCAGCAATGTGGAATCCAGCAATGTGGGATCCGGCGATGCGAGCGCGCCATCGCCAAAGCTGGCGTATCCGCCGCCGGCAGCCGTGCCGGTGTTGAGCGGGCCGCGCGGAATCCGCTTTGACTTCAACGATGGTTGCCGGGTGACGTTGCCGGACGGTCGCTGGCGAGTCGTGTTGGAAGACCTCGACACCGGGAACCGGCTGTATGAGACCGAGATCGGCGCCGGAACGGTGCGCAGCTCGAAGAAATACTATGTCCGCTTCGGCATCAGCGTGTGGGATCTGACGGCACCGGGCGGAGCGGACGCGAAGCCGGTGCTGCGGCACGAGTACGATGCGCGAGAGCAGCAGGTGCTGGTGCAGTTCCCGATCGGCACGCTCGGCGACATTCTCGGCTGGATGCCGAATGCCGTGGCGTTCCAGCGCAAGCACGGCTGCCGCATGACTTGCGCGATGTCGGCGCTGATCATCCCGTTGTTTCGCGACGCCTATCCGGAGATCGAGTTCGTCACGCATGAAGCGCTAAAGGTCAAACGTTTCTACTCAAGCTACAGCCTCGGACTATTCTTCGACGACCGCGACTGCACGCGCCAGCCGAGCGACTTCCGGCTGGTCGGGCTGCATCGGACTGCCGCGTATATTCTCGGCGTGGAACCGACCGAGCAGCCGCCGCGCATCGCGCTCGCCGACACCTCGCGTCCGCTTGCCGAACGTTACGTGTGCATCGGAGTGCAGAGCTCGACCCAGAGCAAGTACTGGAACAACCCCAACGGCTGGCGCGAGGTGATCGCGTTCCTGAAGGCCAATGGCTACCGGGTTGTGTGCATCGACCAGAAAGCGACGCACGGCAGCGGCATCGTCTGGAACCAGATCCCGCACGGCGTGGACGACGAAACCGGCGATCGCCCGCTCGCGGAACGGGCGCGCTGGCTGATGCACGCGGAGTTCTTCATCGGCCTGTCGAGTGGGCTGTCTTGGCTCGCGTGGGCAATGGGTCGGCCGGTCGTGATGATTAGCGGTTTCACGCATCAGATCAACGAATTCCATACACCATACCGCGTGATCAACTATCACACCTGCAATAGCTGCTGGAACGACCCCGAGGTCCGCTTCGACCACCACGATTTCCTCTGGTGCCCACGTCATAAGGGCACGCCGCGCCAATTCGAATGCACGCGACTGATCCAGCCGAAGCAGGTGATCACCGCGATCAAGGCGATACCGGCGTTTGTCACGGACGAGAATGTATCCGAGGAAGTGTCTAAAGAAGCACCTAAGGACAAAGCGATTCGCCGTCTGCAGGTCGCGCCGCGTTAGGGGCGTTTCTACGTCTATGCTATATGACGCTTTCGTTGAAGCTAAGGCGAAGGTTCGGTGAGCTGGAGAGCAATGTCCATGTCGCACGGGCCTGCTCATTCTGGCCGCGTTGATGATCGTAGCGATGTTACGCTACCGATTTGTCCTGCCGCGTCGAGCGGGCGGATGGGCGCCAAGATTGCGGGAGAACCCATCGCGCCGGCAGCAACGAGAAACGAATTGTTCAGGACCGACTAATGAGAGTGAGCACAATGCGGGTTCGGGCTTGAAAGCCGAGCTTCTTATACATGGCTATTGCTGTCGCGTTACTGTGTTCCACGTGTAAAAAAGCGCTAGACCCACGATCAACGATTCCTTTGGTCACAGCATAGACCAGGCATGTTGCCGCCCCCTTTCCTTGATAAGCCGGCGAAGTACACACGCTGCCGACCTCAATATGCCGGTCGAGCCGCATCCGTTCTCCCGCCATGGAAATCAGGGCGCCGCTTTCATTAAAGGCCCCGACATATCGGCCGCTCGTTGTGGCTAACCTACCAACGGGTCCAATATGGCTTAAGCTCGCCAACGCGCTCATATTTTGCGCGTCCGACACCGTCAGGTCTCGAAGTGAAAACGGCGCGACCTTGTCCGAGCGCGCGACAAAGCTGTTCTTGTCACACGTCATTTGCACAAATTCTATCCGTAGCTCGACGTTCCAACCGCTTGGGACCTCGAGTTCAGGAGCAAAAATCGCGACCGAAGTATTCGCATCAAGCAAATCTTCAAGCGACTTCCAGCATGCCGGATTGCGCCAGTCGGACAGTGCCGCTATGGGGAAGAGGTGATCCCGGTAGCGACGCGCAAGCAGGTCCCCTTGCCCGAAATCGCGCTGCGCAGTGGTAAGCGCCATCCAGACGGGGTTATCCAATGGATGAATCAAAGACTCTGTCTCCAAAAAGTTGGCGAGGGTGAGAGGCGAGGGCGAGGGCACCCAAGGCGTCTTACTTTTTCAGGCGCCAGGACGCCATGCTGCCCAGCACACCATCGCGGCGGATCAAACCATGGAACAATGCCGCGGCTATGTGCACCACAATCGTCAGAAAGAACAGATAGGCCAAGACCGTATGCAGTTGCCGTAAGTCGGCGCATAGCATACTCCACCCCACGATAAGCAACGCAAGCATCGAGCCGTAAAGTGCGATGTGCCAGGCCTTCGCGGCGATTTTTTTGAATCGTTGGCAGGTCGGCCGGAAGCGGCGGCCGCCGATTCAACAAGCGGTTCACGATGCGGATAATGACCAATGCCAAGATAGCAAGACGCGCCGGAGAGATACGAAGAGGCAATTATTACGACTTCCGGCCTATTTGGC
>Ga0302223_10001473_pt1 | contig 12678 bp, 10 predicted proteins | sample II_Palsa_E2_3_FD_194565 | JGI IMG/M metagenome (GOLD analysis project Ga0302223, IMG submission 194565) | Peat permafrost microbial communities from Stordalen Mire near Abisko, Sweden - II_Palsa_E2_3 | ecosystem: Environmental > Terrestrial > Soil > Palsa > Peat permafrost | place: Sweden... | reverse complement strand
GTCGCGGTACCTGGCCGAGGCGATCGAGCTATTCGCCGGGCAGTCGGACGTGGCGTTCGCCTCGCACCACTGGCCCGCGTGGGGCACCAGCGACATCGTCGCCTTCCTGACCCAGCAGCGGGACCTATATGCCTACCTGCATGACCAGACGCTGCGGCTGATCAACCAGGGCTACATCCACAGCGAGATCGCCGAGATGATCGAGCTGCCGCCCGACCTGGACCGGACCTGGCACGCCCGCGGCTACTACGGATCAGCCAATCACAACGTCAAGGCCATCTACCAGCGCTACCTCGGCTGGTTTGACGCCAACCCGGCGCACCTGTGGCAGCATCCGCCCGAGGCGGCCGGGGCACGGTATGTCCAGGCCTTCGGCGGCGTGGATGCGACGGTGGCCAAGGCGAAGGACTTCTTTGAGCAGGGCGACCTGCGGTTCGCCGCCGAGCTGGCCAGCCACGCCGTGTTCGCCGAGCCGGACCATGACGTTGCACGGGAACTGCTCGCCACCGTCCTGGAGCGGCTGGGCTACGGCGCGGAGAACGCGACCTGGCGCAACAGCTACCTCACCGGCGCGCAGGAACTGCGGGCCAAGGCCATCGTGCACACCGAACTCAGCAGCGCGGGCCTGGCCCCGGCGCTCACTATCACCCAGCTGTTCGACTCGATCGCCATCCGCATCAACGGCCCCAAAGCCTGGGCAGAGCGGCTGTCCATCGGCTGGCACTTCACCGATGTCCACGCGAACTACCGGATGGAACTCAGCAACGGCGCCCTCATCCACTACCCCACCCCTGGCAGCCATGCGGCCGACCTGACAGTCACCCTGACCAAACCCCAGCTGCTGCAGCTCCTCGCCACTGCCCAGCCCGACGGCATCGGCACATCCGGCGACCCCACCGTCCTCCAACGGCTGATGTCACTCATCGACAACCCCGACCCCGACTTCGCCATCGTCACCCCATAGCGGCGCGATAGTGCGGGTTCGATTCCCTTCATCGGCGGGCCGCCCACTCGTGGTCGAGGATGGACATAGCACTTCGTCCTACGATGACGCGCATCGCTCATCCATGAGTGACGAGAGTGGCACTCTGTCCAAAACCGATCAGGTCTAGCTCGTGGCCTTCGTGATGGGCGGGATCTTGTACGTGCCGTCCAGCACGGCGGTTTGCGGCTCTGGTACAGGCGAATGAGCGGCCGGAACGGCGCGGCCGGGGCGGGCAGTCAGTTGCTGGTGTCGGCTGGCTGCTCATGCTGGATCACGATCGTGAGCGACCCGTCGTTGTCGCGGCGCAGGCCGGGCGTGCGGTCGCCGATGGAGTACCGGTCGATCGGGTTGGCGACCAGGTAGAAGTCCGGCAGGTCGTACATCGTGAGGGACCAGAAGACATCGACCGGCGGATCCTTCTCCAACCGCAGGACGTACCGGCGGTGCCCGTCGAGCTGGTCGCCGTCGGCGTCGGTGTAGGTCATCGTGTAGGCCGCCTCATAACCGTGGTTGCCCCACAGGCCGCCCCGAGCAGCCAGGGCCCGGGCCAGGTAGCTCGCGTCGCGGTCGCCGATCCGCCACGCCGGGTCATCGACCGTACCCGGTCCCAGGTGATCGAGGTTGTAGTCGAACATATGGAAGGTCAGCGTCCAGCCGTTGACGACCGGCGCCAGGCCGCCTTCCTTGAGGGTCGCTTCTATCTTCTGCTTCGCGGCGCCCGCGCCCGCCGCCAGTGCCCGGGCCAGGCCGGGCGGGCAGTCGGCGTAGGGCGAGGCCGGGTCGAGCAGGCCGAGCGGGGTGAAGCGCTGCTGGTAGGCGCGATCCGGTCCGGACGGGGGGAAGGCCTGCATCCAGGTCCGCAGCTGCTCGAAAAACGCCAGCTCGGCGGGCACGGCGGCCGGGGCACGTGACCTAGCAGAGCCGCCTGATCAGGCCGCCCACCACATTGTCAGGTTCGTACACGTCACGGAAATACAGTACTCCTCATGCGCTGAGGGCAGGATCGGCTTAGCCGGCGGATCACTCGTGCCATCGGACGAACGAAATGCAGGTACAGGAAGAGTCGGCTGGCCAGAAGATCGCCGTAAAATCCTTGAAGGTTCCGAGGCGGTTTACGATCTTCCCGACTACTCACCCGTGCCGGGTGATCCGGGCGGCCGCCCATCCTCGCTAGCGTCAACATCCTCAGTGCCTAGCCGCCGGGACATCCTGGGCGGTCAGAAGGGAAGAAAACGCGATGGCGAAGCCCGACGGAGTCTTCATCTATATCGGCACTTACCCGAGCGAGGCGGCGGCACGAGACGACTACGAAGTGGTCAAGGGCCTCCATGCCGCTGGTGCGGTCGGTACCTACGACGCCTCGGTGGTCACCAAGGACTTCGCGGGCAAGGTACACGTGAATAAGGATGAGACGGCCACCCGGCACGGGGCGTGGGGCGGCGCTGCGGTGGGTGCCGTGGTCGGCATCTTGTTTCCGCCCGCGATCATCGGCACGGCCATCGTGGGCGCAGCCGTGGGCGGGGTGGGCGGCCATTTGTGGCGTGGCATGTCCCGGGCAGACGTCAAAGAACTCGGCGAGATCATCGACGACGGGCAAGCCGCCCTCCTCATCGTCGGGGAGAGCAAGGTGCAGCAGGCGGTAGACAAGGCGGCGCTGAAAGCCGAAAAGCACGTGGCCAAGGAACTGGACGTGAGCGCGAAGGACGTTGACCGGGCCGTCCAGGAAACCGCCCAGGAAGTCAGCTGACCTGCAGCGCCCGGGTGGTCACGCCCGGGTCGCGGCGATCTCGATCTCGATCTCGATCACGGTGACTGGCGGCCCGGCGTAGGCGTCCATGAACGCTGGCTCCGGCTTGACGCTCGTGCGCCTTTCCCGTATGACGGATCTGGCGCCATCGACGGCTCAGCGCAGGGTGAAGTGGAATACGAGCTGACCAGGGCCCAACGGGAGACGCGCACCGGTAGCGATACCTGTCCGGCCCATTAGCTCACGGGAACGTCTGATGATTCCGCTTTGGTCCGGAGCGGCGTCAGGTCGGCGTGCACGTGGGCCTGGGCCCAGAGTGCCGAACCAACGGCGACCAGGGTCGTGGAGAGGCTTATGAGAGAAGCGTTCTGCGCGCCGTTAAGCCGCCACCACGCGAATCCAATTCCCAGGGAAACGGTGGCAGAGACGAGAGCCGTAATTGTGCCCGCCACCGCGACGGGCCGCTGTTTCGTGCCAGGCCAGAGGTGTGCAACGATCGCTCCGGTAAATGCCCAGAAGGCAGCCACTTCGGCGCCTGCCAGTGTGGTTTGCGCGGGCGTCCAGTGCACCACCTGAAAGCTGGTGAGGAGGCCGACTGCAGCCCCGGTCAGTGCGGTAAGTGCAGCGAGCACGCCGACCATATTTGGTGGCAATGGTGGGGGGCTGGATGCCCCAGGGCCGCTGGAGGACGCTGACGACCCGGATTGCGTGGGGTGGTCGGACGACGTTACGGAGTTGGATGACACTGCGTCAGTCGTTGCCACGACATGCCTCCCTTGATGCCGCCCCGGCGGGGCCTTCCTCTTAATAGAGGCGGCTGGCCGTGTCCTGATACATCGCGGCATCTAGTCCAGCCGGCCGGCCCGACCGCGTGAAACGCGCACGGCCGGTCGTCGGTGAGCAGTTGCACCACCAGGCGGGCCAGGCCGGCACGTCGATGATCTGGATCGGCTGCGCCGGATCGCCCGGCACGGCCACCCGGCCGCCGCGGGCGGCGCGGCGGACCCAGTAGTTCAGGCCGTCCTGCGGGTCGTGCGGCCCGGCGACCTTCCCGGGCCGCACGATCGTCGCCCGCGAGCCGTAGCGGGCGGTCACATCGTCCTCGCAAGCGACCTTGAGCCGGCCGTAGGTCTCCTCGTCCAACTCCTCGGTGTCCCGGACCGGCGGACGGCGGGGAGTGTCCTCGGTCGAGCCCGGGCTGACTCCGGCGCGCTGATACACCGCGTGACTGGAGATGAACAGGTACCGCCCGGCCCGGTCACCCAGGGCATCCATCGCCTGCCCCACGTGCCGGGGGACGTAGCCGCTGACGTCGACGACCGCATCCCAGCGGCCACGACGCAGCGCCGGATAGTCGCCCGTGTCGCGGTCGCCTGATACGCCGGGTATCTGCCCTGCTGCGCAGAAAATCCCTATTTTCGGGGACGTATCAGCGAAAAAATGAACAATTAGGTAAACAATCGGCGGGTCTACCGCGTCAATGAATTGGATGAGATCACCGTTATGACGACGGGGTTTTCCATGACCTGCCGAGATCCAGCGAGCCGAGTGTAGCGAGAGGGAGGACGGAACCAGTGAATTCAGCCTTGTACACGGCATCGGTGGCCGCCCCGCACCCCGCTTCATCCGGGTCCCTCTGGCCGGCTTTTGCCAGCGGCGCCGTGTTCGGCGCGGGGATCCTGGCTGTCTTCGGCGTGTGCTGTGTGGCCCTGCTCGCCGGGGACATGATCCGGCGCCGGGCCGTGGCCCGGGCCCGGCTGCGCCGTGCTCTCGCGGATCTGGACGCCGACGACATCGTGGCCCTCATCCAGCGCCAGCACGGGGAAGCGGGCTGACAGCCCGCATTGGCGGAGCGCTGCGGGCGGCCTATGACGCCGTCTCGCGGGCGGCGGCGCGGCCCGCCTGACGGCCGGAGAACAGGCAGCCGCCGAGGAAGGTACCCTCCAGCGAGCGGTAGCCGTGCATTCCGCCGCCGAATCCGGCCACCTCACCCGCGGCGAACAAGCCCGGAATCGGCTCGCCGGAATTCGCCAGTACCCGCCCAGACAGGTCGGTCTGCAGCCCGCCGAGGGTCTTGCGGGTGACGATGTTCAGCCGCACCGCGATCAGCGGTCCGGCCCCCAGATCGAGGATCTTGTGCGGGGCGGCGGTGCGGGCGAGGCGTTCGCCGGGCGACCGGCGCGCGTTGCGGATCGCCATGACCTGCATGTCCTTGGTGAACCGATTGTCCATTTCCCGGTCCCGGGCCACAATCTGCCGCTTCAGATCGGCGAGGTCGATGAGCGGCTCGGCGGTCAGCTTGTTCATCCCGGTAACCAGTTCGGGCAGGGTGCGGGCGACCACGAAGTCCACTCCATGCCGCTTGAACGCCTCGACCGGTCCCGGTGCGCCCGGCCTGATTCGGGCCATCGTTAGCCGGATGTCCCTGCCGGTCAGGTCCGGGTTCTGCTCGCTGCCGGAGAGCGCGAACTCCTTTTCGATGATCTTCTGCGTGAGTACGAACCAGGAGTAGTCGTATCCACTGTCGCTGATGGCCTTGAGGGTGCCCAGGGTGTCGAAACCGGGAAAATGCGGGGCGGGAAACCGCCGGCCCCGGGCGTCGAGCCACAGCGAGGACGGCCCGGGCAGGATCCGGACGCCGTGCCGGGCCCAGATCGGCTGCCAGTTCTCGATTCCCTCGGTGTAGTGCCACATCCGGTCCGGGTTGACGATCCGGCCGCCGGCGCGAGCCACGATGGCCAGCATCCGCCCATCGACGTGCTCGGGCACCCCGGAGATCATCCGCCGCGGCGCCGGCCCGAGGCGGGCGGGCCAGTTCGCGCGGACCAGATCATGGTTGGCGCCGATCCCGCCCGAGGTGACCAGCACCACCGGCGCGTGCCGCTCGAACTGGCCCATTTCGGTGTGGGAGCTGCGCGTGCCCCGCGCGGCGAAGCTGGGCTCCAGGACCGCGCCGCGTACCCCGTCCAGGCCACCACCGGCCCAGGTCAGCTCATCGACCCGGTGCCGGAACCGCAGTTCCACCCGGCCTGACGCCACGGCCGCCTGGACCCGCCGCTCGAACGGTGCGACCACTCCGGGTCCGGTGCCCCAGGTGACGTGGAAGCGCGGGACCGAGTTGCCGTGCCCGTCGGCGAGGTAGCCGCCGCGCTCGGCCCAGCCGACCACGGGAAACCAGCGCACCCCCATTGCGTGCAGCCAAGGTCTTTTCTCCGTCGCGGCGAAGTCCACGTAGGCCTGGGCCCAGCGGTAAGCCCAGTAGTCCGCGCCGACCGGGTCGTCGATCCAGCTCGCGCGAATCCTTGATGCCCATGCGGCGCTGCTCGGGCGAGCCGACGAGGAACAGGCCGCCGAAGGACCAGTGCGCCTGGCCGCCCAGGCTCGACTCCGGCTCCTGGTCGAGCAGCAGCACCTTCCGGCCCGCTTCCGCCAGTTCCGCGGTCGCGGCGAGACCCGCTAGCCCAGCGCCGGCCACGATCACGTCGCTGTCCGCCATCGCCGCCTTACTCCCTCGGTGTGCGGTTCTGGAGCTTGGCGGGCTACGTTACTCCTGAGTTAGGTCAGTCCGCTTGAGGCTGCCCTCCGGCACGCCCGGGGGCGCTCGGGACGGCTTGCGCGAAGGCCAACGGAACGAAGGATGAGCACGGTCCCACCCGCCCAGCCGTCCACGCCGCCGAGACCGACCAGGTCATCATCATCCTGAACAGGACTTTTCCGGGGCCGGCCGCACGGTGGAAGGGGATGGATGGGAAGAGCGGATTCCCGTGTTATGGCTGCGTGACAATAAACTCGCGCGAGTGCCTGCTGCGCGCTGCCGGCCTTTAAAAGCGATGCCGGCGTTGAAAAGGAGACCAGCCCCAAGTGACCGTGATTGACGAGGCGAACGGGCGCACCGGAGACGCAAGCGAGGCACGCCCGCGTACAGCTGGCCCGGCCGGGCCGGAGGTGCTCGCCGAGGCCGGGCGGCGGCGTGCGTTCGCGGTGATCAGTCATCCGGACGCCGGTAAGTCGACGCTCACCGAAGCGCTGGCGCTGCACGCGTCGGCAATCACCCAGGCCGGTGCCGTGCACGGCAAGGCGGGCCGCCGCGGGGTGACCTCGGACTGGATGGCCATGGAGCGGGACCGGGGTATCTCCATCACCTCGGCGGCGCTGCGCTTCGACTACGGCGGCATGGTGCTGAACCTGCTGGACACCCCGGGCCACGCCGACTTCTCCGAGGACACCTACCGGGTGCTGGAGGCCGTCGACTCCGCGATCATGCTGCTGGACTCGGCCAAGGGCCTCGAGCCGCAGACGCTGAAGCTGTTCGACGTGTGCCGCAACCGGCGTATCCCGGTCATCACGTTTGTCAACAAGTGGGACCGTCCCGGCCGGGAACCGCTGGAGCTGCTGGATGAGATCGAGCAGCGGATCGGCCTGCGTCCGACGCCGCTGAACTGGCCGGTCGGGGTGGCGGGCGATTTCCGCGGGCTGATCGAGCGCGGCACCGGCGAGTTCACCGCCTACACCCGGACGCCAGGTGGTGCGGAGCGCGCCATCGAGGAGCATCTGGACGCCGCGGCGGCGGCCGAGCGGGAGGGCGCCGCGTACGAGACCGCGGTGGAGGAGATGGCGCTGCTGGACGAGATCGGCGCAGCCGTGGACATGGAATCGTTCCTGGCCGGGGAATCCTCGCCGGTGCTGTTCGGCGCGGCGCTGCCCAACTTCGGTGTGCGCCGCCTGCTGGAGGGCCTGTGCGAGCTGGCCCCGCCCCCGGCACCGCGCGCTGACATCAAGGACGAGCCGCGCGCAGTCGACGCGCCGTTCGCCGGCCTGGTGTTCAAGGTCCAGGCCAACATGGACCGCAACCACCGGGACCGGGTGGCGTTCGTCCGGGTGTGCTCGGGGCGGTTCGAGCGCGGCATGGTGCTCACGCACGCCGCCACCGGCCGGCCGTTCGCGACCAAATACGCTCAGGCGATGTTCGGCCAGGAACGCGAAACTGTGGACGTGGCCTATCCCGGGGACGTGATCGGCCTGGTCAACGCCACAGCCTTGCGGCCCGGGGACACGCTCTTCGAGGCCCAGGCGGTCGAGTTCCCGCCGATCCCGAGCTTTGCCCCGGAGCACTTCGCCGTCGTGCGCAGCAAGGACGCGAGCAAGCACAAGCAGTTCCGCAAGGGGATCGAGCAGCTCGGCACCGAAGGCGTCGTACAGGTCCTGTCCTCCGATCTGCGCGGTGACCAGGCCCCCGTGCTCGCCGCGGTCGGCCCGCTGCAGTTCGACGTGGTCTTGCACCGGCTGGAGCACGAGTTCGGGGCCCGGGCCGAGCTGGAGCGTCTCAGCTACACCCTGGCCCGGCGGACCGACACCGAGGGGGCCGCCAGTCTCGCCGGGCTGCGCGGGGCTGAGGTCCTCACCCGGCGCCTGGACGGTGCGCTGCTCGCCCTCTTCACGGACAAGTGGCGGCTGGCCGCCATCCAGCGTGAGCACCCGGATACCCGGCTCGACACGCTGGTGGCCGGCACCGAGTAGGCGCCCGCACCGCCCGCGGCAGCCCAGCCGGGTCTGTGGGCCCCGGCCTGGGTTCTGGGCCGCCCGGCCTGGTCTGTTAGTTCCCGGCCTTTTGCGCCACGGGCGCGGAGAGGAGTCGCTGCTTGTAGGAGGCGACTTGCTTGATGTGCATGCTGCGCACGAGATGAGGGTTTCGTGGCCCCTCGGCGTCGCCCTGCGGGGAGTGGCGTCAAGCCACCGCATGCTGCGTTAGCTGAAGACTGTCGTGGTGAGCGATGCGGAAAAGGCAGCGGTTGAGCTGTCAGGCGGGGACCGGGAAGGCGAACGCGAGTGAACCACCGCTGAAGCGTCGAGAGTTAGGAAACGGCATCAGAACCGGGGCCGTAAGGCCGGTCCCGGGAGGAGCCTGGCGGATACCCGTTTACTGGCCAGGCGGTGCCCGGCGTGCAGGTGGCGCGAGCCCGGTCTGCGGCTCGTGCGCGGAACGTGGGAAGGCGCGTGCTGACACTGCGCCCGTGAAGGGGCGGGGCGAGAGGGAGCGCACCGGGCGGCAGAAACCGTGAGGTGCGGAGTACCGTCGCGGCGCGCGCCGGCGGACCGGCCCGTAGTAGTGACGAGGCTCCTGTAATGGGTGCGGAGCGAAGGGGCCGGCTCATCTGGAGATGTCTTGCGCGAGCAACCGGGGCGAAGGCCCTGGGAGGAGACGGGTGAGCATGTCAGGGCTGGACGGAAAGCCGTTTGCCATACCGAAGGATCTGGTGTGGCAGGCGTGGAAGCGCGTCAAGGCGAACAAGGGTGCCGCCGGGGCGGACGGCGTGACCGTCGAGGCGTTCGAGGCCGATCTTGGTAGCAGTCTTTACAAGATCTGGAACCGGATGTCGTCGGGCACGTACTTCCCGCCTCCGGTGCGGGCTGTGGAGATACCTAAGGCGGCGGGGGGCACGAGAAGGCTGGGCGTGCCCACGGTCGCCGACAGGGTGGCGCAGACGGCGGCCGCGCTGGCGCTGGAGCCCAGGACGGAGGCCGTCTTCCACGACGACTCCTACGGCTACCGGCGGGAGCGGGGCGCGCTGGACGCGGTGGCGGCGTGCCGCGAGCGGTGCTGGGACAAGGACTGGGTCATCGATCTGGATGTCCGGAAGTTCTTCGACTCGGTGCCGTGGGACCTGATGGTCCGGGCGGTGCAGGCCAACGTCACGTACGAGCAGCGGTGGATCGTGCTTTACGTGAAAAGGTGGCTTGCCGCGCCCGTCGTCATGCCCGACGGCAGGATGGAGGAACGGGAACGGGGAACCCCGCAGGGGTCTGCGGTCACGCCCCCAGCGCAATAGATAACTTCTGCTTTGATGTCACGCTGAGCTACCGTCGGCTGGAACGGCCGCGGCGTGTCATGGGCAAGCGGTGACATGTCTGGTAGTACGTTTATGGCATGGCTGGTGGTCGTCGCGTGGGTGATGCGGAGTACGCCCGGCGAGTCAACGCTGCCGCTGAGCTGGTGGAGTCCGGTGCCCCGGCGGCCGAGGCCGCTGGGGCGCTGGCCGGCCGGTTCGGGTGCTCGCTGCGGCAGGCCCGCCGGTATGTGGACCAGGCCGCCGCGGGCGGCCGGGTGCCGGTGCCCGAGGCGAGCGTGGTGTTCACCGTCAAGCTGCCCGCGGGGCTGGCCGGGCGGGTGCGCGCCTACGCGCGCGAGCGGGAGACCACGATCTCCGCCGTGGTGGCCCGCGCGCTGACCGAGTTCTTCGCGCGGGGCCGCAGACAGCCGCCGCGCAGGTGAGCGACCGGGTGGTCGGGACGGAGTTCGTCTTCGGCCGCCACGCGGCCACCGATTTGTCGGTGGCCTACGCCATTCTGGTACCGCAGCGGCGGGCCCGTATCCGGGCCGGCCAGGAAGGAAGGCCGCCCCGTGACGAGCGCGGCGATCTACGCCCGGGTGTCCTCGGCCCGGCAGAAGAAGGACCAGACGATCGGCTCCCAGACCGCGGCGCTGCGCGAGCACGCCGGGCAGCTCGGGGTTGAGCTGCCCGGGGAGTGGGTGTTTGAGGACGAGGGGCATTCGGGGGCGACGCTGGTGCGCCCGGCCCTGGAGGCGCTGCGCGACCTCGTCGCCCAGGGCTGCGTCGATGTGGTGCTGTGCTATTCCCCGGACCGCCTCGCCCGCAAGTTCGCCTACCAGGCGCTGCTGATCGAGGAGTTCGCCCGCGCCGGGGTGCGGGTGGAGTTCGTCAAGGGCCCGCGCGGGGACAGCCCCGAAGACCAGCTGATGGTGCAGTTCCAGGGCATGTTCGCCGAGTACGAAAAAGCCCAGCTGATGGAGCGCTACCGGCGCGGCAAGGCTCACCGCGCCCGCTGCGGATCGGTCAACGTCCTGGGCGGAGCCCCGTTCGGCTACCGCTACATCAACAAGACCGCTGACAGCGGAGCCAGCTACGAGATCGTGGACCATGAGGCGGCGATCGCCGCCGAGCTGTTCCGCCGCTACACCGACGACAGCGCTTCCATCGCCGACCTGACCCGCTGGCTCACCAGCGAAAACGTCCCCACCCGAACCGGCAAGGCCCGATGGGACCGCTCGGTCGTCTGGGGCATGCTGCGCAACCCCGCCTACGCGGGCACCGCCGTGTTCGGCAAGACGCAGGTCCTGCAGGAATCACCAGGGCTCAACCGGCGGGCCCGCCTGGAGGGCCGCTCGGTGCCGCGGGCCTCCAAGACCGTCGGCCGGCCCCGCGAGGAGTGGATCGAGATCCCCGTCCCCGCCATCGTGACGGCCGAGACGTTCCAGCGAGCCGCCCAGCGGCTGGCCGGCAACAAGCGGTTCGCCGCCCGCAACACCAAGGTCCCGTCCCTGCTGCAGGGCCTGGCCGCCTGCTCGGCCTGCGGCTACGGGTACTACCGCACCTCGGCCCGCACCACCAGCAGGAAGATCTACTACTACCGGTGCCTGGGCAGCGACGACTACCGCTACGAAGGCGGCCGGGTCTGCGGCAACCAGCCGGTCCGCGCCGACTACCTCGACACCGTCGTGTGGGACCACATCACCGCCCTGCTCGCCGACCCGGCCCTGATCCGCGCCGAGATCAGCAAACGGCTCGATGCCGCCCGCACCGCCGACCCGGCCACCCGGCAGCGCAAACGCCTGGAGCTAGCCCTGGCCAAAGCCAGCACCGGAATCACCGCGATGATCGAGGCCTACTCCGAACAACTGATCACCATCGACGAACTGCGCGCCCGGATGCCGCACCTGCGCGCCCGCGAGACCGGCCTGCGCGCCCAGCTCGACGCGCTCGACACGCAAACAGCCGACCGGGACGCCTACCTCAAACTCGCCCGCGACCTGGAAGGCTTCCTCGCCCAGCTGCACGGCAACGCCGCCACCGCCACCGTTGAAGACCGCCAGCGCGTCCTGCGGCTGCTCGTCAAGGACATCCTCATCGGCCCCGAGAAGATCATCATCCGGCACCGCATCCCCACCCGCGCGGATGGCTCCGGCGCCCGGCAGCGCGACCCCCAGCCCGATACGGAGGGTGACCATCGCCCGGGTTATCTATTGCGTTGGGGGCGTGAAGTCACCGTTGCTCTGTAACGCCTACCTGCATCGGCTGGACCGGGCATGGCAGGCGGGCGAGCACGGCGTACTGGTCCGCTACGTCGACGACGCGGTGGTGATGTGCGACACCAGGGAACAGGCGGAGGCTGCGCTCGCGCGGCTGACGGTCCTGCTGGCCGGGCTCGGGCTGGAGCCCAAGGCGGCCAAGACCCGCATCGTGCACCTGGCCGAAGGCAACCCGGGATTTGATTTCCTCGGGTTCCACCACCGGCTAGTGCGCGGGCGGACCCCGAAGTCAGCGCACCTGACCTTCCTCGCCCGCTGGCCCTCACGCAAGGCGGCCCAGCATGCCCGCGACCGGATCCGGGAGATCACCGGCCGGGAACGCCTGCTGGTGCCGGCCGAGGTCATCGTGACGGAACTGAACATGTTCCTGCGCGGCTGGGCCGGGTACTTCCGCTACGGGAACTCGGCTCGTGTCCTCGGCCAGGTCGGGAACTACGCGCTCTGGCGGCTGGGGCTGTGGTTGTCCAAGAAAGGCAACCGGCGCCACGGCTGGCGGTGGGGCGTAACCCAGGTGCTCCTATCCCCGGATCACCTGGGCCTGGCCAGCCTCCATCGAACCGTCATCCCGCCCAGGCCCTTCCGGGACTGGCGCGGGAAGGCCGAACACCGCCGGTGAAGAACGTCGGTAAGCCGTGTGCGGGAGAACCGCATGCACGGTTTGACGGGCGGGGACTGGAAACGGGCCGCCAGCGCGGAACCGCGCCAGTCCCCGACCCTCCCATCGTGAGACCTTTGATTCTGCGTTCGTAGTGGAACCGCTGGGCGCGGGCCTGGTGGCGGCGGCGCCAGTGTGACCAGTGCTCGTGGTGGCTGGCCGGGCGGGTGACGCGGGTGTGCAGG
>Ga0302223_10001468_pt1 | contig 12712 bp, 11 predicted proteins | sample II_Palsa_E2_3_FD_194565 | JGI IMG/M metagenome (GOLD analysis project Ga0302223, IMG submission 194565) | Peat permafrost microbial communities from Stordalen Mire near Abisko, Sweden - II_Palsa_E2_3 | ecosystem: Environmental > Terrestrial > Soil > Palsa > Peat permafrost | place: Sweden... | reverse complement strand
AGTCAGTCGCTCCTGCTCGCGACGGCGCGCGTCGAACTCGGCGAAGCGCTCGCCGAGGATGCTTTCCATCCGGTCATGCGAGACGCGTCCCGCGCCACTCAGGATCGAGCGCTCGTTGAAAGTGAGAAAGCGATCGGTCTGCGCGATCCATTCGCTCATGCGCGTTTCGATGCGGCGTATTGCGCGATCCTCGGCGAAATCGAGGAACATCGTCACCAGCCGATTGAGCTGGTCGAGCTCATCGGCCTGCAGGTAATTCTTGGACACCACCACATCGGCTTTGCGGATACGCGCGCCGGGCCAGTTGGTCAGCCCCATGTCGCTGGCGTCCGGATACGCGCGCGCCACGATCAGCTCGGCAGCGGTCTGGCCGGTGATGGCAAACACCAGCTTGTTCTGGATCGTGGCAAAAAACGTCTTGGCCGTCTGTGCGGTGCCGTCGTAGTCGCTGCTGCTGGCTTTGAACAGGTCGCGCAGCTTCTGGTAGAAACGCTTCTCCGAACTGCGGATGTCGCGGATGCGCGCCAGCAGCTCCTCAAAATAATCGGCCCGCTCGGCGTCCTTGAGCCGGTCGTCGTTCATGGCAAAGCCCTTGACCAGATACTCGGCCAGCACGGTGCCAGCCCAACGACGGAACTGGTTGCCGCGGGGCGAACGCACACGGAAGCCGACGGCCAGGATCATGTCCAGCCGATATAGCTGCACAGCTCGATTCACCTCCCGCGTGCCCTCGGTTTGAACTGTCAAGGATTCCTTGACAGTTGCCTCCGCTGTCAGCTCGCCCTCGTCCAGGATGTTGCGGATATGCAGGCTCACGTTCTGCTTGGTGGTATCGAACAACTCGGCCATCTCGGCCTGGCTCAACCAGACGGTGCCGTCCACCGCGCGCAGCTGGATATCCGCACGGCCGTCCTCGGTGCGATACAGGATCAAGCCACCCTTGTCGTCGCTCATGCTTTTTTCCTCGGATTGCGTCCAGCTTTGCCCGAACGCTTCGCAGTGCTTGAGACGCGCTCGGCACGGATGCGTTCCAGCAGTGCGCTGGCCGGCTCGTCGTTGGGGTCTTGCGGCACGAGCTGGCCGGCGAAGGCAGCTTTGAGGATGTTTTTGCGTTGCGCTACCGAAAATCGAAGTCCCCGCGTGATTGCTTCGTCCTGCGAATCAAGCTCGTCAAGCTGCGCCGACAATACTTCGACGATCGCTTTTTGTTCATCAATCGGTGGGAGCGGTATCGGCAGTTGCTTGAGGATTCCGAGGTTCAAGATTTCCATGGTCCCGCCATGCGATTCCCCTTTGAAAAACGTTCGGGTGATCGGGCTCTCAAGGAATACTTTGACGAAGTGGGGATCAACATGATTTCGCGTGACGCTAATCTTCAACAGGCGGGGGTTGATGATGCCGGGCTCAGCATCGTCTGGAAGCACGAGAACCTTACCGGTTGTTCCGACCAGACTTATAAGCACGTCGCCGGGCTTGACCTCACACGATGAAAGCTGCTCGAACTTTTCCACCGATATGAAGTAGTCACCGTAGCTAGAGTCGCCTCGAATTACCTGCTCCTGACCGTAAATTTTGTAACCTGACGGAACGTAAAATTCCTTTTTCAGTGCGCTCCCGAACGGTCCTGCCTTAAGGCTATGCGGTAAGCCATCAGCTATTTGCTCAAAGCCTGTTGTTACCCAGCCGAAGGGATACATCAAACCGACGGTATCCACAGGCGCCTCCGGCTCCTTGTACTTGGCCTGCCAGCCCTTGAGTGGGGTCTTGCCCTGCTCAGCGAACTTGGCAAGCTGGCTGGCTTCCCAGCGGGTGCGGCGTTCGGTGAGGATGCGTTGCAGCAGTTCGGTGCCGGTTTCCTGCGGCTTGCCGGTCTGCATGTGGGCGGCGCGCCAGTCGGCGGTGAGTGCGCCTTCCACCGCAGCTTTCAGCAACGACTGGCGGTATTGCGCCAGCTTGCGCTGCGCCGCCTTCAGTTCGGCCACGCCGGCATCGAGGTCGGACAGCAGCTCTTCGAGCTTTTCGACGATGCGGGTTTGTTCGGCTCGGGGCGGCAAGGTGAATTTGAAGCTCTCGATATCCCTTGGTCGAACTGCTGGGTACAACGCGCCTTGAACAACGCCGCACATTGCGTCGACAAAGTCATCCGTTTGCACGAGGTAGTAGAGAAATCCAGGTTGAAGCCAAGGCGATCGCAGTACATGGAAACCGGTCGAAGCGATCGATCCATGCAGTTCCTGAGTGACCGGCGCGACCGCATTCAGGTTGGGTCGCGTCATGGAAACCAGTACATCGCCAGCTTCTACCTTTTGCTTCGCTCGGCTTGGCGCCTCGACAAGCGGAACAAGTTTGGGCTCGGCGAAGATTTTCTTTTCGCGATCTACGCTCCCAATGTCGAGATACGTAAAGTCATCGACTGGGCCACTCGAATCGATCTCGTGACCCACCACATCAGCGATACTGACGTCGGTCGTTCGGTCGATAAGATGGACGAAACAGGACCTCGCGCCATCCGCCACGTGCGGGGCTGCGCGACTCCTATCGTCTGCACGTCCTCTCGACGCCTCGCCTTTATTTCTTGCCACTTGCTTCAAGCCGCGAGTTCCTCATTCATTTCCGCAAGCAGCCCATCGAGCTGCTCGCCAAACACATGCCACGCCTTCTGTAACCCACCCTTGTCGGCCAGCTGCGCGAAGTCGAAGTCCTCACGACTGATCGAACAGCTTGCAGCGATGTGATCCTTGATCAGCCGCAGCCACTGCGTCTGTTCGTCGCTGAATGCCGTGGTGCGCTGCGCATTGTGACGGAAGATCCACGCCTGGAAGCGCTTGTCGACGCTGTCGGCGAACGGGCGCAGCTCGTCATCCAGTCCCAGCGCAAAACGCACCAGCGCGACCAGGTCGGTGAGCTGGCGGCGCACGTCGGCACCACCGACCTTGCTGGCCTGTACGCGGGCGTAGGCGGACCACAGCCGTTCGGTGGTGAGCATCAACGGCGGGCGTACCAGCGCGTCGTGCAGCTCCTCGATCATGGCGAAGGTGAGCACGCGGCGGCGGTAGGGTTGCTGGTAGAAGAAATCCAGCGCGGCGAACTCGTCACGATGGGTGACGAGGTAGTCGGCGAACGCCTGCACGGTGGCCTGCGCCTGGCTTTCGGCTAGCGCGCTGTAGCCGCTGAAGGTGACCTGGTCCGGGTTGACGTGGTCGATGAGCTGCTCGTGTTCGCGCCGCGCCGATTCGATCAGGTCGCGCAGCTTGGGGTCGTCGAACGGTTGGCAGGCGCTGGCCACGCGCTGCTGGCGGGCGGCGGCGAGCTCGTCGGCGGTGAGCGTGTCGGCGCTGCGGGTGATGCCGGCGGCCTTGGCCGCGTCCAGCGCATCGGCGGCGATGCGGTCTGGGTCCACTGCCTGCACCAGTCCTCGGGCGAGGTCGTTGAGTGCCAACCCGCCGGCGGTCTGCTTGATCCGCGCCAGCGCCTTGTCGTCGAGCTGCCTGGCGAGGCGCACCAGCCGGCTGCCGAGGCTGAGCACGGTGTCATCGTCGCGGCTGCCGATGGCGATGCCCTTGAGCAGACCGTCCAGGCTCACGCCGGGTTTCTTCTCCAGCGGGCGGCTTTCGGTCTTCAGCGATTTTTCCACGCCGACCGCGTCGATCAGCACGAAGTGGGTCTTGGCGCCGTCCGCGCTGTTGCTGACCTTCCTCAGTGATTCGCCGTCGAGGCTGCGCACGCCGCGGCCTTTCATCTGCTCGTAGTAGCCGCGGCTGCGCACGTCGCGCATGAACAGCAATACCTCCAGCGGCTTCACGTCGGTGCCGGTGGCGATCATGTCCACGGTGACGGCGATGCGCGGGTGGTACTCGTTGCGGAAGTTGGACAGGATGGTGTCCGGGTCTTCGTCGGCCTTGTAGGTGACCTTCTTGCAGAACGCGTTGCCTTCGCCGTAGACCTCGCGCACGGTCTGGATGATGTCGTCGGCGTGGCTGTCGGTCTTGGCGAAGATCAGGGTCTTGGGCACTTCCTTGCGGCTGGGGTAGATGCGCGTTTCCACCGCGCGCTTCATTTCGCTGATGACCTGGCGGATCTGGTCGGGATTGACCACCGAGCGGTCCAGCTCCTTGCCGCTGTAGGTGGTGTCGTCTTCGATCTCGGCCCAGCGTTTGGCGCGGGTCTGGCGTTCGCGGTGATCCACCCATTCCCTGGCCTTCAGCTCGGCGCCGGCGCGGGTGATCTCGGTCTCGATTTCATAGACGTCGTACATCACGTTGACGCCGTCGACCACCGATTGCTCGTAGCTGTATTCGGCCACCACGTTGCCATTGAAGAAGCCGTAGGTGCGGTTGTCCGGCGTGGCGGTGAGGCCGATCAGGAACGCGTCGAAATAGTCCAGTACCTGTTTCCACAGGTTGTAGATGCTGCGGTGACACTCGTCGATCACGATGAAGTCGAACTCCTCGATCGGCACCGCCGGGTTGTAGCGCACCAGCTTGCCGGCACCGGTCTGCGGCACCTCGCTGGCGGAAATATCCTCGGCCGATTCGTCGATGGGCTCGCCACTGAGGATCGAGTACATGCGCTGGATGGTGCTGATGCACACCTGCGCGTGCGGATCGATGCGGCTGCTGGACAGGCGTTGCACGTTGTACAACTCGGTGAACTTGCGCCCGTCGTCCGGCGGCGAGTAGGCCATGAACTCCTGATGCGCCTGCTTGCCGAGGTTGCGCGTGTCGACCAAGAACAGGATGCGCTTGGCTCCGCCGAACTTCAGCAGCCGGTAGACCGACGTGATCGCGGTGAAAGTCTTGCCGGCACCGGTAGCCATGTGAACCAGCGCGCGTGGCTTGGCCATCGCCAGCGATTTCTCCAGGCCGGTGACGGCGCTGATCTGGCAGTCGCGCAGGTTTTGCACGGGCAAGGGCGGCATGTTCTCCGCCAAACGAGCACGCAAGGTGTCGGGTTGCGCTGCCCAGGCCGCCAGCGTCTGCGGCTGGAAGAAGTGGAACAGCTCGCGCGCACGCGGACGCGGATCACCGCCATCGGTGAAATGTACAATCTGGCCGGTGCTCTCGTAGAGGAAGCGCAGCGGGGTGCTTTCCTTGCGCCATTTGAGCTTGGCGCTGGCGTAGCGTTCGGTCTGCATCTCGTGCGCGGTGAGGTTCTCGCCGGCCTCGTCGCGCTTGGCTTCGATCACGCCCACGGGTTGGCGGTCAACAAACAGCAGGTAGTCGGCGGGGCCGGTGTCAGTCGGGTACTCACGCACCGCGACGCCTGAGGCCGCACCGAGGTTGAGCTGCTTCATGTCCTGCACAACCCAGCCCGCCGCTTCGAGCTTCTGGTCGATGAGCAGCCTCGCCTTTGCCTCCGGTGTCATTAGGGACTCCCCTCGCCGAGCCGGCGGTCTGAAAATGCATGACGAGCGCGAGGCTCCGTCTATCTGTCCATGGTACGTCGATCCATCAAGCCGATGCTGACCATCAGCGGGCCCGTTGGCGCGCCATCTTGTTGTGCAACTTCGGCAGTCGGCTCGCGCCTGCCAGCTACCTCTCAGGAGTTATGGCGGCGAGTGGGTCGTTGATATCAGTGAAGGCCTGACTCTGCCAGCTGTACAATCTCGCCATGCACATCTTCAAAGTCTTCACCCTCGAAGCCGCCCACCGCCTCCCCAACGTGCCGCCGGAACACAAGTGCGCGCGGCTGCATGGGCATTCCTTCCGCGTCGAGATCCATGTGGCGGGCGAGCCTGATCCGCAGCTAGGTTGGGTGATGGACTTTGCGGATCTGAAGGTGGCGTTCGCGCCGCTGTACGACCAGCTTGACCATCACTACCTCAATGACATCGAGGGGCTGGAGAATCCGACCAGCGAGATGCTGGCGCGCTGGATCTGGCAACGGCTGCTGCCGCGCCTGCCGGGGCTGGACAAGGTGGTCGTGCATGAGACCTGTACGTCGGGTGCCAGCTGCAGCCGGGACGGTTTTTGACGCGGCGCGATATTTTTCAAATTGTCATAAACGACCGTTTCACATGAATTTTTTCTTAACGGGCTCGTTGACGTCGAAAAATATATTGCACTGCACAAAAACTGCTGGTAGAGTGCGTCCCACTACCCCAATCCTCAGTGAGGACAGCATCATGACTCAGCAGATCAACAACCAGATTTTCGCTTTCACCAAGCAGTTCACCGACAGCGCGTTCAAGGCGCAGGCGCTGGCCCTGAAGGGTCTGGAGACGGTCGCCGAGCTGCAGCTCAAGGCGCTCGAGCAGCAGTCCAAGGTTTCGGCCGAGTTCGTTGCCGAAGCGCTGGAAACCCGTGACGTCAACGGCCTGCGTAGCCTGTGGGAGAAGGGCAGCAGCCTGAGCCGCGACAACGCCGAGCGTTCGGTCGCTGTCTCGCAGGAAATCCTCGCGATCACGCAGAAGACCGCCGAGTCGCTGAATGCACTGGTGCAGGAACAGCGCCAGGCCGCCAACGAGGCCGTGGCTGCTCCGATCGCCGCCGCCAAGAAGGCTGCCAAGTAATACAGCTGCACCGTCGCGGTTCACCGCGACTACCAAGGGCCGGACTTCATGTCCGGCCCTTTTTTATGCGCCTGGAAACAGGCTGCGGAAGACCTGAATCTGCGTTCCCGGAACAGATGTCGCAGGCGGCGCGGCTTGTCGATGCGCGAAGGGCACTGCTATACTTTTACGGATTGGATCGTGGCCCGTAGCTGTATCGGTGCCGCCTGGTGTAAACCGCGCGGGGACGTTACGTGCTCAACAGTCTAGCCTCTGGTCGACGTCTCGCCTTGCGTATCATGCTGCTACAGCTCGCTGTGGCGCTGTTGGCCGGCCTCGTTTTCCTGATGCTGGGGCGTCGTGAAGCGATATCGGCCGCTGCGGGTGCGGCGATCGTGGCGCTGGGTACCGCGCTGATGTCGGCACGCTTCTTCAGTGGTTTGGGTGGAGCGGGTCTGGCGCTGAGTCGTTTGCTGACGGGTATGCTCCTGAAATGGATCGTGATCGTCGGGGGGCTGATCATGATCCTGGTTCAATACAAGTTGCCGCCGCTGGCCGCCATCACGGGGTTGGTGGCTGCCTACGCGGTTTATCTGCTGGCGTTCAGATTCAAGGGTTGAGACATGGCGAGCGAGTCGGGTGGCCTTACCGAATACATCCAGCACCATTTGACCCACCTGCGTCCGCAGGCGAGTCCGGAAGGTTTTTGGGCGGTGCATATCGACTCGATTAGCGTGTCGCTGGCGCTGGGCGTGATCTTCTGCCTGCTGTTCTGGCTGAAGGCACGCAAGGCCACCGCCGGTGTGCCGGGCAAGGGTCAGGCGTTTGTCGAACTGGTGCTTGAGTTTGTCGATGGCCAGGTCAAGGACGTGTTCCACGGCGATCGTCGTTTCCTCGGGCCGCTGGCGCTGACCGTGTTCGTCTGGGTTTTCCTGATGAATGCGATGGACCTCTTGCCGGTCGATCTGCTGCCCTGGATCACGCAGAAATTCGGCGTGGGCCATTTCCGTGCCGTGCCGACCGCCGACATCAACATGACGTTCGCGATGTCGCTGACCATCTTCGTGCTGATCATTTTCTACAGTTTCAAGGCGAAGGGTGCCAGCGGCTACATGCATGAGCTGTTCACCGCCCCGTTTGGCGCGCATCCCTTGCTGTGGATCCCCAATTTCCTGCTCAACGTGGTCGAACTGCTGTCCAAGCCGGTGAGTCTGGCGATGCGACTGTTTGGCAACATGTATGCCGGCGAGTTGGTCTTCATGCTGATCGCTGGTTTGTTCAGTGCTGGCGCTGGCCTGGCAGGCTGGGCGCTGTATGGCGCGGGCATTATCGGTTACACGGTGTGGGGCCTCTTCCACATCCTGATCATCGGCATCCAGGCCTTCATCTTCATGGTGCTGACGATCGTCTACATCTCGATGGCGCACGATCACCACTGAACCAGTTTTCGAATCATCCGTTTCAACCATTTTGATATTTCAAGTTTCAATTTCTCAGGAGACCGTCGTGGAACTCATCGCTCACATTGCTCAAGTGCAGTCCTTCACCGCCATCGCGCTGGGTCTGATCATCGGCCTCGGTGCCCTCGGTGCTTGTATCGGTATCGGTGTCATGGGTTCCAAGTTCCTCGAAGCCGCTGCACGTCAGCCGGAGCTGGTGCCGCTGCTGCAGGGTCGTATGTTCCTGCTCGCCGGCCTGATCGACGCGGCGTTCCTGATCGGTGTGGCGCTGGCGATGTACTTCGCCGTGGCCAACCCGCTGCTGTCGAAGCTCGTCGCAGGTTGAGTTGCTGGCGGCGCCGTGGCGCCGCCGTCCGTCTGGCACGGGCATCAATAGTGCCCGTGTCTGTTTCATCCCGTATCTACAGGTAACGCAGCGATGGATTTCAACGCGACCTTGATTGGCGAAATGATTTCGTTCGCCATCTTGATCTGGTTCTGTGTCCACTTCATCTGGCCGCATATCAACAAGGCCATCGAAGATCGACAGATCAAGATCGCCGAAGGCCTCAATGCGGCCGAGCGCGCGCATGCCGAATTGAAGAGTGCCGACGTGAAGGTGGCTGCCGAGATCAAGGTGGCCCGTCAGCAGGCCTCCGAGATCATCGACAAGGCCCAGCAGCAGGCCAATCAGATCATCGACAAGGCCCGTGGCGAAGCCATCACCGAGATCAACCGGCTGAAGGCGAGCGCACAGGACGACATCGCGTCGATGGCCCAGCGTGCGCGTGACCAGCTGCGCGACCAGGTTGGCGCACTGGCGGTGCAGGGTGCCAGCAAGATCGTGCAGCGCGAGGTCGATGCGTCCACGCACAAGGCCTTGCTCGACCAGCTTGCGGCCGAGATCTGATCGATGGCACAGGCAATCACCCTCGCTCGCCCGTACGCACGCGCTGCCTTTGAAGTGGCGCACGCCGCCGGTTCGCTGGCTGCGTGGTCGCAGGCGTTGGCCTTCGCCGCTGCGGCGGCGAAGGATTCGCGCGTGGCCGGCCTCGGCAACGATCCGCGGGTGCTGCCGGCCCAGCTGGTGGCGTTGCATCTGCCGACCGGTATGGCCGCCGATGCGCCGTTCGCGCAGTTCCTCACCGAGATGGCCGAGCAGCGCCGCATGGCGCTGTTGCCGGAAGTGGCCGAACTGTACGAGGCGTTCAAGCGTGAGTCCGAGTCGCAGCTGCTGGTCAAGGTGACCAGCGCGATGGCGCTGGACGCGGCGCAGGCCGAACAGCTCAAGGTATCGCTGAAGCGTCGCTTCAAGCGCGAGATCGAACTGGAAACCCGGGTCGATGCCTCGCTGCTGGCCGGCGTGGTGATCGATACCGGCGAGCAGGTGATCGACGGCTCCGCCCGCGGACGTCTTGAGCAGCTGGCCAGCGCATTAGCGCACTGATCCAAAGAATCAAAACCTATCGGGTGCCGCTGACGCGGCGCGAATCCCAGGAAAACTTGCCATGTCCAGCACCACTTTGAATCCGTCCGAGATCAGCGAACTGATCAAGAACCGCATCGAGCAGTTCAAGCTCGGCGCGGAAGCACGCAACGAAGGCACGATCATCAGCGTGTCCGACGGCATCGTGCGCATCCACGGCCTGGCCGATGTGATGCAGGGTGAAATGATCGAGCTGCCGGGCAACTCGTTTGCGCTGGCGCTGAACCTCGAGCGCGACTCGGTCGGCGCGGTGGTGCTCGGTGAATACCAGCACCTGCGCGAAGGCGACACCGCCAAGACCACCGGCCGTATCCTCGAAGTGCCGGTTGGCCCGGAACTGCTCGGCCGCGTCGTCGACGCGCTGGGCAACCCGATCGACGGCAAGGGCCCGCTCGGTGCCAAGCTCAACGCGGCGATCGAGAAGGTCGCGCCGGGCGTGATCTGGCGCAAGTCGGTCGACCAGCCGCTGCAGACTGGCTACAAGTCGGTCGACGCGATGATCCCGGTCGGTCGTGGCCAGCGCGAGCTGATCATCGGCGACCGCCAGACCGGCAAGACCGCGCTGGCGATCGACGCGATCATCGCGCAGAAGGATTCCGGCATTAAGTGCATCTACGTCGCGATCGGCCAGAAGCGTTCGTCGGTGGCCAACGTGGTGCGCAAGCTCGAAGCGAACGGCGCACTGGCCAACACCATCGTCGTGGTCGCCTCGGCGTCCGAGTCGGCTGCGCTGCAATACGTCGCGCCGTATTCCGGTTGCGCGATGGGCGAGTACTTCCGCGATCGCGGCGAAGACGCGCTGATCGTGTATGACGATCTGTCCAAGCAGGCCGTGGCCTATCGCCAGATATCGCTGCTGCTGAAGCGTCCGCCGGGCCGTGAGGCGTATCCGGGCGACGTGTTCTATCTTCACAGCCGTCTGCTCGAGCGCGCATCGCGCGTGTCCGAGGAATACGTCGAGAAGTTCACCAACGGCGAAGTGAAGGGCAAGACCGGTTCGCTGACCGCGCTGCCGATCATCGAGACCCAGGGCGGCGACGTGTCGGCGTTCGTGCCGACCAACGTGATCTCGATCACCGATGGCCAGATCTTCCTGGAAACCGACCTGTTCAACGCCGGTATCCGTCCGGCCGTGAACGCCGGTATCTCGGTGTCCCGCGTCGGCGGTGCCGCGCAGACCAAGATCGTCAAGAAGCTGTCCGGCGGCGTGAAGCTGGCGCTGGCGCAGTACCGTGAGCTGGCCGCGTTCGCGCAGTTCGCCTCGGATCTGGACCCGGCCACCCGCGCCCAGCTCGATCGTGGTCAGCGCGTGGTCGAACTGATGAAGCAGGCGCAGTACTCGCCGCTGTCGATCGCCGAGCTGGCACTGTCGGTGTACGCCGCCGAGAAGGGCTACCTCGACGACCTGCCGGTCAACAAGGTGCTGCCGTTCGAGAAGGGTCTGCACGCGTTCATGCACCAGAACCACGCCGAGCTGATGGCCAAGATCGTGGCCACCGGCGACTGGAACAACGACATCGAAGCCACCTTCAAGGCCTCGCTGGACGAGTACAAGAAAACCGGTAGCTGGTAAGTAGAGCAGGGAATAGAGAATCGGGAATAGGGAATCGGAAGAGCTACAGCGCAGCGCGCTCCGCTTTGAACCATTCCCGATTCCCACGAAGTGAGCACAGCGAGCGAGTAAAGCATGGCCAGCGGACGCGAAATCAAAACCAAGATCAAGAGCACGCAGAACATGCGCAAGGTCACGCGCGCGCTCGAAATGGTCTCTGCGGCAAAGATTCGTCGCGCGCAGGACATGATGAAGGCCTCGCGTCCGTATGCCCGCTCGATGCGCAAGGTGATCGCGCACGTGGCCCAGGCCAGCACCGATTTCAGCCATCCGTTCCTGACCCAGCGCGACAACGTGGCGCGGGTCGGCTACATCGTGGTGTCGACCGATCGCGGTCTGTGCGGCGGCCTCAACTCCAACCTGTTCCGTCGCCTGTTGCCGGCGATCGCCGAGTGGCAGCAGCAGGGCGTGCAGGTGGATGTGGTGGCTATCGGCCAGAAGGCGATTTCCTTTTTCCGCCGGCTCAAGGGCATCAACCTGATCGGCAGCGTCAGCCATCTCGGCGAGAAGCCCAAGCTTGAACAGCTGGTCGGTGTGATCAAGGTGATGATGGACGCCTATACGTCCAACGGTCTGGATCGCGTGTTCCTCGCCTACAACGACTTCGTCAACACCATGACGCAGAAGCCGACCATCGACGCGCTGCTGCCGCTGCCGTTGGTGGCGTCGGAAATGGAAGCGCATCAGGCCGCTGGCGAGTCGGCCTATGCCGGCGTCAAGCTGGAAGCGAGCCACGACTGGGACTACATCTACGAGCCCGATGCGCAGACCGTGCTGGAGCACGTGCTGGGTCGTTACATCGAGTCGGTGGTGTACCAGGCGTCGCTGGAGAATCTGGCCAGCGAACATGCCGCGCGCATGGTGGCGATGAAGAGCGCGTCGGACAACGCGAACAAGGTGATCGGTGAGTTGACGCTGATCTACAACAAGGCGCGTCAGGCGGCGATCACCCAGGAAATTTCTGAAATCGTCGGCGGTGCGGCGGCTGTATAAGTGCGATCGTCCGTGATCGCGGAACAAGATCAAAAAGCGGCCATCCGTGGCTGCACTCTCAATTAAGAGCGACGCTTCAAACGGCGCTTAGACAGAACCTTAAAGATCCATCCGGAGCATTCCATGAGCCAGGGTAAAGTTGTTCAGATCATCGGCGCGGTTATCGACGTCGAGTTTCCGCGCGATCAGGTACCGCAGGTGTACGACGCACTGAAGATCGACGGCACCGAGATCACGCTGGAAGTGCAGCAGGTGCTGGGCGACGGCATCGTGCGCACGATCGCGCTCGGTTCCACCGACGGCCTGCGCCGCAACCTGATCGCCCGCAACACCGGCGAAGGCATCAAGGTGCCGGTCGGCAAGGCCACGCTCGGTCGCATCATGGACGTGCTCGGCAACCCGATCGACGAAGCCGGCCCGATCGGCGAGCAGGATCAATGGGTGATCCATCGCGAGGCGCCGAGCTACGACGACCAAGCGGCGGCGAACGACCTGCTGGAAACCGGCATCAAGGTGATCGACCTGATGTGCCCGTTCGCCAAGGGTGGCAAGGTCGGCCTGTTCGGCGGCGCCGGTGTGGGCAAGACCGTCAACATGATGGAATTGATCAACAACATCGCCAAGGCGCACGAAGGTCTGTCCGTGTTCGCCGGCGTGGGCGAGCGTACCCGCGAGGGCAACGACTTCTACCA
>Ga0302223_10001428_pt1 | contig 12960 bp, 9 predicted proteins | sample II_Palsa_E2_3_FD_194565 | JGI IMG/M metagenome (GOLD analysis project Ga0302223, IMG submission 194565) | Peat permafrost microbial communities from Stordalen Mire near Abisko, Sweden - II_Palsa_E2_3 | ecosystem: Environmental > Terrestrial > Soil > Palsa > Peat permafrost | place: Sweden... | reverse complement strand
CAGCAATTTTGCCAACACCAATATACAATTCCTTTTTAGGCAGATTAGCAAAAAGGCTGGCCGGTAATCCGGTGTTGCGGGCCATAATATCCGGAGAAATATGGCTCACCCAGTCCGTAATACTAAAGGTGCCGAACTCAGAGAAGTGACCATTGTCAAAACCTAATAAGAAATGACAAGGTTTATCTCCCAGACACTGTAGCATATGTCCATGTCCTTTTGGGAAATACCAGATATCGCCTTTTTCAAAATCATCAGTTGAGGTGGTGCCGTCGGGGGTAATGACGGTCGTGCGTACCTGGCCGTCCAAAATATAAGCCCATTCAGCAGCGATAGAATGCCAGTGCATCTCACGAAACGCGCCCGGTTGTAAATACATCGATACACCCGCTATGCTCTGAGAAACCGGAAACTCTTCAACAGTAGCCTCTTTTGCTGAACCGCCCTCACTTTTATAGCCAGTGCTTCCATTCTCAATATCATAAACAAAATCTTCCAGTGGTTCCTGCACTTTCGCGATTGTTTTTTTAGCCAGAGCAGGAGATAAGCCCTTTGCTTTTAGATTTTCGGGTATGAAGGTGCCAATGCTGGCGGCTGCTGCAACCAAGCCTATTGAGGATAAGGATGCTGTTGTGAGAAACTTGCGTCTTGAGTTTTCCATGATTTTTTAATTTAATATAGGCAAACGTAGAGAACAAAAATTAAAAATCAAAACAAAACATCATATGTTTAATAAAATCATATGATGAAATGGTAAATTCTAATCCGGTTTTAATCTGAATGTTAAACTATGGTTAATAACAGGCTTTTAGAAGTGAAATTACAGAGTGGATGTGTTTTATTTCATGATGAAGTCAAAAATATTTCATACTATCTGTAATCGATAGAAATATTTTGGATTCAAACGTTTGTTCGTAAATGTAAAACATCGTATGTTTGGAATTGCACACATGTAAGCCAGCTTATGAAACTTTACGATAAAATAGTCAGCCGGATAAAAGAGGATATCAATACTGGGATATTCAAAGCAGGTGAAAAAATCCCTGCCGAACCTGAACTGATGAAATTATATGATGTTGGGCGTTCAACAGTAAGGGAGGCCGTAAAAACATTAGCTATGTCGGGTATTCTTCAGGTGCAGCAGGGCTCGGGCACATTTGTTAGCACCAATATTCAGGATGTCAGTATTGAACAGCGCTTACGCCGGGCGGATTTTGATGAAATAAACGCAGTACGGGCTTTGTTGGAAAAAGAGATTGTGAAACTGGCTACGCTGAATTATACCCAAGCTCAAATAAGTGAGATTGAAGCGGCGCTGGAGCAACGTAAAGTAGCTATACATGCGGAAAACCCCCAGGATACTGCGGATGCTGATATTGAATTTCACATGGCTATTGCCCGTGCTGCAGGCAACACAGTATTGTCTGAGCTTTATTATAGTTTTACACTTATCCTTCGCAGCTTTTTCTCTGCCAGAGAAGTGCAGGGGATTAGTCACTTCGCGATGAACCATCACCTTCACGAGCAATTGTACAAAACAATCAAAAGCGGAAAGGCTAACCAGTCGCAGGTTGCGCTTCAGAAGATCTTGGATAATAATTATTAAGTCGTGCAAACGGCCGGGTAATTGACTTCGGTTTAAGAAGTTGTTTAAAAATGATAAATTTTATCCCAAGCTATGTAAGTGTAAAACTATGTCATTGCGAGAAACGAAGCAATCGCGAACTTTGCATAGCTACTTTTCTACGTGCGATTGCTTCGTTCCTCGCAATGACACTTTGTTTATTTTCAATTTTTGCAATCGATTGCATTTCTAATATTTTTATTGATATTTGCGGGTATACCATTATAACCACAGTAGGTAACCGTCATAAATTGCTCTGAATGAAAATCGATGTTAAACAACTGTTTTTAATAGGCATAGTTTTATGCATTAACCAATTATCACTGGCGCAGGTGCGCTTGCCGCAATTGGTTAGTGATGGCATGGTTTTGCAGCGGGATACCAAATTAAACATCTGGGGATGGGCATCGTCGGGCGAAAAAATCAACATTAAATTTCATCATAAAAATTATAAGGTTACCGCGTTGCCCAATGGCAAATGGTCGGTATTTATTGGCGCGATGAAAAGTGGGGGGCCTTATACCATGGACATCAGCGCATCTAATCATATCATCATTCATGATATTCTGGTTGGCGATGTATGGTTTTGCAGTGGACAATCAAACATGGTGCTACCTATAGAACGGGTTAAAGAGAAATATCCGCAGGTAATAGCGAAAGCCAATTATCCTGAAATCAGGAACTTTTTTATTCCTACAATCTCCAATGTAAGTCAAGTCGCCGAGGATCTTCCTAAAAGCAAATGGATCGCTTGTGATTCCAACACGGTACTTCAATTTGGTGCCGCGAGTTATTTTTTCGCGAAGCGATTGTTTGATAAATACCACGTTCCAATCGGCATCATTAATTCCAGTGTTGGTGGTACCCCGATACAGGCGTGGGTAAGCGTAAATGGGTTTGACGATTTACCGACTTACCATAACCGTGTTATTCAATTACAGGATACCGCCTATCTGCACCAGCTTCAGCACCAACCCGCAGTAAACTATGCAGAAGAAAGCAAGCAGATAAATCTACATGATAAAGGACTAAACGGCGAAAAGCCCTGGTTTGATACCACTTATAAAGCCTTAGACTGGCATCATTTCTGGCTGCCAGGCTATTGGGCAGATCAGGGTGTAAAAGACCTGAACGGTATTGTGTGGTTCCGAAAAGAAATTAATCTGCCCGCATCCATGACCGGGAAACCGGCAAAGCTTTTTATGGGGCGTATTGTAGATGCGGATGATGCCTATATAAACGGTGTGTTAGTAGGCTCAACAACTTATCAATACCCTCCCCGCAGATACACTTTGCCTGCCGATATTTTAAAAGCAGGCAAAAACCTCATCGTTATAAAAATAAGTAACACCGCTGGCAAAGGCGGTTTTGTGCCGGATAAGCCCTATTTTTTAAGCGTTGGAAAAGATACCATTGATCTTCGTGGCGATTGGCAATACCAGGTGGGTGAGGTGTTTGAGCTACCTAAAAACCCATCAGCTCATGAGCCTTTTGTAGCGCAAAATGAGCCTGCGGGACTTTATAACACCATGGTTGCACCGGTTATTCCTTATAAAATAAAAGGCATAGTATGGTACCAGGGTGAATCAAATACCGACAAGCCTAATGATTACAAGAAATTATTACTTGCACTTATCGCCGACTGGCGCAAAAAATGGAATGAAGGTAATATTCCATTCATTTACGTGCAGCTGCCTAATTTTATGGAAGTGCAATACTCACCGTCGGAAAGTCATTGGGCCGAATTAAGGCAAGCTCAACTACACGCGTTATCAATGCCCAATACTGCAATGACAGTTAACATCGGGCTTGGCGAATGGAACGATATACATCCTTTAGATAAAAAAGATGTAGGCGATAGACTGGCATTAGCTGCGGAGCATTTAGCCTACGGCGATACGGCTATAGTGAGCTCAGGGCCCATTTATAAATCCGCTAAAATAGAGGACAATAAAATCATCATCAGTTATACCAGTGTGGGTCACGGGTTAAAAATAAATAACGGCAATGAGTTAACGCAATTTGCCATTGCGGGGGCCGACAAAAAATATGTTTGGGCGCACGCCATCATTAAAAACAACCAGGTAATTGTTTGGGGCGATGCCGTTAGTCACCCTTTGTATGTACGATACGCTTGGGCCGATAATCCCGAAGGCGCCAACTTATACAATGTTGATGGATTGCCAGCATCGCCATTCTCTACCGACCCAGATCAATAAGATAACCGGTATTAAGCAAATTAGTCGCCGTTCTTTTTTGTTGAGGAACGTATGATCAGTTTTGGTTTAATGCTGATGATCTTAGGCACAACCTCAATCTCCTCTTTGTTTTCCATCTCCTGAAAATAAAGATTGGCGATGGTTTTACCCATATAGCTACTGAATTGATCGATGGTGGTGATGGATGGGCTGGTTAACTCCGTAAATGCCTCGTTCGAGTAGCCGCAAATGCCTAATTGACTGGGTACTTTAAATCCCATTGCTGTAGCTACCTCCAAAACACCCAGCGCCGAGAAATCTGATGTTGACGCAAATATGGCATCCGGTGGTTCACTTATACTTAATACTTTTCTTGTTGCTTCAGCGCCCAATTCTTTGGTCCATGCATTTTCAACAATAAGTTCGTCAATTATTGGCAGATCATATTTTTTCAAAGCATTTAGATAACCGGTTTTACGTTGCCTGAAAATTTGCAGGTTTTGCGGCCCTTCCAACAAACTAATCCTTTTATAACCCTGCTCAATCATGTGCGAAACCGCCTCAAAGGATGCTTGCTCATTATCATTAATAACTTTCAGGGTTTCCAGTTCATCCGCTACACGGTCAAATTGTATCAACTGAATACCATGGTCCAGCACATTTTGCAAATGCTGATAATCAGTTCCGTCAACCGATACCGATATTACAATGCAATCCACATGTTGGTTAATCAGCGTGTTTACGCATTTAATTTCTTTACTCTGCGATTCGCTGGATTGGCAGATGATTAAATTGTAATCCTTTTGATATGTCGCTTCCTCAATCCCAGCTATTACATTCGAAAAGAAATTCTGGTTAATGCGTGGTACTACAATGCCAATAGTTTTTGAATGCCCCTTGCGCAAATTGGAGGCAAGTGTATTACGTTTATAGTTTAGTTCTTCAGCTGTTTTTAGGATGAGCTTTTTGGTGTTTTCATTTACATAATTGCTGTTATTCAACGCTCTTGAAACGGATGAGGCAGTAATATTAAGCTTTTCAGCTATGTCATAGATAGTGGTTCTCTTCTTGTTTTTCATCTATAGGTAAGATAATAAAAATAATTTCGACAATCGATTGCAGAATACAAAATTTTATATAATTTCGTTTTAGAAATCTTCACCAAGATATAAACTAAATTATTCATTTAATATAAACCGTTATATACAGCGTATATGTTATTATTAGGCATAGATATAGGCACGTCGTCAACAAAAGTAAGCGTTATTGACGCAACTACGCAAAAAACCGTAGCCTCTGCGCAATATCCCGATATTGAAGCGCCTATACTGGCCCTTAAATCTGGCTGGGCAGAGCAGTCACCCGAGATGTGGTGGGATCAGGCTCAGCAAGCCATGGCTATGTGCCATCAAACCGGTAAATACAACTCTGCGGATATCGGTGCAATAGGTATTGCCTACCAAATGCACGGCTTGGTTTTAGTTGATAAAAGTCAGAAAGCCCTAAGAAACAGTATTATTTGGTGTGACAGCCGCGCGGTTGAAATTGGCGATAAAGCGTTCCATTCCATCGGCGAAGAAAATTGCCTAAGTCATCTTTTAAACTCCCCGGGTAATTTTACCGCCTCAAAACTGGCTTGGGTTAAAGAAAATGAGCCGGAAATATATGCGCAAATAGATAAGATCATGCTTCCGGGCGACTTTATCTCAATGAAGCTTACCGGTGAAATCACCACATCCGTATCGGCATTATCCGAGGGCATTTTTTTTGACTTTATCGGCAATCGATTGTCTAAAGAAATTGTCGAGTATTTTGGCTTTGATGAATCCTTTTTTCCCACAATAAAACCGGTATTTTCTGTTCACGGAAATTTACAGGCATCTATCGCCCAAAAACTAAACTTGAAACCCGGCATTCCGGTAAGTTATAAAGCTGGCGATCAGCCCAATAACGCGCTATCATTAAACGTATTAAACCCGGGAGAAGTAGCCGCTACGGCAGGAACTTCAGGTGTTATATACGGTGTGAGCGATCAGCTAACTTATGATAAGCAATCGCGTGTAAACACCTTTGCGCATGTTAATTACACAGAGGAACAAAAGCGCTTAGGCGTTTTACTATGTATAAATGGCACCGGTAGTATGTATCGTTGGGCCAAAAATAGCTTTGGGGTAGGCTTAAGCTACATGCAAATGAATATCGATGCGGTTAATGCCCCGGCAGGTTCGGATGGTTTGCGAGTGCTGCCTTTTGGTAATGGCGCCGAACGTATGCTGAATAATAAACAAGTAGGCGCGCATTTGCATAATATCGATCTGAACCTACATACACAAGCTCATTTATTCAGGGCTGTGCAGGAGGGGATTGCCTTCGCATTCAGGTACGGGCTTGATATTATGCGCGAGAATGGAATGACGCCAACGGTCATCCGCGCAGGAAAAAATAACCTGTTTTTAAGCGAGCTCTTTACCGAAACATTTGTTAACGCGACAGGCGTACCCGTTGAGCTTTATAAAAATGATGGTAGTGTTGGCGCGGCGCTTGGCGCGGGTATTGGCGCGTCTGTTTTTTCATCTGCTGCCGAAGCATTTAAAAATATGCACCCTGTTCAGTTTATTGAACCATCAAAATTACAACACCTGGAACCTTTTTACCAGGAATGGCAGGCATTGCTTAAAACACAACTCTTAAATAATTAATAAATACAAATAAATATAATTGAAATGGCAAGTATAGTAACAGGTGACAAAGAGTTTTTTAAACAGATCGGACAGATCAAATACGAAGGGTTACAATCTGATAATCCTTTAGCGTTCAGGTGGTATGATGCAAATAAAATAGTTGGTGGCAAATCAATGAAAGATCATTTGCGCTTTGCCTGCGCTTATTGGCATTCATTTGTAGGTAACGGTGCCGATCCTTTTGGCGAACCTACTCACATTCATCCATGGGATGTAAAGGCTGATGCTGTTGAACGTGCTAAAGACAAAATGGATGCGGCATTTGAATTCATCACCAAAATGGGTATGGAATACTACTGTTTCCATGATGTTGATGTGGTGGATTATACCAATGACGTGAACGAAAACGACAGGCGCCTACAGGCTTTAGTTGACTATGCTAAACAAAAACAAGCAGCAAGCGGTGTAAAATTACTTTGGGGTACCGCTAATCTGTTCAGTAACAAAAGATACATGAACGGTGCTTCAACCAACCCTGATTTTCATGTATTAACCCATGCAGCAGCACAAGTAAAAGCGGCAATAGACGCTACCATTGTACTTGGTGGCGAGAATTATGTTTTTTGGGGTGGACGCGAAGGTTACATGACCTTGCTTAATACTGATATGAAACGTGAGCAGGAGCATTTTGCACGTTTTTTACATACTGCAAAAGATTACGCCCGCAAACAAGGCTTTAAAGGTAATTTCTTTATCGAACCAAAACCTTGTGAGCCAACCAAACACCAATATGACTATGATGCCGCTACAGTGCTTGGTTTTTTACAGAAATACGATTTGCTAAATGATTTTAAATTAAACCTGGAAGTTAACCACGCTACATTAGCAGGCCATACTTTTCAGCATGAATTACAGGTGGCGGTTGACTCCGGCTTGTTAGGATCGATAGATGCGAACCGTGGCGATAACCAAAATGGATGGGATACCGACCAGTTCCCTAACGATATCAATGAGGTTACCGAAGCCATGCTGATTATATTAGAAGCTGGTGGTTTTGCAGGTGGTGGTATTAATTTTGATGCCAAAATTCGCCGTAATTCAACAGACCTGGCAGATTTATTTTATGCGCACATTGGCGGTATGGATCTTTTCGCCCGTGCATTGATCACGGCTGATAACATCCTGAAAAAATCTGATTACAAAAAAGTACGCGCAGATCGTTACGCTTCATTTGATGCCGGTAAAGGAAAAGATTTTGAGAACGGTAAGCTAACGCTTGAAGACTTAAAAGCCTTCGCCATTGCCAATGGCGAACCAGCCACAATAAGTGGTAAACAGGAATTTATAGAAAATTTGATAAATAGATTTATATAGTTTATTATTGCATCTGCCAATAATAACCGTCAAAATAACATCTTTAAACGATTAAACCCTGATTATGACTAAAACACTAAGCTATGGTGACTGGGCCATATTTTTTATCTACTTTCTCATAGTTTCTTTTTATGGCTATTGGGTATACAAGCGTAAAAATAAAAGCGATGCAACATCCAAAGGCTATTTCTTAGCCGAAGGTTCATTAACATGGTGGGCAATAGGCGCATCACTAATTGCTTCGAATATCTCTGCCGAACAAATGGTTGGTATGAGCGGCTCCGGCTTTAAAATGGGCCTCGCCATCTCAACTTATGAGTGGATGGCATCGTTAACGCTAATCATTGTTGCTATATTTTTCATTCCTGTTTATCTGAAAAATAAAATAGCAACCATGCCACAATTCCTGCATCAACGCTACAACGGTACTGTAGCTATGATAATGGCTATATTTTGGCTAATGCTTTACATTGTTGTAAACTTAATGTCGATACTTTATTTGGGTGGGGTTGCAATAGCGGGCATTTCAGGGCTAAACCTTAATTTTGTTATTGTTGTAATCGCGGTTTTCTCTATAATCATCACCCTGGGTGGTATGAAGGTTATTGGTTATACCGATGTTGTACAAGTATTCTTCCTGATATTAGGAGGATTGGCAGCCAGTTACATCGCGTTGCATTTAATAAGCGAAAAATCGGGCACTACCGGCCTTTGGAATGGTTTTAAATTGCTCAAAGCGGATGCTAGTGATCACTTCCAGATGATATTTAAAAAAGATAACGCCAACTATCTGGATTTGCCGGGGCTAAGTGTGCTTATTGGCGGTATGTGGATTGTTAACCTTAACTACTGGGGTTGTAACCAATACATTACCCAACGGGCACTTGGAGCCGATTTACCAACCGCCAGGGGTGGTTTATTATTCGCGGCTTTTCTTAAATTGCTGATGCCTGTAATTGTAGTACTACCAGGTATAGCGGCATACGTGCTTTATCAAAAAGGAATGTTCCATCAGGAGATGCTGAGTACTAAAGGTGTTTTAGATGTAAATAAAGCGTACCCAGCGGTGCTTAATTTATTACCAAATTACCTGAAAGGGCTTTCATTCGCGGCATTAACAGCGGCTATTGTAGCATCACTGGCAGGTAAAGCCAATAGTATAGCAACCATATTTACGTTGGACATATACAAAAAAGCGATAAAGGTAGATGCAACAGAGAAGAACCTGGTAAATACAGGTAAGGTGGCCGTAGTGGTTGCCATGGTATTAGGCGTTTTGCTATCTTTTGTCATTGGCGATATGCTGATGGGTGAAGGCAAACAGGGCTTCCAATATATTCAAGAATACACTGGCTTTGTATCACCGGGTATATTTGCCATGTTCATTCTGGGTTTCTTCTGGAAAAAGGCAACTTCGAATGCTGCATTGTTCGCGACCGTAGGTGGATTGATATTCGCTATTGTATTTAAGTTCTTACCTTACTGGACTAACCTTTCCTTCCTGTCACCTTTTGGCTATTCAAAATTGAATGCCGATGGTGTATATGAAATTCCTTTTATGGATAGAATGGGTTTTGTATTTGTGATTTGTATTGTTGGTATGTATATCATATCAATGATTGAAAACGCGAGGGGCGTACGTACGAATGGTTTGGAAGTAGATGCCTCTATGTTCAAACCCAATAAGAGTTTTGCAATCGGCGCAATCATAATTTGCGTTATCCTGACAGTACTTTACACTATCTTCTGGTAGTAGAAAATAACGTTTAAATAAAAAAGCGATGGGTTTTTAAAACTCATCGCTTTTTTATTTAGATCGAAATGCAATTAAAACCCGATAGAGTTCCCCCCATCAACCGGTAAAATAACCCCAGTTACATATTTAGCAGCATCTGATGATAGGTAAACAATAGCTTCGGCAACATCCTCTGGCAATCCTAATTTGCCCATCGGTGTTCTTGATAAAACTTTTTGTTTACGCTGCGGGTCACTGTCCAATGCTTTTGCCGACATGTTGGTGGCAATAAATCCCGGTGCCACGCAGTTTACCCGTATGCCTTCCGGCGATAATTCAACCGCCATAGCTTTCGTCATGCCCTCAATCCCAGTTTTTGCGGCGGTATAAGCAATTACGTAAGGTATCCCATATTGTGCAGCCATGGAACTGATATTAATTATGCTCCCCGATTTTTCCTTCAGCATAGCCTTGGCTACCTCTCTGCTTAAAGCAAAAACCGACGTTAAGTTAGTTTTAATGACTAATTCAAATTCTTCATCAGTTACTTCGGTAAAGGCTTTTTTAAGGTTGATACCTGCATTGTTTACCAGTATATCAATCTTACCGTGCTCATTTACTATGTCTGCTACTAATTCAGGTATAGCTTTTAGGTTGCTCAAGTCGCAAGCTTTATAGTGGCATAGCCCGCCCAGATTTGCGGTAACTTCTTTTAAATTCTGTTCATTCCTTCCGACAATAATCGTTCTGATATTATTTTCTACCAATTTAATGGCAGTCGCCAGTCCCAACCCCGATGCGCCACCGGTTACAATGGCTATTTTTAATTCAGTATTCATTTAACTATTTAATATACTATCCTTTTTTCCTCGATGAATCACGGACAATTAGTTCCGAACGTAATATCAGGCTATGCGTTTGTTGCAGATCGTTATTACGATCGAGGTGGCCAATTAATACTTTGGCTGCCACTTCGCCCATTTCATATCCTTTATAATCTATGGTGGTTAAATTAGGTTCAATCACACAAGAGGTCGGGTCGTTATTAAAACCTGCGAAGGCGATATCCTCCGGTATTTTTATTCCTTCCGATTTTAAAACCTGCATACAACTGATGGCGCAAAGGTCATTTGCTGCAAATACTCCATCAGGCTTTACCGCCATTTGTAGTATTTGTTGGGCTGCCTGTGTGCCTGCCTGAGCGCTGAGGTCATTAACAATAAGCAGGTCATCGTCAAAAGCGATCTGATGATCTTCCAATGCCTTTTTATAACCATTAAACCTGTCACGGTAAACATTACGCAGTTGATTGCCGCTAATATGTACAATGCGCTTACAGCCTTGCTCAATTAAATGCGTGGTGATGTTATAGGCCGCCTTATAATTATCAATAAAGATACTCGGGCAATGCTCATGTTCCACCACACGGTCAAAGAATATTACTGGGATCTCTCGTTTTATAAATGCCTCAAAATGATCAATGTTATTGGTATCATAAGCTAGCGAAACCAGTAATCCGTCAACACGGTTATTAAACATGGCTTTGGCATTACTTACCTCTTTCTCCATGGTCTCCAGTGACTGGCTGATGAACAGATTATACCCCGACTCATTAACTACCTTTTCAACCCCCGCAATCACATCCGACATAAAATTACTGTTCAGCCGCGGTACAATAACACCGATGACATTGCCCCGCTTGGTGCGCAGGCTACTGGCGAATGAATTGGAGCGATAGCCCATCTCATCTGCCGCTGCCAGTATTTTCTTTTTGGTGTTCTTGTTTATTCCAGGATGATCCTTTAGCCCCCTGCTCACCGTAGCGGCAGATATATTCAGTTTTTGGGCAATATCATAGATGGTAACTTCTTTTTCGGGGTTACTCATTTTACAGTTGATTAAAATAATTACAATCGGTTACAGTGCGTATAATGCTCAATATGGAGTATTATAGGTTAAAAACTATTAAAATTAACATTAATTATCTGATTGAATAAGTTTCTTTTTAAATTTATGCAATCGATTGCTAAAGATATATTTTTTCTATCTATCTTCAATGAAGTAAAATATTAAAAAGTTAGATAAGCACGAAAAAGATCTTAAGAGCGATTAGCTGAAAAGGCTATTCCCGATGCGGGGAAATGGTGTTTATTTTATCAACCTGAAAAGAATATAATTTATAAAGTATATGTTTAATAATTTAGAACAAACCTTCCGTTGGTTTGGCCCGAATGACCCGGTAACCTTAGCCGCCATAAAACAAACAGGCGCAACCGGTATTGTAAATGCCCTGCATCATATCCCATGTGGCGATGTGTGGAGTGTAGATGAAATTAAACAACGCGATGCCATCATTAAAGCAGCTGGTTTTAACTGGTCGGTTGTGGAGAGTGTTAATATTCATGAAAGTATTAAAATAGCCGGTAACTTAAGAGATCATTATATAGAAAACTATGTAGCCACCATTAACAATTTAGCTGCCGCAGGCATTAAGGTAATTTGCTACAACTTTATGCCTGTGCTCGACTGGACACGTACCAATCTTGATTTCAGGTTGCCAAATGACGCGTCTGCTTTGAGGTATCATGCCCCGGCAGTTGCGACCTTTGATTTGTATATTCTTGAGCGTGAAGGCGCTTATGCTGATTTTAGTGAACAACAACAGCAAGCCGCAAAAGCTTTTTTGGATGGCATCAGCGCAGCAGAAAAAGAGCTATTAACTAATACCATAATGGCTGGTTTGCCAGGTACTGATGAGGTGTTCACAATTGATGAATTTAAAGAGCACCTTAAAAAATATCAGAATACTGATGCGAATAAATTAAAAGAAAATCTTGCTTACTTTTTAAAAGCGATAATACCTCATGCTGAAAAAGCAGGCATAAAGATGTGTATACACCCGGATGATCCACCGTTCCCAATACTAGGTTTGCCACGAGTGGTTAGTACGGAAAAAGATTTAAAAGATGTTGTTGATTCCTGCCCATCGCCGAATAATGGCATCACCTTTTGTACAGGATCGTTAGGCGCAAGAGCTGATAATGATTTGCCGGGGATCGTAAGCCGGTTGGGCGAGCACATCCATTTTCTGCATTTGCGAAATGTGCAGCGGGAAGCTGATGGCAGTTTTTACGAAGCAGACCATTTAGGCGGTAGCAATGATATGTATGCCATTATGAAGAATGTGATATTGGAACAAAAAAAGAGATTAGATAACGGCAGGGAGGATATTGCGATCCCGATGCGCCCTGATCATGGGCATAAAATATTGGATGATTTTAATTACGATACCTATCCGGGCTACTCGGTAGCTGGCCGTTTAAAAGGGCTTGCCGAATTGAGGGGATT
>Ga0302223_10001427_pt1 | contig 12965 bp, 10 predicted proteins | sample II_Palsa_E2_3_FD_194565 | JGI IMG/M metagenome (GOLD analysis project Ga0302223, IMG submission 194565) | Peat permafrost microbial communities from Stordalen Mire near Abisko, Sweden - II_Palsa_E2_3 | ecosystem: Environmental > Terrestrial > Soil > Palsa > Peat permafrost | place: Sweden... | reverse complement strand
GTACGTCGTAACTTCAATACCGTTGGTCAGGCGAACGCGCGCAACCTTGCGCAGCGCCGAGTTCGGCTTCTTGGGGGTCTGCGTGTACACGCGAGTGCAAACACCGCGACGCTGCGGCGAGCCCTGCAGTGCAGGCGATGCGGTCTTGTAGCGGGTCGGCGTCCGGCCCTGCTTGACGAGCTGATGAAACGTAGGCACTTTACTGCTCCTTAGAACTTCAGAAGTCCTATGACTTCCTGTTAGCAACCAACTCCCGAAGGCACTGGCTACCCGAAACCATTTGTTCGGGCTCGGTGCAGGGCAGCTCCTCCCGCTTCCCCCCGCACACGCCCAATTCCAACCCGGACGCACGGAAGGCGAAGCATGCATTTTCTCCATTGCAAGAAGAAAAACACGCTTCGGCGAAGTTCTGAATCCTGCACACGGCCGTACGACTGACTGCGCGCACTACCAACAACAACTGCAAACCACTCAAATCAAACGAAATAACAGTCGACGGTGGCCGAGGTGCATCAGACCAGCTCTTTCAAGCCGCCCAACGACTCAACTCCGTTTCGCTGTTCCGGCCCACATAGCCCATCCCCATGGGGTCCCACCGTGGCACAGTGGGGAGGAGGGTGTCGCAGGCGCGATTAGATAGGCATTTCGCCAACCGCAGACTTACTGATCCACCCTCAACTTTCCTGGCGAATCCTGCGGTGAATCTCTTGTATCCAGTGTATCGCAGGCCAAAGCCCGCCGAGCCTCTTCGTGACGGCACGTTCCGGATACTCGCGGAACCTTCTAACTGTATCAAGTCGCCCCGAAACCGTCAAGATTTCTCCGCAAACGAGCCGCGGTCAGTCGACCGACTATCTACGATTCCGTGTCAATTTGTGGTATCGATTAGGTCAATTGTCCTTCGTGACTCTTTTCTCTATTACCGCCGTAGAAACACAGAAGTCATTTGCTAATGCCTTGTTAATTTGCAACTGCGCTGCGTCTGTTGTAGGAGACAGACCAGCAGAAGACACTCTTTCCGCATGAAATGCTCGTCGCGACGCTAGATGTTCTCGGGGCACCAGGGCTAGGCCGCCGAACACATACGCTTGCCACTCCAACCAGCCATATGTTTTTTCGTCGACGTTAGTCTGAAACTCCTTCCATTCGTCGAACGAGTCGAACGAAAAGTTTTGGAACACGCCTTGATGCAACCAGACGTGCCCTATTTCGTGAGCAATCGTGAAACGGAACCTGGTTTCCCTCTCTTCTAAAACGAACTGATCGACAGTAATGCTCGAGAAATCGCTGGAAATGAACCCGTCACAACCGATGAGCTTCTGTAGCCCCGGCACCGGAATGATATTGATATCCAATGAAAACTCAGCAATCTCTTCGATGGGAACTGGAATCTTCATCTCAGGGTTGTGGGCTTTCAAAAAGTCATCTGCCCTCTCACGTATCTGTTCGTAGCTAAGAATGGGTAATTGAACAACCTTATCGGACATGAAAATTTGCTTCCCTAACCACTTCAATTACTTTATCCAAGGATTCGGCTGACAACTTCTGCCCTCTCAAAGTCCGAAAAAGCAGCGGGAGATGTTTGACCAAGTCTGCCTCTTGCTGAAGGTCGTGAGGGAATTTCCCACGTGACGCTGCTGCCCTATCAAAAAACTCGATCCATTCCGTCGTTCCAGACCTAAGCTGCAGTGCTCGTGCATACGCCTTTAGCTTGTCCATCGAGTCCGGTGGCGGAAAGGTACCGCGCTCCAACTTACTAATATTGCCTGCATCGAAGCCATTTTCTGCGCAGAAACTGCGAAGGGAAATGCCCGCCTTCTCTCGTAGTTCCCTGAAGTACGCTCCAAAAAGATTCTCCATCCTCCTACCTCCTGTCGGCTTGGTAAGGCCGTTGTAAAAATTTTACAACGGCACGAAGGGCTTGAGTGTGATTTCTCATACGGCAGTTCCTGAAAGCGATCATCTGCTGGGTAGGTCCCGTTCTGGAACGTACCAACTGGTCGAAAACTGACCGCCACACAGGAAGGAAAACTTGCGCCGACGGGCACCCCCATCCATCGCGCGGCATCTTGCGCGATGAGCGGGCCGGCCCCACTCTGCCGACGGCCGGAGTGAAGCCGCAGGCGTAACGACGAAATTGCCCCGCGCCCCCACAACCCTACCCACCCCCGCGATGCCCCCGCCGTCCGCGCAGGACCGAAGCCCTCGCCGTCCGCGCACGACCGGGAAGGGCATGGCTTCAGCCGGGCCAAAACAAGCCAGCGTCGCAGACGCCTTCCACTCTGCCGAAGGCCGGAGTGAAGCCGCAGGCGCAACGACTAAATTCCCCCCTCCGTGCCACCCACGAACCGTCGGTAAAACCCCACCAAGCCCTGTGTACCATGGCTCCATGGACCAGAAACCCGCCCCCGGCGCCCTCCAGATCGACCTCGACACCTGGCCCCGCCGCCCCACCTACGACCTCTTCTCCACCTTCACCGAGCCCTACCACGGCGTCTGCGTGCGCGTAGACTGCACCGAGTCCTTTCGCTTCGCCAAAGCCCACAAACTCTCCGTCTTCCTCACCCTGCTCCACCGCTCCCTCGCCGCCGCCCAGCAAGTAGAAAATTTCCACACCCGCATCGTCGACGGAGCCGTCTGGAACTTCGCCACCATCCACGGAGGCAGCGCCGTCGGCCGCCCCAACGGCACCATCGGCTTCGCCTACTACCCCTACCTGCCCGGGCTCGTCCCCTTCGTGCAACAGTCCGCCCTCGAAGTAGACCGCGTCCGCGCCCGCACCGATCTCGAGCGCCACGCCAACCAGGACCTCATCCGCTACTCCGTCCTCCCCTGGCTCGACTTCACCTCCATCGACCACGCCCGAAACTTCGCCACGCAAGACTCCGCCCCCAAGATCACCTTCGGCAAGATCACCGAGCGCGACGGCCGCCACTCCATGCCCGTCTCCATCCACGCCCACCACGCCCTCGCCGACGGCCTCCACGTAGCCCAGTTCGTCGAGCACTTCGAGCACTACCTTGCAGTCCCGGAATCCCTCTGATCACGCAGCTCCCCCCAGCTCCGCGCCAAAACCTGTCAAGCCCCCCACTACCTCAAAAACCGCCAAACCCCCTATAACCATTGGCGATTTATATTTCCAAAACCTGGCATAATCACCCCCACCCATTCATTACAATTGAACTAGGGCATCTTCTAATCACGCCGGAACAAGAGAATCTCCAGAACCACGGCATCGCCTGAACTGGGGCATCTCCTCATGAAATGAACGAGAGCATCTCCTAGTGACAATGACACAGGGCATCTCGACATTCCTATTGGGCCAACGGCCCGACATATCACAGCCTAGGGCGAAGCCCTAGGTCCAAACGCCCCAAAACCAAAGGGCCAACGGCCCGACATAAACCCTAGCGGGTGGAAGGCCACCCGCTAACCCCTTTAGAAGGGGTACTTTGCGTATAACTAGCCTGGATAGAGCACTTTAGAGGTACTTGTCCCGGCCCCAGGCAATTATCCCCTCACCCCAAGTACTCACCAATTCCGTTCTTTTTTTGGGCGGCGCAGTGCTTGGACTGCTAGAAACCTGCCCGAAACCCGAAGAGGCAATTGCGGCCTGTCGGATTGCAATCGAAGTTTTGAGTCTGAAGGTTCAGCGTTGGCCCGGTGTGCGAATCAATACCAAGGTCAGCGAATCATAGCTTGCACGAGGATATGCTCGCCGTCTTGGTTTGTGGTGGCTATGGGGCCGCCGATGGGACGCCAGCCCTGAGATATCTGGTTGTTTACGGCTGAGATAAGTTCATCATCTGATTTTCCGGTAAGTAGGGTGTATTGGGTTAGAGGTTTTGGCATATGAATGATATTAACAACATCGAGAAAACCGCAGAAGAAAAGCTGATCCCCTCATACCAAGTAGGGGATAACTTAGCCAATTTCTTAGGTGGACTGCGAGAAAATAGGGTATGGCTGAAAATCCAAGACGGCTTACAACTGTGGCCGAAGTTGCGACCATTATCTCTGCAATCTTCTCGGCGATTTCCGGATTTTGCTCAGTGGCCGTTCTTTGGATGGCATTGCGGTCGAGCACCGAAACTGCCAAAGTCGCTAGAAACTATGGTGCGGCAATGAGTCACTTGCTGCCTTTGGGGATATTTTTGGCGTTTGTCGCTATAACGACGGCAATCGTCAACTTTCTCATATGGCGAAAGAGTCATCGGGAATCTGCAATCTTCTCTCCCCTCCAATTGGATATTTTAGGGCTGGCAAAGCGGATGCGTGAGTTCCACGCGGAGATAAAACCTGATTGGTCGAATAGTCAAATAATGCATGGCTACGCGCACCGATTCAATAAGGACTTAGCGGACGCTATGCACCGTCTAGGCGAAGCGAAGATTAGGGTGGGTTTCCTCCAGCCGTACACGCAAGCTATCACCGATCCGGCGTCCATCATGAGTGCTGCGCGACTGCTCGAAAGACTCGCGCTCCAACTCAACGACACTGCGGTATCCTGACCGCATGGCGAAGGTTTCCATTACGGGCTTGCGGATTATCTCTTGGTCTCAGTTCACATTTGGAGCATTGCTGCTGATTGCGTTCCTCAAAGCGTTTGGGCGCGGATACACCCGAGCAACAATCTGGACTGGCGTGGCTGGGGATTTGGTAGTGTTGGGGCTGTCGGTCGGATGCTTCATTCTGTGGCGTAGGAGTCGGCTAAAAATCGCCAGTCTTGCACCCGCATCGAAAAGCTCGAAGTGATGGAGTATCTTGGATGTATGGCGAAGCAAGAGGAAAAGGCGATTCCAGACGGCACAGAGAAGGACTTCCGCGACCTACTGGACTTCGCCTGTACTACGACCGCAAAGCCAGTTTCTCCTCGCGAACCGAAGGACAAACCTGAAACGTCGTCCGCTCCAAAAGCTGAGTAAACATCGGGCGCATGACGTGGCGGCGGTTGTATCTGAACGCGTATTCGTTCAGGTACGACTGTAGATATTCGAGTCCGACCTGATAATAAACCCCTGTAATTCCACGCTTCACGAGGCTCCAAAAGCCGTCAATCGTGTTGGTGTGTGCCCAGCCATCCTTGTACCCTTTGGAGTGGTTGACGGTGGCTAGCTTGTGGCTCATCCCCATCCACCGAACCTGCTCAATCGCCTTGGAACCGTCCGAATAGATCATTGTGCGCGGGTGCAAGACTTCGCCCACAACAGGCAGGATGGAGTCTTTAGAAGCGTCGGGCAGGACGTGGGTAGAAACTCTGCCATTGCGCTCCACGATGCCGAGGACGGGCGTCTTAGCCTTGCCCCTGAGATGCTGGGGCTTGTTGGAATCCGAACCCCCGAAATAGGCCTCGTCCATCTCTACCGCGCCCTGGAGCCTCAATTTCTCAGCCATGAGGATGCGAACCTGCTTCATCATCCGCCAAGCGGTTTTGTACGTGACTCCGGTCTCGCGCTGGATCTGCTTTGCGGAGATGCCGACGCGGGTAGAGGTCATCAGCTTGATGACATAGAACCATGTGGTTAGCGAAGTTGTGGACTTGTGGAAGATGGTTCCAGCGAGGGGAAAGAGATGCGAGCCGCAGACGGGGCAAGCGTAGCAGGTGCGACCGGAAACCCTGTAGTGCTTGCGATCCTCGCCACACTGAACACAGAGCGCAATTCCACCCGGAAACCGCTTCTCCATAAGGTATTCCAGACAGGCGTTATCGTTGGGGTACTCGGACTGGAATTGTTTGACGGTGTACTTCTGCTGGGGCGGGATAGTCTGTCTGCGGTTCATGGTCTTTCCTTGCCTTACTGTTAGAGTTTTGGGGAGGTGATAACGATGGCGCTTTGTCCGCATTGCGAAGTGAGTATTACGACCGTAGACATTGAGAAAGTCAGACTTCAGGCTCCGAACCTGAGCGCTTATGATGGGATTGCTTACTCATGCCCGAACTGTGACAAGGTGCTATCTGTGGGGTTTGATCCGGCTCGGCAGATAGACGAGATTGTGGATAGGCTCCGGGCGTGAATACGGTTCTTCCGGTTCCTGCGAGTGGATAAGCCCCGTCATCGAATACGGTTCTTCCGGTTTGTGCCCTTACTTGGTTAGGTGGGATAGTTGCCCGGCCCCAATCGTCCCTTCGACCCCTAACCCGCTTGAATACAACAGTTACGGGCACCACTACCACGCTGGCGATACTTTGATACTTAACCATCCTATTTTGAAACACTTACGCCAATTTTACCTCAGGCAGGGGGAGGGGGGACCCCCTCCCTACCGCGCAAAGATCGAAGTCAGCTTGGTCAGGTTCAGCAGGTCGCTAACCCGCGGCGACAGGTTCACCAGTTCCAGCGTGCAATACCCCTTGCTGATAGCCGACACCTTCAGCCCCACCAAAACGCCTAACCCCGAGCTGTCCACAAACGGAACATCGGCGCAGTCGATCCGGATATGTCCGCCCTGCTCGATCAACCCTTTCACTGTGTCATGCAGGCTCTGGCCCGTCGCGCTGGTCAGCCTCCCGTGGCACGTCACGGTATACACGCGCCAGTCTTGTTCGTCCTTCGTTTCGTCAATGTCAAAGTGAAACGAGGCCTCAGATGCAGTCTCCATCAACAATCTCCCTTTTTACTCTTGGCCCGATAGACGACAATACTAGCGTCCGTTGTTTCAGGCCTTCGTGAATTTCTGATGATTCCGCATCCTCAAGCCTGCCTCAAACGAGAGTGTGCTCTACCCGGCGTGCTTGAGGCGGTGCAGGGCAACTTCGCGCAGAGTTTGGAACCCAAGTCGTTGGTAGATGCTGATCGCCGCATGGTTGGTGGAGACCACGTGCAGTACGGAGCGGGCCTGGAGCCTGCGCTGGTGGTGCAGAACGTGCGCGGTCAGGGCGGCAGCGTAACCCTGCCCGCGGTGATCGGGATGAGTGCAGACCCCGCTGATCTCGCGGGTGGGGTGGAGCACTAGCCGCTCGCCCGCCATGGCAATCAGTTGGCCAGCATTCCAGATGCCGAAGTAGCTTCCCATCAGGCACGTGCGGAAGCGGAAGAAGCCCGGGAAGGCGATCTCGGTGAGCGCGACCATAGCGGTTGCGTCGGCACAGCTAAGTGGAGCGATCGGAAACGCACATTCGATGGCGGGCAGCGACGACGTTTCAGGGAAGGCCATCTGCAGGCAGGGAGTCATGCCGCGGTACAGCAGTTTGTCGCTCAGGGGCGGCGGTTCGCCGAGGACGTAGGTAGTTTCGCCGGTAGCCATGAGGGTTTGGAGATCGCCGAGCGCGGCGGAAGTGTTCTCGGCGAGGCACGCGAAGGGGGCAATGTCAGACGGATATTTCAGGGCGAGACCGTGCGTTTGGGCCAGATGCTTGTGTGTCGTGTGAAGGGCGTTCCAGATGGCGTTGGCGAACGGGTCGTCAGGAGCGGCGGTCTGGTACCCGGTCTGGGATGACGTCGACATTTGCTGGAGTATAGGGGTTCCGCCGCAGGGACTGATACGCTTTCCAGCATGACCTTTTGTGTTCGCCGCGCCCGCCTGCCGCTGGTTACAGCAGCCTGCTCCCTCCTCTTCACCGCCGCCCTCACCGCTCAAACCCCCGCTAAACCGACGCTGACCGCAGCGCCCGACACTGCCAATCCCAATCAGCAATTCACCCGCGCCGCCCAGCCTGGCGGCGTTGCCATCTCACCCGACGGCACCACCGTTGCCTGGACGCTGCGCAACCACGATGGCGCTGCCCTGCACCTAACCGAGATCGCCAACCCCACCAACGACAAATTGATCAAGCTCGAAGATGCAACCCACTGCTCGGTCGAGAACCCCACTTGGTCTCCGACCGGAGACACCCTTGCATTCATCTCCAGCTGCACGGGAGACAAATCCAAGCCTGACCAGGATCAGATCTTCCTCTGGTCGAAAGCTTCTGCCGACGTCAAGCAACTCACCCACGTAACCGGCGATCTCGCGCAACCGGCATGGTCTCCTGATGGTAAGTCCATCGCGTTCCTCTTCGTAGAAAACGCCACCCGCCACGCCGGCGCACTCGACGCGATGCCTCCCTGGAACGGCGTGATCGGTGAAGACGGCGTCGAAATCCAGCGTGTCTACGCAGTCAACCCAGCGGATGGTGCAGGCCACTGGCTCACACCAGACCGCTTGCATGTATACGAGTTCTCCTGGGCTCCGAACTCCCACGAGATTGCGTTCATTGCCGCCAATCCTCCCGGCGAAAACACCTGGTGGATTGCCAAGCTCTATGCTCAGTCAATCCCGGGAGGCGATCCCCGCGTCATCCTCGATCCCGTCACCGTTGCCGGCCCGCTCCACGGCCTCCAGATAGCCGTTCCCCGCTGGTCTCCCGACGGCAAGCGCCTTTCCGTCATCGGCGGCCTGATGTCCGACCAGGGCTCCACCGGCGGCGACGTCTGGGTCATCGACGCGGACGGGAAGCATCTCTTCGACGCCACGCCAGGCATCGACGGCACGCCCACCTACGCCATCTGGACGCGCAACAACACCCTCGGCTTCATTGAAGACCGCCGCGGGCACTCCCTCGTGGTCGACTGGGATGCCGACAAGCGCTCCCTTCTTCCCGGTGGCGAACTCGACCTCGGCGAGGTATCGGTCTCCGGCGGCCCCATCAAGAACGCCGTCGCCTACACTCCCGCCAACGGCGACACCCTCGCCTTCGTCAAATCCAGCTTCGACGTCTCGCCCGAAATCTGGACCCTCGACAGCAAAAACGGCCTCCGCCAGCTTACCCACCTCAACGATGCCGTCAAGCACATCGCTCCCAAATTCGAATCCATCGAGTGGCAGAACGAGGGCTTCCGCGTCCAGGGTTGGCTGACCTACCCGAAGAACTACGACCCCGCCAAAAAGTATCCCCTCATCGTCGAAGTCCACGGCGGCCCTTCCGCCTCCGCCGGCCCGCGCCCCAGCACTATGTGGTCCGACCAGGGCTACTTCGTCCTCGCGCCCAACCCTCGCGGCTCCTTCGGCCAGGGTGAGGCGTTCACTGCCGCCAACCGCAAGGACTTCGGCTACGGCGATCTCCGCGACATCCTCAAAGGCATGGACGCCGTCGAAGCCAAAGTCTCCATCGACAAGAACCGCGAAGGCATCACCGGCTGGAGCTACGGCGGCTTCATGACCATGTTCGCCATCACGCAAACCCATCGCTTCCGTGCCGCCGTCGCCGGTGCGGGTCTATCCGACTGGCTCTCCTATTACGGCGAAAACTCCATCGACCAGTGGATGACTCCGTTCTTCGGTGCCAGCGTCTACGACGATCCCGCCGTCTACGCCAAGTCCTCCGCCATGACCTTCATAAAAAACGTGACTACTCCCACTCTGGTCATCGTCGGCGACCGCGACGGCGAATGCCCGGCACCGCAATCCTTCGAGTTCTGGCACGCTCTACGCGACCTCGGCGTTAAAGCCCAGCTCGTCGTCTACCCCAACGAAGGCCATGGTTTCCGCAACCCCGACCACATCCGCGACCGCATGGACCGCGAGGTGCGCTGGTTTGCGGAGAATATGCCACCCAGCAAATAGCGTCACTTCACAGCTCAAACAAACAGCGGCCAGCTCTCCATCTCGGAGCTGGCCGCTTTGCTTTTCCAGTTTTCCTGCTCCCCATCTAACGATTCCTGTACTCCCTATTTGCTCGTGGACCGTCCAACCCCTAAACTGGAGACTCGAAAGTTTTCGCAGTTGACGGTATTACCGTTCAGCTTTCGTTCTGGTTGAACGGGGAGGTTCTTAGTGCAGTTGTGTTTTGGAAATAAGGCGCGGTTGGTTTTTGTGAATAAGGCGCGTAAGTTCGTTGGCCTGGTTGTTCTTCTCTTCTTCGCGCTCCCTTTAGGTCTATCGGTGACCGGTTGCGGCCACAAAGCAGCCCCTGTTGTGTTTTGCTTCGCTGGTGACTCCGGTCCGGTGGTCGGCCAGGTAGCCACCATCACCCTGTCGACAAGCCTTGCCACGACTGGCGAGAGCCTCAATTACGGGCAGATGGGCACGGCCCTCTCGGCCAGCGCGATCGACTGCAAGGGCAATGCGGTCTCGGTCAAGTCCTACACTTACGCCAGCACCAGCAGCTTCGGAGCCAACACCAACGGCGGCCCCGTCTTCGCCGATATCAATCCAGGCAGCGGTCAGGTCTGCGGTGGCACCTGGAACCGCAACACCGGCGGCGGCATCGCGGACTTCACCACCTGCACCCCACCTACTTCAACGCCTGTAAGCACCTCAGCTCTGGCCCTCAGCGTTACCAACCCCACCCCCACCACCGGCGCAACAGCCACGCTCGTGCTCGGGCAAGCGACCGACACCGTCTCTGGAACCTTGTACCTTGGTCTCGGTGCTTCGGCCGATCCGGTCCCGCTGAACGTCCCCGCGGGTTCCACGCTCACCACGCTTGCCGCGTCGATCAACGCCGCGTTCCAAGCCACCGGAATACACGCCGCCATCACCACGGGCACCACGCAGTACCTCACCATCACCGGTCCCGCTGGTGTGGCTAATACCCTCAACACTACGGGCACGACGCTTCTGGACAGCACCGCGTATTACCTGGCCTACGTCACCGCATCTGCCAACGGCGCCACCAGCAACGCTATTCCCGTATTCGTGCATCCTGTCGTCACCGGCGTCGTCCTCGGCCCCGCTACACCCGGCGCTCTCAATGGCTCCTGCCCGGCTGGCACTGTCGATCCCGGCAGCGATTGCTGCCCCAACGATACTGTTGGAACCCCCATCGTCGCCCCTCCTTACGCCGGCAATACCTGCCTGTCTCAGAACCAGGTGGGCCAGCTCGTCGCGCGCGTCTATCAAGGTGGTGGCACCACAGGCAGCCTCACCCAGAACATCACTTGCCAAGTCGGCCATCTGACATTCGGCGCCCAGACGACCGGCATCGTATCCATCGACCAGAACGGCGCCGCCACTGCGCAACAACCTGGTTCCACCACGATTACTGCGACAATTTCAAACTCCTCGACGGCCACGAACGCGGGCTACTTCGCGACCTGTCCGCCTGCCTCGATCACACTTGCGGATCCAAGTTCCTCATCGAACACCATCGACGTTGCGGTAAACACGCTTCAGCCGTTGACTGCTACGGTTCGGGACACGAATGGAAACGTAATCACAGGCCTGACCCTCGAGTTCAACTCGACCACGCCGCAAACTATCCCTGCGGCCGTGGGCTCGGTTACGCCCGCGTTTCCAGGCTCCGCAGATATTACCGCCGTTTGCCAGCCGGCTACCTGCAATCCGTCGCCATTCAATCAGATTGGGCTGTATGGAAACGGCAAGGCAATTACCTCGAATCCCATCACGATCAATACTCCAGGAACTAGCAGCACGGTGCTCTATATGGGCAGCACGTCTTCGGACTACCTGGCCTTCCGGGATTTCACCACCAACCAGACGAGCGCCCTGATCAAGCTCCCTTTCGTTCCGAACTCCATGGTGATGAATCAGGCTGGTACTGAAATCTATCTGGGAAGCCCCCAGGGCCTGATGTCCGTTGCCACATCCAGCAACACGGTTTCGGCGGCAAACCAGTTGATCCCGGGCATAGTGCTGTCTGTCTCGCCGGACGGAAGCACCCTGGTCGTCACAGACCCCACGCGGCAAACAATCTCCCTGGTATCCACCTCGGCCAATGCAGTTACAACAAGCTATGGGGGCGTTGGCACCAGCGCGTCGTGGTCTCCCGATGATCAGGCTGTCTACATCACGACAGGGACGCTTACCTCGTCGGCGATACCCACTACCATCACCGCAGCACCCACCGTTATACCGTCGGCCTCCGTCCTGCCGTCACCCATCGTCCTGACGCACTCCACCTACACCGACTGGCAGACCGCTACCGCGGATGAAGCGTACTCGGCCGTAACGGTAACGGTGCCAAGCGTGGGAGCCTATCTTGCCGGCTCGCTTACCGAAGGCCGCAGCTATTGCCCGGCCACCAAACTCGGGGTCCCCGGAAACCCTCCGAATATGGACAATACGTTTATTCCGCTGGTCGACCAAAGCACTGCAGTTACGGATCAGATCGCGGCAACAACGGATGGCAAGCACATCCTTGGAGCGCGTGCCCTCGGCACTGCTTCTACTCTGAGCGATATCGCTGTGACGCTTCCTACGAACGCGGGCTGCCCGGTTTACCCTGCGGCCCAGCCCGGGCCTGGATACTTTGGGAGTTCGTTCACGATGCAGCCGCTTGCGGGCATCAATGCTTTTTCCATCACGAGCGTTGAGCCGGCCAGCAATTCGGCTGCGGCCTTTGTTACCTATATTTTGCCGACAGGAGCCACCACTGGAGGCGGGTCGATTCCGGTTTATTTCCCGCCTGCCTCTGGTAGCGGGACCGTTCAATCGGTGACGTTGGGGAATGGGGCTACGGCGGCGGCCGCTCCAGTTGCCGGAGTCTTCAGCACGGATAACTTCACCTTTTACGTCGGTACGGGCTCCCCAGACGGCACCTCAGCGAACAACGATGTTCATTTGATTACAATGACTTACCCCACAAGTGGACTGCCAACGGCGACGGAAGCTCCGGGGAGCGAAGTTACTCCTCAGCTTCCACTCTCGACCGGTACGGGCTTTGCACCGGTGAACCTCGTCGCACAGCATCCGAAGAAGACAACAACCTAGTGTTTTGAGTCGTTTAGGAAACACAAAGGCCCTCGATACTCGAGGGCCTTTGTGTTGAATGCAGCAGAATCTCTAGGGTTTTAGGCGAGCTTCCAGAAGTTCGCGTCCTACCGCGTCCAGCACGCCATTCAGGAAGTGGATGCTTTCGGGCGCGGCATAACGGCGAGCTATCTCCAATGTTTCGTTGATGATAACCGCCGCTGGCGTCTTCGGATAGCCCAGCATTTCCGCTATCGCTGCGCGCAGAAGGTTGCGATCGACGACCGGCATGCGTTCCAGGCGCCAGTTCTGGGCGTGCTTTTGGATGAGAGCAT
>Ga0302223_10001421_pt1 | contig 12992 bp, 7 predicted proteins | sample II_Palsa_E2_3_FD_194565 | JGI IMG/M metagenome (GOLD analysis project Ga0302223, IMG submission 194565) | Peat permafrost microbial communities from Stordalen Mire near Abisko, Sweden - II_Palsa_E2_3 | ecosystem: Environmental > Terrestrial > Soil > Palsa > Peat permafrost | place: Sweden... | reverse complement strand
TTCCGCTGCGGCGACACAGTAGTTGGCGAAAATCTGCAGGACTGCCTTGTCGAATTGCATGCCGGGCTCCGGTTCAGTTCGCGCCAACGTAAGTAAGAATCAGATTGCCGTAGGGATCGACGCGTCCCGTGAAACCAGGCAGCACGCAAGTCGTGCAATCGTCCTGCGCGATCACTGCGGGTCCGGCAATCTGCTGGCCGGCTAGTAGTTTGGCGCGGTGAAACAGCGCAGCGTCATGGAACGCGCCGTCCATCCAGACCTTCACGGAAGCATCTGGAACCGGCGCATGCTCGCTGGCTTCGATGGGTCGCAAGGCTGGCTTTGGGGTCACCGAGGCGATCACGAGACGCAGCGCCACTACCTGGATCTTTGCTTTCAGATCGCTGTGGCCGTAGAGTCGCGCGTGCTCACGGTGGAACGCTTCGCTCAGTGCGTCGATGTCTCGCTCCTGCAGCCATGCGAGTTCGAGGGGCGTGTCGATTTCGAACGATTGGCCCTTGTAGCGCATGTCGGCCGAAACAGTGATGCGCGCCTGGCGGTCGTCGCTGTTATCGCCAGGCGAAGCGGTTTCGCCGGCCATCCAGTTTCGCGCCGCAGTTTCGAGTGCACGCGCATCGTCGCGCAGGGCGTCGAGTGCTACGGCATCGAGGTCGTAGTAGGTGGTCTTGACGAAATCGTTCTTGGTGTCGGCGATCAAACCGCCGAGTGCGCTCAGCACGCCAGGTGTAGTCGGCACAACGACTTGCTCCATGCCGAGCGCCCGCGCGAAGTAGCACGCAAGCATCGGCCCAGCACCGCCGAACGGCAGCAGCGAGAAGGTGCGCGGATCGATGCCGAAGCGCGAGACAATCCGGCTCACTCCCGCATACATGCCCGACACCGACACGTTGACGATCGCTTCGGCAGTGCGGTAGATATCGGAGCCAAGCTGCTGCGCCAACACCTCGACCGCGCGGCAAGCCGCGTCGTGATCGACCTTCACCGAGTTGTAGCCGAGGCTGGCGTTGCCGATCACGCCCATCACGGCGAACGCATCGGTTATGGTGGCACGCGTGCCACCCCGGCCGTAGCACACCGGGCCCGGGTTCGACCCAGCACTCTCCGGCCCGACCTTGAGCACGCCGAAATCGTCGACCCACGCAATCGAGCCCCCGCCGTCGCCAATCGACGACACTGAGACCGATGGAATATGAATCTGGAAATCGCCGATGTATTCGCCGGTTGCGTATTGCGGCTCGCCGTCGATGATCAGCGCGACGTCCGCGGTCGTGCCACCGACGTCGAGACTCATGCAGCGCTGCAGACCGCACAGTTGCGCGACATACGCCGCGCCGATCACGCCGGACGCCGTCCCGGAGAGAATCATCTGCACGCAATTGGTCTTGCCGGTTTCGGCGCTCATCACGCCGCCATTCGACTTGGTGACCTTCATGTCCGCCGCGATACCGGTCTCGCGCAGTGCACGCTGCAACGACGACAGATAGTGCGATACCTTCGGCTGCACATAGCCGCCGATCACCGCCGTCGAAGTGCGTTCATACTCGCGGATGATCGGCCAAACGTCGGAGGAACAGGAAACGAAGAGACCCGGCATGGCTCGCTCGAGAATCGCCTTCACCTCGTGCTCGTGAGCCGGATTGCGATAGGAATGCAGCAGCGATATCACCACGCCTTCGCAACCGGCACGGCGCAGCTTGTAGAGTGCATCGAGCACGCTCGCCTCATCCACCGGCGTCTCGACCGTGCCGTCCGCGGTCAACCGTTCCACGATGCCGAACACCCGTTCGCGTGGCACTAGCGGCGCGGGACGCTTCGACATCAGGTTATACATATCGGGGCCCTTCAGCCGCGCGATATCGAGCACGTCTTCAAAGTGGCGTGTAGTAATCAGGCCGAGCTTCAGCCCCTTGCGTTGCACGACAGCGTTGACGCCCACCGTCGTCCCATGCGTGAAATAGGCCACCTCATGCGGATCGACGCCATAGCGTTCGGCCAATCCTTCCATGCCGCGCAACACTTCGGCACCAGGGCTATCCGGACGGGAAAACACTTTCAGCGTTTTCAGCTCGCCTGTTTCGTCATTCAGTACTGCGAAGTCGGCGAACGAGCCACCGATATCCACTCCGATTCTCAGGGCCATGAAGTTTTTCCGTTTATACGACCGTACCTTCGCGCACCATCGCAGCCTGCAAGGTCGTCAGATCGAGCTCAGTGCGATGACACAGCACTTCGGCGCCGTTCGACAGTTGCCGGCGCGCTGGTGCCGTGGTGTTGCACAAACCATCGACGCGCAACGGACAGCGTCCGAGGAACGTACACAACTCCGAATGCGGCGCACTCGGTCCAATGGGCGGCAATTCGCTGTGACAGCGAATGGTGGCCTCATCGAGCCAGCCCGTGCGCAATTCCGGAGCCGATGAAATCAGCAGATCGGCATACGGATGGAACGGCGGCGCGCACAGTGCTGCGCGATCGCCCGCTTCGACGCGATGACCCGAGTACAGCACGACGATATCGTCGCTGATGGCGCGCATCTTGCCGATGTCGTGGGTAATGAACAGGTACGACACGCCCAACTTGCGTTGCAGGTCGGCGAGCAGATCGAGAATCGCTGCGCCCACGACGGTATCGAGCGCGGACGTTACCTCGTCGCACAGAATCAGATCGGGCTCGGCCGCGAGCGCCCGTGCCAGGTTGATCCGCTGCTTCTGGCCACCGGACAGCTCGCCGGAGCGACGTGTGGCGAGCGCTGCGGGCAGTCGCACCAGATCAAGCAATTCGGCGACACGCTGCCGGGCACGTTCGCCCTTCATGCCGTGATAGAAGGCGAGCGGCCGGGACAGAATCCGCTCCACCGTATGCACCGGATTCAAAGCGGTATCCGCGTTCTGGAACACGATCTGGATGCGCCTGAACTGTTCCTTGGTGCGCCGGTTCATATGCTTGGGCATCGGCTCGCCATCCAGCAGCAACGAACCGCTCGCCACCGGCACCAGCCCCGCGATCACCTTGGCGAGCGTGGTCTTGCCGGAACCGGACTCGCCGATCACCCCGACCGTCTTGCCGCGATGGATCACCAGATCCACGTCGTCCAGAATGCGTGCTGCTGGAAAACCCTTCGCATCAGTCTTGCCGTAGCCCGCGACAAGCCGTTTCACTTCCAGCAACGGACGCTCCGCGGCACCGGCCGCAGCGCGCCCTTCCGGCCGCGCGCCGCGCGGTGTCGGCATGACCGCAGCGATCAAACTCTGCGTGTACGCATGAGCCGGTGCGTTGAGAATCTGCGCCGTGCTGCCCACCTCGCGAATCTCGCCATCGCTGAGCACGACGATGCGATCGGCCATCTGCGCGACCACCGCCAGATCGTGCGACACGTACACCGCCGTCGTGCCGAGTTCCTTCACGACCCGCTTGAACGCCTGTAGCACATCGATCTGCGTAGTGACATCGAGTGCCGTGGTCGGCTCATCGAGAATCACCAGTTCGGGGTCCGTGATCAGCGCCATCGCCGCCAGCAGCCGTTGCAACTGGCCGCCCGATACCTGGTGCGGATAGCGCTTGCCGATCCGCTCCGGGTCCGGCAGCGCCAGCGCGCGGAACAGTTCGACAGCTTTGGCCTGGGCGGCGGCCTTGCTCATGGTCCGATGGATCAGCGCGCTTTCGATCACCTGATCGAGAATCGTGCGCGCCGGATTGAAGGCCGCTGCCGCGCTTTGAGCAATATAGGCGACCTTGCGACCGCGTAGCGAAGCCAATGCATTGGGCGAGAGCGAGCGCACATCTGAATCGCCTACGCGGATAGACCCGCCTGCAATGCGGCAACCAGTCCGCGCGTGACCCATCAGCGCGAGTGCGATCGTCGTCTTGCCCGAGCCGGATTCGCCGATCAGCGCGAGCACCTCGCCGCGGGCCACCGTAAAGTCGATGTCGTGCACGATGGTGGTTTCAGCCCGCCCTTCACTGCTGCCCACCACCCGCAGGCCGCGCACTTCAACCAGGTTGTCGGTTGTGGTGTTCATTTCAGCGAGCCTCCGCAGCACGGCGCAAACGCAGACGCTTGCCACGCCCAGGCAGCCCGTCGATCAGCAGGTTGACGCCGACCGTCAGGATCGCGATCGCGATGGCCGGCATCAGCACCACCGGCGCACCGTCACCGAGTCCGGCGATGTTTTCCCGCACCAGCGAGCCGAGGTCCGCATATGGCGGCTGCACACCCAGCCCAAGGAAGCTCAGGCTGCTCAACAACAGCACCACGAACACGAAACGCAGGCCGAGGTCGGCAAGCATCGGATGAATCATGTTCGGCAAAATTTCCACGCAGCAGATATAAATCGCATTCTCGCCGCGCACCTTGGCCACCTGTACGTATTCGAGCGCGCTGATGTTCACGGCCAGCGAACGCGCAATGCGATAAGCACCAGGCGTATAGCTGATGCCTGCCGTGATGACCAGCAACGTGAGCGACGAGCCGAACGCCGCCACGATCATCAACGCGAACATCTTGGTGGGGATCGAGCTCACCGCGTCGAGTATGCGGCTCATGGTTTCGTCCACAGCACGGCCCGCGACGGCAGCCAGCAGGCCGAGACCGGTCCCGCAAAATGCGGCGAACAGGGCAGCGGCCAACGCCAGCAGCACCGTCAAACGCGTGCCGTACATGATCCGGCTCAGCATGTCGCGGCCCAGGTAATCGGAGCCGAGCGGCAGGTGGACGCTGAACGGCGCGAACACGTCCTGCGTGACAATCGCGCCAACCGGATACGGTGCGAGCACCGGCCCGAAGATCGCCACCAGCAACGCCAGAGCCACCATGAAAGCGCCGATCCAGCCGCTCAGCGACAGCGAGGGCAAGCGGAGTGCAGCACGCTTGACCGGTGGCGTCGGCGCAGCGCCGCCACCGCCACTGGACGGCGCGGGTGAATGAGGAGCGGGCATAGCAGAACTCCTAAGGAGCGCCCCTTCGGCAGGCGTCGGCGAACGAGGATCGACGGGGGACGAATGAGGAGTGTTCATGTCCGCAGCCTCGGGTTGGAAACGATCGCGCACAGATCCGCCAGCAACACCAGAATCAGGTAGCCGAGACAGAAGATCAGCGTGCAGGCCTGCACCAGCGGCATGTCGCGATTGCTGACCGCATCCACCATCAAACGCGCGAGGCCAGGGTAGTTGTAGATCGTCTCGACGACGATCACCCCGCCCAGCAGATACGACAGGCTCAACGCCACCGCATTGGCGATCGGGCCGATCGCGTTAGGCAGCGCATGCAGCAGCACCACGCGCGCCGGACGCGCTCCCTTGAGAATCGCCATCTCGACATACGAAGAGCCGAGCTGTTCGATCACCGCCGCTCGCGTCATGCGCGCCATCTGCGCGATGATCACGCAACACAGCGTGATGACAGGCATCGCGTAGGCACGCATGAAGTGTTCGAAACTGTCGATTTCGCCGCTGTACGACAGCGCGGACAACCAATGCAGCTTGACCGCGAACACCAGCACTGCGAACGTCGCGATCAGAAACTCCGGAGTGGCCACCAGCGCCAGCGTGCTGAGGCTAATCATGCGATCGAGCAACGAACCGCGCTTCACGGCGGCGAGGATGCCCATCGAAATCGCAATCGGCACCGAGACGAGCGTCGTGATCGCGGCAAGCTCGAGCGACTTCGGCAGACGGCCGGCAATCATCTCGCTGACCGGAAGACTGGCGGAGAGCGACATGCCGAAGTCGCCGCGCAAGAGGCCCCCGAGCCAGTGCAGATAGCGCAGATAGGCAGGCTGATCGAGGCCGAACTGTAACCGCAAGGCCGCAATCGTCTCCGGCGTCGCCGCTTGGCCGAGCGCCTCTTGCGCGGCGTCGCCCGGCAGCAGGTTGGTAATCGTGAAGATGATCATCGACACGATCAGCAGAATCAGCAGCGTCAGCGCAATGCGCTTCGCAATCAGCGCTGCAATGGTCTGGTTCATCGCACGGACCTCCTACGAGGATTGCAGAGGCCGGTAGTGGAACTGATGTTCCGCCACCGGCGAACCGGATAACCGGGTGACCGACCAGGCCGCTCTATCTTGCCGCTCTAGCCGGCCAAGAGGGTCTGGAAGGTCAGGCTTCCCACCAGACGTTCTCGGCAAACGAGAAGCCCATCATGCCGCCGGTCGGAATCGAACCGAGGCCTTTGAGACGCTTGTCGTAACCGTCGAGCAGACTGATGAACGAAGGAATGCCGATGCCGCCCTGGTTGCTGACGATAGTCTGCATGTCAGCGTACATCTGCTTGCGCTTGGCGTCGTCGGTTTCTGCACGCGCAGTAATCAGCAACTGGTCGAATTGCGGATTCTTCCAGCCCGACTCGTTCCACGGTGCATCCGATTTGAAGAACTGCGTGAACAGCACGTCGGCGCTCGGACGCGGATTGATGCTGCCGAAGCCAAGCGGATGCTTCATCCAGTGATTCGACCAGTAGCCATCGGCCGGAACGCGGTTGACCGCCAGGTTAACGCCGATCTTCTGCGCCGTCAGTTGCATCATCTCGGCCATTTCGATCGAACCGTTGGCGTCCGAAGTCGCGTAGATCGGCGGCAGCGTCAAGCCGACGGCACCGGCTTTCTGCAGATGGAACTTGGCCTTGTCCGGATCGTACGGACGCTGCGGCAGGCCGGCGAAGTAGTAGCGATGGCCGGGCGGAATCGGCTGATCGTTGCCGATCACCGCATAGCCGCGAAACACCGCGGTGCGGATCTGCTCGCGGTCGAACAGGTACTTCATGCCTTCCACGAAGTCCGGGTTGCCGGTGATCGTGTTGTCGCGCCGCATGATGAGGTCGGTGTAGAGACCCGATTTGGTCTCCTTGATCGCATAGCCAGGCGTCGACGCCACGCGCTGCGTCGCACGCGGATCGACGGCGCTGATCAGATGGACGTCCCCCGAGAGCAGCGCATTCACGCGTGCCGCATCGTCGCCGATACCGATTAACTCCACCTCGTCGAGGTAGGGTTTGCCCGGGCGCCAGTAGCTGTCGTTACGCGTGCCGACCGTAGTGACCCCCGGCTTGAACGTCTTCAGCTTGTACGGGCCGGTGCCCACAGCGGTCGAGAAATCTGTAGTGCCGTCCTTGACGATGACGAGTTGCGGCGTGGCGAGAATCGCCGGCAGGTCCGCGTTCGGCACCGTCAACGTGATCTGCACTTCGTCCGGGCCGCTCGCCTTGACTTCGTCGAACTGGTCCGCGACCGACTTCACCTTCGAGGCCGTCGCCGGGTTCTTGTGGCGCATCAGCGAGTACACCACGTCGGCGGGCGCCAGCGCCTTGCCGTCATGGAAGGTCACGCCCTTGCGCAACTTGATGGTCCAAACCTTCGCGTCGCTGCTGGTGAACGACTCGGCCAGCCCCGGCTGCGGCGTCAGGCTGCTGTCGAACTGCGTGAGCCCGCTATAGAACATGAAGAAGCGGATGTAGTCGGCGCCGGCCGAGCCCTTGGCCGGGTCCAGCGTGTCGGCCGTCGAACTGGAGTCATAGGCAGCCCGAATCTTGCCACCCTTCTTCGGCGTGTCGGCGGCAAAGGCGCTGGTCGCGCCCGCCAGCAAACCACTGGCCCCGGTCGCGAGCATGCCGCCCGCAGCCAATACACGCATCATGTCGCGGCGGCTGAAACCGGCTCGTTTGATTTCGTCGTCGTTCATGGAATCTGCTCCTGGGACCAAGGATGAATGAATCCGGGTTGTGTAACGTGGTTTGCCCGTCATTTCGAGAAACGTTGCGGGTTGAGTGAATTTAAGCACCGCAAAATTAATGGAATGTCCTGATTCGGCATCGCGCGCAAGCGAAACGAATCGTTTTGATGGCGCTTCACAGCATGAATTGCTGCGCGCGTGGAGGCAGGCGGCTCGCAGCCCGGCAAGACGGGCTGTGCGGCGACCGCGCAGAGGTTTGGTAAGGGTCTGCCAGGCTCAGGCGGGTTGTTTTGATGCGCAAGACGCCGTTTGCGACGTGCTTTGCCGCCCGAATACAGCGCAATTAAGCGTTCGCCGGAGTGGCGCGTGGCACTTTATGCTGCGGACGAAAAAAAACTCATCGTGAATCTTCCGACGCACGATGAGCCTGCTAAGGACATCACGTCACGCCGATCGCGTCACGTCATGCCGCGTGGTGGAGCAAAAATTAGAACTGGTGGCGGATGGCGACACGAACCACGGTCTGGCTCGAGCTCGACGACGGAGCGTCGGTACCGAGCACGAAGCCATCGTCCAGCACCGAGTTCGTCTTGTCGCCGGTCACGTCCTGGTACACGCCCTGGATGTACACGTCAGTGCGCTTCGAGAGGTTGTAGTCGGCCATCAAGCCGACCGTTTGAATCTTCGGCTTTACATTGCCCGTCGACGCATCGAAGTTCTCGATCGTGTAGACGTACTCGGCACCGACATAGAACGCCGGCGTGATCTGATACTTGCCGTTCACTTCGAGGTTCTGGAACTTCAGCGTGTTCAACGTCGAACCTACGACGAGCGGAGCCGTCGTGCTGATGTAGCCATTTGCCGTCGGGTTCTTGTAGTTCGAGTTGGAGTACGCAAAGCCCACCGTCGCCGGGCCGAACGTGTAGTTGATACCAGCGCCCCAGACGCGCATACGCTCGGCGATGAAACTCGCGTCGTTGGTCGTGATCGCGCCGCCGGTCGTCCCGCCGGGATTGTCAGCTTGCATATAGGCCGCTGCTACCAGCAGGCCACCGTTGGTGTATTGACCACCGAAGCTGTACGCGCGGTCGTTGGCGAAGCCGGTATCGTTACTGAACGCATACGCGCCGCCGAACTGGAAGCCGCCAATATTCGGGCTCGCGTACTTGACGGCATTGTCCAGACGGAACGAGTTGTCGCTATTGTCGTTGTCGTACGGGTGGGCGAACAGATAGCCCGCCCAGTTGCCGTTTGCCGTGGTCTGCGCGAAGTAATCGACCACGGAGTCGTACTGGCGGCCGAACGTGACCGTACCGTACGTATTGCTCGCCAGACCGACGTAGGCCTGGCGGCCGAACAGGCGGCCGCCTTCCGCGAGTGCGCCGTTACTCGCGTTGAAGCCGTTTTCCAACTGGAAGACGGCCTTCGTGCCGCCACCCAGATCTTCCGAACCCTTGAAACCCCAACGGCTGCCCTCTGCATAGCCGCTCGCCATCTCGAACTCGCGACCACCGCCTACGTTGCTCGTGTAGTTAATGCCCTGGTCGATCACGCCATACAACGTGACGCTGCTTTGGGCGAATACGGGGGCGGCAAATGCGGCCAATACAGCCAATGCAATGAACTGCTTTCTCATTACGATCTCCGGGTTCTTGGATATATAAACGACACGCTTTTTTCGAATTGCCATCGCGGGGGTCAATGGCAAACTTCGTTGACGGTTGCGGTTCATCAACACGCAACGGGACGGATGCTTGCATGCTCGCGGCGGGTCGTCCATCGAGATTGAAAAGGAAGCGGAAAAGCGTTGTGTAATCCCAACCTGGAGAGATGCAATGCTCAGCATTGACTTCGCGTAGGGGCCTTAAATGAAGTCATTTCCGCGCTTTGCCACCCTCGTTGAAAGCGCAACGTTTTGTACTGCGATGCGCTGGTTTATCGCTTGCGCAGCGCACCAAATTCCATCACCTAAAGAACGAGCTTGATGTGAAATTTGAATTGGCTTATTTGATTAGGATCACAGATTAAATATGCAAGTTCCGCTCCAGACCTTCGGTTTCGCGATTTGAAGGGAGGGCGCAATGCATCGCCATCGATGCCGCATCCGCGTTTTGCGTTTTACGTTTCCCGTGCCACGCCGTGCGGTCGAAAAAGCAGCCCCGTCCCGAGGTCTGAGAACGCCAACCCTTTCAGCCAGCCTTCATAAAAAATATCGAATTTTCCTTGCTTTTCTGGACTCAGCTAATTTTGACCAGATATCATTCGGGAAAACCCGAACATGCCACCGCTACGCAGATGCCGTTTCCTGCGACCGATGTGGTCATGCGCGGGTGATGTAGTCCGTCGTCGAGCGGGCTGTGAGCCGGTGATCCCGGTTCACAGCCCAGGTCGGCGGCCTGAAGCTGGCGGAGCCCCTCTCCGCCCTGTCGCAGTCGGCCACAAGCCGGTCTCGACCTCCTAGCCTGGATATCATCGATCATGATTGCTGTCGCGTTTTCACGCGTCGCCGGCCGCCTGCTGGTTGCGGACCCGGGACTCGTACGCCTCCACACTGCCTTGCGTGTCGCGCTTGCCTGCCTGTTGAGCGGCATTGCCTGCGTCGCATGGACGGCCGGTCATCACCAGCCCATCACCCTAGCTGCCCTCGGCGTCCTGTTCAGCATGATCGCGCCGCTGTTCGTACGCGACGCGCGCCGCAACGCATGGTTCGTCACCCTGCTCTACCTCTATCTGTACGGCTGCGTGAACTTCGCCGTCGCCGCCGCGTTGAGTCGCTACCCGCTGGTGGGCGATGCCGGCTTCCTGCTCGTGATGTTCGCCGGCATGCTTTGCCAGGCTTGCGGCCCACGGGCGCTCGGCTGCGCGATGATCGGCGTGGTCACGTTTTATCTTGGACTGTATCTGCATCCTTCGGCCGTCGAGGCCGCGCAAGCGATTGCCTTGTCGGCGATCGGTCCCGCGATGGTGGCGCTCGTCGGCCGCGTGATCGTGCCGATGCGCGCAGAGCGGACCTTACGCCTGGCGGTGCATACCGTCATGCTGCGCGCCGAACGGGTGCTGGCTGCCACGCGCACTGCGCAGATGCCTGGCGTCGCCGCTGCCGCGCGGGTCTCCGAATTGAATGAGGCAGCGCTCGCGCTAGAAGAACAACTCGCACTGCTGAATCCGCCAGATACCGCTACGCTGCGCGAGCGGCTCGTCGAACTCGAGGTGGCGGCGGGACGGAGCACGTTCGGCTCGGCGTCGGAAGCGGCTGACACCGACCCGCTACGCCATGCCATTGAACGACTCAAACAAGCGGCGCGGCCACGGCGCGTCTCGCAGACGCTGCCCGCGGCACGTGGCAAAAAGAGCGCCGCCGAGTGGATCGGTGAGATCCGTATGAAGCTCGCCTGGCTGCCGGCGGCACGCGCCACCACTGCGGCGTTGCTCGCCATGGTGATCGGCCACTCGCTCTCGCCGGAGCGCTGGTTCTGGGCGGTCATCACGACCTTCGTCGTGTTTCTCGGCACCCGCTCGCGTGCCGACACGATCTATCGCGGCGCGCAGCGGCTGGCCGGGACGCTGGCAGGCGCGCTCGCCAGCATGCTGTTGGCAACCTCGTTGCACGGGCAGCCGCTGCTGATGGTCGTGGCCATGGTGCTGTGCGTGTTCGGCTGGGCCTACTACATCCTGAATGCGTATGCGCCGGGCGTGTTCTTTATCACGGTGCTGGTAGGCCTCGTCTATGGACAACTGGGCTTTGCGATGGGGCCGTTGGTCGAGCTGCGCATCGAGGAAGTGATGGTGGGCTGCGTCGTATCGTTTGCCGTCGCGATTCTGATGATGCCGCTCGCAGCAACACGCCATGTCGAGGCGCGAATTGCCGCGGTTCTCGCAGCACTGCGGCAAGTGGTGCGGCTCGCTACGCAACCCGGTGCCCAACAACCGGACGCCACGGAGGCAAGCGCGGCTATGCGCACGCTCGACCGAAGCTGGCATGACCTGCGCGTTGCACTGCGGCCGTTGCAAACCCAACGGGTGTTCGTGTGGAATCCGGGCGTCGAACTCGCTACGGGGTCCATGCTCAGTTGCGTGCACTGGGCACGCGTGTTGAGCCGGCCCGACGAAGCCACGCCTGTGCCCGGGCATGCGGGGCAAGCGGCGTCGAACGATGCAGGCGCGGCGTATGCCGCGTCAATCCTCACGCGGCTCGACGCAATGATTGCCCGTTATCACGGCGCCCCTGCTTCGCCGGCAACTGGCGAGCGGTTCGAAGCAGCCACCAGTGCGTCGGACATGGTCATTGACCGGGGCCATGCACAGACCTTGGCGCAACTGGAGGGCGCCGTGGCGCAACTGGCCGACCGGCTTGCCCATCCAAACGCCAGCATGCAGAAACGCCTGAACTGGGCGTTGCGAACCAAAAGCGTCTAGCACACGCTCCTTCCGAACACTAAAACCCCGCTCCCTGCTACCCTTGGCGTTCCATGACGCCTTGGGTGATATATCCTGTGGCCCTGCGCTCCCCTTTGCGATCCCGACCAACCTTGTCTGACCTGTCAGCCCTGAAAGGCCGAAGCGATGTCCGATACCCCGATCCCTGCTGCTGTCACGCACGAACCGCAGGCCGTGTCCGTGCAGGTAACACCTAGTGCAATCTTCATTGTTGCGACCATTAACCCCGACCCTGCCAGTCGTGAAACCGTGCGAGCGTGGTGCGCCGATATCGCCGCGCTGGTGCGCTCAGTCGGCAAGCGCGTGCCAGCCGGCGGGCTGTCCTGTGTCTGCGGCTTCGGCTCAGAGGCTTGGGATGCGCTGTTCGGCGCGCCGCGCCCGGCCGGTTTGCATCCGTTCCGCGAATTCGGCTCCGGCGAGCGGCTCGCGGTGGCGACGCCCGGCGATATCTTGCTGCACATCCGCGCGAATCAGATGGACCTGTGTTTTGAGCTGGCTACGCAACTGATGGGCCGGCTCAGCGGCGACGTGACTACGGTCGATGAAATCCACGGCTTTCGTAACTTCGATCAGCGCGCCATGATTGGCTTCGTGGACGGTACCGAGAATCCGACCGGTAACGAAGCTGTCATGTTCACGGTGGTCGGCGAGGAAGATCCCGAGTTTGCCGGCGGCAGCTACGTGCTCACGCAGAAGTACCTGCATGACATGACGGGCTGGAACGGGCTGTCGGTGGAGACGCAGGAACGCATCATTGGGCGCACCAAACTCTCCGATATCGAACTGGACGAGGCCGTGAAGCCCACCAATTCGCACAGCTCGCTCACGACGATCGATGACAACGGCGAAGAGGTCAAAATCCTGCGCGACAACATGCCGTTCGGCCGGCC
>Ga0302223_10001419_pt1 | contig 13017 bp, 14 predicted proteins | sample II_Palsa_E2_3_FD_194565 | JGI IMG/M metagenome (GOLD analysis project Ga0302223, IMG submission 194565) | Peat permafrost microbial communities from Stordalen Mire near Abisko, Sweden - II_Palsa_E2_3 | ecosystem: Environmental > Terrestrial > Soil > Palsa > Peat permafrost | place: Sweden... | reverse complement strand
TCAGGCGCCAGTAGCGCGCGCCGGTCGGCATCACCTGCAGGTATAGCCCCTTGCCGGCGGCAAGCCGGTACATCGTCTCGCGTGGCTGTGCGTTGCGCACGGCCACCGCCGTCAGCTCGCCCATGTTTCTCTCCTGGTGGTACATCCTGCACAAGCCAGCCGCCCCGCCGACTTGTACCACCAAAAGTACCACCTACCGGCGTGCGCTGCAGTGCGTCCAGATGCGACAGCTTGAGACAACGAAACGTCCACAAACCGAGCCAACAAGCCTTATCTGGTGGTGTTCCGCGACTTCCTGCGACCCGCTGATACCTACATCTGGTGGGTCGTCCGGGATTCGAACCCGGGACCAATAGATTAAAAGTCTACTGCTCTACCAACTGAGCTAACGACCCATTTGCAAAACTCAAGCAGACAATTTTACGGGCTGGGCGGCGACGGCACAAGCAACGATGCTCAGACGTAGCGCGTGGGATCGACCAAACCCGCTTCGCGAAAACCCTGCGCGCGCAACCGGCAGGCATCGCAATGGCCACAGGCGCGCCCTTCGTCGTCCGCTTTGTAGCAGCTGACCGTGGCCGAGAAATCCACGCCGAGACGCTGGCCCTCGCGTGCGATGTCGGCCTTGCTCATGCGCATCAATGGCGCATGGATGCGGATACCGGCACCCTCGACGCCGGCCTTGGTGGCAACATTCGCCAGGGTCTCGAAGGCCTCGATGAAGGCGGGCCGGCAATCCGGATAGCCTGAATAATCGACCGCGTTGACGCCGCACCAGATATCGCTGGAACCGAGCACTTCGGCCCAACCGAGCGCGATCGACAGCATGATGGTGTTGCGCGCCGGCACATAAGTCACCGGGATGTGGCCGTCGCCGTCGTGTGCACTGTCGTCCAGCGGCACGTCGATATCAGCGGTGAGCGCGGAGCCACCGATGCTGCGCAGATCGATACTAACGGTCTTGTGTTCCACCGCACCGAGCATGTGCGAGACCCGCTCGGACGCCGCCAGTTCGGAGTTGTGGCGCTGGCCATAGGCCACGCTCAGTGCGTGCACCTGATAGCCCTGCTCGCGCGCCAGCGCGATGGTGACGGCCGAATCCATGCCGCCGGAAACCAGCACGACGGCCTTGCGCAATGAATTTTGAGACATGATGTATTCCACACAGAAGTGACCGGTCACCGGCCGCAAACGCCACCGGCAACACAGGCCGGCGCGCATAAAACAGGAGTGAGTGCAGAGGAGCGAGAAGTGAGAGAAAAGCACGCAGTACGTACTCTCTACTCACTCCTCTGCACTCACTCCTCGCCTCAATGCCCGGCCGCGTCGTTCCACAACAGCTTGTGCAACTGCATCTGAAAACGCACCGGCAGCTTGTCGGCGATGATCCACTCGGCCAGATCGCGCGGCTGTACCGCGCCGTGTACCGGCGAGAACAGCACCATGCAGCGTTGCGCCAGCGCGTACTCGTCCAGCATCGCGCGTGACCATTCGTAGTCGGCGCGACTGGCGATCACGATCTTGATCTGGTCGTGCGGCAGCAGATGCTCGAGGTTAGACCACAGGTTGCGCTTGCTCTCGCCCGAATCGGGCGCTTTCAAGTCCATCACCTTGCGCACGCGCGGATCGACCGCGGAAACATCGAGCGCACCGGAGGTTTCCAGCGAAACTTCATAACCGGCGTCGCACAGTTTCTGCAACAGGATCAGGCAGCGCTTTTGTGCCAGCGGCTCGCCGCCGGTTACACAGACATGCTTCGCACCATGCGAGGCCACCTCGGCGAGGATGTCGTCGATCGCGTGCCAGTCGCCGCCGTAGAACGAATATTCGGTGTCGCACCAGACGCAGCGCAGCGGGCAACCGGTGAGCCGCACGAACACGGTGCGCCAGCCGATTGCATCGGCCTCGCCCTGGATCGAGTGGAAGATCTCGGTAATGCGCAGCCGCTCGGTTGCCGCTGGTGCAGGCGTGGAAGCGTCCACGCTTGCGCTGTTGCCGTTCACTGCAACGACCTCAGTTGGCCGACTGCAACTGAATGCGTTGCAGGCGTTCCTTGGCCAGGCTGGCAGCCTTGGAGCCCGGATACTTGGTGGTCACTTGCATCAGCGTGGCCTTGGCCGCGGCGTTCTGCTTCAGCTCGAGCTGGCTGTAGCCAACCTTGAGCATGGCATCGGGCGCCTTCTCGCTTTGCGGAAACTGACTGAGCAGCTGCTGGAAGGACTCCAGCGCTACCGGATAATTGGTAGTGACGTAGTACGACTCGCCCAGCCAATACCAGGCATTGGGGGTGAGCGGGTGATTCGGGTATTGCTTGATGAAGCTGCGGAACTCGCGCGATGCCTGCACGTAATCGCCGGCACGGATCGCCTTGAAAGCCACATCGTAGGCGCCCTGGGCGGCAGCCGGATCGGCACTGCCCGTCGCCGCAGCGGCCGGTTGACCCGGCGGCGGCGCAACAATGGCTGCAGCGGCGGTCGCCGCGCCTGCCGGATTATTGCCCTGTGCCGGCGGATTGCTGCCTGCCGCAGCGCCAGCGCCGCCACCCTCAAGACGCCCCAGACGAGCATCGAGGTCGGCGTACTGTGCCTTGTTCTTGTCTTCGAGTTCCTGCTGCTTGTGCTGCAGTTCCTCGATCTGACCCTGCAGTTGCTGCACCTGCGCCTGCAGTTGCTGCATCTGGTTGACCATGCCGATACCGGACTGGTCCTTGTTCTGTGCCTGCTGTTCCAGCGCAGCGACGCGATCGGCGAGACTCAGCCGTGAATCCTGCGCGCATACCGGGAACGCGAACAGCATGGCGGTCGCGATCGCGACCGCCATGCTGAACCTGGCTGCAAAGCTGTTAGCCAGTCGCTGCATTACTTACTGCGCCGTGTAGACGATCTCGACGCGGCGGTTCTTGCTCCAGCAATCCTCGTTGTGCTCACGGCACACCGGCTTCTCTTTGCCGTAGCTGATCACTTCGAGCTGGCTGGACGAACCACCGGCTGCCTGCAGCGCGCTGGACACGGCATTGCCACGACGCTCGCCGAGGCCCAGGTTGTACTCACGCGTGCCGCGCTCGTCGGTGTTGCCTTCGAGACGGATATGCGACATCGGGCGATCCTGCAGGTACTTGGCGTGGCACGCCATGATCTGCTGGAACTCAGGCTTGATCTCGGTCTTGTCGAAATCGAAGTACACGACGCGCTGACGCAGGCAGGCATCGGTATCGAGATCGGCCGGGGTGTACTTGCCAGAGGTCTCGTTGGACTGAGTCTGGGTGGTCTGCTCCGGCATGGGCGGCTGCGGTTTGACTTCCTGCTTCTTGGAGCAAGCGGCCGCGCCAACACACAGCAGGGCGACCAGGGCGACGCGAACGGTCTTATTCATGGTGACGTTCCTTACGAGTTGAGTTCCGACAAACGATGACGATCAGGGTTACGGGACAACGACGCCGGTTAACCGGCTGTTATTTTGACACGTGAAAGATCGATTGTGCATGACAATGCACAATCGATCTGACTGGCCATGCCGCGGCAAAGCGTCACAACCGGAAACCGACATACGCCAGAGGCGCTGTACGGGCCCAATCCTTGGGCATCATGTTGCCACAGATGGTGCGTGGCAACATAGATAATCAGCGTTGCCGGTATGGACCCCAGGCTGGCTCCTGCACATTGCCGTCGGCAAGTGCGAGTCGCTGCCTGACCATGCCGTCGTCGGATACTGAATACAGGACACCGTGACTGCCCTCGGTAGCGGCATACAGCAGCATGCTTGCATTGGGAGCGAAGCTGACCGCGTCGTCGATCGGCCCTGGCGAGACGTAACGGACCTGCCCACCCAAGCCATTATCCAGAATGGCAATACGATACACGTTCCCGTTGCCCTGCACCATCGCGACCTGCTTGCCGTCAAAGCTCACGGAAGCATCCAGATTGTTCTGACCCTGGAAACTGATCCGCTGCGCCGTGCCGCCGCTGGCCGGCATCTGGTAGATCTGCGGCCGGCCGGAACGGTCAGAGGTGAAATAGATGCTCTGGCCATCCGGCGCCCATTTCGGCTCGGTATCGATGGCCAGATTGGTGGTCAGGCGGGTTTCCTGGCGGCTGGCCAGATCCAGCACGTAGATTTCCGGATTGCCGACGAAGGAGAGCGAGAGCGCCAGCTTGCTGCCGTCCGGCGAAAAGGCGGGCGCGCCGTTGATGCCCTTGTGCGACGAGACCAGCTGGCGCGCGCCGGTCGTGATGTCCTGGATGTAGATGTTCGAATTGCCGCTCTCGAACGAGACATAGGCGATCTTGCGGCCGTCCGGCGACCACGCCGGCGACAGCAGCGACTCCTTGGAACGGGCCACTACCTGCGGGTTGAAGCCATCGGAATCAGCCACGATCAGCGAATAGGTGGTGTGATCACCCAGGCCTACGGCGGTGATATAGGCAATGCGGGTCCAGAATGCGCCGCGCACGCCGGTGATCTTCTCGTAGATCTGGTCGGCAATCTGGTGCGCCACGCCACGCAGGTCACCGGCCGGCACGGTGAACGCCTGCGCCAGCAGGCTCTGCTGCTTGTTGACGTCCCACAGCTCGTACTCGACCTTCAACATGCCGCCGCCGGCATCGCTGACCCTGCCGACGGTGATGTAGTCCTGCTTGAGCAAGCGCCAGGTGGCGAACTTGATGTCCGACCCCTGCGACGGGAACTCCACGATGTCGCTCTTGGCCAGCGAACGGAACTTGCCGGAGCGGTTGAAATCGTTGCGCATCACATCGGCGAGGTCGGTCGACAGCGGCGCCCCGCCCTGCTGTGCGAATGGCACGACCACGATCGGGGTGGCGGTCTTGGTCAAACCCTCGACAGTGCCGGTCAGGGGCTGAGATTGTGCAGACACCATGCTCGCAAATAACAGACCCAGAAGGCCAAGCAATAGAGTTAGATACCGGGACGGCTTCTTCATGGGGTGCTCACCTATGGCTTGAAATACATGTCAACGTTGCGACTAAAGACACTTTCAAATCCTTTATATGGCAACGTGTTGGCTCGCAATGCTGCATCTTCGACAGACTTCTTGCCCGCGTCGTCGTAAGGGCAGCTCGGATCGACCTTGGCGCTCATCACCTGACCGCCTTCCAACTGAATGATGTGGAGCAGGCACAGCTGACCTGCAGGGATGTTATCCGGTCCAGTCCAGTTCTGTTTGAGTACATTCTGAATCGCCGCCTGATACTGCGCCCTCAAACCGCTGTCCGGGCCGTTCTGGCCGGTCTGGCGCTGGGCAGTATTCGGCAGATCGGGCTGGGCATTGTCCTGAGCATTCTTCAGGTCTGCCAGTTGCTGCTTGGCCTGCGCCGCCTTGCTGTCGAGTTGTTTGGTCTGTTGCGCCGCAGCGTCCATCTTGGCGAAGAGAGCATCAATCTGCTTCTGCTTCTCTTCTTTCTGCTTGACCGCCTGCGCGTCCAGTTCGGACTGGCGCTGGCGCTCTTTCTCTTCCTGCAGCTTCTTGGCGTCCTCGGCCTTCTGCATGGCATCGGCAACTACCCGCTCCTGATCCACGACGTCAGGATGCTCCGGCGGCGGCGGCAATGCCTTGACTACCGGCGTGACGGGTGTCGGTGGTGGGGGTGGCGGCACCGTCGGCGGTGGCGGCACGGTATTTGGCACCGGCTTGGCCTTGACCGGTCTCGGCGGTGGACTGCCGGTCGGCCCGATCAGTGAGGCTTCGATGACCTGTCCCTGCAGCTGCAGGGGCGGGGTGCAGGTGATCGGATTCAGCCCGGCCGGCAGGTGCAAGACGCTGAAGAAATTCTCATAGCTCGTGCACGGCAGCACCGCGAGGAACAGAAACCCCACGATGCCCAGATGCAGGATGGCGGCAAAGATGACCGCCTTGGGCGTCCACCTACTTTCGTCCATTCGTCCCGCCCGATCCCGGCTCGCTCAGCAGCCCGATCTTCGCCACGCCGGCCTGTTGCAGGATCGGCAGGATCACGTAGACCTTGCCGTAGACAGCCCGCTTGTCGCCGGCCAGCACGACTTGCAGGTCGGGGTCGGCTTGCTGGAACGCGGTGATCTTGGTCGTGAATTCCTCGACGCTCACCGGATCGGCCTTGCCATCGCCCACCTTGAGGAAGATCTGTCCGGATTCGTCCACCGAAACCACCACAGGGTCTTTCATGTCCTTGAGTGATTTGGCGTTGCTTTGCGGCAGGTTCACTGGCACGCCGAGGCTCTTCATCATCGGGGTGGTGACCATGAAGATGATCAGCAGTACCAGCATCACGTCGATGTACGGCACGACGTTGATTTCGGATTTCAGCTTGTAGCGCTTCTGGCGCCCGGAGGTTCGCATGGCTGCTGCTCCGCTCAGGCTACGTCGTCGGTCTGGATCTGCCGCTGCAGCACGGAGGAGAACTCCTCCTGGAATACGTCATAGCGCGAGGCGATACGCTCGACCTTGGTGGCATAGCGGTTGTACGCCCACTGCGCCGGGATCGCCGCGAACAGACCCATCGCGGTGGCGATCAACGCTTCGGAGATATGCGGCGCGACCACCGCGATGGTCACGTCCTTCATGTCACCCAGGCCCTGGAACGCGCCCATGATGCCCCACACTGTGCCGAACAGGCCCACGTACGGGCTGATCGAACCGACGTTGGCGAGGAACTCCAGGTTGCGCTCGAGCCGGCCGATTTCGCGGGTGCCGGCGACCTGCATGGCACGCTCGGAGCTCTCCATCACACTGCGCACGTCATGCGTCTTGCGCTGGCGCTGGCGAGCGAATTCGCGAAAGCCCGATTCGAAGATGTTCTCGATACCGCCGTTGTCGGAACCGCGATTGCTGACCTCGCGGAACAGCTGGGCCAGATCGCCGCCGGACCAGAAGCGCTCCTCGAACGCCTCGGCATCCTGCACCGCGGCCTTGGTCTGCGAGTATTTGCGGATGATGATCACCCACGACAGGAACGAGAACACCAGCAGCACCAGCAGTACCAGCTGCACCGGCAGGCTCGAGTCCGCGATCAGCGAGAAAATATTCAGTCCACCGTTCATTGCTTGAAGGTTCTCCGCCAGTCGGCTTGGTTGTCAGGGGGCAAGTTCTGGAATCAGGTCGGTTGGTATCGGTGCCGCACGCATGCGCGGAATATCCACGCAAGCCACGCGCACCGTCGCGCGGATCAGGCTGCTGCCGTCCGTCGCCCGGGTGATTGTCTGGGTGAACAGGATACTGGCTGCGCGCCGTTCTTTGACTTCGACCGTTACCGACAGTTCATCATCCAGCAGGGCTGGCTTGAGGAAGTCGATCTGCATGTCGCGCACCATGAAGGCCAGTCCGGTGGCCTGCTTGAACGCCGACTGATCGATCCCGAGCGCGCGCATCCACTCGCTGCGGGCGCGCTCCATGAAACGCAGGTAGCCGGCGTGATAGACCACGCCGCCAGCATCGGTGTCTTCCCAGTACACCCGCACCGGCCAGCTGAAGGGGGACTTTTGCACGGACTCAGACATTGCCGGTCTCGGCATCGAACAGGTCAGCTGCCTGCGCCTGGCGCGGCGGCGGGGTCAGGCCCAGGTGACGCCAGCCCTTGGCGCTGACCATGCGGCCGCGGGCGGTACGGATCAGGTAACCCTGCTGGATCAGGTACGGTTCGACCACGTCTTCCAGCGTGCCGCGATCCTCGCTGAGCGCGGCGGCCAGCGATTCCACCCCGACCGGGCCGCCATCGAAATTCTCGATGATCAGGCTGAGCATGCGCCGATCCAGTTCGTCGAAACCTTCCGGATCGATCTTCAGCATGTCCAGTGCGGCCTTCGCCACCACCAGGGTGATCTCGCCATCGGCACGCACTTCGGCGTAATCGCGCACGCGGCGCAGCAGGCGGTTGGCAATGCGCGGGGTGCCACGTGAGCGGCGGGCGATTTCCTGCGCCCCTTCCGGCGCGCAGACGATGCCAAGGATGCGCGCGGCACGACGCACGATCGCGGCGAGCTCCTCGGTGGTATAGAACTCCAGTCGCTGCACGATGCCAAAGCGGTCGCGCAACGGCGCGGTGAGCATGCCGGCTCGGGTGGTCGCGCCGATCAGCGTGAACGGTGGCAGGTCCAGCTTGATCGAACGCGCAGCCGGACCCTCGCCGATCATGATGTCGATCTGGAAGTCTTCCATCGCCGGGTACAGCACTTCCTCGACCACCGGCGACAGTCGATGGATCTCGTCGACGAACAGCACGTCATTCGCCTCGAGGTTGGTCAGCAGCGCGGCGAGGTCGCCAGCGCGTTCGAGCACCGGTCCCGAGGTCGAGCGCACGTTGACGCCCAACTCGTTGGCGATGACGTGGCTCAGCGTGGTCTTGCCCAGGCCGGGTGGCCCGAAGATCAGTACGTGGTCAAGCGCACCACCGCGCTTGCGGGCCGCCTCGATGTAGATCGACAACTGCTCGCGCACCGCCTGCTGTCCCAGATATTCGGACAGCCGCTTCGGACGGATCGTGGCTTCCAGCGCCTCGTCGTCGAGCTGGGCAGCGGCGGTGATGATGCGGTGATCGGTCATGAGTGCCGGGGATCGGGAATGGTGAATCGGGAATGGTGAGAGCAAAACCGGGCTTCGACAATGTCCACGATACCCCAGCCGTGTCGCACTTTTACGATTCTCGATTCCCGATTCACCATTCCCGGCCCAATCAGATCTCGACCTGCGCGCCCAGCTCGATCAGCCGGTTGCCTGGAATCTGGAAGAATGCCGTGGCCGGCACGGCGTTGCGTGCCATGAAGGCGAACAGCTTGTCACGCCACAGCACCATGCCGGGACGACGCTTGTCGGCGACGATGTTTTCACGCGACAGGAAGAAGGTGGTGTCCATCAGGTCGAACGGCAGGTTGGCCGACGAGCACATCGACAACGCCAGCGGAATATTCGGATCCTCGGCGAAACCGAAACGTAGCTCCAGGCCGAAGAATTCGTTGCCCATGGCGGTGATGTGGATCCGCTCGCCAGGATCCGCCACCGGCGTTTCCAGCATGTCCACCGTCAGCATCACGTTGCGCTCGTGCAGCACCTTGTTGTGCTTGAGGTTGTGCAGCAAGGCATGCGGCACCGCATTCTGGTTCGCGGTGAGGAAGACCGCCGTGCCCGGCACCCGCAGCGGCGGATGCTCGGAAATATTCGCAATGAACGGTGCCAGCGCCAGGCCACCCTGCTTGATCTCGCGCACCACCAGTTCACGGCCGCGGCGCCAGGTAGTCATCAGCACGAACACGCCCAGACCCAGCACCAGCGGGAACCAGCCGCCGTACTCGACCTTGATCAGATTGGCGCCGAGGAAGGACAGGTCGATGGTCAGGAACAATACGCCTGCGGAGATCACCGCAATCGGGTTCCAGTGCCACTGATAGCGCGCCACCACCAGGGCCAGCAAGGTGGTGATCGTCATGGTGCCCGTCACCGCGATGCCATAGGCCGCGCTCAGGCTGTCGGAGCTGCGGAAGCCGAACACGGCCACCAGCACCATCACCAGCAGGAAGCTGTTGACCCAGGGCACGAAGATCTGTCCGGACATTTCGCGCGAGGTATGCACGACCTGCATGCGCATCGAGTAACCCAGCGACATTGCCTCGCGGGTCATCGAAAATGCGCCGGAAATCACTGCCTGCGAGGCGATCACCGTGGCCACCGTGGCGAGGCCGATCATCGGATACAGCAGGAACGCGGGCACCATCTTGAAGAACGGATTGTCGATCGCGTCGGGGTGGGCAAGCAGCAACGCGCCCTGACCGAAATAGTTGATCACGAGTGCCGGCAATACAAAGCTGAACCAGGCCAGCCGGATCGGCCGCTTGCCGAAATGCCCCATGTCGGCATACAGCGCCTCGGCACCGGTCAGCGCCAGCACCACGCCACCGAGTGCGATGAACGCCTGCATCCCGTGGGTGAAGAAGAAACGCAGGCCATGCATCGGATTGATCGCCCACAACACCTGCGGGTTTTTCACGATCAGATGCATGCCAAGCAAGGCGATCACGATGAACCAGACCACCATCACCGGCCCGAACACGCTACCCACGCGCGCCGTGCCATGACGCTGCATCGCAAACAGGATGAACAGGATCACCGCCGTCACCGGCACCACCCAGTGCGCAAGACTGGGGGCCGCCACCTTCACGCCCTCCACCGCCGACAGCACGGAGATCGCCGGCGTGATCACGCCATCGCCATAGAACAGCGAGGCACCGAAGATGCCCAGGATGGCCAGCACCCAGCGCAACTTCGGCTGCTCGCGTACGCTGCGCTGCGCCAGTGCCATCAGCGCCATGATGCCGCCTTCGCCCTTGTTGTCGGCGCGCATGATGAACACCACGTACTTCAGCGACACCACCAGGATCTGCGCCCAGAAGATCAGCGAGAGAACGCCATAAATGCTTTCCGGGGTCGGCCTCATGCCGTCGTGGCTGAGCGTGGTCTGCAAGGTGTACAGCGGGCTGGTGCCGATATCGCCATAGACCACGCCGATCGCACCCAGCGCGAGTGCCGCCAGGCGCCGCTTGGTTTCCGACTCGTTTGTGCCGTGCATGGCTTCCTGACTCACGAATTCAACTCCCCAGCGCGGCGCGTAGCGCCTTGCGGATAATGGCTTCGGCGTTGTCGCCGTCGGCCGCGACTTTCTGTACCAACCGCGTCACTTCGATCGGCTTGTAACCCAGCTGTTGCAGCGCCACGGTGGCCTCCCCCGCTGCGTCGAGCGGTGCGCCGGGGCTCTGAGCGGATCCGCCAGGCAGGCTGGACAGCCCATCCAGACGATCGCGCAGCTCGACCACGATGCGCTCGGCGGTCTTCTTGCCGATGCCAGGGATCTTGGTCAAGGCGACCACGTCGCCGGCATGCACCAGTCGAGCGAAGTGGTCGGTGGAAACGCCAGACAGCACCGCCAGCGCGATCTTCGCGCCGATCCCGCTGACCTTCAGCAGGTTGCGGAACAGCGCGCGTTCGGCCTCATGCAGGAAGCCATATAGCGTCACGCTGTCCTCCTTCACCGCATGGTGGGTGAGCAGGATCACTTCCTTGCCGAGGCCCGGCAGGTCGTAGATCGTCGACATGGGCGCTTCGACTTCATAACCGACGCCACCGACCTCGACCAGCAAGGACGGCGGCTGCTTGGAAATCAGGATGCCGCGCAGACGTCCGATCATCGGCGTCGCCTCCAGGCGGTACGCGGAATGCCGACACGCGCGAGGCTGGCGCGGGTATGCGCATGGGTCACCGCGATCGCCAGCGCATCGGCCGCATCGGCCTGCAGCGGACCCTTGAGGCCGAGCAGTATGCCGATCATGTGCTGTACCTGGGTCTTGTCACTGCGGCCGCTGCCGACCACGGACTGTTTCACTTCGGTTGCTGCGTATTCGTGCACCACGATCCCCTGACTGACCACCGCACAAATCGCGGCGCCACGCGCCTGCCCCAGCTTCAGCGCCGAATCGGGATTGCGCGCCATGAATACACGCTCGATCCCGCACTCGACCGGCTGATGCGCGGCGATGATGTCACACAGCTCGTCAAAGATGCGTTTCAAACGCAACGGGAACGTGGCTTCACCAGCCACCACCAGCGCGCCATGAAAGACGTGGGTGAGCTTGCCAGCATCGTCTACGTCGATGATGCCCACGCCCGTGCGCTGGCTGCCCGGGTCGATGCCGATGATTCTGGTCATGGAGCGGAGCCAGGCAAGGCGGCAGGCGAACCTGCCGACCGGCGCTTACGGATGGGCCTCGGCCGGCAGGGCGGCGTTGTGATAGATCTCGTGCACGTCGTCGAGCTCTTCCAGCCAGTCGAGCAGGTCGAGCAGGGTTTCCTGCGCCTCGGCCGGAATCGCCACGCGATTGGCCGGGCGCATCACCACCTCGCCACGCGAGGGCTTGAGCCCGGCCGTGGCGAGCGCCTGCTGCACCGTCTCGAAACTATCCGGTGTGCACAGCACGCTGCTCTCGCCCGCCTCGTTCACCACGTCGTCGGCACCAGCCTCGAGTGCGGCTTCCAGAATCTTTTCTTCCAGCGCAGCGTCGCCTGCCGTGTCGAACACCAGCTCGCCGCAACGATGGAACTGGAATGCCACCGAACCGCTGGTACCCAGATTGCCACCGTGCTTGGTCAGCCCGTGGCGCACGTCAGCAACCGTGCGCACCGGGTTGTCGGTGACGCAATCGATGATCAGTGCGATGCCGGCCGGACCGTAGCCCTCGTAGCGCAGTTCATGCATGTCTGCGCCACCGTCGGCACCGGAACCACGCTTGATCGCACGGTCGATGGTGTCGCGGGTCATGTTCGCCGACAACGCCTTGTCCACCGCCGAGCGCAGCCGCGGATTGCCGGCAGGATCGGCCACGCCGGCGCGGGTGGCGACGGTGATCTCGCGGATCAGCTTGGTGAATACCTTGGCGCGCTTGGCGTCCTCGGCACTCTTGCGACCTTCGATGGAGGGGCCTCTACCCATGACAATGCCTGCACTTGGATCAGGTGAACGAACCCAGAATTTTACCTGATTTCGGATCGCGTGCCGGAATTGCGGCAAGGACACGGGCAAGCCCCGCCACGACTCAATCGAGCTCGAAACGGCCCTGGCGCAGGAAACGTGCCGTTCGCTGGGCCACCTCGGCGGAAAACAGCAGGCCGGTATGGTTGGCCTCGACCACGCAATGGGCGGTCAGACCGGACAGGCGGGTTTCCTCTACCGTCACGGTGCCATCGTGCTCGCCTTCAAAATGGCCGAGCATGGCGCCGAGACCGAGCGGCATGCGGCCGGCGATCATGCCGACCTCGCGTGCGCCGTCCCAGCGTTCGAAACCCTGTTGCAACAATTCACGGTTATGCCCCAGCAACACCGCACCGCCGCGGCCCCATGCAGCGAAGCCACGTGCAGCAGCGCTCCCCTTAACCGGCGAACCAAGACAGACGATGCGACCCGGTGGCAGCTCGCCGTCGAGACAGGCACGCAAGGCCAGCAGGCCGCCGAGGCTATGGCCGACCAGATGCACGGCATCCGCCTCCGC
>Ga0302223_10001402_pt1 | contig 13103 bp, 10 predicted proteins | sample II_Palsa_E2_3_FD_194565 | JGI IMG/M metagenome (GOLD analysis project Ga0302223, IMG submission 194565) | Peat permafrost microbial communities from Stordalen Mire near Abisko, Sweden - II_Palsa_E2_3 | ecosystem: Environmental > Terrestrial > Soil > Palsa > Peat permafrost | place: Sweden... | reverse complement strand
CAAACCCAAATCCCCCACACCACCGCCAACAAACCAGTGCGCAGCGCACCCAACACCAGCATCGCAAATCGCCGCGCGTGCAACCCACCATCCAGCCGCCGCAACACAACAGTCCGCCCCACCGCTGCTCCGACTAACCAAAGCACAATCACCGCCGGAACCATCCACCGAAGCACGGGTGAGGCATAGTTCCACAATCCAGACGCTGCGTCACGCAGGCCGTTGATTGCACCGACCGGCTGGAAGACAGACGCATTTCGAACCCACCCTAAGTCCACCTTAGCGCCCAGCCCCCTGCTCCCGAACGCCAAGCCCGCAAGCCCGAACGCAACAATCCCCACCAACCACCGCCACCCAATCTCCAACCCCGCCAGCGAAGGCCGCTTCCACACCGCCGTCATCACGCCAACGAATGACTGCGTCCCCCGCACCGCCCCCCGCGCTACTTCCTGCTTCCTACTTCCTACTTCCTGCACCTACCTCACCACCAGGTTCACCAACTTACCCGACGGCTTATTGATCACCAGGTGCTTCACGATCGTCTTCCCCTCAAGGCGCGCAGCAACCTTCTCATCCTCCAGGGATGCAGCCTTGATCGCCGCCTCATCCGCATCCGCGGCCAGCTTGATCACATTCGCCAACTTCCCATTCACCTGCACTGGAATCTCAATCTCGCTCTCCCGCGCCAACTCCGCATCCGCTACCGGCCATGGCTCGATAAACACATCCGAAGTCTCGCCCAGATCTTTCCACAACTCCGCCGCGAGGAACGGCGCAAACGGCACAAGCATCAGCGTCAGCGTGCGCAGCAACTCCGCAATCGTCGCCGCATCCACCTCGCCCGCATCCATCGCCGCTTCCGCAGCATAGATCTCATTCACCAAAATCATGATCGCGGCAATGCAAGTATTGAAGTGCCACCGCCCATTGAAGTCCTCGGTGATCTTCGCAATCGTCTGATGCAGCGTCCGCAGCAGTGCAGCACCCGCAACCGTCTGCCCCGCAAATTGCTCCGGTGCAATCTCGTCTCCATGCGTCCCATGTTCGATGTACAGCACATCTGGCGTGTACCTCCCAACCAGGCGGTACACCCTCGCCAGGAACCGACTGATCCCGGCCACGCCCTCTTCCTGCCACTCCAAATCACGATCCGGCGGCGCCGCAAACAGCGAATACATTCGCGTCGCATCCGCGCCATACTTCTCGATCATCAAGTCCGGGCTCACTACATTGCCCTTGGACTTCGACATCTTCGCCCCGTCCTTGATCACCATCCCCTGCGTAAACAGCCGTTCCGCAGGCTCCGAATTCGCAATCATCCCCAGGTCCCGCATCACCTTCGTCCAGAATCGCGAATAGATCAAATGCAGAATCGCATGCTCCACGCCGCCAATATATTGATCAATCGGGAACCAGTAATTCGCATTCTCCGAATCAAACGGCGCCGCAGAATTCCGAGCATCCGTATACCGGTAGAAATACCAGCTGGAATCGACAAAGGTATCCATCGTGTCCGTCTCGCGCCGCGCCGGCCCACCGCACACCGGGCACGTCGTATTCACAAACTCCGGCACCTTCCCCAGCGGGGACCCGCCCTCCTGCGTAATCTCAATCGACTCCGGCAGCAACACCGGCAGCGCACTCTCCGGCAACGCAACCACTCCGCCAGCCTTCACGCCCTCGTGCCCATTCGTGCAATACACCATCGGAATCGGCGTGCCCCAATACCTCTGCCGGCTCACGCCCCAATCCTTCAGCCGATACGTCGTCGCCTTTTTCCCGAACCCATTCTCCTCGGCAAACCGCGCCATCTTTTCCTGTGCTTCGAGCGCGGCCTCGCCCGTCCATCCGCCCGAATCAATCAGCACCGCATCATCTTCAGCGCCATACGGCAGCGCCAGCTCCTCCGTGTCGACGTTCGGAGCCACCACTCGCTTCACCGCCAGCCCATACTTCTGCGCAAACTCGAAGTCCCGCTCATCATGCGCAGGCACGCTCATAATCGCGCCCGTACCGTAGTCCGCCAAAATATAATTCGCCACCCAGATCGGCAACGTCTCGCCGTTGAATGGATTCACCGCCGTCTTTCCGGTAGCCACGCCATGCTTCTCAATATTCCCGATATCGCCAGTCTCGCGCGCGGCCTTCTGCTCCGCGATCATCGCGTCCACAGCCTTCGCCAACTCCGCGTCGGTCTTCACCCACTCTTTTACCAGCGCATGCTCAGGAGCCAGCTGGATCGACGTAGCCCCAAAAATCGTATCCACCCGCGTAGTGAACACCGTAATCGGCGGCGTGTTCGCCATCGCTGTCACATGAAAGTCCACCTGCGCGCCCTCGCTCCGCCCAATCCAGTTGCGCTGCATCGTGCGAACCTTCTCAGGCCAGCCGGGCATCGTGTCCAAACCATCCAACAACTCATCCGCGTACTTCGTAATCCGCAGAAACCACTGCTCCAACTCACGCTGCTCCACGATCTGGTCTTCATGCCTCCAACAGCACCCGCCAACCACTTGTTCGTTGGCGAGAACGGTGGCACATTGCGGACACCAATTCACCTTGCTCGATCGCCTGTACGCCAGCCCCTTCTCCACCATCTTCAAAAAGAACCACTGGTTCCAGCGGTAGTAGTCCGGCAAGCACGTAGCAATCTCCGTCCCGGCCCAGTCATAGCTGTAGCCGATCCGTTTCATCTGCACCTTCATCTGCGCAATGTTCTTCAGCGTCCACTCGCGCGGAGGCGTATTGTTTTTCAGCGCCGCGTTCTCCGCCGGCAATCCAAACGCATCCCACCCCATCGGGTGCAGCACGTTGTATCCGCGCATCCGCATAAACCGAGCCAGCGCATCGCCAATCGCATAGTTCCGCACATGCCCCATGTGCAGCTGCCCGCTCGGATACGGCAGCATCTCCAGGCAATAAAACTTCGGCTTCTCGCTGGTATGCGGCTCCGCAGCGTAGAGATTCGACTGCGCATCCCACTTCGCCTGCCAGCGCGGCTCAATCTCCGCCGGGTTATACCGTTGCACTTCATTCTTATTCGAACCGCTTCCATCCGAAGCCACAGCGGCCTTTGTTGTCCCTGACTCGTCCATACCTCATTGTAAAGAAAACACCTCGCCCCACGTCAGCACGCCCGCCCTAACAAGTGGTAGCTTGTCTCTCTGGAGAAATCATGCGTCTGCACCGTCGTCTATCCGCCACGCTCTTCGCCCTTGCCCTCACCACCAGCGCAGCCCTCGCCTCCGACCCCCTCAAAATCAAAACCGACAAAGGCAGCGTAGACGGCACCTACACCACCGACCGCGAGGTCCGCATCTTCAAGGGCATTCCCTACGCCGCACCGCCGGTTGGCAACCTTCGCTGGCAGCCACCGCAGCCCGCCGCCAAGTGGTTCGGCACCCTCGCCGCCAAGGCCTACGGTCATCACTGCTACCAGACCAACCCCTTCGCCGACATGCGTTTCGACGACGCAGGCCCCAGCGAAGATTGCCTGACCGTCAACATCTGGTCTCCCACGAAAGCCAAGCCCAGCTCGCTCCCCGTCATGCTATGGATTCACGGCGGCGGCTACACCGCAGGCTCCGCGTCCGAGCCCCGTCACGACGGCCAATTCCTCGCCCACCGCAACGTCGTCATCGTCACCCTCAACTACCGCCTCGGCATCTTCGGCTTCTTCACCCACCCTGACCTCGCCGCAGAATCCCCGCACCACGCCGCCGGCAACTACGGCCTCCTCGACCAGGCCGCCGCCCTCGCCTGGGTCTCCCGCAACATCACAGCCTTCGGTGGCGACCCCAACAACATCACCGTCTTCGGCGAATCCGCCGGCTCCTTCGCCGTCAGCTCCCTCATGGCCTCGCCGCTCTCCAAAACCCTCATCGCCAAAGCCATCGGCGAGAGCGGCGGCGCCTTCCACTCCAGCGGCCTCCCCTACCCGGGCCTCGCTGTCACCGAACAGGAAGACGCAGCCTTCGCCCAGACCGCCCTCCACGCTTCCACCCTTGCCGACCTCCGCAAAATCTCAGCGGACGACATCATTGCCGCCGCCAGCGCTAAAACCACCCCGCCCCCGCCCCACTTCGGCCCTGTAGTCGACGGCTACTTCCTCCCCCAATCCGTCCCCGAAATCTACGCTGCCGGCAACCAGGCCCACATCCCTCTCCTCGCCGGCTGGAACGCTGACGAAGTCCGCTCCATGGTCACCATGAGCCCCGTCCAACCCACCGTCGCCACCTTCACCGCCGCGGCCACAAAAGATTTCGGTGCCCGCGCGCCTGAATTCTTAGCCGTCTATCCTGCCACCACCGACGCCGAAGCGGTCCAATCCGCAGGAGACTTTGTTAGCGATCGCTTCATCGCCTACTCCACCTGGGCCTGGCTCGAAGCCCAGGTCAACACCGGCCAGGCCCCCGTCTATCGCTATCGCTTCGATCTCCCCAGCCCCGGCGATAAGTTCCACCCCGCCGCCGCCGGAGCCTTCCACTCCGACGACATCGAGTACGTCTTCGGCACCCTCGACACCCGCCTCGAAGCCACCATCCGCCCCGAAGACCGCGCTCTCTCCGACCAAATCCAGCGCTACTGGACCAACTTCGCCCGCAACGGCGACCCCAACTCCCCCAACCTCCCCACCTGGCCCACCTACAAGTCCGCCACCGACTGGCAAGTCATGCACCTCAACGCCACCTCCCAGGCCCAACCCGACACCCACCGCGCCCGCTACCTATTCCTCCAAAGCGTCTGGTCCAAACCAGTAGCCCCCTAGCCCACCACCAAAGATAGGGTGCCCCATCCGTACGCGCCTTTGCGGACGGGTGGGATGAATACTCTCGTCCCGCCACGCAGGACCTACGGCTTGGTCGCGCTATCCGCCGGCGGGTTTTGATCCACGATTCTGTACCCCGCCGGCGGCGCAAACAGCGCCGCATCCGGTTCGCCAACCGTCAATTCCTCGACCTCATAGGTGCTCCGCCCCCGCCGCGGATCATCCGAAATCCCTATCAGAATCAATCCAAGCTCTTTCGAAGTCCACCGCTCATCGGTGATCACCAACGGCAACTCGTTCCCTTCTTGTCCAGCAGGTATCGTCCGCGTAGTACGCTTCCCCTGCGCCTCCACGCCGGCAATCATTCGCGTACCGAGATCGCCATCGCCCGCCTTGGGAACAGGACACGGCGTCACTTGCGCTCGATCCTCCACTGCCTTCTTGCGCAACGCCAGTTGTTCCGCACTGAGCGGTGGAGAAGGTGGTGGCTGATGAAATACATGCGCAACTTTCTCTGCGTACGAGCTATTCACCTGCCAGTTCAGCGAAGTCCTCGCCACCGGATCAAACACCGTCACACTCAGCGTAAGCCGCGGCACTCCGCTCCCGTCGCGATCGCAGTTCTGCGCGAACTCGGACAGTGTCTTCCCCGTCCCATCGCGCGCCTCATGCGTCACCGCGTAGCCGCGCACATAGCTGCCATCGCCAAGCTTCTGTTCGAAGGTGTTCTTTGCCGTCGCCGAATAGGCAACCGAACTTTGCCCCGCCTGCCCATACGACATGACGGGGCGATAACCCACCGAGCATGCCGGTTCCGTATTCTGCGCCCCAGCCACGCCCCCCAACACCATCCCGCCGACGACACCGACAACCCAACGAAGCGCCCTGGTCCGCATCGATCGTCCCTCCCGCAAAACTCGTCAGCTACAAGTACGGTAGATCGCATCCACGATACCAAATCAAAACCAGCTCAGTCGTTCAATTCCCAACGAAATCTTCAACCAGCGAGCGAAGCCCCCGCCCTCCGCGCAGGACCGAAGCCCCTGGTCGCCCGCCTAGGACCCCGCCGACAGCGCCCGTAGTGCCATCACATTCCGCATCTCGTCCCCCGGCTCATCCACAGGAGTCTCCGCAATAAACGCCGCATGCGCAAACCGCGCATCATGCAACAACCGCTTGAACGCCGCCGCCCCAATCGTCCCCTCCCCAATATGTTCATGCCGATCCAGCTTCGACCCCATCGGCGCCTTCGCATCATTGCAATGCCAAACCTTCACGGCGTCGAACCCCATCGTTTCCCCCACCAGCCGCATCGTCGCCTCATACCCCTCCGTCGTCACCAGGTCATAACCCGCGACATGCGTATGACAAGTATCCAGACACACCCCCATCGGCGCACAAGCCTTCAACGTCTCGACCAACTCCGCCACCTGCTCAAAGCTCCCACCCAGCGAGAACTCCGCCCCCGCCGTATTCTCAATCAAAATCCGAAAGTCCCGATCCTGCCACGGCAACCCACCAATCGCCCGCTCAATCCCCTGCGCCGCGAGCTTCAATCCCTCTTCCCGAGTCAGCCCTTTCCAGCTCCCCGGATGCAGCACCAAATACTCCGCGCCCAGCGCCAGCGCCCGCTCGACTTCTCCTCGGAAGGCGTCCACCGAGTTCTCCCGCACGCTCTCCGTCTGCGAGCAAAGATTAATCAAGTAGCTAGCGTGGATCGACACCGGCCCGACATCCAGCCGCGCCCGCGCCTCCCGCATCTTCGCGGCCTCTTCCGGCTTCACCGCCGCCGCCTTCCACTGCCGCGGGCTCGAGCTGAAGATCTGAAACGTATTCGCCCCCGCATCCGCCGCCCGCTGCACCGCCGTAAAACATCCCCCTGCCGTCCCTACATGCACGCCAATCCGCTTCTTTGCCATAAATTCAAGACTACCCCAGCATCTGGCAGACGATCACACCCACCAGGAGCTATCATCGCTCCTATGGCTCAACCTCAGTCTTTCAAGAACCACTCGCGATACGACCCGCAGTTCCACTTCGTTCTGATACCGCTACTATTGCTCAATTTGATCGTCGCCATCTACTCGACCGTCCACCGCTGGCCCAGCTTCCCCCACATGCATCTCTGGTGGATTCTCATGTCGCTCGTACTCCTCGGCATGGCCGGCCTCTCCCGCGGCTACGCGCTCAAGAACCAGGACCGCATCATCCGTCTAGAGGAGCAGCTTCGCCTCGCCGACCTCGTCAATGATGATCAACTCGGCCTGATCGAAGCCCTCACCACCGACCAGTTCGTCGGGCTGCGTTTCGCCTCCGACGCCGAAGTAGTCGCCCTCGCCCAACGCGCTGTCACCGAGCACCTTGACCGCAAGCAGATCAAGCAAGCCATCCTCAACTGGCGCCCCGACAACCAACGCATCTGAAAACAGGAAGTAGGAAATAGGAAGTAGCCGGACGCCTGGCATGCGAACAAGCCGCTGCCGCACCCTACAACAAAGGCCGCCCACCCGGGCGGCCTTCACTATTTCCCACTTCCTATTTCCTACTTCCTGTTCCTAGTACACGTCGCGCTGATACCGCTGGTCGGCCTTCATCTTCTTCAAATACTCAGCCGCCTGCTCCGGCGATCCATTAATCCCCTTGGCAATCGACTCGAGCAGCACCTGCTCAACGTCCTTCGCCATCCGGCTCGCATCGCCGCACACATAGAAGTGCGCGCCGCGCTCCAGCCACGCAAACAACTCACCGCTGGCCTCGCGCAGACGATCCTGCACATAAATCTTGGTCGCCTGGTCGCGCGAGAACGCCGTCTGCAGCTTGGTCAACAAGCCGCTCTTCTCCATTCCCTCGAACTGGTCCTTATACAGGTAGTCCGAAGCGGCGCGCTGATCGCCAAACACCAGCCAGTTGTCGCCCTTCGATCCCAACGCCTCGCGCTCCTCAAGAAACGCGCGGAACGGCGCAATGCCCGTGCCCGGCCCAATCATGATCACCGGCAAATTCGTGTCCACCGGCAAACGGAATTTTTCGTTCTTCTCCAGGAACACCGGCAGCGTGCCGCCCACCGGCGCCCGATGCCCAAGCAGACTCGAGCACACACCCTGGCGATGCCGCCCGTGCGCGTCATACAGCACCACGCGCACCGTCAGATGCACCTGCCCCGGATGCTCCGTCTGGCTCGACGCAATCGAGTACATCCGCGGCATCAACCGCTGCAAAATGTTGAACAGCTCCTGCGGGTCTTTCACCACGCCCGGGAAGTCCGTCACCAGGTCAACAAACTCGCGTCCCCACACATACGCCTCGGCCGCAACCTTGTTCTCCGTCCCCAGCAGCGCCTTCAAACCTTCGGGAACATGGTCGCCCGCCAGCTTCGCATACTGATTCACAGCGCCGCGTGCCAGCTTGCCAATGCCCAGCTTGTAGGTCAACGCCTCGCGCAGCGTGATCTTGTTGCCGTCGGTGCCCTTCACCGGCTCAATCACCATCTCGTCGCCCGAGAATCCCAACGCCTTCAGCACGTCGTTGACGGCCTCTTCGCAATACGCCGGAACCACGCCCAGCGCGTCACCCGGCGTATACGTCATGCCCTCGGCGAGCTCCATCTCAATGTGGATGGTCTCCTTCTCCGACTGAGGTCCAGTGAGTAGATCATTCACCACCACGGTCGCAGGGTACGGGTTGGTCTTGCTGTAAACGGGAACCGTGTTCTCGGTGGTGGTCTCTGGAGGGGCAGTCAACGTGGATTCGCTCATATTTCTAAAATTATAGTGAATCAGGCGCGGCTTGTTGTGACCAAAAGCACCAACGCCCGATAAACGTTCCGCCAATTACACGTAACCGCCATGCTAATCCCCGCTATCGGCAGTAACCGCTACATCGCCGGCGGATGATGCGGATCAACAACATGCGCCTCGTGCGCAACCGCCGCCTTCTTCTTCCCCGCGCCATTCGCTTCGCCCGGATTCACCAAGTCCCGAAGCTCCTTGCTCGGCTTGAAGTACGGCACCCGCTTCGCCGGCACCGCGACCGATTCTCCGGTCTTCGGATTGCGCCCCGTCCGCGGCTTCCGCTGCCGCGACCGGAAACTCCCGAACCCGCGAACCTCAACCTTGTCGTTGGCCTTCAATGCTTCAATGATGGAATCGAACAGCGTCTCGACAATCACTTCGCCGTCGCGGCGAGTTAGATCCCCAAGCGCAGTCACGTGATCAACCAATTCCGCTTTCGTCATGAAACCTCCTGCAGGTACGTGTTGGCAATAGCTCAACCTGTTGACGTGTGCCGTCCTGGGAAGGACGCGGCAAACTGGGAGAAACCGCATTCACTACCGCAAAGCCCGTATTTGCTTCACTATAGCACTACATCGTGATCCGACGATCTTGCCTTGCCTGAAACGGCTCTTACCCCTTCAGCTTCCCTCGAACTCCCATCGATTGCGCAGCCTATTTCCAGAGGAAATAAAATCCAGGCGACCGATTGAGCATCTGCGTCGGGTTCGTGAAGATCCCGTCTGCATCATCATTCAGCAGGCCCAACAAACCCCGCTTCTCTTTAGACGGACGAACGACGTTTGGTTCACCCGTTATTCCCACAGACTTCGCCGTTTCCATCAACGCGGTCCGGAACCCACCCTGCGCGTCAATCAACCCCAGCGGCTGCGACTGCTCTCCCGTCCACACCTGCCCGGTAGCCAGCGGCGTAATCTTCGCGTCGGTCGTATGCCGCCCCACCGCCACATCATGCACAAACTGCCCGTACATGTTGTCCACCAGCGATTGAAAGTAAGCTGCTTCCTGCGGCGTCATATCGCGCGTCGGATCGCCAGCATCCTTTAGCTCTCCATGCGAAATCACCACCGGCTTCAGCTTCGCCCACTTCATCAGGTCGCCGTAGTTGGTCCACTCCATAATCACGCCAATCGACCCCACCACCGAAGCCGGATTCGCATAAATCTTGTCGCAAGCTGAAGCAATGTAGTACGCACCCGAAGCTCCCACCGACTCCACCGAAGCAATCACCTTCTTATGCTTCTGCTCCCGAATCCGCATCACCTCATGATAAATCTCCTGCGACGCCGCCGCTCCCCCGCCCGGAGAATCAATGTGCAGAATGATCGCCTTGATGCTGCTGTTGTTCCCGTACCGTTCCAACTGCTTGCTGATCTTCTCTGTGTCGGCGTCCGTAATCACGCCCGACACATCAATCACGGCAATCGAGTTATCGCCAAAATTCAAACTGCTCCCGCCCGAATCCATGCCGACCATCTTTGCCATCGACGCAAAGAAGAGGCTCATCGCAATCAACCCCATCGCAAGCACTCCCAGCACCAGCACCACCCACGGCCACGCCGAATGTCTCGGCGGATACCCCACCGGCACCGCCTGCCCATACGCATAGCCCGTTGGATACGACCCGGGAAACGTCATCCGCGGCGCCTGGTATTGTGTCTGGCGAGGGTCCGGCGATTGCGGCGGCGGGGGAGGAAATGGCTCCGACATGGCCTTGAGTCTACCAGTTACATCCCAAACCCGTCGCCGACGTACCACCCACTCCCCACATATTTTCAGGCTCCCCGCCTGTGCAACCATCTAACAAATAACATAGGATGGTAGGCGACCCGGGCTCAGTATTCTATTGCACCTCTGCTGTCGTGATTCTGTGGCCGCCCCAACTGGCTGTTATGCCATCCGGCCACCGCCCGCAGAGGACATCGCATGGAATTCCCCCACCCGGATCGGCCAACCAACTCCATGCCTCCTCCACGCCTCAGCATCGTCATCCCCGCTTATAACGAGAGCGCGCGTATCGAAGCCGCCCTCACCAGTGTCCTCGGTTGCGTCGAAGCCCGCCACTGGGACGCCGACATCCTCGTAGTCGACGACGGCTCCACCGACAACACCACCGCCATCGTCCAGCATTGGATGGCCTCCCACCCCCGCCTCCATCTCATCCAGAATCCCGGCAACCGCGGCAAGGGCTACTCCGTCCGCAACGGTCTGCTCCAATCCTCCGGCGATATCGTCATGTTCACCGACGCCGACCTCTCCGCCCCCATCGAAGAAGCCGAGCGCCTCATCGCCGCCCTCGACGCCGGCGCCGACGTAGCCATCGGCTCCCGCTGGCTCGACAAGCAGAAGCAGACGACCCACCAGCCTCTCTACCGCCGCTTCTTCGGCCGCTGTTTCAACTGGGTCACCCGCAAGGTCATGGGCCTTCCCTTCAAGGACACGCAGTGTGGCTTCAAGGCCTTTCGCCGCGAAGCTGCGCAAACGATTTTCCGCCTCCAAACCATCGAGCGCTGGGGCTTCGATCCCGAAATCCTCTTCATCGCCCGCAAGCTCAAATACACCATCGTCGAAGTCCCCGTCACCTGGGGCCACGACGAGCGCTCCCGCATCAGCTACCTCAAAGACGGCATGAAGATGCTCGAAGAGATGGCCGAAATCCGCACCAACTCCCTCCGCGGCCGTTACGACGAAGCCATCGCCGCCATGAAAGACACCAGCAAAATGGTCACCGCCCCGGTAGAGCGCGTAGACCACGCCGAAGCCAGCTGACAGAGAACTAAGTACGCCGGGTGCCCCATCCGTACGCGCTTTTGCGGACGGGTGGGATGAAGGACCCTACCCCCCGAACCTCTCTTCGTTGTCCGCAAAACTCCTCAGATGATCGCGCACCACCTGGTAGCACTCGCACGAAATCGCCTCCAACCCCGCCAGATCAAGCAGCGCAATCTTTCCACGCGTGTACTGGATCAGTCCCCGCTCCTGCAGATGCCCGGCCACCACCGTCACGCTCGACCGTGTCACCCCCAGCATAGCGGCCATATACTCATGCGAAAGTGGCAGAACCTTGTCCCCCACCCGATCCCAACACAGCAGCAGCCACCGAGCCATCCGCTGCTCCACACTATGCCGCGCATTGCAACCCGCCGTCTGCGCCGACTGAATAAACTGCGCCTGCAGATACCGCAGCGTCAGGTCATGAAACTGTTCCCCACGCCTGAACTCGTTAGTCGCCGCCGCCATCACCGACGAATACCCATACCCGCCAATCTGCATATACACCCGGTTCAAACTCCGCCGCGTCCCCATCATCCCCGACGTCCCCAGGATCGCCTCCGGCCCGGCCAGCGCAACCTCCACCTCGAACCCATCCTTAAACGTCACCGTCATCGAAGCAATCCCCTCTTCGATGAAGAAAAGATTCGCAATGCCGCTCCCCGGAAACTCAATCTCGCGACTCACCGGCAGCTCAACCCGCTCCAACTCCAGCCGGCCAATCACCTCAGGATGCAGCCGCTGCAGAATGACATTCTTAAAGGCATGCACACGCTTGAGCTCATCTTTCTCAAAGAATAGATAGCGTGCACCGCAGCCGCCGCCCCACCAGCGACCCTTCCCGGTGCCACGATTTTACTCCCCACCTGACCTTTCGCGCCCAACCGCAACCCCGAAAGAACGCCCCGGCCTTTTACCAACGCCCCGAAATTGTAGTTGCCGATAATGCGACTTTCAGGGAGCTTCGACGAAGAGGGTGCCAAGGCGATCAGGAAGAGCCCGGCTCCAATCGGAATCCAGACGCGCGTCGCCGAAGATTGATTCACCGAGCCATCGTTCATTTCCGTCAGTACGGCAGGGCGACCTGACCGGTTCCACAATTGGAACAGCGTCGCTCCTTGAAACCCTATTGGGGCCAAGTGACAAGTTGTTGTATGTCCAGTTGTGGACGTCTTTTTCGATCGCCGGACACACGTTCTGTTGACGCGCTCGCTAAGTAGAAGATAAATATGGCGTGTAGTTTGGAGGTACACGTGCACCCTTGCATGCTGTTTTCTTCGCGATCCAAAGAGTCCGCCGAACCCCCTCTGGGAACAGCTCGATGGCTTCAAGTGTCAAAGGCAAGTAACGATGGTCAGCTGCAAATCAATCGGAGGCTAGCGAGATGATCAACAAGAATGCAGGAAGAACAATCGTCAAGAGACTGCCGGATTTCTTCGGAGTCGGTACTCTGTTTTTGGCAATCTGCGCCGGGTCTTGGACCTCGACGGTGGCGCAGCAGCCTTCCGCTACAACTGTCCAAAAGAGCGTTGAAACTGCGGCGCTTCCAGCTCCAGGGACGTACAAGATAGATCCGCGTCACAGTTTTGCCTATTTCAGCGCCTGGCACCATCTGGTAGGACGTGTGCGCGGTCGTTTCGACCAAGTTTCAGGGACCATCACCGTATCACCGGATCCAGCCGCTTGCAGCGTAGACGTTTCGATCGATGTCGCTACGATCAGCACGCAGGTCAGCCAACGTGATGATGATCTTCGCAGTGACGCGTATTTTG
>Ga0302223_10001400_pt1 | contig 13121 bp, 5 predicted proteins | sample II_Palsa_E2_3_FD_194565 | JGI IMG/M metagenome (GOLD analysis project Ga0302223, IMG submission 194565) | Peat permafrost microbial communities from Stordalen Mire near Abisko, Sweden - II_Palsa_E2_3 | ecosystem: Environmental > Terrestrial > Soil > Palsa > Peat permafrost | place: Sweden... | reverse complement strand
GAGATGCCCATGGCCCAGTATACTCGCTGCGAGTAGTGCACCCACAGGCTCAGGGCAAGACGGGCAGTGCCAGGCTCGACCATTCCGTGGATGCGCGTGATCGCGAGGCAGGCCACAGCCGCCGGCGAGGGCGACGGCATTGTTACACTCGTCGATTTGAGCTCGTTCCGCAGCGACATGTCGAGAAGCACGTACGCCAGCGAGCTGCCGCGCGCCTTGAGGATCTCCTGGATCGCGAGCCAGTTGTTGTCGTGCTTGTTGCTGGATGCGAGCAGAGTAGTGGGCACAACGGCGACCGTGAGCGCTCGCAGCACAACCTCCCACTTGAAGCCCTCGGTCGGACACGGGGGCATAGTCGAGTAGTGAACGCGCAGCAGATCTGTCTGCAGCAGCGCTGAGCACGTCGGGCTGACAAGACTCAGGCCAAACTGCCGCACGAGAACCGTGCCCGTGAACGTCGTGTTGCTGATCTCCTCGTGGAGCGAGACCTTGGGCCCTTCGGCCCCTGTCGTCGTGCTCGTCGCGTCATCCGATCTTGTGGCGGTGGTGGTCGCAGGAGCAGGAGCGGCGGCGGCAGCAGCAGCAGCAGCAGCAGCAGCAGGAGCGGACGTTGTTGCAACAGCGGAAGGGGTCACAGGATACATTCTGTCGAGGTACTGTTGACGCTGGTGCTTGAGTTGCCGCCGTCGCCGCTTGTCGACCTTTTGCTGGCGTCTGTACCGGACAGCGGCTCGAAGCAGCTTGTTGAGATCACCCGAGAGGACTGCCTGGCCCGAGAGCAGGCGGTACAGCAGGTCCTCCTTGATCACGATCTGAAGGGGCTCGAAGACAAGCGTGCCCGTGACGTCGTTGCGGTAGAAACCGTGCTGCGTACCACCGTGCTGCTTCAACCGGGTGCGGCGCAGACCGCCAGAGCCCTTGAGGCCCGGGATCGTCATCGTCACGGGCGTGTTGAGGTGCGTCTCGAGGATGCGCCGCGACCCACTGGGCAGGCCGTCAAACGACTCGAACGAGGACGAGGCCTCGACCATGGCAGAGAACTGCTGCGGCGCAATGCGACCGGTGAAGCGGACGAGCTGGCCTTCCTGCGGACGCAGGGCAAGCTCGGCAAAGAGCATCGGCATGATGTACTGAAGACGGAGAGCGGGCAGTGGGCACACGATCACCGTGATCGGCTGGATCAACAGGCGCACGGCAACGCGCAGATTGGTAAACTTGCTGCGCTTCTTCACAGAGCCAGCGTCTGCGGCCCCATGAAGATCGCTCGAGGGGGACTGGAGGGACGGCAGATGGCTGAGCGAAAACATAGAGTGGGACGCCCTGACGGGTTGCGCTGACTGCTTCTGCTCCTCGTGCTGTGGCAGTTGATCTTGTTGTTGCTGCTGTTGCTGCCGCTGCTCCTTGACCTGGTCCTTGAGACGCTTGCGGGCAAGCGCGGCATAGTAAGAGTCCTGAAAGGCAAACATGTCGCCATAGTTGCGCTGCGCAATGTCAAACAGCTCGAGCAGCCACAGGAACTCTGTCGGCGACCGGATCTCCACCTCCTTGAGGTTGACAAAAACGGCGCCCTCCATCACCGCGTCCGAGGGCTGGACAGCAGCAGAAGCAGGCCCGGGGGTCACTGGCGTTGAGCCCTGGTCGTCTCCAAACTGCTTGGGCTGCTGGCGGCCGCGGACCGACGGCTTGGCAGTTGTCGTGCTTGCCTTGCCCGTTGTGGTGTCCAGCATCATCGAAGTCGAGTCCATGGACAAACGAGTTGGCTCGACCATGCTGGTCCCGGAATTTCCAATGCCGCTTCCGACGGCCACCGGCTGTACGTTGGCCGTGTAAAAAAGGGACGAGAGGCCGACGCTTGCTGTGCACACAGGAAATTTGCGCACAATCGCATTTGGATCTGAAGACGAGGACGAGGCAGACGCCGTGCTTGCTGCCGATTTGGTTGCAGTGTGATCGCCAGCGCTGAGAGGTGTGACGGCAGGTAGCTCGCCGAGCACTTGGACTTTGAGACTCTGGCAGGACGCCGACGCTGTAAAGAGGGCTTCGTGATGGGCCAATTGCTGCTTTTGATTTTGCGCGTGCTGTTCTTGTTCTTGTTGTTGTTGTTGTTGTTGTTGTTGTGGAGGTGTCTCAACCGGGGACTCTGGTGGAGAACCCTCCTCGACTACTTCAGGCGGTGTTGTTGTCCCGTCTTCTTCGTCGGCGGAAACAGATGCACCCGATCCGCTCTGGAGGGCAAGAGTGACAACGCCGAAGCCGACGTTCGCTGCGAGAGGGGGCAAATGCACGATCACATCTGAGTTTTGCACCTGCACGACCACGTTGAAGGCCATGTTGCGCGGGAGGCCAAAGTATGCGACGGACGAGAGGTCGTAGCCCATCGTGGTCGGCTGAACCATGCTGGAGGCCTCTGTGGCGATGGTCCTGGTCGACGAGCCGAGGACGACCCAGTCGTTGTCGACGCTGCGGTTGGGATTGGGCACGTTGCCAGGTTTGCTGTCGGCGAGATTGTCTTCCTTTTCGTCCTCGTCATAGTCGTCGTCCTCGTACGCAGTTTCTCCTCCTTCTCCGACCTCATTGGCACTGCCCACGTTGCCGCCGTCGTCGTCCACATAGTGCAGATCATCGTCGATCTCGACGTGGCGTAGCTTGGGTGCGTCGTCCAGGCTGCTCGTGTTGCTCACGCCAGATATATCGCGCGAGTGCAGGCCACGGTGACCGCTGGACGTAACGCTCTCACCTGGCGCCAGCGTTTGCATGGGGATATCGTCGTCGTGTGCGCTACCGCTGACATTGTGCATGGAATAGTAGGACTTCATGGGCGAGGCGGGACGAGTCACATCCTTGGTGCTGCTGCTCAGTTGGATCTTGCGACCCGGGGGCAGCGGCGTGGCCTTTCCTTTGGTTCCCTTGTCGACGATCTTCCCGCCACTGGGCTTGGGCGAGCGTCTGGAGGCAGCGGTGGCAGCGGCCAAAGTTGCCGAAGCTGAAGGTGCCGGAGACGAAACAGCATGAAGAGATCCAGAGGATCCAGCGGCTGTCGCGAACGTGCTGGTCGGTGGCAATGCGGCCGCCCTCGCGGCGGCAGCAGTTGTGCTGGTCGTGGTCAGACGCGACTCCACCTGCACGGTGCTAATAGAAGGAGGCTGTTGCTGCTCGCCAAAATACGTGAACCCGGGCCGACGCGCCTGGCGGGGCGAGTCTGGTGGTGTATTGGCTGCCTTGATGAATCCAGGCGCACGGCCCTGGCGGCGACCGATGCTGCCGTGCACTTTTTCCACCGAGCCCATGCTGATGCTGGCTTTGGCTGCAATCGTCGTCGTCGTATCGCGCCTGGATGTGGACACCCTGCGAACGGGCACTCCGACGCCCGAGGGAGTCGTCGGTGAGCTTACCGCTGCCGCCACTGTTTCAAGCAGGAGGATGTTCTTTTGGTCGAGATGGACCTGGACGATGTGGTCGACGAGTGGGAACAAATGGCGCAGGACGGGTTCCAGGGCCACATGCAGTCCGCCGCAGTTGCCTATCATGGTGAGCTGACGATCAAACAGGGGGGCAGGGGCAGGCGGCTCGACAGCTGTTGCCGTGCTCGACATACTCGCACTGAAAAGAGTTGGCGCCAGGGCCAGATGGCACGCCTCCAACAGTTGACCTTGCACAGGGGGCGCACGTTGATGGGGCTGCTGTACCTGCTGCTGCTGCTGCTGCTGCTCGGTCAACAAGAGGGAAACATCCCACGCGCCCAGGCGTGCCTCGATCGAGTGGTCGGCTTGCCACCACATCTGCTGGATGGACGGGCAGTGCGGCAAAAGCTCGTCAAAGGAGAGGGAGTGCTCGTGATGCGGCAGGGGCTGCTCGTACAGAATGAGCAGGAGACGGCAGCGGCGGAGGTCGTCGATATCCCACGTGCGCCACTCGTGCATACGGCGTATGACACGCTTGAATTTTGCCCGGACGGACGCCTTGGAGTCGAGGGCAAAGATGCGGCTGATGACGTTGTCGCCCGTGGCCGAGAGAGTTGGCACACGCGGCAGCCCGCCGACGGATGTCGCACTGCCCAACGGCGAGCCCTGTGCGTGGCGCTCGGCAAACTCGTGCAGCTTGAACAGCAGACCCTCGAGCTCGCTGGGAGCGAGCAGGCGCCACACCTTGCGCAGGTGGTGAATGAGCTTCCAGCCGTCGTCGTTCTGGAAGGTACGCCGACCCAGACGCCACAAGTTGGAGGGGCGGTCGAGAAAGTCGGGGTCGATCGAGTAGCCCTGGATGCGCGCCAGGTCAGACACGCGCGAGAGAACAGAGACAATGATCTGTTGGACCCGCAGCTTTTGTCGCGCCGTCCGATCGAGCAGAGGCGCCACAGCCGAGTTTAAGGGCTCGCCCCAGCCGAGGGCAGCCACCACGAGAGGAGCCAGCGAGTCGTCGCACATCTGAGCATTCACAGATCCCAATGACATCTGCAGAGTCGAGACAAGCGGCGTGGACAAAGATGGCGACGACGGCGTGAGCGGGGACGCAGACTCTCCCACGAGCATTGAGCGCAAACTCGAGCGATGGTGGGTGAGCAGGGTGTCAATGGTGACATTGTGCACTCCCAGGGTTGCGACGACAGGCAGGGCCGCGGTTGCGATGCGGTCACCACGAAGTCGGCCATCGTTGGACGTGCTCGGCAGAGGGTGCGAGCTGGGACAACGCACGTCTAGCGAAAGGCCGCCGATCGACGCAGAAACAGAGGCACTGTACTCGTGGGCCAACTGAGTCGGCGAGGTAAATTCAAGGTATTTGGGGGTGGAAACAGCAGCGGCGACGTCGAGATCGTTGATAGCAAGCTCGGAAGCGAAGGGCAGGTGCAAAGGCTCATCGTCCGCTTTGACCCGTTTATTGGCCAACGACAGCGAAAGATCGCTCAGCTGGTCGGTCTCGGACGGGAGCAGCTGCAGCACGTTTAGGCGCACCTTGGGCACAGAGAGGGCGAGTTGCAGTCCAAAGACACCGCGCTTGACCGGCTTGGTAATGGCAGCGAGGTAGCCGATCTCCAGTCCGTCCAATAGTACCTCTGGATCCGGGGCCTAGATAAAAGCATGTGAGGATAAAAATAAAAATATTTTTTTTTTCAAATATTATGCTGTGTACCGAGTGCAATACGCTCTGGCAGACGACCAGTGCCGACGTGAGAACAAGTGGGGACACAAACATGTCCAATGCCTTGGTCACGCGCAAGACTACAATATCGCCGTAGGCCGAGGCACCTAGTAGCGACTTGGGCACTGGCGGATCTTGCAGTAGAGAGGCAGGTTCGTCATCGTCCAACATCATCATCTAAAAATATTTGCGTCAAAAAAAAACCTTCTTTATGGTGTTAAAAGAGATGATGTCGTACGTCGTTGTCGGCAGAGTGGCTCTCAAAGAAGACTGGCGGGGCAAAGATCTTGCTCTTGTTCAGCCTCTTACGCTGCACCTGGGAAAAGCCATGGAGGAACGGGGAGTAGTCTGACAGTTTCGGCCATGTAAGTTTGGTCTGCTTGGGAATATAGATGTCGTCCAGGCTTGGTAGAGGATGGGTCGAAGGGGCAGGTTTCTCTGCAGGTTTAGATGGAGCAGTAGAAACTGGGACAGTCGACGACGCAGCCACCGAGGGGATCGAGTCCGACTTGGTGGGGGCAATTGAGGGCGCCCTAGACGACCTAACTGAGCGTGCGCCCCCTTCATCTGATGCAGTGTAAAATGTTCTAATCGCAGGGCGGGAAGTTGTCAAAAATACAGAGGTCATATTAAAAAAAAATTACCCTGACTCGTCGTCGTCTTCATCGTTGTCTTTCTTGTTCACAGGTTCTTTTGACGGTGGAGCTGTGGGCTTACTGGCGTCGTCATCAGAATCGTCATCGTCGATCGAGTCATCGTCGTCGCTTTCGATTGGCACCACAGGCGCGAGGACGGTTACTCGAACAGGGCCTGGTGACGGTGCGGCGGCAGCAGCGACGGGTTGAGAGGCAGGAAGGGGAACGGAACCAGGGGCCAGAGGCGGACGAAGACCCTGGGCCCCAATGACGGATACACTGTCTTCTACGTCGTCGTCGTCGTCGTCGTCGTTGTTGTCGTTGTCATCAGCAGAGGGATCATCGATAGTGACCCTCATTGTAGACGTTTCGTGTTGATCCTCGTCTGAGCATAAAAAGTTAACTATTTTTTTTTTCTTTCCACGTCAATAAATTTTACCGACACGAACAGTCGACGCGAACGAGGAAAAATCGCGCTTTGGGCGATTGCGTCGTGGCCTTGTATTTGCTTCCGGCAGTGGAGACGTAGAGACGTTGGGATCCAGAGCGGCGGCGATTCTTTGTGTGGGCTTGTCGTTGATTTTCAAAAAGTCCAGCTGTTTCATCTGATCCACTCGCCAGTTGGGTTTCTTGTCACACAGCATCGCCGTCAGCGCCGTCTCGATCGAGGCGGCCTCAAGCCATTCGGATGAGGCAACAAGGTGCGGCTAAGGCCAAGTTTCAGAGGAAAGTTTGCAGAAAAAAACTGGACTTTTTTACCAGATGGACGAGGACTCGCGCCTGCAGGTTTGGGATGTGGGCGACGACCTTGAGATGGTAGCGTTCGTTGATGAGATTGTCTACCGAGATGCGCAGACCGTGCGGCAGTCGAAACTCAAAGGCCGTCGCAGCTACCTCGTTGTAGCTGAGTGCGGGTGTTGTTGGAGGCACTGTTGTGACGAGGGGACGACGTACGACCACTCCCACTCTGACCGGCTCGACGTGGACGTCCAGGGAGACCCACATGAGCGAAGGCTCTTCATTTGTGAGGAGCAACACCGACGGGTCGTCATCGATCTCCTCTGTGTCGGCAAGAGGCACGACTGGCTCCTCGTGGATGGGATTGGTCGTGACGAGCGAGTCGACGTCGAGGCGGTTGTCATAGTTGTCGACCTGGTGGGCAAAGCTACTGGCCCAGGAGGCGAGTTTATCGACCTGCTGGAGAGAGAGATCGCCGAGGACCTCGCCGACGTGAACGCCGACGGCGATGCGGTACGTCGGCTCGAGCTGGCCAGGACCAAACATCATGTTCATGGATGTCTTGAGGTGGGTCACGGTGACACGCTGCTCGTCGGCGCCGATGCGGTTGTTCCCTCGCCAGGCAAGGTTCTCGTCACTGCCCATTTGAGCGCCCAAAAAACCCTCGCCGCCAAGCACGATCGGGTCGACCGAGAGCTCGAGGCCAGTGTACAGACTGCAATAGCGCACGTCCAGCTGAATATTGCGCGTGTGCAGGGCAATGCTCTCCTGGCGCTGATACATGTGTGTGGGCAGGAGGCACGTAAGGTCCTTCGCGTTTAGCAGCAGGTGGAACTCAAAAAGGCTCTCGGCGGCGGTCACAGGGACCACAGACGTGTCCAGGAGCCTCAAAGTCGATTGCCGACGCAAGTGTGCAGGTTTTGGCTCGGACGCCGTGGATGTGGAGGTCGCTGCAGGGGCTGGGGTAGTCGCAGTCGCAACGGTGACCGTGACGGATGATGCATCGGCGCCACTCATCGGGGCGGGGTCGTCGAGAACGGTCATGAGCGAGTCGGGTGAAAGGGCAGTGACCGCTGGGGACACTGCGGCGGTCGTCTGGATGGGGACCTCTTGGGGGGCTGCTGCTGACGGTGCCGGAGGGGTTGAACGAGCAGAATCGGTGGCATCAGCAGGATCGGTGGCATCAGCAGCGGCGGTGGCAGCGGCATCCCTCCGTTTGGCACGATACTCTTCAGACGTGACATAGTTGATGCTGGTGCCCATGTAGTTGTTCCGGATCTGAAGGATGTAATGCAAGTAGATGCCAAAAACGTTGGCCGTGCCGCCTTGACCCGTCACGTTGACCGTAAACGTGTCCACGCCGCGTGTGAAGGATCCCTCGGCAAGCCCACGTTCGGCTGCCGTGTGAAAGTACGTGTAATTGCCCTCGATGGCGATGGTGTTGGCGACGAGGACGTGAGGAAGCGGCTGGTCCTTGACGCGGAACTCCTCGACCGTGTTGGACTTTGGAAGACTCAGGACGGCATCCACGCCGTGACATGCCTCGATGCGGAAGGGTACACTGGTGAAGGCGTCCCGCAGGCCGAATGGGCCTATCGTGGTGCCGACGGTAATGTCTGGCGCGGACACGATAAAGAACGCGTTCTCGTCTTCGTCGTTGGGCTGGTCAATGATGTTGCCCTCGTTGGCACAGAGGTAAAGCTTCACGCTGTTCTCAAAGCGCAGCGACACCTTGTAGCCGGTCGGAGCAAACCGCGTGGGGCGCATATCGTACGGTCCAGACGTAAAGTCTCGCGCGAGATCCTGCATAAGGAAGGCGTGATCGCGCAATATGTAGACCTAGGAAATAAATAAATTTTTGATAAATTTTTCATTCTTCAGAATTACCTTTGGGTTGCCAAAGGCAAGATCGTAGCACCACATTTTTGGCTCGTTCCAGCGGCTGGGGTACCTCATCGTGGCTGCGAGCCGGACGGACGCGGTGTTGGCCATGTCGCCATAGTTTAGGGATGTGACGACTGCGCACTTTTGTAGCTCGACACGCAGCTGGGAATCGCCGCCGTTGTCGTCGTAGACGTAGGGCATGCGGTAGTGGATGGTGGATCCCGACTTGAAGCGCCAGTCGAGCCAGGCGAAGCGACGAGAGAGCCACTTTGGGTTGGGCTTGCTGCCGCCAAACTGGCTGTCTTTGGACTGCTCCCGGAACGGAATGCGAAAGACCGAGTCGCCCTCAAAACGCACGAGCAGCTGAAAAGCCTCTGCCACGCGAAGATGGCCTGCCTTGGGGGTCTCCCGCGCTGGCAGATCCTCATAGTCGAACGGGTAGTAAAGGTTCATGAGCTCGACTCGCTGACGGTCTGCCCATGGCCCGTAGTTGACGGTCGTGTTGTGCATGATGAGGTCGAGACGCCACACGGGCGCGGGTGCGGCGATGGCAGATGCGGGAACACACAAGGGATCGAGCTGTGCAGCAGCAGCAGCAGCAGCAGCAGCAGCAGGCGCGGGTTGGTTTGAACCCGACGCAGCCGACTCTGTCCGATTGAGACTCTTGTTACGGCTGTTCCGCCTCTCCTGCATAGGGATGCTCTGGTCGACAGAGTTCTGCTTGCTCACGGTTTTGCGCGAGGACCGCGATGGCTTGATGGTCGACTTGATTGACGCACTAGCGGTGCGCTCGATCTGGGCGCTGTCGCGACTGTGCCCTCCGTCGTCGCTGCCGTCTGACTCGATCGTCGTTCCTGCAGCCGCCGTTGTCGCGTTCAACGGCCGTTCAGGCGAAAGCTGCGCACGAGCTGCATTGGACGCGACAGACGGCCAGACGCCGGGGTCGTCGACAAAGTAGGTCAGCCGCAGAAGCGAGGCCGAGAAAACGGTCGTCACGCGCGCGTACTCTCCGTTGCCGGCGACATCGTCGCCCAGCACCTGCGGATCGACGGAAGCTGTCGCGTGTGCCGATGCGGCCGATGCCTTGCTGGCCGATGTCCTGGTCGTTCCCTTGCCGTCTTTGGAGACTGGCTTACCGAGCAGCGAGTTGGACTCTTTCATGCCCGAGACGAGACGCTCGGTGGCGTACAGGGGCAGGTCGTGCCAGGTCTCGGCGACGCGGGCGCCAACAAGGCTGATCAGCTCCTGCCTCCGTTTCTCGGCCGCCGTGAGGGGCTGCCCTTGCTGCGGCAGCTGTTGGTTGGTGGACGATATGCGGCTGCGGTTGCGGTTGCGGTTGCGGAACAGGCGCACGTTGGCACTGGTCGCCACGAGGTCATCAAAGTGTGGCAACTGCTGCTGCTGCTGCTGCTGCTGGTCAGACGCGGCATCTGTTGAAGACGGCACTTTATCTCTGGCAGCGGTGGGTGGCGCGACGGGTGAGAAGAAGGTGCTCTCGGGCTTGTTGGTCGATCCCCTGCTGAGAAAGTTGAGGAATGACTTACCGGGCTGCAGCACTCTGGCCCTGCCGATGTCCACAGAGCTGTCACGGGTGCTTCCGGCGTCGGCACTGCTTGCGCCTGGCGCGCTCCCCTCAAAGACGGTCGCACCCGGCGTGAATGCGCGGTTGAGGAGGGACCATAGGGGCCCCAACGTGATGGCGTCGATGCCCGTCTCGATCACGTTGCGGTTCATGATCGGCCCGACGTCGTCGCCCGTGGACCCGTTGTCATAGTTGGTCGTGAGGCTTATTTCGGCCTGCTCGATGGACATACGGAGGACGTAGCGCAGCTTGTCGAGTTCGTTGCGGCTCTTGTAGGCTGTGTAGAGGCCCGTGCAGTGGCGAAACGAGCCGACGAGCAAGGAGACCGTGGACGAGTTGCCGATGACGATCGCGCCACGGTCGACAAAGATGTCCATGGGCAGCATCATTGGCACGCTTTCGTTGCCGGCGGTGGTGCTGGCAGAATCGGCGGCCGGTGGGTTCGCGTACGGGTCGAGCAGTCGCTGCAGCTCGTCAGCAAGCTGCTGTCCGGTGGCCTCGGCCTTGCGCTTGGCCAGGACCGCGCGAAGGCGTTCGTAGGCCGTCGAGTGGTTGTAGATAAAGTACTCGGCGCCCTCGGCGTAGATGGCAAAGCGCGATCGGACGCTGGCGGTCATGGAGATATCCTGGTAGTCGCGCGGGTCAAAGAGCCAGTAGCGGAAGGTGATGTAGCCGCCCTCGATGCGAAGCGCGTAGCTCTTTGTGACGTAGCGTAGCCTCCTGAAGAGGATGCGCCCGCCAAGGATGGACAGCTTTACCGAGGTCACCTCAAAGTAGGCCTGGTGCGTCCGCCAGAGGTACAGGTTGACGACGTAGTTGATCACGGACGCGACCACGTTTGACGAGTAAAAGATCAAAAAGGTAACGATGAGCACAAACACGGCCAGGTACACGGCAAACACGACCGTGTCCACAATGTCGTTGGTGGTGTTGCCGCCTCCGCCATCGCTGCTCCCGGTTGACCCAGAGCGCCGTTCAAATACTGCTGCTGCTGCTGATGATGATGATGATGATGAGGAGGAGGAGGAGGAGGAGGAGGAGGAGGAGGAGGAAGGTATTTTTACGACTGGCGAGCTGGTACTGATGCTGCTGTCGCTGTAGCTGGATGCAAATAGAACAAGGCCAACGGTGGCGGCGAGGATGGCGATGCCGATGGCCGTGGAAGAGGGCCACCCCCGCGATGGTGGCCACCCACGCATCCTGGTTGGTTTGGCGGGGTTTGAACAAAGTGCCTGTTCTGGGTCCGCAACTTTGAGTAAAGATGTCTGCCATCGACGATATTTTTGCGGCCAAGTCGAATAAGAAGTCTGCTGCTGCTGCCGCCTCGTCTGCGGCATCGGTGGCATCGGCCGTGACGGTCGGAGCGGCGCTTGGAAAGAAGGCTAAAGGGACAACGGCGGCAACGGCAGCGAAAAAGCCGACATCAAAGACGAAGGCGCAGCCACATGGCTCGCCAAAGGCTGCGGCTGCGGCTGCAACTACCACGCCTAGGAGGAGCAAGGAGGACAAGCAGAGCGATGCACTGTTTGCAGACAGCCGAGGATTGCTGCCGACGAGTATGTGGCACTCCTTCAATGTTCAATTGCTAAATAATAATAAAAAAAACCGCGCACGGCAGAGAGACATTACACGGACGATGGCCTGCCCATCTTCACCGAGGATGAGCTCAACATTGGCAGTGGAGGAGGTACGGCTAAGCTACATTCTCAAATGCTAAGTTTTCTCCTTTGAAAAAAAACAACATTAGAAACGCCGGAATGCCCGTTTGATTGCCAATGCTGTTTTTGAAATATATACCAAAGATACCAAACGAAAACCAAAAGCAGACTTAGAGCGCAGTAAGAATTTGACCGGCCTTCCACGTGGCGCCTGCAGCCACTGTAACAGGGGTTTGGATCGAGGATACCTCAACGCAGTACATGTACGGCCACTTTGCGAAGTAAATTAGTTTTAGGAAACAGCAGGAGCAGGTGCGCACCTCGTCGTCGCCAAAATCGGGCATGGCCTTTGACTTGGCGATCCAGGGATTCCAGACAACTGATTTTATTGAATGCTAATAAAGAACGGTTTGACAGTATTCCTCTTACCAATGTCTCCGAAGCCGTCGTTGGCGATCGAGAACGCATGCTTGGAGTTGTCGGTCGAGTGGACAGTTGCATTGGCTTCGATCGAGTGGTAGACACGATCGGTCTCCTCCGTGAACGTGAGGCTTTCGCCCGCTTCGGTGAACTAAAGGTATGCTTAGAGATATCCTTTCCGCTGTAGGTACCTCCTGCCCATTTCGCATCTTGTCGGTGTACTGCTTGCCCTTGAGGCCCCTGACACTGACTTTGTGGATGTCCTCAGCAGCAAAGTACGTGTGCAGGGCGGTTGTGAATGAAAATGCGTTGGCCTCGTTCTTGTTTTCGACCGAGAGATGCGTGGCCAGGGTCGTCTTGCCAAGCACGATCGTGTACACGAGCGTGAATTGGTTTCCGTTCCACTCCTGCTTGGTCGTCTCGTTGTCCTGCAGCGTCAGCTCGAGAGCGACCTCGTCTTTGGGCGCATCAACCTGCAGCCTTTGCGTCGAATAGAGTGAGAATTCTCTCTTCTTCTTCTTCAAACATACTTGGAAAAGCTCCAGGTCTGGTTGCGAGCAAATCCGTGCTGCTTGAGCGGCCCAGTCTGACCAAATTGAGCTGCAGCACAGAAACAGGTGATCCGTCAGGTGATCTTCCCCCCCAAAAAAGCAGGCCATACGAAAGACAATCGGGATGCCGCCACGGATCGCATTGACACCGTTGTACACAGCCTGCGAGCTAGACGTGATGCACGGGTTTTTACTTTCAGAAGCTGGATGTGGAAAGCGTCTAACCGTCTCACCTCACAAACAGCTTTTCCACGCCGTTCACAAGCCAACTTGTCACAGTCGCGCCATGCAGGTACACTTGCGTCGATGCCGAGCCGCTCGGATTCGTCAGCACCAACGTGCTCTGCAAACTCATCCGTCCGTTAGAGAGCCCAAGCAGAGGGAGAGCTTCCTTACGAGGCCGTTTTTGCCAGCCGCGCTCAGAGCCATCTGGAATGTTCACAAACTGTAACGGTTTTTTGCCACCTATTTTCCTTTTTTTCTCATTGGTCGCGCGCGATGCAAAAAATAACTTTCC
>Ga0302223_10001387_pt1 | contig 13170 bp, 10 predicted proteins | sample II_Palsa_E2_3_FD_194565 | JGI IMG/M metagenome (GOLD analysis project Ga0302223, IMG submission 194565) | Peat permafrost microbial communities from Stordalen Mire near Abisko, Sweden - II_Palsa_E2_3 | ecosystem: Environmental > Terrestrial > Soil > Palsa > Peat permafrost | place: Sweden... | reverse complement strand
CGGGCGTCGTGGTGCTCATAACCCAGAGGTCGCAGGTTCAAATCCTGCCCCCGCTACTAATTTTGCAGGTCAGAGGCCTCTTCCGATTATGGGAGGGGCCTTCTTGCTGCGGCTTGTGCACAGGAGATCGTGAACAAGCCCTTTCGGCCTCCGTCTGGATGGCTGTGACTGGGACATCCCGCCATGATCTGAGACTGTGTGGGACTCGTCGGGACGATACTGCTGGCGTTTCTGGGTGCCTGGCCCAGAGGCTGCAGGCGGATTCCGTTCGGACTCCACGTCGGCCGACCCCTTGTGGCGAGCGCCGACGCCCGGTTTGGCTTGCGCACAAGGCACACGGCGTCCTCATCGCGGCCATGAGAGTGCCTTCGTATCGCGCGCCGAGCCGCCGTTTAGGGCGGACTAGGTTCGTCATAGCGAGCAGTCGCCGGCGTAGCCGGGATGCTGATTACAGTCGGGGGACGTCCGGCTGAGTTGGTGCAGAGGCTGTTCACGGCGCTGGACCTGTTTACCGCGCCGGTCACGAGAGACTTATTTGACGGCAGTTGTCTGGTTGGACTTGTGCTGAACCTGCCGTCGCTGGACGCGGGGACGGCTGAGCACAGAGACTCAACGTCTAAAGCGGCTCTATCGTGAGCGGGAGATGATCCGTAATTCGCCACCTTGGGTAACCAGGTGTGGGGACACGATGTCTGGCGTGCTTTGTCGAAGGTGGGAGCCCTACAGTTGATGGACCCATGGGGCGGTCCAATATCTACCAGCGTGTGCGATAGACCCTCGTCTGGTGCGTTCGACACGGCAGCCCGTGGCGGCAGAGAGGTTGTGGCAGATGGCCTGCACCCTGCATGTGGCCTGGGACGAGCGGCTGACTGACTATCACTTCGGGCCTGGCCACCCAATGGCACCGTTGCGCGTGGAGCTGACGATGCGGCTTGCGCACGAGTTCGGACTGTGGGACCAGCCCGGTGTGACCGTGGCTGCCCCGGCCCCGGCCACTGACTCGGACCTGGAGCTCGTGCACGACGATCCGTACGTCAGGACAGTGGAGGCGATCAGTCGCTGGGCTGAGCACCCCGATGCCCGCGACGGCCTAGCGGAGAACCAGCTCCGCGTCGCGCGAATGTTCGGGCTGGGCAACGAGGACAATCCGGTGTTCCCCGGCATGCATGAGGCGTCGGCGGTGGTGGCCGGGGCGACCCTGGCCGCGGCCCGCGCGGTCTGGTCGGGCGCGGCCGAGCACGGGGCCAGCATCGCGGGCGGGATGCATCACGCTATGGCCCATCACGCCAGCGGGTTTGGCGTCTACAACGACGTGGCGATCGCGATCGCCTGGCTGCTGGGACAGGGCGCCGAGCGCGTGGGCTACGTGGACATCGACGCGCACCACGGCGACGGGGTGCAGGCCGCGTTCTACGCCGATCCGCGGGTGCTGACGATCAGCCTGCACGAGCACCCGGCGGCCATGTTCCCGTTCACCGGACTGCCCGCCGAGACCGGCGGGCCCGGCGCGGAGGGGTCAGCGGTCAATGTCGCGCTGCCCGCTGGGACCGGCGATGCCAGCTGGCTGCGCGCCTTCCACGCGATCGTCCCGCCGTTGCTGCGGCAGTTCCGGCCGCAGGTGCTGGTCAGCCAGCACGGGGCCGACACGCACCGGCTGGATCCGCTGGCCAACCTGGAGCTCAGCATCGACGCGCAGCGCGCCGCCCACGCCGCGATCCACGCGCTCGCCCACGACCTGGCCGGCGGACGCTGGCTGCTCACCGGCGGCGGGGGGTATGACCTGGTCCACGTCGTACCGCGGACCTGGACGCATCTGCTCACCGAGGCCGCGGGCCAGCCGATCGGCCCAGGAACGCGCACCCCCGCCCCGTGGCGGCAGTACGTCGCCCGGCGAACCGGCCTGACCGCACCCGAGCGCATGACAGACGGGGCACCTGCGGTGTTCGAGCCGTTCGAATCCGGCTATGACCCAGGCCGGTCGATCGACCAGGCGATCATGGCCACCCGCGACGCAATCTTCCCCCTGCACGGGCTGACGTCGCTATGAGGGCGATGCCCTTGCCGCCATGCCCGACAGATGGAGCAGGCGGTTGTGAGCGAGACCGGGCCGGAACAGCTGAGACGAGCATCGTGGGGCTCACACCCCCAAAGACAGCAGTAGGTGGCGACAGCTGAGTGACCATCCCCACGGAAACCAGCGAACTTTAGGGAACATCAACGTACTAGTTGACTCATGTCAGTGCGGCACATTGCAGTGTTAGTTCGATGGCCCGCTCGACCTCAGCGCGGAGGTCGCCTCGGTCCTCGACGAACTGCAACTGCATCTGCGGCAGATCCTCACTGAGTACGCGCAGCACTACAACGAACATTGACCTCACGGTCGCGGGGAACAGCGACCTCCGCTGCACGAGCCCGGTCAGCCCATCGATGTGACCGCCCGGATCAAATGCAGGCAAGCCGTCCAAGGCCTGATCAGCGCGTACTGGAGAGCAGCCTGACGGGCAGAGAAAACACCAGACCAGAGATGGTGTGCGAGTTCTGGCACGGCACTGGGGATCCGTGCTGTGCACCACCGGGCTACGCTGCAGCACGACGGGCTGGGAAGGTCCGGCGGCCGCCAACGTCCGCGGCCAGATCCTGGCTGCCGCGGCGTAGAGGACCGCGGCGACCACCCCGCCCACTACCGGCAGGGGCAGTGTGTTGTAGAAGAAGCCAGGCAGGAAGTGGTTTCCCCAGTAGCCGATGATGAAGCCGACGAGTACCGCGGCGATGGCGCTTGGCACGATCCGGCCAGCGCGGCCTTGGGGTTGCTCGAAGAACACCTGGACCGCAGTGCGTCGCCGTTGCACGTAGATCCAGTCCACCAACATCACGAACGTGAAGGGGATGATCACGTCCCCGGCATCGTTGAGCAGGGTACTCACGTGTTGGACGATCCCGGCGATCGCCAACAGGATCCCGCCGATTCCGAGAATGATAGTCGCCAATGGCTGTTCCCAACGCATCGGCTTGCGGACATTGTTGAGCACGACCAGCAGGTCCACGGTGGACGGATAAAGGTTCATGGCGTTGGTGTGGAGGACGGCAAGAGCGGCGCCCAGGGCGGCCACGAAACCCCATCCTGAGATGTGGGCGCCGAGCAGCGCGATGTTCCAGCTGCCGGTGGCCTGCTGGGAGTAGGAGCCGACGACGCCCAAGACCAGGACCGCGAGCATGATGCCGACCGAGGGCACCAAGAAGTACGAGGCTTTGGTTCCTCCGGTCTTGGCCGACGGCACCGCGAACCGTGAGGTGGTGGACAACTTGTAGGTCCAGGCCAGCAGCGAGAACGTTAGTACCGTGAGGGTTATTCACAGTAGCCGAACTTTACGTCTGTCCGGCGTGTTGACATAAACGACGGCTCGTTTATTGAGAGAATTGAGTTACCACACAAAAAACTCACAAAAACGAGCCGCCTGACATGTATTCTACCACTGGCCTTTCCAGGGAACACGTCGTGGACCTCTGCGCGATGATCCACAGTGAAACAATGACCGGCCAGCGGCCGTGGCCTCCTATTCTCGGATTGTTCAGGTCTGTGACCGTCGCCCTGACATACATGCGCCGCAACCGGGTCCAGGCAGAACTGGCCGAGACATGCGGAGTTTCCCAGCCGACAATCAGCCGTGCGATCACGGGAGTGACACCATTACTGGGCAAGGTGCTTAAAGAATATGTTCCGGCGGCTGATGACCTGGACGGGCGGACGCAGTACATCGTGGACGGCACGCTGCTTCCCTGCTGGTCGTGGGCCTCGCATCCGGACCTGTATTCCGGCAAGCACAAGACCACCGGCATGAACGTGCAAGTTGCCTGCACCCTGGACGGACGGCTCGCGTGGATTTCCGACGCGGTCAGCGGGAACCGCCATGACACTTACTGCCCGAGTGAATCAGGGGTCCTTCTGACACTTGATCCCGGCAACTGGATAGGTGACAAAGGTTACGTCGGAAACGACATGATCACTCCCATTAAGAAGCCCGCGTGCCGCGATCTCCTGGACTGGGAGAAAGAATTCAATAACCAGGTCAACAAGATCCGCTACGTAATCGAGCAAGTCATCGCCAACTTTAAGACCTGGCGTGTCATGCACACAGATTACCGTCGGCCGCTCGCAACATTCGCCACGACCATCTCAACTGTAATTGCCCTACACTTCTATGCAGCAAGCTGAATAAGCCTCCATGATGGCGTATGTCTTTGAGGATGAGTTTAATTAATGGGCCGTATGGTGCGGCCCCGGACCCATCAAAATGGACCTACGATCTCGGCCGATGGACCGACAACAATGAACTGGAGACCTGGCCCAGGTCGGTGCGCACCCCCAGGGTCAGCTTCATGACTTATAAGGGAACCACGGCCGAGCGGTCGGCCGGGGGCGCCCGGGCTGCAGCCGCGCGGCCCGGCTCCCGCGAACGCACGGCTGCGGCGCGAGAGACTGGGCTCGGGACCACGATTTTGCGGAGGCACTGACTGATGACGGAACAACCGCACCCAGAGTGGGACGCCAGCTACACGGCCGACGCGCCGGCCCCGTGGGACATCGGCAGGCCGCAGCCGACTTTTGCCCGGCTCGCTGACGAGGGCCGCCTGACCGGGCGCCTTCTCGACGCTGGCTGCGGCACCGGCGAGAACGCGCTGCTCGCAGCCAGTCGTGGCGCCGATGTCACCGGCATCGACGTTGCGCCGACCGCGATCGCGCGGGCGCGCGCGAAAGCGTCCGAGCGCAGGCTGGCCGCGCGGTTCGAAGTCGCAGACGCCCTCGGCCTCGGCCGCCTCAGCCTCAGCCTCGACACCGTGATCGATAGCGGGGTGTTCCACGTATTCGGCGACGACGACCGGGCCCGGTACGTCGCCAGCCTCGCGGCTGTGCTGAGACCAGCCGGCGCTTGCTACCTCATGTGCTTCAGCGATCGGCAGCCAGGGACCTGGGGCCCGCGCCGCGTCCGCGCGGACGAGTTGCGCGCGGCGTTCAGCGACGGCTGGGCCGTCGAGTCGATTACCGCCGACACCTTCGATATCAACCCGATGGACGGCACGACGCAGGTCCAGGCCTGGCTAGCCGCGATCAGGCGTAACTAACCAGCCGGCCCCGCACGGGCCCGGTGCCGCTAGCGTGCAGTTGCTAACGCCCAGCCCTTGCGCAGCCAGGCGATCGCACAGATCACGAAGAGCACAACCAGGTCCATCTTCGTGTCACTTCACTTCCCCGATCATTGACCCGCTGCCCAGGCCCGGCGCCTTTGCATCACACGCAGTAACGGCCACCACCCAGGCGCCGATTCGGCGCCCGGACTTCGGAGCCGCGGACGTTTCTCACTACATCGCGTGATCGGCGTTCGTCTCGAGGAACGCGCACATTCCCGCCGATCTGCCCGTACCGCCGACCGTCGCAGACGCATAGGACGCCTGGGCGGCTGCAGCTCGGCGGGGCTCGCCGTGGGAGTAGCTTCGTGTGTGGATTCGCCGTCCTCGGCGGACCATACGAGAGCCGGTCAAGGGTGAACCTGCCCGAGGGCCTGGCCGCTTTGCTGCACCAGCCCTGCCCCTGCTTCCTCACTACCTTGATGCCCGACGGCTCACCCCAGCGGCGGCCGGGTGAGGGCCGTAGGGTGGAGGCAATGGACGTGCGGTTGTTCGGCCAGCTCGAGGCGGCGGACGGGGGCGTGGCGCTCGCTGTCCGCGGCGCCAAGCAGCGGGCCCTGCTAGCTTTGCTGGCGCTGCATCGCGGCGAGCCGGTGAGTGCCGACCGGCTGATCGACGCGCTGTGGGATGACGGGCAGGCGGCGAAACCGGCTAACGCCCTGCAGGCCCAGATCGGCCAGCTGCGCCGTACCCTCGGGGCGGGCGCGATCGTCACCACCGAAGCCGGCTATGCCCTCGCGGTCGGTCCCGATGAGGTCGACGTCGTCCGCTTCGAGCAGCTGGTGGCGAAGGGACGGCGCCTGGCGGAGGCGGGCGAGATGGCGCAGGCGTCTGCCGCGCTGGGCGAGGCGCTTGGCCTGCGGCGGGGCGAGCCGCTGGCCGAGTTCGCCTATTCCGGCTTCGCTGACACCGAACGGGCGCAGCTGGACGAGCTGACCCTCGTGGCGATCGAAACCCGGGCCGGAGCGGACCTGGCGCTGGGCCGCCACGGGGACCTCGCCGGCGAGCTGGAGGCGCGCTGCCGGCAGCACCCGCTGCGCGAGCGCCTGTGGGAGCTGCTCATCCTGGCCCTGTACCGGGCCGGACGGCAGGCCGACGCCCTGCGCGCCTATACCGAAGTCCGCGACCGCCTGGTCGACGAGCTGGGCATCGTCCCCGGGCCGGCCTTGCGGGAACTCCAGGCCCGGATACTGGCCCAGGATCCGTCGCTCGCCGCAGCCAGCCCGGCTCCGGTCCGGGCGGCCGCGCCGGCGGCAGCCGGCAATCTGCGGGAGCGGCTGAGCAGTTTCATCGGCCGGGACGCCGAGCTGGAACAGGTGCTCGGGTCTGTCCGCGCCAGCCGGCTGGTGACGCTGACTGGCCCGGGCGGGACGGGCAAGACCCGCCTGGCGGTGGAGGCCGCCGCCGCCCTGCGCGCCGAGTACCAAGACGGTGCCTGGCTCGTCGAGCTCGCCAGCGTCGCCGCGCCCGACGGGGTTGGACCGGCCGTGGCCGGCGCGCTCGGCGCGGTGGCGTCTGCGCTCGGGAGCCCTCAGCCTCCGGGATCGGCCGTGCAGCTCATCGTGCGCCACCTGGCCGGACGGTCGCTGGTCGTTGTCCTCGACAACTGCGAGCACGTCATCGCCGAGGCGGCCGCGCTGGCCGACACCCTCGCCGGGGCGGTGCCGGGTCTCCGGCTGATCGCCACGAGCCGTGAGGCGCTCGGTATACCTGGGGAGGTCCTGGTGCCGGTGGGCGGCCTGGCCATCCCGGCCGCCGTGGAGCTGTTCGCCGACCGCGCCCGGGCCGTACAGCCCGGCTTCCTCGCAGATGGGCCGGCCGGCGACGTCATCGAGGACATCTGCCGCCGGCTGGACGGCCTGCCCCTGGCCGTCGAGCTCGCCGCCGCCCGGCTCCGTGCGCTGCCGCTGGCCACCGTGGCGGAACGGCTCGACGACCGCTTCCGGCTGCTCACCGGCGGCGCCCGCACCGCCCTGCCCCGCCAGCAAACCCTGCGGGCGGTGGTGGACTGGAGCTACGACCTGCTGTTCGAGGACGAACGCCGCCTGTTCGTCCGGCTGGCCGCCTTCACCGGCGGCTGCGATCTCGCCGCAGCCGAAGCTATCTGCGCCGACGACCAGGTCCCGGCCAGTGAGATCCTCGATGTGCTGAGCCGGCTGGTCGACAAGTCCCTCGTCACTGGCCCCGGTGCCGGTGGTGAAGCCCGGTTCAGCCAGCTCCAGACGCTGTGGCAGTACGGCCGGGACCGCCTCGGGGAATCCGGCGAAGCTGACGCGATGCGCGCCAGGCACGGCGCCTATTACCGGCGGATGGCCCAGGAGGCCCACGATGGCCTGCGCGGCGCCACCGGGCCGATATGGCGGGATCGTCTGGCCTCGGAATCGGGCAACCTGCGGGCCGCGCTCGACTGGTTCATCAGCCACGGGAACGCTGATGCGGCGCTGTCGCTCGCGTCGGGCATAGCCTGGTTGTGGTTCATCAATGGCGACTTCGCCGAAGGAGCCCGCTGGCTCGGTGATGCGCTCGGCGCCAGTGGGCAGCGCCATCCCGGCCTGGGAGCGACCGCCCACGTCTGGCACGGCTATTGCGTGGGCATGTCGTCCAGCCCGGCGGCGGGCGTCGTTGAATGCGAGGAGGCCGTCGCCGCGCTGAGGGCCAGCGGTGACCGGGGTCGCCTGACGGAGGCGCTGGTGCTTTGTGCGACGGTACTGGGGTTCGCGCACCAGTTCCGGCGATCACTCGAAACCCTGGGCGAGGCACAGGATCTGCTGGAACCAGCTGGCGACGGCTGGCTCCTCGCGGTCCACGACTTGATAGTCGCCTGGAACCTGGTGTCGTTGGGGCGGCTGGAGGACGCGGAGCCAGCCGCCCGTTCGAGCCTCGAGCGCTTCGACGCCGAGGGAGAGGTCCTGGTGGTCGTCTCTCCGCTGAACGCCCTGGCCGGCATCGCCGAGGCCCGGGGGGACCTTGATGCTGCCTCGGCGGCCTATGAGGCGCTGCTGGAGCGCTGCCGGGCCACCGGCCAGCCTCTGCAGGTGCCGTTCAGCCTGGTCGCTTTGGCCGCGCTGCGGGCCAGGCAAGGGGACGACGTCGCAGCCGACGGGCTCTACCGGGAGGCGATCGGGTGCAGCGTCAACCCGTGGCTGTCGGCAGACGCCATGGTCGGCCAGGCGGCGGCCGCCCGGCGGCTCGGTGATCTGGCGCGGGCACGGGCACTGCTCGACGCGGCAGGAAGCCACTACCGGCGCGTCGATCTCCCGGCCGGCCCGCCCCGTGTGCTCGCGGGCCTGGCGTGGTGGGCGCTCGCCGCCGGCCACCCCGACGCCGCCGCCGTCTTCGCCGCTGACGCCGCCGAAGGCGCCTCGGCCAGCGGGGACCCGGCCGCGCAACTCCTCGCCGATACCGCCATGGCCGCAGTCACGGCGATCACCCACCCGACCCGCCACAACGCCGAGGTCTTCGTCGCGCTCGCTCAGCAGCGCGCCCAGGGGCGGACGTATCGCTCGCTCACCGATGAGCCAGATGTGGCCGCGCTCGCGGCCCGCCTGGCGCTGTCCGCTCACTGAGCGGCCCGGCCTGGCAGAGAAAGCCGTCGCCGCGGGTCGTTTCGCCGCGTTCCTTCGGGCGCCGGCGGCGTGACCCTCGGCAAACCACACGCCGGAGCTCTGGCAACCACCTGCAGCCAGCTGACCTCAGCATCACCTCAGCGCCACCTCAGCGCACCCGGGCAACCTTGCACTCATGCAGCCAATGCGTGACGAGTACCCCAGCCACCATGACCACCTGGCCGCTGCCGGGCCTGCGGTTGACGTCCACGGCCGCGTGGTCACCGCAAAGCGGCGGGCTGCTGCGCGGTACCGGCAGGCACAGCGCGCCGCCGACTCGCGCCTGGCCACCGCGGCGCTGCGGCTCGCCGTCCACGCCGACCCGGCCTTCGGGCTCGCCGTCGCCGACCTCGACGCCATCACCGGAACGGCGAGCCAAGGTCCCAGTCACCAGCAGATGAATTGGGAACGCCACCACATCGAAGTGGTCCACGCCGCAGCCACCGGCAATGCCAGGCGAGCAGCTGACCTGCTCCGCGAACACCTCGCCAGCGTCGGCTGCGACCCTCTCGCCTTCCGCATCGCCGCCATGCTCCGGCAGCCCACGGGAAAGAACGACGACTTCGAGAACGTAGCCAGTCATCTTCCCGGTTGCCACGCAACCCCATGGCCATGCCCACCATGACCGCCGCCGGCCATCCTCCAGCGACAACCCAGCACTCCGAATCGGAAACCCTACCGGCTACGCGCATCATACGAAGGGATCAGGCCATGACAACACCAGCGACCGTTTCTGCCAGAGGTCAGGAGCGACCCGTCGCTCACCGAAGGACCGCCGTGGTGGTCGGAGTGCTGTTCCTCTCGTTCACGGTCACCTTCTTCATAGGTAACACGCTGATCCATTCGTACTTCTCCAGCGCGACCAAGCCCGCCGGCACCCTCATCACCGGCGTGCTGCTGATCGGCCTCAGCGGCCTGGCGGACGCTGCGGTCGGTCTGGCGATGCGCCCGGTCCTGACGCCCTACGCACCGGTGCGCTCGCAGGTCTACTTCGTCCTGAGAGTGGCGGAGGGCCTCGCGGTCCTGGCGGCGTGCGCGTACTTCCTGACCAGCCGCAGTCAGTGGAACGACTACGCGCTGCCCGCCTACGCGCTCTCCGCCGTGGCCGGGCTCGTCCTGACGCCGGTCTTGCTGACGTCGAGGCTCGTGCCGCGGAGCCTGTCCATACTGGGCATCGCCGGCTACGCGTTGCTCCTGGCCGGGGTCGTCTGCAATCTGCTCGGGATCGCCGACATCGGCTGGCACGTATCCCCCGCCGGAATCGTGTTCCTCGCCCCCGGTGGCCTGTTCGAGCTCTTGTTCCCGCTCCTGTTGATCGTCCGGGGCTTTTCCGCTGGAAGCCGGGCCCGCCCCGTGCCCGTTCGCACGGGCAGTGCCCGGCACCGGGACGTCACGGCCGCCTAGGAGAAACCCCGGCGCGGCACCGCAGGCACTGGCTGGCCAGCTGATAGCCGGCCAGCCAGTGCCTGGTCACGGTGGCCGCTCACACGAAGGGACCGCCCCCAATGACTGAGAACTTCCCCGGCCCGATGGCAGGCAAGACTGCGCTGGTCACGGGCGGCACTGGCGGCATCGGCCGGGCGACCGCCGCCGGCCTGGCCGCGCTGGGCGCCCGCGTCGGCATCACCGGCCGGGACAAGGCGCGGACCCAGGCCGCGGCCACCGGGATCGTCCGCGAGTCCGGCAACCCGGCGATGGACGCGTTCGCGGACATGTCCTGCCAGGCCGGGGTACGCGCTCTCGCCGTCGCGGTCCGCAGCGCCTACCCGCGCCTGGATGTGCTGGTCAACAACGTGGGCGGGTTCTGGGCCACCAGGCACCTCACCGCCGACGGGCTGGAGCACACCTTCGCCGTCAACCACCTCGCCGCCTTCCTGCTCACCGGCCTGGTCCTGGACCGGCTCAAGGGCAGCGCGCCCGCCCGGATCGTCACCGTCTCGTCCAACGCCCAGGCGGCGGGCAGACTCAACTTCGACGACCTGCAGGGCGAACGCAGCTACTCCGGGCAGCGGGCGTACAGCCAGTCCAAGCTCGCCAACGTCGTGTTCACCTACGAACTCGCCCGCCGGCTGGAAGGCACCGGCGTCACCGCCACCGCCCTGCACCCCGGCCTGGTGCGCACGTCGTTCTCCGCCGAGGACCCATCCCGCCTGTCGAAGGTCATGATCCCGTTGCTGCGGCCGTTCATGAAGGCACCCGCCCGCGGCGCGGCCACTTCCATCTATCTCACTGGCATACCTTGCCGTTAGTGACTTAGCGGTCACCGCGTGATATTGCGGGATAAACCTGTTGCGTGCGGGTGAGGGCAGGGACAGTATTCGGGACGCCAGTGACTGGTGTTGCTGGTGCACCCGAGGTGCCGCCGGTCACCGCCCTCATTATCGTGACCCGTTCGAGGTCCAGTGCCAGTTTTGCGGGTCCGGCGGCTACCCGGGACGCGTTCACCGTCGACAGGGCCATGCGCTTCGAGCGCCGGACAGTGAGCTCACGGCACGCGTCCCGGTTCCGCTTACGAGGGTGCCTCCCCACTGGGATCAGCAGCGAGGAGGCTGTGATGCAGTATTCCCAAGTTCAGGTTCATTCTCCAGCTCCCCTTCGGGTTCTTCCCCCGGCTCCGCCCGGCGGGGTGACCGCCGGGGTCGACTGGGCCACCACCGACCATGTCGCGTGCGTGGTCGATGCGGCCGGGCAGGTCAGGGCCCGGTTCAGCGCGGCCCATGACCGGGCCGGCATCCGGAAGCTGATCGGCGGGCTGCGCGCTGAGGGCGCGGCCGAGGTCGCGATCGAGCGCGGCGAGGGGGTCCTCGTCGATGCCCTGCTGGCGGCGGGGCTGACCGTGGTGGTGATCACGTCCCGGCAGGTGAGGAACCTGCGGTCCCGTTACGGGGCGGCCGGGGCCAAGGACGACAGGTTCGACGCGTTCGTGCTGGCCGACGTGCTGCGCACCGACCGGGCCCGGCTGCGGCCGCTGGTCCCGGACTCGCCGGCGACCCTCGCGCTGCGCGCGGCCGTCCGCGCCCGCCGCGACCTGGTCGCCCACCGGGTCGCGGCCTGCAACCAGCTGCGCGCTCACCTGGACGTGTCGTTCCCGGCCGGGACCAGGCTGTTCGCGGAGCTGGACAGCCGGATCAGCCTGGCGTTCCTGACCCGGTTCGGATCACAGGACGCGGCCGGGGCCCTGGGCGAGGGCGACATCGCCGCATGGCTGAAGACCCTCCCTCACCGGGGGAAGGCCGCCGGCCCGGAGCAGCTGCTGGCCAGGCTGCGGGCCGCCCCCGCAGGGGCGACCGGGGCCGAGGGGGCCGCCCGCGCCGCGGTCACCAGCGCCCTGGTGACCACCCTGGTCGCCATCACCGCGCAGATCAGGGCCCTGGAAGCCGAGATCGCCGCCCAGCTCGCCGCTCACCCCAACGCGCACGTCTTCACGTCCCTGCCCCGCGCCGGCATGCTGCGCGCGGCCCGGCTGCTGGCCGAGATCGGCGACTGCCGCTCCCGGTTCCCCGACCCCGAATCGCTGACCGGCCTGGCCGGCGCCGCCCCCGTCACCCGCCAGTCCGGCAAGCACTCCTCCGCCGGGTTCCGCTGGGCCGTCAACCGCCAGCTCCGCGACGCCGTCTGCGACTTCGCCGCCGACTCCCGCCACGCCAGCCCCTGGGCCGCGGGCATCTACGACGCCGCCCGCGCCCGCGGCAAGGACCACCCGCACGCCGTCCGCATCACCGCCCGCGCCTGGCTCTACGTCATCTGGCGCTGCTGGCAGGACGGCACCACCTACGACCCGGACAAGCACCGCGCCCTGCAGCGCACCCTCGAACAGCAGCAGCACCGCGCCGGCGACGACGGCGGCACCGGGACCGGAACCGGGGGCGGACGGTGACCGCCGCGCTCACGGCTGCGCTGCGCGCCTGCGCAGCCGGGCTCTGCCACAGCGAAGCCGGCACCGAGCTGCTGATCCGGCACGGGGCCTTCCTCGCCCGGCCTGACTTCGCCGCCTTCATCTGCGAGGACACCAGCTTCGCGGACGGCACCCCGATGGCCGCGATCGACTGGGACGCCGCGATCACCGCCCTCCAGGCCGGGAACCTTCCCGCCAGCAGCGGCGAGCGCAGCATCCTCCAGCTCGCCGCCAGCATCGCCAACGGCAGCCCCGTCGCCCTCCGCGACACCATCACCACCCTCGACAACGCCAACCTCCAGCACCTGCTCACCGCCATCCGCCACGCAGCAGGACACCGACCCGGCTAACCCCGGCCCGAAACCGTTGAGGCCCCCGCCGGCAACCCGGCGGGGGCCTCAACCGCCCGCCGGAAACACAGGCCGCCCTCTGAGCCGCAAGGTGGACACAGGGCAACTGGCACCTGCTATCTGATCCCGAAGCCCG
>Ga0302223_10001376_pt1 | contig 13256 bp, 10 predicted proteins | sample II_Palsa_E2_3_FD_194565 | JGI IMG/M metagenome (GOLD analysis project Ga0302223, IMG submission 194565) | Peat permafrost microbial communities from Stordalen Mire near Abisko, Sweden - II_Palsa_E2_3 | ecosystem: Environmental > Terrestrial > Soil > Palsa > Peat permafrost | place: Sweden... | reverse complement strand
AAAGAGGCGCAGAAACAAGCCCTTCAGAGAAGTTATGCCTCGCTCTCACCCCGCGAACGGCAGGTCATGGCGTTGGTGTCTTCAGGGTTGTTAAACAAGCAGGTCGGCGGAGAACTCGGCATCAGCGAAATCACGGTGAAAGCGCACCGAGGTCAAGTGATGCAGAAGATGCATGCCAACTCTTTCGCAGATCTAATAAAGATGGACGCCAAACTTGGGCCCTCCAGAATGAAAGAATTTCCTCGGCTCCGCCGTAACGATTCTGCCACTGATCTTACTGGCGTACTTCTCGACGCTGCTTCGAATGCAACGTAACGAAGTCATATGTGTAGTTTGGAAGATTATTTGGCGTGATATATGCAGGCTATCTGACGTACTGGCCAACCGTCCAAGGTCTGCCCGATCACTACGCTATCTCGGGTTGTCTCGAAGATCTCTGGCGTAACAAGATGCAAGCCGTTCACCGTGAGAACTCGCTCGATCTGAGTCAGTGACCTAGTCAGCAATCGGAGGGTCGCCACCGATCATCGCAATCGAATAGCGGTTCCCGGTTGCCAGACGATTCGTTTGTCTTGTTGGCGCGGTTCTACGGGTTCGTGCTCGTCGTCTTAGACTGAAACAATATCTGGAATTCCAGCACGTTCTGGTCGAGATACGAGAGGGGCAACAGGCTTTAGTGGATCGCGCTCTGTCGCAGCTTAGCGCAAAGCAGCACGTCGCGCTTACTCTGCCATTCTTTGTGCCCGCGATCTTTGCCATCTCACAGACTGACTTGATTCTCACCGTGCCGCGCAGATTGGCAAAGATCACTGCGGTCATGGCTGGTATGCGTGTCGTGGAAGCGCCTCGTGAGATCAGATCCTTTCCATATTTCATGGCATGGAATCCGCGATTCACCAATGAACCTGCTCAAAAATGGTTTCGGGAACAACTGTGGTCGGCTGTTTGGACCGTCTGAACAATTCGAAGCTGACATCGTCGAGTTGGGGCTGAAAGGATTTGCCTGAATGGACGTCAGAGTCGATACCATCGGAAATGCCCCAGCCCGCGCTTGTCGAGTTGGTCGGACCGAACAGAGCTCTGGAGTAAATACCGACTGTTCCGTCTCGAATCTTTGTACTTCTGGCGTTCATCCAAAGAATCGTAGTGACCGGGGAGATTAAATAACGTGGCCGCTTTTTGTGCATGCTGTGGAGCAGAGATCACCTTGAAGGGCGGGGGGGTGTCCCGTATGTGGCACTCCTCGGCACGGGATGTTGCCGCTTAATTTATCGCTTACGTTGGATGTAAGAACGGAACCATCTCAAGAGGAGGTCGGCCCGGGAGCCAAGCAAGGGGCTAAAGCATAAGTGGTGGGGAATCAGCCGATAGCTCGTTCAAGCTTCTGACCTAAGCTTACTCCGTACGTTTGCTTCGATAGAAGAGCATGTCACTGATCAGCATCTTTAGATGTTCCAAGGAGTGATATGTATGTCCTTAATCGCAAACATCCTCTATCCAGTGGATTTCTCGCCTTCCTGCGTTGCCATGGCGGCTTACGTGAAGAGAGCAGCGGCTCTGCTTGGAGCCACGGTCTCACTGATTCATGTTGTCGACCCTACCGGCTACAACGGTTTGCAACTTTATGTAAGGCCGATCTCCGAAGTTTTAGAGGAGTATGTGAGCATCGGCCGGGAGAGACTCGATTCGTTTCTGGCAGCAGAGTTTCCCGCGGAAGAGTGCCCAAGAATCCTGACTACGGGGGATGCAGCGTTCGAGATCGCTCGAGTTGCGAGAGAGGACAGATTCGATCTCATCGTCATACCCACACACGCGGGCATCTTCCGGCAGATGCTAATTGGCTCAACGACGGCCAAGGTAATCAATGACGCGGACTGTCCGGTATTGACGAGCCGGCATGCTCAGACAATCGCTCCCAGACCTTTGGCACACCGGGAATGGCTGTGCGCGATCGGTTTGAGCACAAATTCTGAGAGAGTGCTTCGTTTTGCCAGTCAAATGGCGACGCAAGCACGCGCCAAGCTTTCGCTCATTCATGCGGTACAAGCCGGAGATACGGATCTGCCTGTTCAACTCGACTTGCGAGAAAAGCTTCATTCCGTCGAAAAGCAGGCGACGAGACGGCGCATCGCCGATCTCCAGCAGATGATCGGTACGGATGTTCCAGTACGCATTGCAGTCGGTTCAGTAAAAGAAGCGCTGCTTAAAACTGCTCAGGAATCGGATGCCGACGTGCTAATGATCGGAAGAAGCCATCAGCCCGGCTCTCATGGCCGTATGAGAGATTTGACGTACGCCATGGTGCGCGACTCGCCGTTTCCGGTACTGAGCGTCTGAACTGTTGTCACCTGCAGACTTAGCTACCCAGAAGGGAGGAGGGCTCCTCCCAGCCTGCAGCCGATAATGAAACCCATCGTCTTTTTTCAGCACCCTCCACGTATCATCCTGGCCAGCCGCCGAGCGTTCTGACGCCCGCCTTGCGCTCCCGGATTTTGGCCGCAACCCTGAAAAAGCCCGCCGATGGATCGACGCCTGGAGTTGCCGCAAAATCGCGGCTCATCGAGGCATCCTCGACTCCACGGGAATGTTGATCCTGACCATCAATTCCGAGGGCCGGGGTCGATGCTGTTAGCTACGATCTGGCGACGGCAGATATTGAACTAGAGCACGGTGCGGATGCCGTTTTGGTTGCGGGTAATGCGAGCGCCGTCGAGATACTCAAGCAGCGGGATGGCGTGTTTACGGGTCAGGCCAGTTAAGGCTTTGAAGCGGCCTACGTCGAAGGTCTGGCCGCGCTGCTTTTGGAGCTCGGTTCTTAGCCGAACTAACGCTTCGGCGTGGATCAGGAGGTTGTCGGCGCCCATACGGACTAACTTGCCGGCACGGATGAGGATAGTGATCAGCGGGGGCACTTCTTCATGGGGAAGCTGCAGGGTGGCGGCTACTTCACTGACGATCGGGGAGGCGAGGCCGGCGGTGCGGTAGAGAACCTCGACTTTGGCCAGGGCTTCTGTGGGCTCTTTGGCGCCAGCTCCGCGCAGGGTGAATTGATTGCCGACTGTCTGGACTGGTTTGACTTGGGGCAAGCGCACGGCGGCCAGGGAGAAGACCCAGTCTTCTAATTTGGTTCGGGAGCGCAGCTCGGCGCGGGAGAGGGAGCGGGCTTCGGCCCGCTCCAACTCTTTGGAGAGGAGCTCGACGGCCTCGGCCAACGCCCCTGGCCAAAGAAAGTGGCCCGCGGCGGCGTGCTCCACAGTGGCACCGATCAGTTGCTTGCTTGCGATCAGTGACGCGATGATCGGGCGGATGGCGTCGGGGTGGAGGCAGGTTTCGCGGCTGAGGGTTTTGATAGAGATTCCGTGAAGGCCGCGGCGGCGCACGCGCAGGAGAATTTGCTGTTCGGGCGCGGCTTCGCGAAGCTGTTCCAGCCATGTGTTCGCTGCTGCTTTTCTGAAGCGGGGCAGCGGATGCGCATCAAGTACTCGGCCACCGCCTACTGTGATTGCCGGTGAAGGTTGCCTGAGCACGAAGCGATCGCCGGGCGTGAGCAGCAGGGGTTTGCTGAGACGCAAGCGAGCGAGAGGAGCAGCGGAGTTTTCGTCGGGGCTGTAGAGAAGGACACGGGCCGTGGTTTCGGATGTGAAGGCATGCAGGCGCAGGGTGGTGCGGTGTCGAAGCGCAGGCATGCCGGGTACGACGGTTAGCTCTACATCGACGGTGTTTACCGGCGAAAGGGTCTCGGGCGGCACGATGGTATGGCCGCGGTGCACTTCAGCTACCTCGACGCCGACGAGGTTCAGCGCCACGCGGCCGGGTGCGTGGGTCTCACTTACCGGTGCGCCGTGGACCTGGATGCCGCGGACGCGGACGCTACGGCCCTCGGGCTGCAGATGAACGGCATCTCCCACACGCAGGCTGCCGGCCTGAAGCGTGCCGGTGACGACTGTGCCAAAGCCGCGCACGGAGAAGGCACGATCCAGGGGAAGGCGGAGGATGGCGTCTGCATTGCGAGCGGGCACGCTCAACGCGAGCTGCGCGAGGGCCCGCTTGAGGGTGGGGATTCCCGCGCCGGTGCGGGCGGAGACGGCGACAACGGGAGCATCTTCGAGGAAGGTGTGCTCGGCGAAGCGTCGGACCTCATGACGCACGACTTCGAGCCGCTCAGGGGTGACGGCGTCCTGCTTAGTGATGGCCACGATGCCGTGGCGGATGCCAAGCAGAGTGCAGATGGCGAGGTGTTCGGTGGTCTGCGGCTTGATGCTCTCATCGGCGGCGACGACCAGCATGACGCAATCGATGCCGCCAGCGCCGGCGAGCATGTTGCGGATAAAGGCGTGATGACCGGGGACATCGATGAGGCTGAGCTGGATCGAGTGTCCGGTGGGATCATGAAGATCGAGAGACGCGAAGCCGAGGTCGATGGTAATGCCGCGGGATTTTTCTTCGGGCAGGCGGTCTGTGTCGGTGCCGGTGAGGGCATGGACGAGTGCGGTTTTGCCGTGGTCGATGTGGCCGGCGGTGCCGAGGACCACAGAGCGCGTGGCTGCGGACTTCATGGCTGCTCCGGCTCGAGCGCTTGTTGCAGCAGCTGAGCGAGGATGGCATCTTCTGCGAGCGGGATGGTCCGCAGGTCGAGCAGGACGCGGCCCTCGTGAATGCGCACGACGACCGGAGGATCGAGGTGGCGCATATTTGTCGCAAACACTGTTTCCGACATGTGAGAAGGCAGCAGGGCCAGGGCGAAGCTGGCCAGAGATGCTCCGGGAGTCGTACCGCCGCCGACTACGCTGCGGGTCTCGACTACCTCCACGACGGCGCTGGTGGAGCGGAGCCTTTCGGCGATGGCCAGGCAGCGCGTGCGGATGGCTTCGGCAGGCATGCGCAGCATGGCGATGGCCGGCAGGGTTTCTTCGGTCGCGGTGAGATAGGCGATCAGAGTAGCTTCTAGCGCGGCGTAGGTGAGCTTATCCACACGCAGGGCGCGGAAGAGCGGGTTGGCTCGGATGCGATCGAGGTGGGGCTTGGCGCCAACGAGGATGCCGCACTGCGGGCCGGCGAGCAGCTTGTCTCCACTGCAGGCGACGAGAGCGAGGTCGCTTGAGGCGCTTTGGATCCAGGAAGACTCGTCGTGGATGCCGGCCTCCGCGAGATCAACGATGCAACCGGTGCCTTGGTCCTCGAAGACAGGGAGCGACGCGCGGTTGCCGAGATCGAGGAGTTCTTCGAGAGCAGGGCGCTCGGTGAACCCTTCCATGCGGAAGTTCGAGCGATGCACGCGGAGGATGAGGCGTGTTTGTGGAGTGATCGCGGCGGCGTAGTCGGAGAGACGGGTGCGGTTGGTGGTGCCCACCTCGCGAAGGATGGCTCCGGACTTGCGCAGAATGTCAGGGACGCGGAAGCCGCCGCCAATTTCGACCAATTCGCCGCGGGAGACGAGGACTTCACCGCCTTCCGCCAGAGTGTTGAGGGCCAGGAAGTTGGCGGCCGCACAGTTGTTGACCACAACTGCAGATTTGTGGGCTAAGTCTGGTGGGCTTTGGCCGCTTTTGAGGGCGATTACGTTGAGAATGAGCCGCTCGACATGGAGGTCGCGGCGGTTGCGCTCACCGGTTTCCAAATCGAATTCGAGGTTCGAGTAGCCGCGGGCAACCTCGACAATACGCTGAATTGCCGCTTCTGAGAGCGGAGCGCGACCAAGGTTGGTTTGCAAGATGACTCCGGTGGCGTTGAGTACTGGGCGCAGCGAGGGACGGGTGGCATGGCGGAGGCTGTGGGCGACCTTAGCGCTGAGGCCATGCAGCTCAAGGTCGAGGGAATCTTCGGTGTGACGCCCTGCGCTTATTTCGCCGCGGAGATCTTGCAGTGTCGAACGGAGGGCCTCCGCGATGAGCTCGCGAGAGTAGGTTTGCTGGAGTCGGAGAAAATCCGAGCGATGGAGGAGCTCGCCCACCTGGGGCAGTTTGCGATAGAGATGGGCCGGGTGGATCTGCACTAGGTTCCTCCACTGCGCTTCGGGTGGTGATTCAGACTGCTAAGAGGATTTTGGGCGGGCCTTCCAGGACTACGCCAATCTGGTGCGTGTGCGGATAGCCCGCGGCCTGCAGCTCGGCGATGAGCGGCCGCGCTTGCTCCGTTGGGACCGAGAGGAGAAGGCCACCGGCGGTCTGGGGATCGAAGAGGAGTGTTCGCAGGTTGGGTTCGATTGCGACGGTTTCTTCGACGACGCAATCGGCAAAATCTCGGTTGGCGAGGAGGCCACCCGGGATACAGCCGAGGCGGACGGCTTCCATCGCGCCGTCAAGCAGGGCAATGGACGCGGGATCAATGCGAAGGCATACGTTGCTGCCGAAGGCCAGCTCACGAGTGTGGCCCATAAGGCCGAAGCCAGTGACGTCAGTAGCGGCGTGCACCTTGAATTCGGGGCGGCTAATGATTTCGCCGGCGACTTTGTTGAGGGTGGTCATCGACGCGATGGCCGCTTCCACCCACGCCGGTTGCGCTTTCCCCTGCTTGAGGGCTGTGGTGATGACGCCGGTGCCGATGGCCTTGGTGAAAATGAGCACATCGCCGGGTCGGGCGGTCGTGTTTCTGAGGACACGGTCCGGGTGGATGAGGCCTGTGACGGCATACCCAAATTTGATTTCCGCATCGCGGACGCTGTGGCCGCCGAGTACGGTGCAGCCTGCCTGCTCCATGACGGAGAGGCCGCCGCAGAGGATCTGCTCGAGCACAGACATGTCACCTTCCTGGGGGAAGCAGACCAGGGTAAGGGCAGTGAGGAGGGCGTGGCCGCCCATGGCATAGATGTCGCTGAGGGCATTGGTCGCGGCGATGCGGCCGTAGGTAAAAGGATCGTCGACCATGGGAGTAAAGAAGTCAACGGTCTGCACCAGGGCCTGCTCAGGGCTAATACGGTAGATACCGGCGTCGTCGGCGCTCTCGAAGCCTACAAGCAGGTTCGGATCGTGCTGCATGGGGAGACGGGAAAGCACATCGCTGAGCGTACCTGGAGCGAGTTTGCTGGCGCAGCCGCCGGCTTTTACCTGCTGGGTAAGCCGGACGGCGGGGACTGCAGCGGTCAGATCAGAAGCAAAGCCCATGCATCATAATAGATGCCAAGGCCGGCCTAAAAGTCGGCTAATCGACGCAGCATGGAAGCGCCTGGGATCCGGTGATCCCCCCGGTCTTCAAAACCGACGGTCGTCCGTTTCGGGCAACGGTGTGTTCGACTCACACGCGCTTCCGCCAAATCTATTTCGGCAGCAATAAATGGATGGTGCTGCGCTCTCTGCGCCTAATTGGGTCCACCTCACTGGATGCGGCAACAGCGCGTAATCGTCCATCGCGATGTCCCTGGACTATTCACCGCTTCGGACTTCCAATGGCGAAGTGTGAGGTATCTTGACGTACACAAAACGGACGACCCAACTCTCCGCTAAAAGAAAAATCACCGCGACCGATATGAACAGCAGACCGCCGTTAAGGAGCATCAGACCCAAAGGGATCAGCGCCCCGGCAACGATGAGCGCGCCAACGCGCCATTGTTGCTCGCGGGTATAGAGTTGCGCATGGATCGGCCTGAGGTTCGCAAACAACAGCCCTAAGGGAATCACATTGAGCACGAGCAGCACGATAAAGGCGGTGCGGAGGATGGCGGACGCCTGCGATTGCCCCATCAGGGCGGACAGGACAAGCAGCTCGGCACAACCCATCAGGAGGGCCGAATTGGTGAGATAACCACCCAGCCAGCGCGCGTCTTTCCAACCTGGTTGCGCGTTCGTGCTGAGCAGGACGCCCTTGTAGGCTGCAGAGCCGAAGCCAGGTAGCAGTCCCACGACCACCGCGAGTAGGCGGGCCCACTCGAAGTCCCAACCCAGTTCTGCCAGCAGGCTGAGTCCCGCCGCCGCGGTCAGCGGGAGCGAAAAGATCGTCAGGCACCACGTCCCCAACGACATGGGTGAGCTGGGCTTGAAAACCCTGAGCATGTGATGGAAACGCAACGGATCGCCCAGATCCAACACGAGCAATCCGAGGTCAACGAGCAAAAGTACGAGAGCGACCGGATAAGCCACTTTCGCCACGCGCATAAAGACCCCGGGCGCCGCCAACTCGCTGACCGCGGCGGCTAGGAACAGCCCTGTCGCCATGCCGTTGAGCAAGGCGTCCCAAGCGATGATGCCGTGCCACCCGGGCACCTTGGTTATTGGCGTATTCTCGTAGCCGATCTGGCCCCCTTGTTCCGGCAAGGGAGGTTTGGTGGAAGCGTGCGGGCTGGAGTTTGCGTGCATTCAGGGCTTCAAAAGGAACACAACCACGAGCAGTACGGCGATAGCGGCCAAGCCGCCAGCGACGGAACGAACATAATCTCCCATCATGTGCAGCCACGGATTGAATGGAGCATCCGGCAGGCCATAAACGGAAGGGCGATCGACAAGCAGATAGAACGAATGCATCTCGGAATAGGTCTCACTGGGGACATCGCCATAAAGGTACGCCTGCGGGACACCGCGCTCGTGAAGTTGCTCCACACGTTTGCGAGCCTGCTCGCGAAGCTCGTCGACGGGGCCGAAATGGATGGACTGGGTTGGACATGCCTTGGCGCAGGCCGGCTCCAGACCATCGCGCTGGCGGTCATAGCAGAGCGTGCATTTGTGCGAATGACCGCCCATTTCGCTGCGAGTGATGACGCCGAACGGGCAGGCCGCTATGCAGCACGAGCAACCGTTGCAGATGTCAGCCTGAATATAAATGTTCTCGAACTCATTTTGAATAATGGCGCCGGTCGGGCAAGCCTGGTGGCAAGGGGCGGCCAGGCAGTGCTTGCAATGATCGCTCATCATGAGCCAGCGGTTAAGAGGCGACTCGTCAGACACCGTGTCTAGGGAAGGAAGCGGGCTTGACGATTCGTGGGAGAATTGCTCGATGAATTTCACATGGCGCCAGGTTGTCGCCGACAACTCATTCGTATTGTCATAGCTATTGCCGGACCAGTTAAAGCCATCCGAAGGTAGTTGGTTCCACTGCTTGCACGCCACCTCGCAAGCCTTGCAGCCGATGCATACGGTGGTGTCCGTGTAAAAACCAGTAGCCTGTTGGGGCTTGGGCGCTTCACCACGCAGGAACGGATAGATCAGGCGTCCCAACAGCTCCGACAGCGGGCCGTGCGGTTCACCATTCAGGTACGGATGGATCAGGCGTCCCAACAGCACTGACAGCCGGCCGCGCGGCGGATCGCCGGTCTGGGGCAAAATGGACAGTTCCTGTTCTCTACTTGCCATGTCCGAGCCTCCCTTCTGGTTGGGCGCTGGCCGGCGTGTCCGGGATGGGATCGAGTGTCGGCCAGTGCGCTGTGGGTACCGTCGGGTGCAGAGCCTGGCCTTCGAGCCGGCCGGCCTGGACTTGGCAGGTGAATGCTTTGCTTTCGTGCATGCTCACGTTCGGGTCGGCCAGGAGTGCGGTCAGATCGTTGGCGTTGCCGCCGACAACCTCCCCGGCGAAAGCCCAGTGGAACGGGAGGCCTATCTGGTGGACGACGCGTCCCTCGACGACAAAAGGCCGCAGCCGTCGCGTCACCATCGCACGAGCCTCGATTCGGCCGCGCGGGGTTTGGATCGTCATCCAGCCGCCGTGAACAATATCGCGCTCGACGGCCAGCTCGTAGCTCAGCTCGGCGAACATCTCCGGTTGCAATTCGTTAAGCCAGCTGTTGAAGCGGCTCATCGGCCCACTCAGATAATGCTCGGTAAGACGGAACGTCGTGGCCACCACGGGATACTCGGCTGTCGGCATGTGGGCGATGTGGTTCAGCGGCCCTGCGAAAAAGCGTACCGTTGGGTTGCTACTGTGTTTGGGATAGAGCAGGTTGCCAAACGGCGACTCGACCGGCTCGTAATGCGTCGGAAGAGGCCCGTCTTTAATGGCGGGGGAGTACAGCCAGCCCAGTCCGTCGGCCTTGGTGATGAAGGGGTGCGTGCCGGCGATGGCGGCCATATCCGTCGCTCCTGGAGGCGGTTGGTAATCGGGCGGTTTGTTCAGCTCGAAGTCTGGTTTGTCGAGTCCGACCCAGCTCCGCTTCTCTGAGTCCCACCAGACCAATTTCTTACGCTCCGACCAGGGCCGTCCTTCGGGATCTGCCGAGGCCCGGTTGTACAGGACGCGGACATTATTCGGCCAGGCGTAGCCCCATTCCGGTTGGATCGGGTTATCCGTGATCTTGCGTTCGTCCGCACGGTTGTGGCCCGGTTCGGGGAAGACGCCGCTGTAGATCCAGCAGCCGCATGCCGTCGTGCCGTCGTCCTTCAACTCTGAGTAGCCGCTGACAAGATGAGGCCCCCCCGTGCGAGGGTCGATTTCATTCAGCCGGTGACCGTTTATCTCCATGAGGACCTTCTCGAGGTCCGGTTCGCCTTCAATACGGCTGAGCGTTCCATCGGGAAGACGCGGTTGCTCGTCGAAGTCGTAGTCCCAGGTGAGGTTCAGTAGCCCCTGATCCCTGGGATCGGTGGAGCCGGCGTAGAGCTGCTTGAGGCGCTTACCCAGGTTGTAGAAAAACCAGGCGTCGGAACGGCAATCGCCGGACGGATCGATAGCTTTCTTGTGCCATTGGATGAGCCGCTGCGTCTGGGTTAAGCTGCCCTCCTTCTCCTGGGCGGCTGCTGCGGGGATAAAGAAGACCTCGGTCCCGATCTCGGAGGGCGGCGGCGCATTCCGGTCGTTCTTCCAGAAGGTGGCGCTTTCCGTCTCGAACCAGTCGAGAACCACCAGCCACTCGAGGTTGCGTAGGCCAGCACGGTGCAGACCGGCGTTGGGTCCGCCGCCGCCGGGGTTCTGACCAGCCAGGAAGTAGCCCTTCACCCCACCCTTTGACATCCGATCGAAGTACGCCAGTTGCGAGTAGTCGCCGTCCACACGCGGCACCCAGGAGAACCCGAAGTCGTTGTCCGGCGTTGCTGCGTCGCCGTACCAAGCCTTGAGTAGGCTGACAATGAATTTGCTAAAGTTCGCCCAATAGCCGGTGGGCATCCTTCCGCTCTCGATATAACCACTCAAATCCTCGTGCGCGGGGTCGTGCGCAGCGGGTTGCGGCAGGTAGCCGGGCAGCGAGTCGTACAAAGTCGAGATGTCGGTCGCGCCCTGAATGGTAGAGTGGCCGCGCAGAGCCATAATGCCGCCGCCGGGGCGGCCCATGTTGCCGAGCAACAATTGCAAGATGCCGGCAGTGCGTATGATCTGCACGCCGGTGGTGTGTTGCGTCCAGCCCAGCGCGTAGGCAATGCAAGTGGTCCGCTCGCGTCCGGAGTTGGTGCAGAGCAATTCCGCGACGCGGACAAACTCTTCCGGCTTGCAGCCGCACACCTGGGAAACCACCTCAGGGGTGTAGCGGGCGAAGTGCCGGCGCAGAATCTGCATAACGCAGCGCGGATGCTGCAGGGTCGGGTCGCGCGATGCGTTTGCCGTGCTCTTTGACGGCGAGGTATGTGGTTCGTCGCTGCCATCCAGGGCGTGGCCATGGAGGCCGTGCTCGCCTTTCGTGGACTCCGCCTGAGGCGTATTCTTCGAACGGTCCTGCTCCGCCTGACTGCTTCCGGACTTCTCGAAGCCCCAATGGCCCCGCTTGGGATCGTAGGATTCGTGCTGCTGGTCGAAGCCGCTAAACATCCCTGCCAGATCTTCGGTATCCCGGAAACCTTCGTCGATGATGGTCGAAGCATTGGTGTAGGCCAGGACGTATTCATGAAACCAACGGTCGTTCGTTAAGACGTAATTCACCAGGCCGCCGAGGAATGCAATGTCGCTCCCGGAGCGGATGCCCACGTAAAGATCGCACACCGCCGACATGCGGGTGAAGCGCGGATCGACATGGATCAGGGTCGCGCCTTTCAGCTTGGCCTCCATGGGCCAGCGGAAGCCGACAGGTTGAGCCTCCGCCATGTTCGATCCCATAAACAGGATGCAATCACTATTGGCCATGTCCTGCTGATAATTTGTGGCCGCGCCGCGGCCGAACGAGGCGCCCAGACCGGGCACCGAGGCGCTGTGTCATATTCGCGCCTGATTCTCGATCGACACCACTCCCAACCCGCCACCGAGCAGCTTCTTGATCAGGTAGTTCTCCTCGTTGTCAATCGTTGCCCCGCCTAAGGAGCCGATGCTGCGCACCGAATTGAGCAAACGGCCCTGCTCGTCGCGAGTCGTGAAGTCAGCGTCGCGAGTCGTCTTGACGCGTTGGGCAATCTGGTCCAGCGCCCACTCCATCGTCTTCGTCTCCCATTGATCGGAGTAGGGAGCACGGTAGAGGACATTGCGAACGCGATGCGAATTGACGGAAAGCTGGTAGGCGTTGGCCCCTTTGGGGCATAGGTGGCCCGTGCTGATGGGACTATCAGGATCGCCCTCAATGTCGATGAGTTCGCCACCCTTGCTGAAGATGAGCTGCCCGCAGCCGACGGCACAGTAGGGACAAATGCCCTGGGTGACATTGGCGCCGCGCAGCCGCGAATTCTTCGCCAGCGTCTCTACGCTGAACGGTTCCCGAGAAGTTTGTGGTTTCTTGGCTAGTGGGAAGCGGAACATAGCACCTCCTGAGCGACCTTAATTGCGCATCCTAGCACAAATGCCTCCAAACAGGGGCCGGAAACCTGTTGAGACCATCTACGCGAAGGGGTGAATGTCCCGCTGGCCATCCTGTGCTGCCGCACGGCTGTGCTCGGCGGTCATCGCGACTGCTGCTCATCCCACTTTTCGGCAAGTTCGGTCTATTCGGAGTGTGAAAAGCCAGTTTTGGCTTTCTCCCACCCGTCGTTTTCGATCTCAGACTAAGGCTAAGGCAGCGCTCTCACAGGTATGAATCTCAACTCTGTCACGTCCAGCTCGCCAAGTTCGATCTCTCGAAAGTAAACCCTGAAAATCTCCTCATCCATCTCCTCGAAGCCGAGATCTTAGAAGGAGAAGACCTGGCTAATGAACACACGGTCTTTGTGCCAGCTGTCACGTTGCACTCAATTCCCGGAATCACGCTTGTTTGTTTTCAATATTTTCCCGGGATTTGCCTGCATTGTCACTGCAATGAAATCCCGGACTGTTGCACAAAAAAACCGGACGAAGTTCCTGCTAAAGCTTGTCCGGGATATAAGTACAAGGATGACATTATCCTTTTGCATGCATCGCTTTCTGTCCGGGATTGAGTACAAACCAGCTCCGCAAAGTCCGGGAATTGAGTGCAGTATCTGGACCCGAGAGCGCATGAGTGCAGCGTG
>Ga0302223_10001375_pt1 | contig 13257 bp, 10 predicted proteins | sample II_Palsa_E2_3_FD_194565 | JGI IMG/M metagenome (GOLD analysis project Ga0302223, IMG submission 194565) | Peat permafrost microbial communities from Stordalen Mire near Abisko, Sweden - II_Palsa_E2_3 | ecosystem: Environmental > Terrestrial > Soil > Palsa > Peat permafrost | place: Sweden... | reverse complement strand
GATCCGCCGCGCGGCCGCCACGGCGCGGATCCAGGAACTTCAGATTGAGTATTCGCTGATGAGCCGGGGGATCGAGCGGGAGATCCGGCCAGCAGTCCGCGAGCTCGGCATCAGCGTGACCGCCTACGGGGTGCTGTCCCGAGGCCTGCTGAACCGGGACACCGCCCGCCAATCCGGGCCGGGCGACATCCGGGGGCGGATGCCCCGGTTCCGCGAGGGCAACCTCGAGCGCAACATGGAGCTGCTGGATGCGCTGGAGCGGATCGCCCGCGAGCGGGACGTCACGACGGCCCAGCTCGCGTTCGCCTGGGTGCTCTCGAAAGGGCCGGACATCATCCCGCTGATCGGTACCAAGCGCCGGGACCGGCTGCGCGAGGCGCTCGGTGCGCTGGACATCACGCTGACCCCTGAGGAGGTGGCGGCGATCGAGGCGGCCGTTCCGCCGGCCGGGGTCGCCGGCGACCGCTACGACGCTCCCCAGATGGCCGCTCTGGACAGCGAGCGCTGACCCTGCCCGCGGAGCGCACCGGCCCAGGGAGCGCACCGGCCCAGGGAGCGCACCGGCCTAGCTGGCCCGGTGCGCCTGGTGGGCGCTGCGTCAGCCGCCGATATTGCTGTCCTCAGCCAACCTGCCCGCCGTGCCCGGTCGGGACGCGCAGTGACCGGCAGGGCTTTTACCGTTAGTAACAGACGCTCACCTTATGTATCTGAGACTATTCCGTCGTGGCACACGATCAGCAGCGATCTGCATTGCGTCGCCGGTACCCGTGGGTGCTGGCCAGCGCACCCCTCGGCGGCCTGCTCCTGCTGGGCTGCAGCGGCAACGCACCGGCGCCCGCCCGGCCCGCGGCGGCCGTCGCAGCCTCCCCGGCCGCTTCGGGGCCGGCGGCCCCGGCGGCCATCACGAAGAGTCAGTGCGAAGCACGGCCGGACCGCTCCGGCGACCTCCTCGTCCGGGTGATCACCAACGGCCAGCCCGCCGTCACCCAGCAGCTCGGCGGGGCCTGGGCGTGGGACCGGGCCACCGGCACCTGCGACACCGCCGTACAGATGATCATTTCCGCTGCGCCCGCCGCCGCCCGGAGCTGTAGCCAGGTCGCCCGGGCCGCCGACAACCGTGGCTATCAGCTCAGCGCGGTCCCCGCACCCGCGCTGAAGAAGGTCATCGCCTGGAAGGGCCGCGCCTGCTGATCGGGACAAAACGTCCGAACCGCCGAGTCGGTACGGGGCTAAGCGCGCGCATCCCTGGCCGCCCGGCCCCTGCCCGCCACCGGGCGGCTCCGGCCCGCGGCTACGGTTTCCGCCCAACTCCGGCATAAATGGCAAGGTCGCGGCCTTTGCCCAGGTCCCCGGCTCCGGCCCGCCACCGGTGCACCTGCACCACGCCTGGCTCGATCAGGTCCAGGCCCGCGAAGAAGCGACGGACCTCGGCGTAAGTGCGCGCGGCGACCGGGACAGCGGCCTGTTCGTTGTAACGCTGCACGCCCTCGGCCACCTCGTCGGTGGCGACGTCGCTCGCGATTTGTGAGATGGCCAGGTAACTGCCCGGCGGCACGGCATCCACGAGCCGGGCGACGATCGCGCCCGGCTCTTCCTGGTCGGGGATTCCCTGCAGGATCCCCAGCAGCATGACCGCGACCGGCTGCCCGAAGTCCAGGACGTCGGCCGCCCGCTTCAGGATCGTGCCGGTGGCGCGCAGGTCGGCGTCGATGAAATCGGTCGCCCCCTCCGGGCTGCTGGTCAGCATGGCCCGGGCGTGGCTGAGCACGATCGGGTCATTGTCCACGTACACCACCCGCGACTGCGGCGCCGCCCCCTGGGCGACCTGGTGGGTGTTGTTCGCCGAGGGGAACCCGGTCCCAATGTCCAGGAACTGCCGGATGCCTGCCTCCGTGACCAGGAAGTGCACCGCCCGGGCCAGGAACGCCCGCTGCGCCCGGACAGCGGCCAGCACATCTGGGTACGCGGCGGCGACCTGCTCGGCGACAGCCCGGTCGGCCTCGAAGTTGTCCTTGCCGCCCAGCCAGAAATCGTAAACCCGCGCCATATGCGGCCTGCTCGAATCGAACAGGACATCCCCGCCCGCTGGCTCTTGACCGCTAGTCACCTGGCACGCCTTTCCCGCCGCCACCGCCGGATTCCTATGCCGGGTAATCCTTCCCCGCCCCGTGGGCCTGCGCAACCCGGCGATCCGGCGATACAGCCTCAGTTGGTCGCGCAGAAGGTAACCAGGCGCCCGGAAGATGGCTAGTCTGCGTCGTCCAGGTGGACGAGGCCGACTTCGGTGACCCGGGACGGGTGGCGCGCGCCCGCCGTCCTGCCGGGGGCCGCCGGCCGTCAGCGAGTGGTTGACCCCGCGTGATCCTCGGCGCCCTCAGGCCCGGGTCCGGCGGCCCCGGCTCCGGTGGGCTGGGCGGCGGCGGGAGAGCGGCCGGCCCGGGTGATCAGCCACATCCGCACGGACCGCCCCGCCCGAAGCAGTCCCAGCGCGCCCAGCACCAGCAGTGCGGCCGCCACTCCGTCCAGCCAGAAGTGGTTGGCCGTCACCACCACCACGAGCAGGGTCAGCGCCGGGTAGGCCGCCACGGCCCAGCGCCACCGGCTCCGTGACGCGGTGATCACCGCGATGGCGACGATCAGCGCCCAGCCGACGTGCACCGAGGGCATGGCCGAGAACTGGTCCGCATCGAACCCGAGCGATCCGTACACCGACTGCCCGTACCGCGCCGCCGTGTCGACCAGCCCCGTGTCGCTGAGCATGCGCGGCGGCGCGACCGGGATGAGCTGGATAAGCAGCGATGCCCCGGTGAACAGCACGACCGTGGTCCGGACGTGACCGTAGTCGGCGCGGTGCCAGCCGAACAGCCAGATCAGGCAGCCGATCAGCACCGGGAAGTGCAGCACCGCGTAGTACCAGTTGAACGTCTCGATCAGCAGCGGATGCGGGAGGAAGAGCCGCTGCACGCTGACCTCGTCCGGCAGGTGCAGCACTCGTTCGGCGTGCCAGAGCCAGTCGGCCCGGGGCAGGCCCCCGGCCGATGGCAGAACCGAGAACGACCCGGCGTACTGCCAGAGCGCGAACAGCCCGAACAGCAGCGCGGCCTCAGTACCGAACCGGCCCGCGGCTACCAGCCGCGGCCGCCGGGTCCGGATACACACCACGGCCACTACTGCCAGGCAGACCGCGAGGATCGCGGCTGGCTGCCACTGCAGCTCGAGGTGTGGCACCTATACGAGCTTAGACGTTGCCGTTGTTGCGGCTGAGATTGGCCGGGTCCATCTCCTGCCGCGGCAGGTACACCTCGCCGGTGACATCAGCGCCGAACCGCAGCCGGTCCCCGTCTACCAGCCGGACCTCGGTTCCGGGGATGGCGCGTTCGTCGTTGACGAACGTCCCGTTGGTGGAGCCCTCGTCCCGGATCGTCGCCCGGCCGGAGTCGTCGACGGTAACCGTGGCATGCCGCCGCGACACGTTGTCGAAGTGGGCGAAGGCCGCGGCCACCAGCGACTGTGCCGGGTCCCGGCCCAGCAGCAGCGACGTGCCGGCCGGGATCTCCACGTTCCCCGTCGGGAACGCGATCCGCAGGACCACCGGCGAGATGCGGCGCTGGCCGGTCCCCGGCAGCGGGGCCCGGCACTCCAGGCACCACAGGTCGGATGGATCCGGGACCCGCGCCCCGCAGTGGGGGCAGGCCTGCTGGTAGTCGGCGGACAGGTACTTCTGCGAGACCGTGGGCGTGGGCAGGTCCTCTTCCGCTGACGCGGAGCGGGGCAGGTTGGCGCCACACCGGAAGCAGATCAAGTCCTCCGGCTGCACCCGGACGGCGCAGTTGGGGCAGGTCAGGATGGCCATTTCGTCCTCCGCGACGGCCCTGGAGCGCCGCTCACCGGCTGCTCTCGCTGATCTAAGGCTCGGTCTGCTGAATCTGCGCACCCCCGGAAACCGGCAAGCCGTCCGAGGCCGGGCGGCGCACCGAGGGGACGCGCCCTGCTTACCTTACCTAAAGGGATCTCGCCCGCCGTGGCTCTGCGCCAGACTTCGGGCGAAGTAGCATCGCCTCATGGTCGGTTTCCAGCTCGAACCGGAGCATGAGGAGCTGCGCAAGACCGTCGCGGCCTTCGCCCGCGAGGTGGTGGCCCCTGTCATCGGTGACTTCTACGAACGGGACGCCTTCCCCTACCCGGTGATCGCGGGCATGGGCCAGCTCGGCCTGTTCGGCCTGCCGTTCCCGGAGTCTTACGGCGGCATGGGTGGCGACACCTTCGCGCTCTGCCTGGCCCTGGAGGAGCTGGGCCGGGTTGACTCCTCGGTGGCCATCACGCTGGAGGCGGCCGTCTGCCTGGGCGCCATGCCGCTGTACCTGTACGGCTCCGATGAACAGCGGATGAGGTGGCTGCCGGACCTGTGTTCTGGCGCCCGCCTGGCCGCGTTCGGGCTGACCGAGCCGGGCGGTGGCACCGACATCCCCGGCGGCACGCGCACCCGGGCCCGCCCAGAAGGCGATCCAGCGCAGGGGGATGGGGAGTGGGTGATCGACGGCAGCAAGGCGTTCATCACCAACTCCGGGACCGACATCACCTCGCTGGTCACCGTGCTGGCCATCACCGGGGTAAGCGAGGGGCAGCACAAGGAACTGTCCTCGATCATTGTGCCGGCCGGCACGCCCGGGTTCACCGTGGGCCAGCGGTACTCCAAGGTCGGCTGGTGTGCCTCGGACACCCGCGAGCTTTCGTTTGACTCCTGCCGGGTCCCGTTCAGCAATCTGCTCGGCACCCGCGGCCGCGGCTATGCACAATTCCTCCGGATCCTGGACGAGGGCCGGGTGGCGATCGCCGCGCTGGCCACGGGGCTGGCTCAGGGCTGTGTCGACGAGTGCCTGCGGTACGCGGGCGAGCGGCAGGCGTTCGGCCAGGAGATCGGCCGTTACCAGGCCATCCGCTTCACCATCGCCGACATGGAGGCGCGGGCCCACACGGCCCGGCTGGCCTGGTACGACGCGGCGGCGCGGATGGCGGCGGGTGAGCCGGTCAAGAAGGCGGCCGCGATCGCCAAGCTGACCGCTTCGGATGCGGCCATGGTCAATGCGCGCGACGCCACCCAGATCTTCGGCGGCTATGGCTTCATGAACGAGTTCCCGGTCGGCCGGTTCTACCGGGACGCGAAGATCCTGGAGATCGGCGAGGGCACCTCGGAGGTCCAGCGGATGGTCATCGCCCGCGAGCTCGGCCTGCCGGGCTGAGACGCCCGGCGGCCGCCGTGGAGCCGCGCGGAGCTGCCCGGGCAACGGCCGCTACGACGCGGACGGCAGCGCGGGGGAGGTGGCGTGGCTGCGCACCAGCCGGCTGACCTCGGCCCGCAGCTTCACGAACTCGGGCATTTCCTTGGTCGCGGTCTGGTCCCGTGGCTGCGGCAGGTTCACCGGCAGATCGGCCAGGATGCGCCCCGGCCCCGGGGTGAGCACGATGACCCGGTCCCCGACGTAGACGCTCTTGTCGATGTCGTGCGTGACGACCAGGATCGTGATGCCGATCTCGGCCCGCACCCGCAGCGTCAGGTCCTCCAGATCCTCGCGCGTCTGGGCGTCGACCGGACCGAACGGCTCGTCCATCAGCAGCAGGATCGTCCGCGTCAGATCCGTTACCTCAAGCACGTCCGTCCCGTCTCGTTCGCATGTCGGCTTGGCCACCACGGTGCCATGCCGCCGTGGTTAATTCAAAGGATCGCAACCTTCACAACAACCCGCCGCGACCGTGGTAATTTTCCGGCACGAAACGGCCGCGCTGGGGTAGAGCAGGAGACATCCGAACGAGGTCGGCTGCCGCGCGCCACCGTGGTGCCGGGCAGGCCGGCCGGGAGCAGAGGGAGGGACATAGCGTGCGTGTCATCACGCTGGAGGAGCACTTCTGGACCGGTGCCCTCCGCGACGCCAACCGCACGGTACTGGCCGGCCGGCAAGGAGGAGAGCTGGCCGACAACCTCAGCGACCTCGGGCCGCGCCGCCTGGCCGACATGGACGCCGCCGGCATCGACGTCCAGGTGCTGTCGGTGCTGGCCCCGGCGGCCCAGGAGCTGGACCCGAAGCCATCGGTCGCGCTTTCCCGGGACGCTAACGACCGGCTGGCCGAGGCGGTCGCCGCCCATCCGGACCGGTTCGCCGGGTTCGCCACGCTGCCCACCCCGGACCCGGACGCCGCGGCCGAGGAGCTGGAGCGGTCCGTCACCGGCCTGGGCTTCAAGGGCGCGCTGATCAACGGCCACACCGGCGGGCGGTTCCTGGACGACCCGGTATTCTGGCCGATCTTCGAACGGGCCGAAGCGCTCGGCGTGCCCGTCTACCTGCACCCCACGTACCCCACGGCGCAGGTCATGGAGGCCTGCTACGCCGGCTTTGAGGCGCCCGTCAGCGCCACGCTGGCCACGGCGGGCTGGGGCTGGCACGCCGAGACCGGGCTGCACGCGCTGCGGCTCATCCTGGGCGGCGTGTTCGACCGGTTTCCGGACCTGCAGGTGATCATCGGGCACATGGGCGAGAACCTCCCGTTCTCGCTGGCCCGCGCCGACGAGCGGCTGACCCCGGTGGCGACCAGCCTCAAGCACCGGGTGGCGGACTACTTCCACGCCAACTTCTACATCACCACCAGCGGCTACTTCACCGACCCGCCGCTGCTCTGCGCGTTGGCCGTGGTGGGCGCCGACCGCATCATGTTCTCGGTGGACTACCCGTTCTCCCGCAACACCGACGGCCGCGCCTTTCTGGACGGGGCCCCGCTCAGCGAGGAGGACCGGGCTAAGATCGCGCACGGTAACGCCGAACGGCTGCTCGGCCTCTGAGCAGCCCGCTGACCGGCCCACCGCCCGCTGGATGGCGTGCACGGGGCCGTCTACCCGGCCTCGCGTGCGCCGCCGCGGTGCCAGGACAGCGCCACCCGCTGCACGCCGTTCAGGATCGCGTTGAGCAGGTAGCCGAGGATGCCCAGTAGCACGATCGTGCACCACAGCGCCGTGAGGTCGAAGGAGTCCTGCGCGCTCAGCATCTCGTAGCCGATGCCGTTGCTGCTGCCGACCAGCTCGGAGAAGACCATCAGGATCAGGATCAGGGCCAGTGACAGTGAAAGCCGGAAGCCGGGCATGGCGCGTCATTAGTATTACTAAGTCTCGGCGGCGGCTGTTGACGCGGGTACGGAACGTTAGGCAAACGGTTCGCGATTTCCCCGATAACCTCGCCTTGAGCAATTTTTAACAACAGATAGTAGATAAGGCTGGCTGTGACGTACTCGGGGGCCGCGCGTGCATGGGTCTATACCCATTCGGCGACCGGCCACTTAACGTTCGCGCCGACGGCTCTTCTACCCGGCCCGGCGGCATAATTGCTTGTGGCGCGGCCTTTTAATCTGGAAGTAACCTGACCGCCGAATGTGCGTCTACGGCGGCCGGAAAGCCCGCACGGTGCGGCCGGGGAAAACTTCTATGGGGCCGACGGGACGCGACGCGCAGGCCTCAGTGGAACACCAGCCTCAGTGGAACAGCAGCGGTGCGACGGAGAAATTGGGACCGACGAGGCCATCAGTTTGCATCAGGCTCACGACCCGGTTGAGGTGCGTCTCGTTCAGTGACGTCGGGAACTGGCCGAGGTTCACGACCGCGGACTGATCCGGGTTCAGGCTCTTGATGTAGGTGGGCAGGATCTGCTCCACATCCGCCCGGCTGGCGTCCGCCAGGGCCTGTCCCTTCGCCATCGCCGCCTGGAACGCGTGGGCCGTGTTGGGGTGCTTCTGTGTCCACGACTGGAGGGCGAAGTACCCGGAGATCGGGAAGTTGGAGGTCGGCCCGGTGCAGATGGACATGACGGGCTGGGCGCCGTTGGACAGCTCGGCCGAGGTGATGAACGGCTCGACCGCGCTGATCGCGTCCACCCTGTGCTCGGCTAGTGCCGTGGCCATATCGGGGAACGGCACCGGCACGTACGTCACGGTCTTGGGGTCGACCCCAGCCGTCTGCAGCGCCGTGTTGGTCAGCATGGTCTGGATGTTGTTCTTGGTATCGACCGCGATGGTCTTGCCGGCCAGGCCGGCCGCGCTCGTGATGTGCGAGCTCGGGAGGGCGAGGATCTCGAAGGTGTCGGTGCTGCAGGAGGTTCCGTCCACCAGCACCTTGAACGGGCCCTTGCCCGCCGCCTGAGCCTGGAAGAACGACACGTAGTTCGCCCCGGCTACGATGTCCACCTGGCCGTGCACAATTTCCGGGATCGCGTCCGGGCTGGCCGCGATGGGGGAGATGGTGACGTTCAGGCCCTCCTGCTTGAAGTACCCCTGCTGTTGGGCCAGGTACAGGCCCGCCGTGTCCACCACCGGCAGGGCACCGACGACGATATTGGTCGTCTCCTGGTGGGCGGCGGCCGTGGCCGGTGTCGTGCTGCCACCGGACGAGCAGGCTGCCGCGGCCAGTGCCACGGCGATGCTGCCGACGGCGGCCAGGGATACCCGCCCGGCGCGGGGGAACCTCATGGTGCTCCTACAGGTGAGGGGAGAGCCGAACCGGAGGCTGGAGCGCAAACAGGACATCTTTGTGCGCGCAGGTCCTTACCGTATCAGTGCGGTGCGAGACGGGTGGGGGATTCCGGGACAAGGCAGCCTTTACCGTCGGCGCAGGTCAGCGCCCGGCATGGGGCTTCGCCGGCCAGCCGCCCCGGTCGTGGAGCCGGGCGGACCGGCTGATTTGGGTCATCGGCCGGCTCCTGACCGCATCCGGCTGGGCTTGCCGGTCCTGCCGGGCTCTGGTGTTGCGCCCTGTGCGTCCCGGCCGGTATTGACGGGCGCTTCCAGCCGCGGCCGCGGCGGTCCGGGGACCCGGGCGGCGGCCGCTGTCCCGGCGCAGGGCCGGGACGGTGTGCGCGGAGGACAGTGGCCGGAACCCGCTGGGCTGGCCGCGTGGTCGGCATCCGGCTCGCTGAGTTACGGCTAGCGGAGAGGTCGCCGGCGGTGCATGAATTTGCGCCCGGGCCCATGCTGCCGACGTAAATTACGGTCGCTGGTGCGCCATTTGCGGACACTGCTGGCGGCAGCCTTCGGCGCCGCGCCGCCGGGCGGCCCCGGCCAGTGCGCGGGGGCCTGGCCGTGCCATCTCTGGCGCTGGCAGGTGCCTTACGCTGCGCGGCCCGCTTCGGCAACTTATTTACGGCAGGTGCCAGTGGTCGTACGTAACGTCACTTTGCCGATAATGACCGGTCTAGTCAGGGTCTCTTTCCGGCAACCGGCCTCATGATATGGCTGCCTGTCCCGAACTCGATGCGTAGAGTAATTCTCACCTAACGTGACCATCTCGTGGTTTATGGCAGGCTGTGTGTCACCGCAGCCAGGGCGGCCGGCCGCGAAATACGGTGCCGATGCGGACCGCTCTCCGCTCGGACGATCATCGCTCCAGGTCGGCTGGGCCGCCCGGGGAACCGCCGGAGAGCCGGTCAGAGCGTGCCGGCGAACTGCGGTCCATCTACCGCAACCGTGGACAAAATAACTGGCAAAGACGCGATAAGTGGCTGCGGGAAGATGATTATATGTCCTTACCCGTTTTGCGACCCCGACGCTCGAGTTGCCTCGGTCGTCCGGAAGTCGCCAGCTCTGTGGTGAAAGTCGTGTGGGAAAAGAGGGGTGCGATGTTGTGCGGCTTCTGTCCTGGAGGCCCGAAGGCTGTCCTCGAAACCCCTGTTCGTGTGAGGTGCGAAAGCAGTGCGTAGGCGTCCGGCGACAGGCCAGCGCGATGGGGGCGAGGGACCGGGCGTAGCCGCCGGAGCCCCCGCCAGCAACGGCGCTGACACCGCGGGGGACGGTAACGGAGGTACGGCCACATTGACCGCGGCTCCCGGTTCCCCCGGTTCGCCTGGCACCGGCGGCAGGCCCGGCGAGCCCGACGAGGTGCCCCGGGCCCCGGCCCGCCGGGGCAGTTCGCGCCTGGCCCTCAGCAACTGGCGGGTGCGCTGGCGGCTGCTCGCCCTCATCGTCGTGCCCACCATCGCCGCGGTGGTGCTCGGCGGCCTGCGGATCGCCGACGCCGCGAGCAGTGCGGTCGCCCTCAAGCGGACCACGCAGCTGGCCGTGCTCAACGGCGACATCATCCGGCTCGCCCAGAGCATGGAGGACGAGCGCGACCTGACCGCCGGGTGGATCGCGGATGGGCGGCCAACCGGCACCGCGGCTATCTATACGGCGCTGCTGCACCAGCAAGACACCACCGATGAGGCGGTCCAGCAGATCAGCGGGGACGCGAACAACATCGGCCCCACGTATTCGTCGGCGATCCGGTCGGCGTTCAGCGACGTCCAGGCGCGGATCAGTGACCTCGATCACCTGCGCAGCGCCACGACGCCGCCCGGCGACATCCCGGTTCTGCCGCTCATCCAGGACTACACCAACTCCATCGACACGCTGCTGACGTTCACCAGCTTGTCCGGGTCCGGGACCAACGACACCCAGCTGTCCAACGACGTCATCACCCTGACCGCGCTGGCCCGGGCCGAGGACCAGGCGTCCGAGCAGCGCGGCATCTTGTATTCGACGCTGATCGCCCGCCAGTTCCCGCCCCAGGGCCTGACCTCCCTGGAGAGCGCGGAGGCTCAGGAATCCGCCGCCGAGGCGGACTTCCAGAGCTCGGCCTCGCTGGCCGAGCAGCAGCTCTTCCAGAACAAGGTCAGCGGCACTGCGGTCGACCAGGCGGCGTTCGAGGAGCAGCTGGCCGCCTCGACCAGTAACAACGGAAGCGTGAGCATCGGCGTGCCCGCCGCGAGCGCCCCGGGTGTCTGGTACGGCAACATGACCACCACGGTGCAGGACATGCGCGGGGTGGAAAGCACGCTGCTCAGCAACATCCTGGCCCGGAGCCAGTCGCTCGAGTCGTCCGCGACCCGGGACGCGGTCATCATCAGCATTATCGTGCTAGTCCTGCTGATCAGCGTGCTGCTGATCACGACGTTGGTCGCCCGGTCGATGATCCGCCCGCTGCGCCGGCTGCGTGAGGACGCGCTCGACATCGCCGGTACGCGGCTGCCGGACATGGTGCGCAGGCTGAGCGAGACCGAGGGCTCGGACGAGAGCGTCGAGATCGAGCCGATCGCCGTCTCCTCCACCGACGAGATCGGTGAGGTGGCGCGGGCCTTCGACCAGGTTCACCGCGAAGCCGTCCGGCTGGCCGCCGACGAGGCCATGCTCCGCGGCAACCTGAACGCGATGTTCGTCAACCTGTCCCGCCGCAGCCAGTCCCTGATTGAGCGGCAGATCTCGCTCATCGACTCCCTGGAGCAGGGCGAGCAGGACTCTGACCGGCTGAGCAGCCTGTTCCGGCTGGACCACCTGGCCACCCGGATGCGCCGCAACTCGGAGAACCTGCTGGTTCTCGCGGGTCACGAGGCGTCCCGGCGGTGGAGCCAGCCCGTCGCGCTGGTGGACGTGCTCCGGGCGGCCATCTCGGAGATCGAGCAGTACGAGCGGGTCGTGCTGAATGTCCAGCCGGGCATCACGATTGCCGGCCAGGCCGTCAACGACGTCGTGCACCTCGTCGCGGAGCTGGTCGAGAACGCGACCACATTCTCTCCCGAAGACACCCAGGTGTACGTGTCCGGCCAGCCGCTGACCAGCGGCGGTGTCCTCCTCGACATCACCGACGGCGGGGTCGGCATCTCCGATTCTGAGATGGGCCACGCCAACTGGCGGCTGGACAACCCGCCCGTGGTCGACGTCGGCGTATCCCGGCGGATGGGCCTGTTCGTGGTCGGCCGCCTCGCGGCGCGGCACGGGGTCCGGGTCCGGCTTCGGCATGCGTCCGCCGGCGGCCTGACCGCGCTGGTCTGGCTGCCGGATACGGTCGCCGCCCAGGAGGGCGCGCCGCTCGGCCGGCTCCGCCGCTTCGAGGCGGAGGACTACGGGCCCAGCCCGTCGCTGTCCGCGCCGCCGGCCGGCGGGAACGGCGGGGCCCTGCCTACCCGCCAGACCGGCAGCGCGGCCGCGCAGGCCGCCGCGGCCGCCCGGATGCCACGCTTCTCGCCGTCCAGCGGGACCCCCCTGCAGCCGCGGGTGGACACCGGCCCGCAGACGGGCTCCGGCCGCCCGGGGAACGGTGTCACCGGCGGGTTCACGCCTCCAGGCCAGTCCCCGGCGGCCAGCCCGCAGGGGCCGGGCACGGCCGACCCCGGGGCGGCGCCGGGAGGCGACGGCTTCAGCATGCCCTTCCGGCCGACGGCCGGGGGGATACCCACGGCCGGCCCTCCCAGCGGACCGGCGAGCCCAGGACCGGCGAGCCCAGGACCGGCGAGCCCAGGACCGGCGAGCCCAGGACCGGGGAGCCCAGCCGGGGCCCAGCCCGGGAACGGCAGCACGCTGGGGCCGCCCAACGGTGACAACGGCGTGCGCGTGCCGGCCCCGCCGGAGAACGGGCACCACCAGCGGCTGCCGATCTTCGACACGCTGGAGTCCGACTGGTTCCGGCGCAGCGGGACGTCGCACGTCACCAGCCCAGCGCCGGGCGGCGAGGCCAGTACGGCCAGTACGTCCAGCGTGCCGGATCGGGCCGCCTGGCACTCTCCCGCGGATGAGGGCTGGCGCGCGGCCGAGACGGTCGCTGCGCCGTCTACGGGGACTAGTACATCCGCAGGGCTTCCGCAGCGCGTGCCGCGGGCTAATCTCGTCCCCGGGTCGGTCGGCGAACCGGCGGCCGACCCGAGCGGCAGCGAGGGGCCCTCTCGCTCGGCAGAGGAAGTCCGTAACAGGCTGGCCAGTTTCCAGCGGGGCGTACGCGAGGCGCGTGCTTCCGCACCTAAGACCGAGGAGCCATAGGACGGATGAGAACCCCGCATGAACGGCATATCGTGCTAGTGAGCAAGCGACGGCAACGCAGAGCCCGGGAAACCGGGCGGCTAGGAGGACACGAGTGAGCACGCCGGGTCGTCCGACGCAGGACCTGGGCTGGCTGATCACCAACTTCGTGGAGCGGGTCCCCGATGTCGCTCACGCGGTCGTTGTCTCATCCGACGGGCTGCCCCTCGCGTTCTCGGCGGGATTCCCGCAGGAACGCGCGGACCAGCTCGCGGCCGTCACTTCCGGGCTGACCAGCCTGACCCAGGGTGCGTCCCGGGTCTTCGAGGGTGGGGCGGTCGTCCAGACCGTCGTGGAAATGCAGCGCGGTGTCCTGGTGATCATGGCGATCAGCAACGGATCCAGCCTCGCCGTTCTCGCGGCGTCGACCTGTGATCTTGGGCTCGTGGCCTATGAGAT
>Ga0302223_10001354_pt1 | contig 13365 bp, 10 predicted proteins | sample II_Palsa_E2_3_FD_194565 | JGI IMG/M metagenome (GOLD analysis project Ga0302223, IMG submission 194565) | Peat permafrost microbial communities from Stordalen Mire near Abisko, Sweden - II_Palsa_E2_3 | ecosystem: Environmental > Terrestrial > Soil > Palsa > Peat permafrost | place: Sweden... | reverse complement strand
TCAGGGGGCTGGGAAACCGGTCCGCTCCGATCGTGCCCGGACTTACCGAGGCATCCAGATCATTCGCGGCTCATCAGACGAAAGCGCGCGCCCCGCCCGGACCTACCCATGATGCGATGGATCTCTCCATGACCATGTTTTCGCGCTATGCCTCTGCATCCCGTCGGCAAGTCATCGCATGCGCTTGTTTCGTCGCGCTGCTGATGACGCTGCCTGCACTGACCATGGCAGCGTCTGCGGCAAGTCTCGATCTGCAGGCACATGAACAACGTCCACTGCGGTTGCCGAGTGATCTTGAACGAGTGGCCATTGCCGATCCGGCCGTGGCCGATCTGATCATGCTGAAGAGCCGGTCCGAGGCATTGCTGGTCGGCAAGAAGCCCGGGCAGACCACCTTGCTTCTTTGGCGCCGCGGAGCGGCTTCTCCCGAGCGGCTGGTGGTGAGCGTGCACAGTGTGCTGCAGGCGCAACTGCAAGATGGCGTCGGAACGGATCTGTCGGTACAGGACGATGGCGCGCTTCTGCAGGGCAGTGCCCCGACGATGCTCGACCATGAGCAGGCGCACGAGGCCGCATCGGCAGCGGTCGGAAGCAAGGGCACGATTGTCGATACGTCTACCGTGGCCAGCGGCGGCGTGGTGCAGGTCGATGTGAAAGTGGTGGAGTTCGACAAGACGGCGTTGAACCAGCTCGGGCTGAATTTCACCAACGCCAATGGCGGTTTCAGCTACGGCGTCACCAGTCCGACCGCTTCCGCCAACACCACCAGTACCAGCAGCACGCTCTCCTCGGCCTTCAATCTGGTAGCGGCCTCGACAACCGGGAAATGGAATGCCAGCCTCAATCTGCTCAAGAGCGATGGGCTGGCACGCGTACTGGCCGAGCCAAGCCTGGTGGCGCTTTCTGGTCAGAGTGCGAGTTTTCTGGCCGGTGGCGAGTTGCCGATTCCGGTGCCTCAGGGGCTGGGCACCACCACGATCACCTACAAGTCGTTCGGCATCGGGCTGACCGTGACACCGACGGTGCTCTCCAGTGATCGCATTGCGCTGAAGGTGGCGCCAGAGGCGAGCGACCTGGATTACTCCAATGCCATCATCCTCAGCGGCGTCTCGGTGCCCGCACTTACCACTCGCCGTGCCGATACCACGGTGGAGCTGGGTGACGGCGAAACCTTCGTCATTGGTGGACTGGTGAGCCAGTCGATCATGAGCAAGGTCAACAAGATTCCGCTGCTTGGCGATCTTCCGATCATCGGCGTGTTTTTCCGCGATCTCACTTACAGCCGCGAGGACAAGGAGCTGGTGATCATCGTTACGCCGCATCTGATCAAGCCGTTTGCCCGCGGCACCACCTTGCCCTTGCCGGGCGAACGCGAAGCAAATCCGAATCTGCCCGTATGGGGATCGTTCCTGCTCAATCCGGCCGGTTCGGATCAGCTGCCGGGGTTCTCGCGTTGAGGCGGGGGAGTATCGATCATGCACACACGACCTACGCTGTATTCGATCACCAAGCCGGAACCCAAGGTGGATCTGCAATTCTATTCTTCTGATGAAAGGCAGGCGCAGCGTCTTACTGCCCGGTTGAAGCACGTTGCGGTCGTGCATTGGGTCGACACGCGCGACATCAGTGGCACGCGGGAGCCGATCTATCTGGCCGGATTGCCACTCATCCTGCTGGATTATTCGCCAACGGAAGCCGAGCGCTCCTCCATGCTGGCGCGCCGACTGATGATGGGGGCGCCAGGTATTTCACTGGTGGGAGTCGGTTCGATTGGTGCCGATAAGGCGGGTGGTGTGCTGGCGGCTCTGCGCGCTGGCGTGAGTGAATTCCTTGACATCGATGCGAAAGACGAAGACATCAGCGAACTGCTGATGCGCGTGCATGGCGATGCGCGGCCTGCGCCCGCTGCTTTGACGCCGGTGCCGCATTCGCATGGCCGGCTCGTGCTGTTGCTCGGGGTCAGGCCCGGTGTCGGCACCAGCACTCTGGCCGCACATTTGGGCGCACTGGTCAGCCCCGGCAGAACCTCGACGACGGGTGCGGATGAGGGTCCAAAAGAGGCGCAGGTGATCTTGCTGGATTTGGGTCGGCCAGCGGGCGACGCCACGCTTTACCTCAGCGTGCCGAATGAATTTCATTATGAAAACGCATTGCTGGGCGCACGGCGGATCGACGCCACCTTGATTCGTACGGCATTTACCAATCACGACAGTCGGCTGACCGTGTTGTCGCAGGCACCCGGAACCTTGGGAAAGCCTGCGGACACGGCCGATTTGCCCGTGTTGCTGGATCGTCTGCGCCATCATTTCGATCTGCTGCTGACCGACCTTGGTGGCCTGCCAGTCTCGGAAGTGCCGCTGCCGCTGTTACGCGAAGCCGATGAAATCTGGTTGATTGCCGACCAGAGCATCGGCTCGATGGTGTCGCTTGACGCCTGCCTGCGGCAGCTGGATGAGCTTGGATTCCGTGATGGACGGTTATTTCTGGTGATCAACCGGCATGACCCAGATGACGGTGTCAGCGCCGGGAAGATTGCCAAACGTTTCAATCTGCGACTGGCGGGCCTGCTGCCGGATCGCTTCAGGGCACTGCGTGCCAGCGCGAATCAAGGCCTGTTGCTGCACCAGGTGGCACCGCGCGACCCTTATCTGCGCGCCCTGAAATTGCTGCTGGAAAAGTTGCGCCGGAATCTGCACGTCGAAGAGAGTCCGGTGATCGTGCGCTCCTGGTGGAAACAGCTGCTCGACAGGGTGAGGAGGGGATGATGGACATAGATCTGATCCCCTTCGAGCACACCCAGCAGTTTCACGACACAGTGTCGGCGGCACACGAATTTCTGTTGAACCGTATTGAGGATCAGCGCCTCGATATCGCGTCGTGGTCTCATAGCACCGCGGTCACGTACGTCGGTATCGAAACCGCCACCTTTGTGCAGGAGTGGCGCATTCCGATTAACGAGAGCGAAGTGCAGAAGGTGGCTACGGCACTGCTCAAGGAGTTGACCGGATATGGCCCGCTGGATGACCTGCTTTCTGACCCGGAAGTGGAGGACATTCTGGTCAATGGCTATCAGGACGTCTACGTGTCGCGACGTGGCGTACTGAAACGTGAGCCAGTCCGTTTCAGTGATAACCGCCATGTGCTGCGCACCGTGCGTCGTATCCTCGCACCGCTCGGGCGGCGGCTGGACGAAGCCAATCCGATGGTCGATGCACGGATGGCGAATGGCGGACGCCTCAACGCGATTATCGAACCGCTGGCGGTCAGCGGTCCAAGCGTATCGATTCGAAAATTCCGCCAGGATCCATTCACGCCCGATGAGCTGATGGCCAACGGCGCGTTCGATCATTGCATGCGCGCGCTGCTGCAGGCCGCCGTCGAGAGTCGCTGCAATATTCTGATCTCGGGGGGCACCAGTTCGGGCAAGACCTCGTTGCTGAACGCACTGGCCAGCTACATTCCGCTGAATGAGCGAGTCATTACCATCGAGGATACCGCCGAGCTGTCGCTCAACCATCCGCATGTGGTGAGGTTGGAAAGCCGCGTCGGCGGTTTTGATGGTAGTGGCGCCGTGAGCACGCGCGATCTTTTGCGCAACAGCCTGCGGATGCGTCCCGATCGGATCGTCGTGGGTGAGGTGCGCGGCGCGGAAGTGCTGGAAATGCTGCAGGCGATGAACACCGGACACGATGGCTCCATGTCCACCATCCACGCCAATTCGCCTCGTGATGCTTTGAGCCGGCTGGAGATGCTGGCTGGCTTTGCGGGCTTCAAGGGCACCGAGGACAGCCTGCGGCGGCAGGTCGCCAGCGCGATTGATTTCGTTATCCAGATCGCCCGGCTGAGTAATGGTCATCGGGTCATCTCCTCAGTGACGGAAATAACCGGGCTGACTGACAAAATCATCACCACGCAGGAAATGTTCCGGCACGAAACGTTTATCGACGTCAACGGCAGCGAACGTAACCGTTGGCCGGCGCTGGGCTTTCATCCGCATACGCGCAAGCTGGAGCCGTTTCGCGAATTTCTGCAGCGCGCCTCGCTGGAGGCGATAGGATGATTCTCGCCCTTGCCCTGTTCAGCGTGGTCGCGTTTTTGATGGCCGGTGCCATCGAATTGTGGTGGGGCAGCCCGGCACGACAGCAGCGGCGTCGCAGCCTGGAATACATCGACAGGAGTCTGGCCAGTCAGGCGCACGGCATGCCGCCGCCGTTACTGGGTAGAGGGAAGGAAACGCCGCGCAGTTCCGGCGGTCTTGTCACTGACACGCTATGCCTGCGCGCGGGTCTGCCGACGGGATGGCGACTGCCGATTCAGTTGGCTGTGTTGGGCCTGGTGTTGGCGGAGCTCGGTGCATGGCGTATCGGCACGCCCTGGGCGCTGCCGGTGTTGTTGGTCGCGTATGCGGTACTGGTATGGCTGTGGCTGCGCGCGCGGATCGAGAAGCAGCGCCAGCAGCTGATTCGCCAGACGCCCGACTTTCTGGACTCCGTGGTGCGCCAGGCCGCCATCGGCAACAGTTTGCCGATGGCCTTCCTGGCGGCATCGACAACGGTGTCGATGCCGCTGCGCCAGCTGCTTGATCGGACCATGGTGTCGGTTCGTAGCGGCATGGAGCTCGACCAGGCGCTGCAGATGGCCTCGCAACCCTATCGGCTTGAAGCATTCGAGTTACTGCATGTAGTGCTGGGTACTGCGGTGCGCATGGGCGGTCGCGCCGATCACATCCTGCAGCGCATGAGCGATTTCATGCGTGATCTCGATCAGGCTCAGCACGAGCTGCGCGCAATCACCGCGGAGACACGATTGTCGGCCTGGGTACTGGGTTTTCTGCCGGTGGTTGTGGCCATCATCATGTCGCTGCTCAACCCGACTTTTTTCCATCCGATGTTTACCGAGGCGCTGGGCCAGAAAATTCTGTTGATTGCCTTGGTGATGGAGTTGTTCGGTGGCTTTTTGCTGTATCGCCTGGCGAAGTCGCTATGACGTCGTTCGCCATCACGTCGTTCGCCATTACTTCAGGGGAGTGTGCCCCGTGATCGCCGGACTGCTTCTTGCATCAGCGGCACTCGTCCTGGCACTCGGTCTGGTGCTGCTGGCCTGGAGCCTGTTGTATCAGGTACGGCAGAGTGATCAGCGCGAGCAGGTGATCAATGACGCGCTGGCGCGCGTGCTTCGTCAGGGCCCGGATGGCAGGCCGGTTACTGGCGGTGCGGCAAACCTTTGGCGTGCTTGTCGGCATTGGTTGGAGTCGATCGGGGCTCACTTTGAAGATGGACGTCTGGGCAAGGCTCTGCTGGCAAAGGAAGACCTGCTATTGCTGGATCAGACCAACCACAACACCACCTCGGGTCGCGCGCTTTTTCTCGGTCTGCGGTTGGTGATGGCGTTGCTGCTGCCGATCATGGTGATGGCGCTGCTGCGGCCTACCGGTGCGAGGGCCTTCGCCGAGTTGCTGGCTGCACTGGCGGCTGGTGTGCTGTTGCCAAAAATTTTTCTGAGTTCGTGGGCCGCCCGTTTGCGCAAGCGGGTCGAGGGCGAACTGCCGCTATTGGTCGACTTGTTGCGACTGCTGCAAGGTATCGGTTTCAGCATGGACCAAAGCCTGCAGACGATCGCCGAGTGCTTCCATATTGTGATACCGGTATTGGGGCGGGAGATTCATGAGGCCAACATTTCCTACATGCATGGTCGTCCGCGGGATCAATCCTTGCGGCGTCTGGCCGAATCGTTCGACAACCAGGATCTGAAAAGCCTGGTGCAGATGATCTTGCAGGTTCATCTGCACGGCGGTGCGGTGCAGGAGCCGTTACGTGAATTCGCCGAGCGGCTACGCGAGCAGCGCAAGCTGCGCATGAAAGAAAAGACCGGCAAGCTCTCGGTAAAAATGACTCTGGTGATGATGCTGACCCTGCTACCCGCGCTGATGGCGGTGCTTGCCGGTCCTGCCATCGTCTCGCTGATCAGCACCATGGCCAAGCTGAAAGGACATTGATCATGACCCTATCGCCATCTCGACGTTCAACGTTTGCCCGCACTCTTCTCCGCCGGCCCTTTATCAGGGCATGCTCGATTACGTTGTTGGGTAGCTCGCTGTTGCTGAGCGCATGCGCCAATCATGGCGGATACCTCAACCACGTTCAGCCCGAGCTTGTATCCGAGCCGTCAGAGCAGAGCGACAAGAACAGCAAGCCGATGTATCTGGATTTGATCCGCCAGATGCAGCAGCAGGGTGCCTATTACGCTTCTCTGGCGAATATCGAAGCTTTCCGTCAGCGCTACGGCAGCCCGCCAGAATTGAGTCGCCTGCAGGCTGACGCACTGCGTGAAACCGGACAGATCGATGCGGCGAAAAAACTCTATGCAGACCTTCTGCATACCGATCAGGCGGGCGCCGCATGGCATGGCCTCGGCCTGATCGCAGCGGCGCAGAAGCAGAACATGCAGGCCGAACAGGCGCTCTCAAAAGCCGTGCAGATGGACCCTGTCAACGTCGATTATCTGGGTGACCTGGGCTATCAGCGATTGCGCGCTGGCCAGATAACCGCCGCGCATGAGCCCCTGGCCAAGGCGGCTGAACTGGCGCCGGCCAACGTCAGGGCGATTTCCAATCTGGTGCTGTGGATGTTGCTCAACAACGACTATGCGCAAGCCGACGCAGCCATGCAGCGGGCCAACCTGCCAACAGCCGCCCGGCAGCAGATACATACGCTGGCGGTGCAGTTGCAGCTCGCACAACAGGTCGAGCGCCCCACCGCGATGGCCTTGCTGCCGTCCCAATCGACGCCAGGTGCGACGGCATCATCCGACGATTCGCAAATGACTCAGCCACCGGTTTCCCAGAGTGGTGGCGTTCCTGAATCCATGCTTGAACGTTTCGGTGCATCGTCCAAGACCAGTGAGGTCCATCCATGAAGATTCATTTCGCGACGGCGGCATCTTCCGTGATTCTGCCTCTGGTTCTTGCCCTGCTTCCGGCAGGTGCTGCGGCGCAGCAGGTGCCGGTGACCGGACAGATGTTGGGTGACGGCGGCACCGCTGCTGCTGCACAGGCGCAAGCAACCGCGGTGCCGGCTGCAGCACAGACATCAACCGCAGTCACCGTGCCGTTGAACAGCGGCTACGCGGCGGCTCCGCCAGCGGTGGCATCCGTTTATGTGGCGCCAGCTGCTGCCGCGCCTTCCCCTGTCGGGCAACACCGCTCACCTGGTACGTCGGTGGGTGAAACCACCCGGAACCTTCTTCAGATGCAGGTTGATGGCAGTCAGGCGGGAAAGCCGTTACCTATGCTTGGTGTGGAAGCCAGTGCCAGCTACAGCCGCTACCTGAAGAGTTTCAATCACGATATTCCGGAGTTCTACAAAACCACCGTCGGAAATAGCAGCAATAGCGGCGGCAATAGCAGCGGTTATGGCCAGTAGAGGTAGGCTGTCATGAGCGCGATCGGACAGGTCACCGGCCCAGCATTGCCGTCTTGCGTGCGTGGATGCACAAACCTGTTCGTGCGCATGCCCCGTGCACGCCAGCGTGGCTCGATGGCGGTCACCATGATGCTGATGCTGGTGGGTCTGGTCGCCATGCTGGGGCTGGTTGAAATCGGCTACCTGTATTGGGCCAAACGCGAGACGCAGAAAGTGGTGGATCTTGCTGCGCTGGCGGGCGCGCAACAGTTGACGGCCTGCTCTACCGACAACAGCAGCAACAGCGCGGCACTGGGCAATGCAAGGATCGATAACGGTTTTAGCGATACCTTGGTGATTACCTGCGGTCATTGGGATCCAACCCAGGCGGGCGCTCAGCACTTTGTGAGCGTGACTTCCTCACTGCCCTTGAATGCCGTGCGGGTGGAGGCAACGCTGCCGGTGACCCCGTTCTTCGGATTCGCCCGTTTTGACGGTATCAATGCCACCGCCATTGCGGCAAGTCAGGGTCAACCCATCGCGGCATTCTCGGTGGGTTCCAGCCTGCTCAACATCGACCCGAGCAGCCCTCTGGGCACACTACTGGGTACGGCCCTCGGCTCGTCGTTGGGATTGCAATTGCTGAGCTACAACGGCATTGCCAATGCCAACATTTCCCTGCTGGGACTGGTCAAAGCACTGCCTGTCGACATTGGTACCGTCAACAGTGTTTTGACGACCCAGGTGACGGTCACTGATCTTCTCACCGCATACGTGAATGCACTGTCGCAGAGTAGTAGCGCCTCAACGATTGACCTTGCCTTTGTCAATCAACAGGTCGCTGCCATTGAGCTGCAGCTCGGAAATATTCCCATCAACCTGGGCCAGATCCTCAACGTCGACGCAACTACTGAGGATCCCAATGTCGCCCTCAATGTCGACGTCAACGCGCTCGATATCCTCAGTGCCGTCGTGCTGGCAGCCGATGGCGCCAACGCTGTTGCGCTGCCGGCAACGAGCATCAGCATACCGGGCGTGGCGACGATCAGTCTGGCCTTGAGTATCGTTGAACCGCCTCAGATTGGCGTCGGCGGCGTGGGCACCGTTGCACACACCGCGGAAATTCGACTCGACCTGGACGTAACAGCGCTGAGTACACCTATTAACGGCCAGCAGTTGCTGGATCTGCCGCTCTACCTCGAGGTAGCGCCTACCGACGGCACCATAACCGCCATCGAATGCAATGTGCCGGGCAGTGGTGGAGCAAACTCAGACAGTGTGACGATCACAGCAGCTCCGGGAGTATTGAATGCGTTTCTTGGCAAGCTGCCGTCGGCCGCGTTCAACAATACGAGCGAGACCTGGTCCTCGCTGATCTCAAGTGGAAGCCTTGCTCAACTCGTCAACGTTCTTAACCTGGCCACGATATCTGCGTCCGCCAACGTGCAATTGGCAGCCAATCCGGCCACGGCACTTACGTTCAGCGTCGACCCGACAATTCCGGTTTCGCAACAGTCGGGCATGACCCAAACGGCGGGTACGTCGTCGGCCGTGCTTGGAAACCTCATCGGCAGCCTGCTCGGCTCAACGTCGCTGAATGTCACCATCAACCTTTTGGGTCTTCCGATCAATTTGGCGCCGGTCGCGTCGTTGCTCGCCACCTTGTCGACTGCGCTGGCACCGGTTTTGTCGTCCCTGGATAGCCTGTTGGTTGGTCCGCTTCTGCAGGCGCTAGGGATTAATATCGGCACTGCCCAGGTGAGCCTGCTGTCGGTTAACTGCAATACCACTCCCCAGCTGGTGTACTGAGAAACCTATGGTGCTGAAGTAGCCACTTGACCCTCGATACGGCGGCTTTAGACTCGACGGGATAAGGAAATGTTCGGCACATCTTCTGGTGGCCGTTATTCCAGAGCCATCCAAAGTACAATCGCCGGGAACGCAGGGGATGAATGCAATGACTAGCAACGCGGCCAAACGATGCGTCCGGGGGTTGATGCTCGGGCTGACTTTTGTGGGCTTTTCGGCGTTTGCCGCGACAGACGGTGGGTCGCCATCACCGGCAGGCCAGGTTGCAGCCGCCGGTAACGCGGAGGCGTCTGGTGGTTCGGTGGCTTACCTGCAGCATCTGGTCGACACGCATCAGCTGACCGAGATGCGCACCACCTACAACGGTACATACGGTGCCAGCGAGTTGTTTCAGCCTGAAAAACTCACCTACTTCGTCGCGCTGTTCCACGACAAGGTGTTCTGGCGGGTGATCAGCACCGATTCGATGAAGAATGCCGACAGCATCTATCGCACCTTCGTCGCACAGACCGAGCAGCTGGCTCAGGTGGATATCGATGCACTGCGCCTCCAGGCCGGCAACAAATACGCCGAACATATGATGGCGTTGAACCAGCAGCGATTGCAGAACCTGCAACAGGATGCGGCGCAGCAGCAACACGAGTCCCAACAGGTGGCGGTGCAACTGCAGCAGGCCCAGCAGCAGGCGGTTTCGCTGAGCAAAGACCTGAGCACGACCAGCACTCAGCTCGATTCGGTCAAGCAGCAGATCCACGCGCTGGAAGCGCAGCAGAACAACCCCGACCTGGCGCTACCTCCGGCGCCGTCGGCAAGCGCACCGGCTTCCACTGGTACGCCAGCCAGCAGTGCGCCGGCGTCTTCGGGCTCGTCCCCCTGATTATTTGAGTGGCGTGCTTTTCAGCGGCGCTGCTCTCCAGGTGTATTCGCAGCGAAGTGCTGTGGCGATTCCGTGCAATCTTTTCGGATCGAGCAAGGTCGAACACTTCAACGCCAATGTGCTGAAGTGTCGGGTGTGAGCCTCAAGCCTTCAGCAGCGCCGGCGTCGCCTGTTGCCCGATCGCATCGACCATGGCCTTGGCCACATTGAGATTGCCGGCGACGATATTGCCGCTGGCGGGGATGCCATCGCGGCCAGCAAAGTCGCAGTAGCGGCCACCGGCTTCGTGGACCAGCAGCACGCCGGCCGCCAAATCCCACGGCTTCAGGCCAATCTCGAAATAGCCGTCGTAACGGCCGGCAGCGACATAAGCCAGATCGAGCGCAGCGGAGCCGGAGCGGCGGATGTCTTCGGCCTGGCCGAGGATCGCGCGGGTAATGTCCAGCTGCGCGGTGAGGTGTTCGCGCTGACGGAACGGGAAACCCGTGCCGATCATTGCGCCGCCAAGATTTTCGCGCTTGGACACGCGCATGCGGCGGTCGTTGATGTAGGCGCCGTCGCCCTTGCTGGCGGTGTACAGCTCATCGCGTAGCGGGTCGAACACCACCGCATGAATCGGCACGCCCTTTTCCAGCAGCGCGATGGATACGCTGAAGTGCGGGATGCCGCGCAGGTAATTGTGCGTGCCGTCCAGCGGATCAATGACCCACTGCAGCGGGCCCTTGCCGGTGGCGCCGCTTTCCTCGGCCAGGATCGAATGATCTGGGTAAGCGCGGCGAAGTTCCTTGATGATTTCCGCCTCGGCCAGCTTGTCGACTTCGGAGACGAAATCCAGCTGCTGCTTCTCGACGATGTTGAGGCCGTCGATGCGGTTCATGTAGCGCAGGATGATGTTGCCTGCAGAACGCGCGGCGCGCGCCGCGATCGTGACGTGGGGTCTTGGCATGGCCTTGGACTTTGCAAAAGAGCGGAATCGCGATGTACAAGTCTAGCAGAGGCGCGGCGTTCGGGCCTTCCGGGCTGGTTTGCGTGGCTTCGGTGGGCGCCGCATCCGTTATCCTTGCTCGCTGATCCACACACCGGCAACCCCGCCATGTCTGCACCCAACAACCTCACCGCCCGTATCCGCTATGTATTGGTGCGCACCTCGCATCCGGGCAATATCGGCAGTGCGGCGCGGGCGATCCGCACGATGGGCTTTACGCGGCTGGAGCTGGTGTCCCCAGCACGCTTTCCCGACGCAGAGGCCAATGCGCTGGCTGCCGGCGCCGATGATGTGCTCGGCAACGCCGGTATCCACGATGGGCTGGTGGAAAGTTTGACCGGCAGCCGGCTCGTGCTGGGCTTGTCCGCCCGCCGTCGCGGCGTGAATCTGCCGGAAATTTCGCCACGCGAAGCGGCTGCCCAGGCGCTGGCCGCCGCCGCGCGCGGGGAAGACGTGGCGCTGGTGTTCGGCAACGAGCGCACCGGTCTGGAGAACGATGAGTTGGCGCGCTGCCACGCGATGGTGCGCATTCCCAGTGTGGATGATTTCAGTTCGCTCAATCTGGCGCAGGCGGTGCAGGTGATGGCGTACGAACTGCGCGTGGCGATGCTGGGCGACGTGCCGACGTTCGAGCCCGTGCAGGACGAGCCGCCGGCCGATGCGGCGCAGATGGAGCAGTTCTACACGCACCTGTTGCAGACGCTGGACGACATCGATTTCCACAAGGGCCGCGCGCCGACCACCGTGATGCTGCGCCTGCGCAAGATCTATCAGCGGATTCAGATGGACGAGCGCGAGTTGCGACTGCTGCACGGCATTCTGGCGGATACACAGCGCATGGCGCGACTCGCTGGAATTAAAGGTGTCGATGACTGCGATGCGGGAAACAGCGCGGATCAGTCATAGCGGGCCTGAAAGGATCGATTGTAGGGACAGCCGCACGCAGGCAGCGCCAGGCATTCGCCAGCCGCGCTAGCCGGTCTTCTCGTCCGCTTCATACTCGGCAATCCGCGTCACCAGCAACTTGTCGATGCGCGCACCGTCGAGATCGACGACCTCAAAACGGATGCCGCGCCATTCGAATACTTCGCCGGTCTGCGGGATGCGGCCCAGCGCGGTCATCACCATGCCGGCAATGGTGCGGAAGTCGTGCTCTTTTTCACCGGGTAGATGATCCAGATGCAGCAGCTCGCGCAGGTCGTCAGTGGAAAGGCTGCCGTCGATCAGCCAGCTGCCGTCGGCACGCTGCACGATCGGTCCGGTTTCGGCATCGCTGCCGTGGGCGATCTGGCTGACGCCGACGACCGCGGCCAGCAGGTCGTTGACCGTCACCACGCCTTCGATATCGCCGTATTCGTCCACCACCAGGGCCAGCGGCGTCTCCGCGTCGCGGAACTCTTCCAGCAAATCGAGCGCGCGCGCGGTGGCCGGTACGAACAGCGGCTTGGACAGGTGCTGGAACAGCTCCAGCTGGCCATCGGCAAAGCTGTGCAGCAGGCGTTTTACCTCGACCACACCGACCACTTCGCTCTCGTCGCCGCGATAGACCGGATAGCGTGAATAAGGCGTCTGCCGCAGTACCTCGACGTTTTCCTCGCGTGGCGCGGCGATGTCCAGCCAGGCGATGCGCATGCGTGGCGTCATCACGCTGTCCACCGTGCGATCGCCCAGGCGCAGCACGCGGTTGACCATGTTGTGTTCGTCCGGATCGAGTACGCCTTGTTCGGCGCTCTCGGCCACCAGCATGCGGATCTCTTCTTCGGACACCACGCCACGGCCGTGCTGGTTGATCCGCATCAGCCGCAGCAGCGCGTTGCTCGACACGTTCAGCAGCCACACAAACGGTGCGGTGATCCGTGACAGCACCAGCATCGGAAAGGCCATGTAGCCGGAAAATTTTTCCGGCGACGACAGCGCCAACCGCTTCGGCACCAGCTCGCCGATCACGATCTGGATAAAGGAAATCAGCACGAAGCCGAGCACGATGCCCAGTACCCGCGCATAGGGCTCCAGCCATGCCGCGTGACCACCATCGTGCAGGATCTCGCCGATCTGGCCGCCCAGCGCGTCGCCGGCGATCGAGCCGGTGATCAGCATCACCAGCGTGATGCCGACCTGCACGGTGGAAAGAAAGTGCTCCGGCGCCTCGGCATGGCGCAGCGCCATGGCGGCACGGCGGCTGGTTTTCGCCATCTGCTTGAGGCGGCTTTTGCGCGAGGCGACCAGCGCCATCTCGGACAAAGCGAAAAAACCGTTGCACAGCGCCAGCACGAAGACGAGCGCAATTTCAATCA
>Ga0302223_10001353_pt1 | contig 13391 bp, 10 predicted proteins | sample II_Palsa_E2_3_FD_194565 | JGI IMG/M metagenome (GOLD analysis project Ga0302223, IMG submission 194565) | Peat permafrost microbial communities from Stordalen Mire near Abisko, Sweden - II_Palsa_E2_3 | ecosystem: Environmental > Terrestrial > Soil > Palsa > Peat permafrost | place: Sweden... | reverse complement strand
CTACTCGAAGAGCAGGCACCGCAGCGTTGGCTGCTATGTCTCGACGACACCTTTGAATTTGCTTGTGGCCTGTTCGCACTGATGGCGGCCGGCAAGCAGGTGGTGATTCCGTCGAATACGCTGGCTGCGAGCCGCCAAGAATTGTCAGGCTCTTACGATGCGATCCTCGACGACCTGGACGCGCTGCTGGCCGGCGGCTTGGCGGACCCGGCGCTACCTCGGCTGCAGCGGCTCGACCTCGGTTCGATCATTAGCCTGTACACCTCCGGGAGCAGCGGTACCCCAAAAGAAATTCGCAAAACGCTGGCGCAATTCGATGCCGAAGTTACAGCGCTCGACGCCAATTGGGGCGCCGAAATCGACGGCTGTACGATACTCGCCAGTGTGCCGCATCATCATATCTATGGTTTGCTATTCCGCTTGTTTTGGCCTTTGGCCTCGGGTCGACCGTTTACTCGCAAGACATGCAGCGATGCTGCGCAGTTGCGCGAGCAATTGGCGGCAGAGCCGGCTGCGGTACTGGTCTCAAGTCCGGCGCATTTGGCGCGTTGGCCGCAATTGCTTGATCTCGCGCTATTGTCGCCTGCACCGCGCCTGATTTTTTCTTCGGGCGGTCCTTTGCCGGCCGAAGCGGCGCAACTTTACGCGCAGGCTCTGGGGCGTGCTCCGCTGGAAATCTTCGGCAGTACTGAAACCGGCGGCATTGCCTGGCGCAGACAGGGCGAGTTGCAGACCGCCTGGCAGCCGTTGCCCGGCGTGCAGATCCGGCGCGAATCGGACGGCGCGCTGAGTGTGCGCTCGCCGCATCTGGCCGACGCTGCCTGGTGGCGCTGCGACGATGCGGTCGAGCTCGATGCAAGTGGAGGCTTTGTCTTGCGGGGCAGGTTGGATCGTACCGTGAAGGTGCAGGATAAGCGCGTGTCGCTGCCGGCGCTGGAACACTCCCTGACGCTCAGCCCCTTAGTCAGCCAAGCCGCTGTGGTGTTGCTGCCGGGCGAGTCGCGAGCCAACAGTAAAACGCGCGACCGACTGGGTGCGGTAGTGGTGTTGAGCGAGGCCGGCGGCGCTGTGTTGCGGGACGCCGGGCGGATCGCTTTGGTCAAGCAATTGCGGCGCCATTTGGCGGAGCGTTACGATACCGTGTTGCTGCCGCGCCATTGGCGTTTCAGAGCCGCCTTGCCCAGCGACGAGCGTGGCAAGCTGCCGGGCCGCATGTTGGCGGCCTTGTTTGCCGAAGATGCGATGGCGCGTGACCCCGTGATCCTGAGTGAAGTGCGGCAAGGTAACGAGGTGCTGCTCGATCTGCAGGTTCGGCCCGACCTGATTTATTTTGCAGGGCATTTCCCGGGTTTCCCGATTCTGCCGGGCGTGGTCCAGATCGACTGGGCGGCGCGTTACGCACAGGGCTATTTCCCCGATTTGCCGACCTTCCGCGCGCTCGACAATATCAAATTTACCGCGCCGGTCGGGCCGGGCGCGATCTTGCGCCTGACTCTGGTGTGCGATGCGGCGCAGCAGCGAGTGCAGTTTGCCTATCGTTTGCACGAGCAAAATTGCGCTACCGGTCGCTTCGTGTACGGGGTCGCGTGATGGCCTTCAAGCCTTGTGCGGTGGTGCCGATTTATAACCATAAGAATGAGATCGGAGCGACGGTGGCGGCATTGCTGGCGCACGGACTGGCAGTATTCGTGGTGGACGACGGCAGCGATCTGCCGACCCAGCAAGTGCTGGCCGCGCTGGCCGACCAGCACGGGCCGCGGCTCCAAGTGTTGCGCTTGCCGCAGAATCGCGGCAAGGGTGGAGCGGTAATGGCGGGCCTGCGCGCAGCCTACGCCGCGGGTTACAGCCACGCCTTGCAAATCGATGCCGATGGGCAGCATGATGCGGGCGATATCCCTCAGTTTTTGTCCCTTGGACAAACCCATCCGGCTGCCTTGATCCTGGGCCGGCCGGTGTATGACGAGAGCGTGCCGAAAGGACGTTTATATGGCCGCTACCTGACGCATGTCTGGGTCTGGATCGAAACGCTCTCGCTCGAAATTCGCGATTCGATGTGCGGCTTTCGGCTTTATCCCTTGCCGGCCGTATGTGCTTTGATTGAGGGCAGGAGCTTGCCGGAGCGTATGGATTTCGATATTGAAATCCTGGTGCGCCTGCACTGGACCGGCATGGAATTTTTCACGGTCCCGACGCGCGTAACCTACGCGCCGGGCGGCCTGTCGCACTTCCATATGTGGCGCGACAATGTGCGTATCAGTTTGGCCCACACCCGGCTGGTGGCCGGGATGTTGCTCAGGCTGCCGCTGTTGTTGGCCCGCAAAGTGCCCGGCATAAAGCCTGGTCGCGCGCCGTCAGCCGCGTGGTGGCGAGTGGCCGAACGCGGTAGCCGGCTGGGCATGATGACGCTGGCGCTGAGTTGCAAATGGCTGGGGCGCGACTTCACCCGTCTCTGCCTGCACCCGGTGGTCGCGTATTTCTGGCTGACCGGGGCGCGCGCCCGCGCCGAATCGTTGCGCTATTTTCAGCAACTCAATCAAGATCAGCCTGAGGGCACATGCCCCAAACCGGGTTGGCGCACCGCCTACCGTCATCTTTTCGCCTTTGCCGATTCCGGCCTGGATAAGCTGGCCGCGTGGTCCGGGCAACTCAAGGGGCGCGATATCGATTTCCCGATGCAGGCGGAATTCGATGCCTTGATCGCGAGCGGGCAGGGCGCATTGATTGTCGGTTCGCATTTGGGCAATCTGGAGATGATGCGCGCCTTGGCGGTACGCGGCTCGCTGGCCCGCATTACCGCGGTGGTGTATACCGAACATGCGCAGCGCTTCAATAGCATACTGGCCGGCGCGCATAGCGATTTCGCCTCGCGCGTGCTGCAAATCAGCGATATGGGTCCGGCGACCGCGATGCTGATGCATGAGCGCATCGAGGCCGGCGAGTTGCTGGTGATTGTCGGTGATCGTGTGCCGGTCGGGGTCTCCACGCGGATTACCGATGTCGAATTTCTAGGGCGGACAGCGCCGTTTGCACAAGGTCCGTTTACGCTCGCGCATGCGCTGGGTTGCCCGGTGTATTTGTTTTTCGCACTGAAACAGGCCGGGCGCTACCATATCCATTTCGAACATTTTGCCGACCGCATCGTATTGCCGCGTACCGATCGGACGGCGCATCTGAATACCTATATCCAGCGTTACGCGCAGCGGCTCGAACACTATTGCCGCCTCGCGCCTTTGCAATGGTTCAATTTCTTTAATTTTTGGCAACGCCCTCAAGGAGTCAGCCGTGGCAGAAAATGATTCGGTATCCCATGGTTTGACGACTGCATTGCCGACTCACAGCGTGACCGTGGGTGCTCGCCACCTGACCATCGAAGACGTGATCGCGGTTGCCGAGCAGGGTGCTTCGGTTAGCTTGTGCGCAGATCCGCAGTGGGTCGAGCGGATTGAGCGCGGGGCGCGTTTTTTGCGCGATCGGCTGGCCGACGGCGGCATTGTCTATGGGGTGAATACCGGCTACGGCGAAGCTTGTGTGGTCAGTGTGCCGGCCGATCTGGTCGAAGCGCTGCCTTTGCAATTGACCCGGTATCACGGTTGCGGCATGGGCGAGTATCTCGATGCGACGCAAACGCGCGCCGTGATGCTGGCGCGGCTTAACTCGCTGGCCCATGGTTATTCCGGGGTGCGCCATCTGCTGTTGGCGCATCTGGGCGAGTTGATCAACCATAATGTGTTGCCGCGTATTCCCTCCGAAGGATCGGTCGGCGCCAGCGGCGATTTGACGCCGCTGTCCTATGTCGCCGCGGCGCTGATCGGCGAGCGTGAGGTTGAGTATCGAGGACAGTTGCGTAGTGCGACGGACGTGTTGCAGGAGATCGGTCTGGCGCCGTTGACGCTGGCCCCCAAGGAAGGCTTGGCGCTGATGAACGGTACTGCCGTGATGACGGGCCTGGCGTGTTTGGCGTGGCGCCGCGCCGAAGTTTTGACGCAACTTGCGAGCCGCTTGACCGCTTTGTCGACGGTAGCCTTGAATGGCCGTCCCGGCCATTTCGACGCCATGTTATTCGAGGCCAAGCCACATGTCGGGCAGGCGGAGGCGGCCGGGTGGATTCGCGCCGATCTGGCCGGCCGCCCGGATGCGCCGGCCGAACGTTTGCAGGATCGCTACTCGATTCGGTGCGCGCCGCACGTGATCGGCGTGGCGCGCGATGCGCTGGGTTGGATGCGACGCGATATCGAAATCGAATTGAATAGTGCCAACGATAATCCGCTGATCGATGTCGATGGCGAGCGGGTTTTGCATGGCGGTAATTTCTACGGCGGTCATATTGCTTTTGCGATGGATGCGCTCAAGGTGGCGGTCGCCAATCTCGCCGATCTGATGGATCGCCAGTTGGCCTTGCTGGTCGACGACAAATTCAATCACGGCCTGCCGCGCAATTTGTCCGGTAGCGATCCCGCGCGCGCGGCCATCAATCACGGTTTCAAAGCCGTGCATATCGGCGCTTCGGCGTGGACCGCGGAAGCCTTGAAGCTGACTATGCCGGCCAGCGTGTTTTCGCGTTCGACCGAATCGCATAACCAGGATAAGGTCAGCATGGGCACGATTGCCGCGCGCGACTGCCTGCGCGTTTTGACGCTGACGGAGCAAGTAGCCGCAGCCCATGTGCTGGCCACGGTGCAAGCCGTCACGCTGCGCCAGCGCATGGTTTCGGAGGCTACGCCGGCGGCGCCGCTGGATGGCGCCTTGGCGGAGTTCGTGCAAGCGGTTGCGGCCCGTTCCGCTTTTGTCGATCAGGACCGTGCGCTGGAAATGGATTTGCGCGCGACCGCAGACTGGATTCGCAGCGGCACCATGCCCTTGTATCAAACCAGTACCGAAGGCGCGGCTGCTGCCTACCGGGAGCCCGCTCATGGCTGAGAACAGCGCCTTGCCGACAGCGAGCGTCACGCTCGAAATACCGTTTCACGATGTCGATGTGATGTCGATCTGCTGGCATGGCCACTACGTGAAGTACTTTGAAATCGCGCGTTGTGCCTTGCTGCGTCAATTTGATTACGATTACGCCGAGATGCGCGACTCCGGTTATGTCTGGCCGGTGGTCGAGTGCTATCTGAAGTATGTGGGGCCTGCCGTCTACGGTCAGCAAATCGAAGTGCGCGCCGAGTTACTTGAATATCAGAATCGCTTGAAAGTGGGCTATAAGATTTTCGATTGCAAAACCGGCGCACGCTTGACCAAGGGTTATACGGTGCAGGTTGCGGTCGAGGCGCAAAGCCATGAATTGCAGTTTGTCTCGCCTGCGGTGTTGATCGAACGGGTGGAGCGGCTATGGCGCGCCTAATATATGCAATCCTAAATTTTATCCGGTGCCGGCCGCAAGGCTTGGGACTACTGACCGTGCTTGCCTTGTTGACTGCGACGCCGGCTTGGGCGCAGGCGACGGATAGCACACTGGTCGCGAATATTGCTCAGGCATTGGGGCAACGCAACGGCGTGCGTGCCGATTTTACCCAGACTCAATCGCTGGCGGCGCTCGACAAACCGGCGCTCAGTCATGGCAAACTGGTGTTTGCACGTCAGCAAGGTGTGTTGTGGCAAGTGGCGACGCCCTATCGAACCACCTATGTATTTCGCGACCAGCAAGTGATCGAGATCGACGCCAACGGCAAGCGTTCGATGCGCGATAGCCGGAGCATGGCGGGCATGCGACAAGTTACGCAACTGATGCGTGCGATGCTGGCGGGCGATGTGTCCGGTCTCTATTCGCAATTCCGGGTGAGTGCCGAGGGGACGGCTGCGCACTGGCGTTTGCAATTGCAGCCCGATCAGCCGCAACTGGCCCAGGCCATCAAAGGTATCACCTTATCCGGCGGCAGTTTTCTGCAGAGTTTGCATATCGATCTGGCGAGCGGGGATGCGATGCAATTGGACTTCACCCAATGTGAGGCGCTGGATGCACTGACGCCGGCCGAACAGGCCGAGTTCGGAGCGCCTTGATGCCGAAAGCAACACGATACCTGACGGGTTTGCGTGCCGGCTGGCTGCTGCTGATGCTGCTCGCCATCGTCTATATCGTGCTGCGCTTTAGTGCCGCTTCGCCGCTGCAGACCAATGTTTTGGCGCTGGTGCCGCCGACCGAAATCAATCCGGTGGCGGAGCATGCCGTCGATGTGCTGGCGCAAGCGGGCGGCGAGCGCGCCACGTTTTTGGTCGAGCATCGCGATCCATTCCTGGCGAAACAGGCGGCGAGCCGGTTCGGTGCGCAATTGCGCGGCAGCGGCGCATTCGGCTCGGTCCTGGCCGAAGTGCCGCCGTTCGATCTCGGCAGCCTGACGGCGCTGTACCTGCCTTATCGATATCAATTGCTGAGTGCCCCTGATCGGGCCGCACTGGCCGGCGGCGCCCACGACTGGCAGGAGATGCTGACTCGGCGTCTGTATGCACCGTTCAACGCGGGCCCCTTGGTGCCCCTGGCCGATGATCCTTTCGGTTGGTTGAGCCATTGGCTCGCGGGCTTGCCGTACAACGCGCTGAAACTCGAACCCGATGGAGGTTTCCTGGTGGCGGACACGCCGCAAGGCAGCGCCGTGATGGTGAGCGCGGCCTTGCCGGGCTCAGCTTACGATACGGCGACTCAGCGCGCCGTGGTGCTGGCAGTGGCTCATGCCGAAGCGGCTTTGCAGCAGCAATTTCCAGGCGTCCGCGTGTTGCGCACGGGCGGTGTGTTTTATGCGGAGCAAGCGCGGCACTCGGCCGAGCACGACGTCGATCTGATCGGCAGCGCCTCGCTGTTGGGCATTATTTTGCTGATGTTGTGGGTGTTTCGCTCGCCGCGTGTGTTGATCCTCGGCCTGTTGTCGACCGCTTTCGGAATTGCCTTTGCTTTGGCGGTGACGCTCGCGGTATTCGGCCAATTGCATTTGCTGACGCTGGTCTTTGGCGCCAGCTTGATCGGCGAGGCGGTCGATTATTCGATTCAGTATTTTGTGCTGTATCAAAGTGCCGGACGTGACTGGCAGGCGGCGGCCGGTATGCGGCGAGTCCGTCCGGCATTGACCGTGGCCTTGGCGACTAGCTTGGTCGGTTATGCGATGCTGGGTTGCGTGCCGTTTCCGGCGCTCAGGCAGATTGCCTGCTTTGCGATCACCGGTATTGTCACGGCTTATTTGACTGCGATCCTGCTTTTGCCTGCCAGTTTGGCGCGGCCCTCGACGCGCGGTCGGCCGCGCTTGTTCGATCAGGCACTGAGTTTATTGCGAGCTTGGCATCGGCTCCTGACACGGCGTCATGCGCGTACGGTGCTGCTGTTGATTGCGCTGGCGGCGGTGCCCGGTTGGATGCGCTTGACCAGCAACGATGATGTTCATTTGCTGATTCATCTCGATCCGCGGCTGAGCGCTCAAGAACAGCAAATCCGGAAAGCGATCGGCCTGTCCGGCGGCGCGCAGTTTTTCCTGGTGCAAGGGTGCGATCCCGAACAGGTTTTGCAGCGCGAAGAGGCTTTGAGCGCGCGCCTCAGTGAGCTGGTCGCGCAGGGGCGCTTGCAATCCTGGCAGGCGCTAAGTGCGTTCGTGCCGTCGGCCGCGCGTCAGCAAGCCGATCATGTGATGCTGGCTAAAACCGCTTTCGGCGACCGTGCCGGCCTGCAGGCGGCGCTCGATCATGCGGGTTTCCGGCAGACAGTCGCGCAGCACTATCTGGCGCAATTCGAGCAAACGGTGCCGCCGCTGACACTGGATACGTGGTTGGCTTCGCCTTTGGCGCAGCCCTTTAAATTTCTCTGGTTGGGCAAGACCACCGTCGACAAGACAGCGGACGCGGCCTACGCGTCGCTAGTGGTGCCGGGCGACGGCCCGGACAGTGCGACACTCAGCACTGCGGCAAGCGGGTTGGCGGGCGTCACGCTGGTCGATAAACCCGGCAGCGTATCGGCTTTGTTCGGCGAGTATCGCAAGTTGAGCAGCGTCTGGTTGCTGGCCGCCGTGCTCATGGTCTCGCTGCTGCTTGCATGGCGCTATGGCGTGCGTGGCGGACTGGCGGTGATACTGCCGATGATCTTTGCCGTGGGCGCGACGCTTGCGTTGCTCGGTTACCTCGGCTCCGAGCTGACCTTATTTCATAGTTTGGCTTTGATGCTGGTGCTGGGAGTCGGCGTTAATTATTCGATTTTTCTGCGAGAAGGCTGTCTGCGCGGCGACGATGATCTTGGTGCGGTATTCGTCGGAGTGCTGCTGTCGGCGGCAACAGCCTTGCTCTCATTCGGCATGCTCGGTTTGAGCTCGATGCCGCCTTTAAAGGATTTCGGCATGACCTTGGCGATGGGGATTGCATTAGCCGTGGCGCTGGCGCCATTGGGCATGCCGCAGCAGGAGACCCGCCGATGAGCACTCCGCGTTGTTACTTGAATGCCCTCGGCATCGTGAATGCGCTCGGCGCGGATCGCGACAGCGTGGCGCGAGCGCTGGCGCTGGGCGATACCTCGGGCATGTCACAGCAGCAGTTTATCGTCGGGCCTGCGATGGTGGGGCGAGTGCGGCACGAGCTTTTGCCCGGAGTGCCTGCGGCTCTGGCGCATTACGCTTGTATCAACAATCGCTTGCTGATGGCGGCCTTGGCGCAGATCGAAACGGAACTGGATGCCGCCATACATCGCTATGGCCCTGCACGTATCGGCGTGGTGCTCGGCACCAGCACCTCGGGTGTGGCCTGCAGCGAGACCGCGCTGGCCGAGCTGGCGGCGGGGCGGGGTTTGCCCGCCGCTTTCGATTATCGACAAATGGAAATTGGCGCGCCGGCGCCGTTTGTCGCGCAAGTCCTCGGTGTCACGGGGCCGGCCTATACGGTCTCGACGGCTTGTACTTCAAGTGCCAAGGCTTTCGCTTCGGCACAGCGCCTGTTGCAACTGGGGCTCGTCGACGCGGTGGTGGTGGGCGGCGCGGATGCCTTATGCGAGTTGACCATCAGCGGGTTCGCAGCGCTTGAGTCGACCAGCACGGCGCTGACCAACCCGATGAGCCGCAATCGCGCTGGGATTAATATCGGTGAAGGCGCTGCCTTATTCCTGATGAGCCGTGACGAGGCAGAAGTGGCTTTGCTGGGCGTAGGCGAATCCAGCGATGCTCATCATATCTCCGCTCCCGAACCGCAAGGGCTGGGCGCCGAGCTTGCCTTGCGCGCAGCCTTGCAGGATGCAGGCCTGGCGGCCGAGGCGATCGATTATGTAAATCTGCATGCCACCGCGACCGACAAAAACGATGCCATGGAAAGCCGGGTGATGGCGCGCGTGTTCCCCGATGGTGTTGCTTGCAGCGGCACCAAGCCGCTGACGGGGCATTTGCTGGGTGCCGCCGGCGCCACCGAGCTGGCTTTTTGCTGGTTGTTGCTGACGGGCGCACTATCTACTTTGCCTGCTCACATCTGGGATGGTGAAGCGGACCCGGATTTGCCGGCACTCGATTTGGTCCGGGCAGGGCGGCGCTGGAAGGGTGCTTATTGCATGAGTAATTCGTTTGCATTCGGCGGTAGCAATGCCAGTTTGATTATCGGTTAATAAGGTGTTCGAATGAGTATGACCAGCGATTCTGAGTTTGCTTTGCCGGAAGTCGAACAGGTGCTGCCGCATAGCGGCGTGATGCGTTTTCTCGATCGCCTGCTGGCTGCCGACGAGATGACCTTGGCTGCCGAATATCGCGTGTGCCCGGACGCCTGGTATAGCAATCAAAACGCCGCGATGCCGGCCTGGATCGGTATTGAATTGATGGCGCAGGCGGTGGCCGCGCATGTGGCGCTGGAGGCGTTGCGCAACGGTGGGCAGGCACGCCTGGGAGTGCTGTTGGGCACGCGTTCTTATCTTGCTCATCAGGCCGAATTTGCCGGCGATAGCGTCTTGCGCATTGAAGCGCGCGAAGTGTTTCGCACCGAGGGCGGCCATCGTGCCTACGAGTGCGAAATCCTGGACCAAACGCAGTGTTTGGCGCAGGCTGTGATCAAGGTGTTTCAGCCGGACGATTTCAATGAATTTATCAAAGGGAGTATGAGCTGATGAAGCGTCGTGTTCTGGTGACTGGCGCGAGCCGCGGAATCGGCCGTGCGATTGCCCTGCATTTGAGTGCCGCTGGCTTTCACGTGAGCGTGCATTGCCGCAGCGGCGTGTCCGAGGCGCAAGCGGTGGCCGCCGAGATTGACGCGGCCGGCGGCAGTGCCGATGTGCTGCAATTCGATGTCCGCGATCGCGCCTTGTGCCGCACTGTACTCGAAGCCGAAGTGACCGCGCATGGTGCTTATTACGGCATCGTCTGCAGCGCCGGCATTACCCGCGACGGCGCCTTTCCGGCGCTCAGCGAGGACGACTGGGATAGTGTGATCGATACCAGCCTCGATGGGTTTTACAACGTGGTGCAGCCCCTGACGATGCCCATGGTGCGAGCCAAGCAGGGGGGGCGCATTGTCACTATCGCCTCGGTCTCAGGGATCATGGGCAATCGTGGCCAAGTCAATTACAGTGCCGCGAAGGCGGGGTTGATCGGAGCCAGCAAGGCACTCGCCGTGGAGTTGGCGAGTCGCAAGATCACGGTCAATTGTGTAGCGCCCGGTTTGATCGAAACCGAGATGCTGGAGACTGCTCCCTTGGAGCATGCCTTGAATAGCGTGCCGATGAAGCGCGTCGGCGCACCGGCAGAAGTTGCGGCACTGGTCGGATTTCTGATGTCCGACGCCTCTTCGTACATCACACGCCAGGTGATTGGCGTCAACGGCGGGATGATCTGACGATGAAACGCGTAGTGGTGACGGGAATGGGCGGTGTCACGGCATTGGGCGACCAGTGGGACTCTATCGAGAGCGCCTTGCGCGCCGGCCGTAATGCGGTGCGGCGGATGCCCGAGTGGGATTTCTACGATGCCTTGCATACCCGGCTTGCCTGTCCGATTCCGGGGTTCGCCATGCCGGCGCATTATCCGCGCAAAAAGAGCCGCTCGATGGGCCAGGTGGCGTTGCTGGCGGTGCGTGCCAGCGAGCTTGCGCTGAGCGATGCCGGTTTGCTGGACGACCGTTCGATTGCTGATGGCCGGATGGGGGTCGCCTATGGCTCGTCGTCGGGGTCGATCGAACCGATCCGGGCCTTTGGCGTGATGCTGGAAACCGGTTCGATGCAAGGCGTCACCTCGAACAGCTATATCCAGATGATGCCGCATACCACGGCCGTGAATGTCGGCTTGTTTTGGGATTTGCAAGGGCGTGTGATTCCGACCTCGAGTGCATGCACCTCGGGTAGCCAGGCAATCGGTTATGCCTACGAGGCGATTGCCTGGGGCAAGCAAACCATGATGCTGGCGGGTGGTGCGGAAGAGTTGTCGGCGCCTGGCGTGGCGGTATTCGACACGCTGTACGCAACCAGCACCCGGAACGATTCGCCGGAACTGACGCCGCGCCCGTTCGACCAGGCGCGCGATGGTCTGGTAGTCGGCGAAGGCGCGGCCACCCTGGTCCTTGAGGAGTACGAACATGCGCGCGCGCGCGGCGCGACGATTCACGCCGAAGTGGTCGGCTTCGCCAGCAATTCCGATGGCGGGCATATGACGCAGCCGTGCGCCGCGACCATGGCGCAAGCTCTGCGCATGGCTTTGGCCGATGCCGGCTTGCCGCCCGAAGCGATTGGTTATGTGAGCGCTCACGGCACGGCGACCGACCGTGGCGATGTCGCCGAAAGCGCAGCAGTGGCGCAAATTTTAGGCGACCGCATACCGATCAGCTCGATGAAAAGTTATCTGGGGCATACGCTGGGCGCATGCGGTGCTATCGAGGCGTGGTGGGCGCTGGAAATGATGCAGCGCGACTGGTATGCGCCGACGCTGAACCTGACCCAGGTCGATCCCGCCTGTGCGCCGCTGGACTATATCCAAGGCTCGGGCCGGACACTGGCCGCCGAGTATGTGATGAGTAATAACTTTGCGTTCGGTGGCATCAACACCTCGCTGATTTTCAAGCGTATCTGACGATGACGCGCACGATCACATTGCAGCGTGTGGTGGTCACGGGCATGGGTCTTGTATCCTGCATCGGCAATACGCTGGATCAGGTCGCGCAGGCATTGCGCGAAGGGCGTAGCGGGATACGCCAAGTCGACGAATATGTGGCGCTGGGTCTGGGCAGCCAGGTAGCGGGCGTGCCGACTTTGGCAGGTGAAGCCGTGATCGAACGTAAGCTGGCGCGCTTTATGGGCGACACCGCAGCCTATGCTTACCATGCCGCGCGCCAAGCGGTGGCCGACGCGCAGCTTGGTCATCGCGTGGTGACCTCCGAGCGCACCGGGGTGGTGATCGGTTCCGGCGTAAGCGGCTTGGCGGATGCTCAGCGTGTGATCGATACGGTACGCGAGCAGGGCACCTTGCGGGTTGCGCCCTATGCCGTGCCGCGTGCCATGAGCAGCACCGCATCGGCATGTGTGGCGACCGCGTTTGGCGTGCGCGGGGTCAGTTATTCGCCTTCGTCGGCTTGTACTACCTCGACCAATGCTATCGGCCAGGCAATGGAGTTGATCCAGTTCGGTAAGCAAGACGTGGTGTTGGCGGGCGGCGCGGAAGAGTTGTATTGGGGCGCAACCATGATGTTCGACGTGATGGGTGCGCTCAGCCGCGGCTTCAATGCTGCGCCTGCTAAAGCATCGCGCCCCTACGATGTGGCGCGCGACGGCTTTGTGATGGCGGCGGGCGGTGGCGTCCTGGTACTTGAATCGCTGGAGCATGCGCAAGCCCGGGGCGCGCGCATCTATGCGGAACTGGTCGGCTACGGCAGTTGTAGCGAGGGTGCGGATATGGTTGCGCCAACCGCGAGCGGCATGGCGCGCGCCATGCAACTCGCGCTGGCCACGCACGACGGCGCGATCGATTATCTGAATACCCATGGGCCGTCGACGCAGCGCGGCGATCTCGAAGAATTAAGCGCGCTGTGCCAAGTGTTCGGCGCGCAGATTCCACCGTTTTCCTCGACCAAAGGCATGACCGGGCATGCACTGGGCGCATGCGGCGTGCATGACGCGATCTACAGCCTGCTGATGATGCGCGACGGGTTTATTGCGGCCGGTATCAATCTAGATGAACCGGACCCGCAACTCGACGGTATGCCGATTGTCCGGCATAGCCGGGCAGCGGCACTGGATAGCGTGATGTCTAATAATTTTGGTTTTGGCGGTACTTACGCCAGTTTGATTTTTCGCCGCTATTTTCCTTGAAGCCTTGTGGGATCAGGCTCTTTGCAAATAACACGATGGCGGCTTCAGCGATTCAGAATCGTTTCGATTCACAACAAAAGGCGAATGCACTGTGCAAGAAAATACACAATCCCAGGCGGGTCAGGATCTCGAGGTTGATGTCGCCATTATAGGCGCCGGTCCT
>Ga0302223_10001346_pt1 | contig 13432 bp, 12 predicted proteins | sample II_Palsa_E2_3_FD_194565 | JGI IMG/M metagenome (GOLD analysis project Ga0302223, IMG submission 194565) | Peat permafrost microbial communities from Stordalen Mire near Abisko, Sweden - II_Palsa_E2_3 | ecosystem: Environmental > Terrestrial > Soil > Palsa > Peat permafrost | place: Sweden... | reverse complement strand
GCGGGGAACCTCATGCTCTGACCCACCTGTTTTTTAGGGCCATGCCGTGTCGCTCAATTTATTTTCTGGCCGCCGGGATGGGATTCGAAGCGCGGCGGCGTGGCCTCGTCGGCGAATTTCCAGGCGCTTAGATAGGCGAGCTTGAGGATTTTCGCCATCTTCGGATAGTCGATCTTGTCGGCGGTGTCGCTGGGGTGGTGGTAGTCGGGGTGGAAGCCGGTGAACCACCAGAACGCCGGCACGTTGTGCAGCACGAATGGGAACTGGTCGGAGCGGAAGAACACATTGAGGGCGTATTCGTGATCGAAGCGGTCGTCCAGCACTAGGCCCACCTGCTGATTCTGTTTGGCCACGGTGCGCTGGTAGTCGGGGCTGTAGGCGGCGCCGATCAGATTGAGGCGATTGCTGGTATCGGCTGGCACCTGGATCAGGCCATCAGTCTGCGCGCTGGGCTTCTCATCACGACCGATCATGTCGAAATTGATCATCGCGCGCGTGGTGTCCAGTGGGCGCAGCGGATGGGCCGCCAGATAGTAGGCGCCGAGCAGTCCGCGCTCTTCCCCGGCGAATACCGCGAACAGGATCGAACGCTTGGGCTTGACCGGGTTGCTGGCGAAGGCATGGGCCAGAGTCACCACGCCCACCGTGCCCGAGGCATTGTCGTCGGCGCCGTGCCAGATCTTGCCGTCGCTTTCACCGTCGTGATCGTGATGGGCACTGATGATGACGGTTTCCGGTGCCAGCTTGGGATCGCTTCCCTCGACCAGGCCGACCACGTTCCAGGTAATACCTTCGCGCCGCGAACTGTTGTGCAGGTGCAAGCTGATCGCGGTATCCGTCAGCGCCAGCGAGTGCGATTTGAGATCCTTGTCGATGGCATTCTGCAATACGGCCGGCGTACTGCCGCTGGTCGCCAGAAGCTGGCTGGACACCTCGGCGGAAATCACCATGCTGGGAATGTGCAACGCGTTGTCCACCAGCGCCTGGGCGGGAATCGGGTTGGCTGCATGTTCGGCCTGGTGGCCGATGCGAACGCGGATCTCCTGGGCCGAGGGATGGTTATGCGATGGCTCGGGGGCTATCAGCACAGCAACGGCACCGTGTTCCTGCGCGTTGAGTACCTTGACGTAACCGGTGGCATAGCGGGTGTTGCCGGTGCCATTGAAGATCGAGCTGGGGTCGGTTTCCTGCGGCTCGTGATCGAACACGACCACCACCTTGCCCTTCACGTCGAGACCAGCGTAATCGTCATAGCCAAGCTCCGGCGCTGTGATGCCGTAGCCAGCGAACACCACGGGTGCATCGACGACATCGCGATCCTCGGGGAACGCGCCCGAAACGTCAGGGGTCTTCCACTGCGTGCTTTGGCCTTGGCGCTTGAGCGTGAGTCGCGTGGCCTGAGCGTCGGGCCGGTATTCGATCAGCGGCACCGCCTGCAGATAGCTGGGGCGGCCCTGGCCGTCGGTAGCCGCCGGCGTGAGCCCCGCCTTGGCAAACTCCGAAGCGATCCACTGCACAGCGACATCGTCGCCGGGCTGCAACGAAAGCCGGCCATGCAGCGCGTCGGAGGCGAGAAAGCCGATATCGGCCCGCAGGTCGATCTCGCGGATCTGCGCGAGCCCCGGTTGTTCGCCCGCAGGTACCGCGGCAAACGCCGTAGCGGATAGACACGCGGCAAGCGCGAAGGCGAAGAAGGTGCGAGGCATGGAATCTCCAGAAAGGTGTGGACGTCTGGACGTCCAGAGGTAGAACCATGCAGACTGCCATGTTGGCAGCGCCTGGACAACCCGAGACAATCCTCGCTCAGGTACTGACGACCCAGCCACGACATCATCCGCTACACCGCGCCAGCTGATGAAGGCGTCACAAGTCCTGACCCGGTTAGCTTTGCTCCTGCTTTCCAGCCACCTCGGTCTCCGCCGACTTCTGCGCGTGCTCCTTGATCTTGAGCCTACGCAACTGCTCTGACTTTTTGAGTCCTTCGCGAGCCTCTCGCGATCACCTCAAAGGCCAGATTTTGGCCGGTGCTCTTGCATCGTCGTTATCCGCTTGGACCAAGATCCAAAACCGGACGGTCGGAGCGGACTTTCCCGCATGCGCAGCTGACGCGTGCCGACAGACAATGCGAAACCTAGGCAGCATGCCAAAGGTGCCGATCAGGTGTCCATTAAATCCCGATAACTCCAACCCGCCCTTTTTTGCAGCGAAAGTGCACCCATGTTTGTGTACCAGTTTCCGAATCAAGGGAACCCTGAATGAAAGAACCTGTCTACCGAGGTTAGCCGCGACACGCGCTGACGGTATGCGCAGGTTTCGTGTAAGTAATTGGCTTGAAATAAGGCAGTGTCATCGAACGTTCCGGGCAGGCCCTACATCCGCAAGAGAAGGATCGCGCGCGCGGTCTGGCATTACTCGACAGCGAAACGCGCGAGACCTTGGGTCGCAAGCGCTGGCGACAGCCAGCGCTGACGCGCCCGGTGCTGACGCTCGTGCTGGCGTTGGTCTTGGTACTGCACGCACTGTTCGCGTTGGTGCTGTGGTACGAGATGCAGCCCAAATTGCCGCAGCTGGCGGTGGCGCCTGTCGATAGCGAGAGCGAGCAGGCACTGGTCATACGTCTGATCGATCATTCCAGCGAGCCGCGCGTCGCGCCGCCACCTGAGCCACCCTCGCCGCCCACCTTGGTGCCGCCGCGGCAGGTGGCGACGCCGCGCGTTCGCCCCGTGACGCACGAGAAGCCGCGAAGTGATGCGATGGTCGTGCAAGATCATGCAGCGGCACCTGCGCCAGCCGCCTCCGTGGCCACGCCGTCCGCTTCCAGTGTGTTCGCGAAAGATGGCTCGGTGCGGCTGGCGCCCGAAGCTCCGACCAACTATGCAACAACCAACGCCAAGGCCGCACCGCCCAAGCCAGCGGACGATCGTCAGATCATGCAGCACGACTACAACCAGATGCACACCAAGACCACCCGCTTCGAGAAATATTTCCCGCCACCGAACGAGACGGTCGGTGGCGCAGTGGGTCGCCATGTAGGCGATGTCATCAAAGGGATTGCCGAAAGCATCTGCGATCCGAAGAAACCTGGTTTCAACCCGCTATGCGGCACGCCGCCCATACCGCCCTCACCCAAGGACGGCGACGAGCGCCTCAACATGCCGTCGCGGTCGCTCGCCGACGATCCGAATCCACCCAAGCCGCCGCCGCTATCGACCTGTTTCGCCGAGTACAGGGAGATCAAGCCGCTGTCCTACGGCTGCCCCATCAACACGCCTGATCTGGCCTTCAAGGCCGACGTGCGCGAATGCATCGATCTGTACCGTGCAGGCAGATACCTCAAGCCATATTGCCCCGCCGATACACCCAAGCGCGCAGCGGCCGAGGCGTCGGCGCCTGCAGCTTCCGCTAGCGTGGGTTCGCACTGAGCACGATCGACCACACGCATCAAAGCGGGTCAGATAAGAACTTCAGAAGGTGCTACTGGCAGCCTCAAAGGAGACGAAGTGAGCTGCCCTATTGACGCTGATCGGGAAAACACCATCCCGATGGTTATCGACTTGACCTGGCAGGTCATTGCGCGCGAAGCCGGCGCAGAAAACACTCGCTCGAATCTCGAAACCTGGAGAATGAAGATGCGGGCAGTGAACCGAATCTGGATTATCGTCGTGGTGCTGATTGCTCTTCCCGTGCATGCGGAGCAGGGAGTCGGCGACTATCGTGGCCTGCCTACCGACCTCGCCGCCGCAGCGACTGCCTATGACATCGCACAGATGAAGTCCGACCGATCCGGGCTCGAGCGGCTTCTCGCTGACGATTACACCCTGGCGAACATCAGCGGCAGGAACGAGAGCAAGACTGAATCCATCGCCGATTCGGTGGTGCCTGGCAACAAGACAACGTACGTTGCGATCCGCCGGCAGGTGCGCAAAGCATGGTCGAATGGTGCGGTGCTCGGCGGGATGGTCGATGCAAAGGGTATCGATCACGGCAAGCCTTACACGATGCGAGCGCGCTTCGTCGATGTATGGGCGAAGCGCGACGGCCAATGGCAGGTCATCTTCACCCAGATCCATCGCGTGCTGCCAGGCGGATGAACTCAATACATCATCGCTTTGCGGTCTGAGGATCGGGTTCCACACGATTCTGCCGGAGCCGGCACTGTGTTACGGCGCAAGCATCTGGAGATATTCTTGTGTGAGAGCACCACCGGAAGGATTAGCCATCGCCACGCTCCCGGCCCTTGTATCCCATCCGCCGATCGGCGCGTTGCTACGCGAGTGGCGCGCGGCACGACGTCTGAGCCAGCTCGACTTGGCGCTGGAAACGGGCATATCGACGCGACACCTCAGCTGTATCGAAACCGGCAAAGCCCGTGCGAGCCGCGACACGGTATCTCGCCTGGCTGATGCACTGAGCATGCCGCTCAGGGAACGCAACGCGTTGCTGCGCGCAGCAGGCTTCGCGGCGATGCATCCCGAACGCCCGCTGGCTGCCCCGGCACTTGATCACGTGCGCCAGGCAGTCGACCTGATCCTCGCGCACCAGGAGCCGTATCCGGCTTTCGTAATCAGTCGGCACTGGGACGTGTTGGCAACCAATGCGGCGGCCGTCAGGGTGGGACATATGCTGATGAAGGGCCGGCCGAGCAAACATGTCAATCTGCTGCACCAGATTTTCGACCCTGATGACTTTCGCCCGGTGATCGCCAACTGGCACGAGGTGGCCACCCGATTCATCCGGCACTTGCACGACGATCTCGCCACCAATCCGACCGATCGCCGGACGCAGCAGCTGCTCGAAGAAATTTTTGCCTACCCCGACGTTCCGGCACGCTGGCGCGAGCGTAAGCTGGGCGAGGAGCTATCGCCGATCGTCAACTTCACCTTCCACAGCGCGTTTGGCGAGCTTCGTTTCTTCGAAACATTCACGACCTTCGCGGCGCCGTACGACGTGACCCTCGACGAACTACGGATCGACTGCACTTTCCCGGCCGACGATCACACCGCTGTCGTGTGCGCCGACCTCGCAGCACGGGAAGCTTGAAGTCCGACTCAAAGCTCGAACGAGGCCAACCGCAGAAGAATGGTGTCAGGGACAATTCGATTGCCACGGTACCGTGAGGAACGGTGTCGAAAGTTGTCCCTGACACCTTTTGTGCATAGTGATCGGCGAAAGCTGGGTATGTTGCATTGACCACCGGTTCGATCCGACCCGCATCCGTTACACCCGATCACCCCGAAATATCCCAGAGCCGTCTAGGAGCCCGATATGAACAGCCACAGCCTTGCTCGCCGTCTCATCCGGATCATTGCTGCGACTGCCCTGCTGGCGCTTTCACCCGCCGGCTTCGCTTGGGTGCAATTCTCTGCGACGCCCGTAGCGGCCAAAGAGCTTAATCAATGGCACGAAGCAATCCGGCGGACGAGCACTCCATCGGAAGGTTGCTTTCACGCTGATTATCCGAGCACTGTCTGGAAGCGGGACACTTGCGTCGAGGTGCCGCTTAATGCACACCCGCATCCCGTGCCGAGAGTGAAAAGCGTCGCGAACGGCTCCGCCCAGAGCGTCGGCAACGGCAACGATTACGCTATTCAGGGCCTTGGATTGATCACCCAGACTGTGGGAAGTTTCCCTTCAGTAACCGGCGTGACCTCGGAAAACGGAGTCAACGTACCGTTCGGCGGAGGTACGAGCGACGGCATCACGGGACTGAACGAATATACGTTGCAGATTAATTCGCAAAAGACGGCCCCCACCAAAGCTTGTAACGGACATCCCGGCTGCACCGTCTGGCAGCAATTCGACTATGCGCCTGACTATACCTCGAAAGGATCGGCGGAGGTCTTCATGCAGTACTGGCTGCTCGGCTATGGCAATTGTCCGATCGGCTGGGAAGCCAGCGGGAGCAACTGCTACAAGAACAGCAGCGCCGTGAGCGCGCCTGACGTGCCAGCGACCCAGTTGGCGAATCTGAAGCTGTCCGCCTCGGCCACATCGGGCGGCAACGATTCGGTGGTGTTCACCAACGGCGCCACGGCCTACACGATCGCCGCCCCCGATAGCGTGCTCTACCTCAGCACGATCTGGACGCAATCCGAGTTCAACGTGTTTGGTAACTCAGGTGGCTCGCAAGCGCAATTCAACAATGGCTCGTCCATCCTGGTGAACGTGGCGATTACCGATGGTTCCACGGCAACACCGACGTGCATCCCCAATGCAGGCACTACCGGCGAAACCACCAACCTCAATCTGGGTGCATGTACTGCCACCAGAGGCCCCACACCTTCCATTCAATTCGTCGAGACCAGTACCCCGCTCATCGCTGCGATCGTCCCCGCCTGCGGGCCGGCGGATGGCGAGGGCAAGCAGGTCACGCTGATCGGCTATCAGCTTGGCGGCGTTACAAAGGTCACGTTCGACAGCACGCCGATCACTATTATCAGCAAGACGGATTCCGCCATTACCGCCGGACCGATTCCGCCTTGCTCCCCGCTCGGCTGTGCCACCGGACCCGGCGCCGTGATCACTGCCATCTCGCCCGCCGGCACCGCTTACTCGCCCGCTGTGTTCAAGCAAATTCCGGTGGTGACAACGATTACCCCGTCGCAGGGGGGCGCCGGAAGCACGATAACGGTAAGCGGCTATGGGTTCTACAACGGCACGCCAACGCCGGTTTTCAATTTTGGCCCCGGGCTCGCCCAAAACGTCTCTTGCCCCGCATCGACCCGCAACACCCAGTGCACCATGACCGCGCCGCCGGGCTCTGGTGCAGTCGTTGTCACCACCGGCAATTCGTTGACGTGCGACGCGTGGACCGAGGCAAACCCGAAGACCTTCACCTATTTCGGCGCGCCGACGGTGACCAAGGTGACGCCGTCCGGCGGCTCCATCTGGGGCGGCACCAAGGTGGTACTGCAGGGCACAGGTTTCACGCAGAATATGGAAGCCGGTTTCGGTGACAGTTTCGTGGATATGCAGAACGATTGTCCGACCTCCACCGAATGTATCGTGACTACGCAAGCCAGCAAACATCCGACCTCTCCCGGCTGGGTCAACGTCGTGGTCGCCAATCTCGATGGCACCAATATGAGCACGCCCGGAGCTCAGTTCAACTATGAGCCTTATCCCAAGGGTTATATGCAACCTAGTGCCGGGCCGCCCGCCGGCGGCACGATGGTCGTCGTCGCAGGCATGAATCTAGGTCCTTCACCGATCCCGATCTTCAACTTCAATTTCAATTTCAATGGCAATCAGACGCAAACGGTTAACGCTACATGCAAGGTGGCCCCTCCCGGTGTCAACGCTGAGATCCAAGAGATTTGTACCTTTGTATCGCCGCCACTGACTCCTGCAGGCAATAGCTCTACGCTCGTAAATGTCACGGCGACGGTGAATGGAATGACCAGTTCAATCGGCGGATTCACCTATGTAACGCCGACCCCGCCCGGGGAGACTTGCTCGCAATGCGTGGCATCAGGTGGCATCTGTTCCAAAAGCAACGGCAAGTTCATCTGTAAATGCCAGAAATCTTCGCCGACCGGTCAATGCGAATGATCCAAATTATCGAAGGCCGCCGTTCAACCGGAGCCGCTATGCCCAGCCGAGGATGATTCCTCATCACAGCTAGGGATCATATTGGTTTTGCTGAGCAGGCTGGTGCACGTGTGCAGTGATTTGTTCCGTACAAGCAGGTATCTCACAAGCCATGGTGCCCCGCCGATACGCCCAAGCGCGCAGCGGCGGAGTCGTCGACGCCAGCGGCTTCCTCGAGCATGGGTTCGCACTGAGCACGGTCGACCACACGTAGCGGCGCGTCTCAGAAAACTGAAACCGAAACGAGGCCAGCTCACCCCGACACCTTTTTCTATGCCGCCGCCTCATGCCGCAGCGGATTGCCTGCCTGCCGAATCTTGCAGGCCAATTCCTCTTGTATGTGGTAGCTCGCCTGCACCAGCGCATAGTCCACTTTGGCCTCCAGTCGCATCGTGTGATACGACACCGCGAGATCAATCGCCAGAGAATATGCCTTCAGATTGGTATAGAGCGAAAAGACCTGCAGCATCTCGGACGATGAAGCGCCATCAAGGAGATCGCTCAGCGCGCGCTCCCAGGCGATCGTCGACCAATTTGGCGTCGCATGTACCGCGATCCATTCGTGACCACTCAGATTGCTGCGATCACGCACCGGATTTTCAAGATCTGTCTGCGCCAGATACCCTTCGAGTGCAGCAAGATTGTGATCTATTTCAGCCGTCACTAGCGCCCGGGCTGTTTGCGTGCGCGCGATCTTTGCCGCCCTCTCCTGTACGCGCTGCGTTCTGGCGGTAAGGCGGACTGCGACGATCGATATGACCGCACCGATGGCAGCGCCGATCAGAGTCCCGATCAAACCCACCATTGCATCCGAACTCAGCGCCTTGTCCCGCACGGGCTCAGCAGAAACGGTGGCAGGCTCTGTTGTTGATGGGCGCTGCTCTGCCGATACTCCCGTGGTAAACGCACACGCGAGACAAAGTGCCGCCGCAAGAAGCAAATACCGGTGCATAGCAATCCCCTGCTTTAGCTGACTCCCAAAGTGGATCTAGGCTAGTCAAACCACCACTACCCTCACAAGAGCTGACGTACGTGATCGTACATGTCCGACGAAAGCCGGGTGTCAGAGTGCGCTTTCTCAAATAGTCCACTCTAATAGTCCACTCTTGTTTTTCTAAGTTCGGGGGCTAAGTTCGCCGCGGAATGGCCTCCGCGAAAAAATCGGTCACTTGTCGGACGCGGGCCGGAACGAAACGGCGTTTCGGCCAGATGAGGTTTATATCTCTGACATCGCTCATAAATTCCTCGAGGATCGTAATGACATCGGGATGGCGGAGTTCATCAGCAAGGGAAACCTTGGCGAACATGCCAATTCCAACACCGGCCAGAACGGCGGTCCGGATCGTTTCGACACTGTTGGATGAGAGATTCCCCTGAACCGGCACGCTGAATCGACCTTCTTGCCCCACGAACGGCCATTTCGCCGCCTCTGTTACGCCGCCATACAAAAGGCAGTTGTGCGCAACGAGTTCCGCGGGGGTCTTTGGTATCCCGCAGCGCTCGAAATAACGACGGGATCCGACGCATACGAGCGGTGTGATCGCCACGCGCCTGACAACCGCGTCGGGTTCATTGACAGGCCCCACGCGTATCGCAAGGTCGATCCGATCTTCCACCATATCGCGCACGATGTCCGAGAGAACGAGATCCACCTGAAGGCCGGGATTGAGTGACAACAGGTCGGGGATAAGCGGCAAAACATGAAGGCGGCCGAAAGTACCCGATGCGGCGATCCTAATTAAACCCGAAACACCCAGCGTGCTTCGGGTCAGTTCGCTATCAGCGTCCTGCATCTCGTCAATAAGCGGCTTTGTCCGATCGTAGTATCTCCGCCCTTGATCCGTCAGGGTCACCCGGCGTGTGCTTCTGTTGAACAGCATCACGCCCAGGCGTTTCTCCAACCCACCGATGGCCTTACTGATGGCGGACTGTGAATCCCCGGTTGTGCGCGCCGCGGCGGAAAAACCGCCTGCTTCAACCACGGCTATGAAGGCGTTTAATTCGTGGAATCGATCCAACCCATTCCTCCAGGGAATTAATATTATGAAAACTTAAGCCATTATCATTGGTTCCGATATCACCCACAATCCAGCTCTCTCCGCAACTGAAGGACTGGTGTCATGAATATCGATCTTACTGGCCGCAAAGCGGTCGTTACCGGGTCTACGGCAGGTATCGGCCGAGCCATTGCCGAAGGGCTGGCACGCGCTGGCGCTGCAGTCGTGATCAACGGCCGCGGCCAGGAAAGGGTCGCTGCAGCGCTTCGCGATTTGCGCAAGCTTTTCCCAAAAGTTGAGTTCACCGGCGTCTGCGCCGATCTTGCGACCCCGGAAGGCGCCGCGGACTTGTTCGCGCGGGCACCGGATGCGGACATTCTCGTCAATAATGTGGGCACGGGGCGCCCGAAACCCTTCTTTGATATTGCCGACAGCGAGTGGATCGATCTCTTCGAGCTGAACGTCATGAGCGGCATTCGCGCCGCCCGCCACTATGTGCCGAACATGACGAAGCGCGGCTGGGGGCGTGTCGTGTTCATCAGCAGCGAGTCCGCGCTTGCCATCCCCAAGGACATGATCGACTACGCCATGACCAAGACCGCGCAGCTCGCCATTTCGAGGGGCTTGGCCGAGGCGGTCGGCGGAACGGGCGTCACCGTCAATTCGGTCCTCCCTGGTCCGACAAATTCGGAGATCCTGGGCAATTGGATGAAGGCGAGTGCAGAGGAGCAAGGCATTACGCGAGAGGAAGCCGAGCAGCAGTTCCTGAAAACGATGCGCCCGACAACGCTCCTCAATCGCTTTGCGACAACCGAAGAAGTCGCAAACCTGGTCGTCTATGTCTGCTCGGAGCAGGCGTCGGCGACAACAGGCACTTCCTTGCGTGTCGATGGTGGTGTCGTTCGGACAATAGCGTGAGACACCCGCTTTTGGCACGCTTGACGCGACGCCGAGATGGGCCAAAGCAAATCGATTCCCTCGCGGGGTAGACGACAGCTCAAGTCAAATGCGCCTGCACCAACAGGGTCAGGCTCACTTACCAATGGCCTAGAAATAAATCTAATCTGGTTTCACAACCAAGCCACACACCTAAGTGAATCTGAGATTAGGCATGCCCGTTTTCGGATCTTGGATTGGCGAGCTAGGTTTTAAGTGAACCTGCCCCCTCGATTTGTACCCGTAAGTGGGCCTAGGTGGTATTCAAGTACCTAGTGCTCCCTGTCTTCGCCGCCTACGAAATCTACAAGGATCGTCTGCCCGAGATCGTCGTGGAGTATTACAAGGATGTCGTGCAGATGGATGCCGACCTTGCCGCGTACCGTGAGTCGTCGCAAGGCCGGCAGAACAAGAAAGCCGGGTGTCAGAGTGCACTTTTCAAATAGTCCACTCCGCCCCCGGTTTTCAGTCCGGTCTTGCATCGCCGAGCGACTAGAGATCCGCGCCGCTGAAGGCGAACCAGCGGCCATCGTGGAAGGTGTAGCCGTCGACGAAGTGCACCTCCTTCGGATTGCCCGCCTTGTCGGTCGTCTTGAGGATGGAATGGGCCGTCGCGGAGTCTCCGTGGATCACGACGATGGTCTCGAGCTTCGGGACCTCGCGCGCGTCGTCGGCGACCTGCGGGACGCGATCGATCACGTCCTGCCGCGAGCGGACGAGGCCGGATCGGCTGGAGGTCTGGTAGTCAGGCTCCAGGAGGCAAGCCAGATATTCCCGGTGGCCGTGGTATTCCGCGGTCAGCCAAGCCTGCTCGATCCGCTGGATCGTCGTGGCATCGCGTTTTTGATCGGGCGCGGCAATCCCGGCGCACGCCACCGCGGACGGGTCGGCGGCGCGAGCCTGGAAGGCGAAAGCGCAAAGCATCATGGCGCCGGCGAGCGCGCTGAGGGTGGTCCGGCGAAACAGGAATGAGCGAAGCATCGATGTCTCCTTGGTTGATGGTCGTGGGTTAATGGGCTCGGGTTGATGGGCGTGCTCAGGATTGGGCAGACCTGCCCCGCCCGATAAGTGAGCGCCGTCATGCCCGCTGCCCATGACAAGCGTCATGGGACAGGATCGCGCCCGAGCGTTAAGGTCGGCCCATGCCCTGGCCTCGCACATCGCTCGATCGCATCCGCCTGCTCGTCCAGGCCGCGTGTGTTCTGATGCTGGCGGCGGCCGGGGGACTGGCCCTCGTGACCCGACTGCTGCAGCCGGAAACCTTTGCTGCCCATCCACACTGGGACCTCCAGTGGACGGTCGCCTATGGCGTGCTGGTCGCGGCCTATGTCGCGGCCGAGTTGGACGGGGCTCCGGGCCTGACGCGGCGCAAGGCCGCCCTGTTCTTCCTCGAGGGCTTCGCCGCCCAATACCTGGTCTGGCTCTACCCGAGCTTTCTGGTGACGAGCATGATCGTCGTGATCGCCTGGCAGGTGGCCTGGATCGCTTCACTGCGCACGGCGCTACTGGCGGCGGCCGCCTTGGCCATGGCCCTGGTCGCCCAGAAGTGCGCCGTCGGCGGACAGGGCATGTCGGCGGTGATCCTGGTCTCGAGCTGTGGCTTCCAGCTCTTCGCCATCAGCGCCGCCCACCTTGCCCGCAGCGAGGCCGTGGCGCACGAGCGCCTGGCCCGCGCAAATGCTGAGCTGACCGGCACCCAAGCCCTGCTGAGCGAAAGCGCCCGCATGGGCGAGCGGTTGCGCATTTCGCGCGATCTGCACGACGTGCTGGGCCACCATCTCACCAGCTTGCACGTGCACCTCGATGTGGCCGCACGGCTGGCGGAGGGCCAGGTGGCGTCCCATCTCGGCCAGGCGCGCGAAATCGCCGGCGAGCTGTTGGCCGAAGTCCGCAAGGTCGTGAGCCAGGTGCGTGTCCAGTCGGTGGATTTGCAGGCGACCCTGCTGGCGTTGGCTGAAGGGGCGGCCGACCTCGACGTTCGGCTCGTCCTGCCCGAGGCACTCGGTGCGCTGGACGCACCTCGGGCGGACGCCCTTTTGCGCTGCGTCCAGGAGTTGATCACCAATACCCGCCGGCACGCAGGCGCACGTCAGCTCAGGATAGAGTTCGCGCAGGCTGCCAACGGGGAGATCCAGCTGATGGCGAAGGACGATGGCATCGGAACAGACGCCGACGTTACCGAGGGCCAAGGCCTGGCCGGCATGCGCGAACGGTTTGAGGCCCTGGGCGGCTGGCTGGCGGTGTTCAGCCACAGCGGCGAAGGTTTCCAGGTCAGCGGCGCGATTCCGCCCGTGGGCGCGCGGCCGTGATCCGCGTCTGCATCGCCGATGACCAGGCGCTGATCCGCAGTGGCCTCAAGGCCCTGCTGGCCCTGTTCGAGGGCATCGTCGTCTGCACGGAGGCCGCCGATGGCGAGGCCGCGGTCGCCGTCGTCACCGCCGATCGGCCGGATGTCCTGCTACTGGACGTGCGTATGCCGAAGCTAACCGGCGTTGAAGTCGTCGAGACCCTCGCCGCGCGAGGTGTCCTCCCACCCACGCTCTTGCTCACGACCTTTGAGGACGATACCGCCCTGGTGGCCGGCGTGCGGGCGGGCGCACGCGGCTTCCTGCTCAAGGCCGTCACCGCCGAGACCCTCGTGGAGGCGATCCGCACCGTCGCCGGTGGCGGCACGTATCTGTTCGCCCCGCTTGCGGAGGGCTTGGACGCTGCCCGCACCGGCGCCTGGCGCGATGACGCCTTCGAGACACCCGACGCGCTCACGCCGCGCGAGCGCGAGGTCCTGAAGCTGATGACCAGCGGCATCTCCAATGGCGAGATCGCTGAGGCGCTGCGTCTCAGCGAAGGCACGGTGCGCAACCACGTCTCCAACATTCTGTCGAAGCTCGGCGTGAGCGACCGTACCCGTG
>Ga0302223_10001339_pt1 | contig 13462 bp, 10 predicted proteins | sample II_Palsa_E2_3_FD_194565 | JGI IMG/M metagenome (GOLD analysis project Ga0302223, IMG submission 194565) | Peat permafrost microbial communities from Stordalen Mire near Abisko, Sweden - II_Palsa_E2_3 | ecosystem: Environmental > Terrestrial > Soil > Palsa > Peat permafrost | place: Sweden... | reverse complement strand
TTGAGCCGCATGTCGCCATTCAGGACATGACTGAACTCGTGAGCAATCACGCCTTGCAGCTCGTCGCGGCTCAGCTGATCGAGGCAACCGCGGGTCACACAGATCGCGGCGTCGGATGTCGAATACCCGGCGGCGAAGGCGTTGATGCCCGGTTCGTTCTCCATCAGGTAGATATCCGGCACCGGCACACCGGCGGCGATTGCCACTTCCTCGATCACATTGCGCAGCTGGCGCAGCTGTGGGTCACGGGTATCCGGTGGAACGGGAACGCCACCCACGCTTTCGGCCACGGTTTTGCCACCACCGGACAGGCTCATGATGCGGAACAACGAACTCAACGCGATACCGCCGATCACCACGATGGTGCTGGTGAGCAACAGCGTCACGTTCGACCTTGCCGGTTCGCCGTTGACAGGCCGGTGCCCCAGGCTGATCCATACCACCGCATCGATCACCGCGACGATCGCAACGACCGCGAGCACGAACAGCACTACCAGTCGACGGCTGCTGCCGCGCACGCGCGCCTGCTGAGCGAAAAAGTCCATCGTGTCTCCCGCGAAATACCTGGCGCGAAAATCTATCGTGACTCACATCTCGCCGGTATCGGCTATCAGGTGAAGGAAACCTTCGGCACGTCGCGCACGGCCGGATCCTCGACCTTCAGCGGCTCGGCCGCGGCAAAGTTGAAACTGTTCGCCACAAACGAGCTGGGAAACACCTCGCGCTTGTTGTTGTAGGTCAACACCGAATCGTTATAAGCCTGACGCGCGAAAGCGACACGATTCTCGGTGGAGGTGAGCTCTTCGGAGAGCTGCATCATCGTCTGGTTGGCCTTCAAATCCGGGTACGCCTCGCTGAGCGCGAACAAACGACCCAGACTTTGGGTCAAAGCGTTTTCGCTGCCGGATAATTGCTGCATCGCAGCTGGATCGCCGGGGTTGGCCTTGGCACCAGCCAGCCCGCTCACTGCCGCATTGCGCGCCTGCACCACTGCCTCCAGCGTTCCCCGTTCATGCGCCAGGTAACCCTTGGCTGTTTCCACCAGATTCGGAATCAGGTCGTGACGCCGGGTTAACTGCACGTCAATTTGCGCAAAGGCATTCTTGTAGCCATTGCGCGATGTCACCAGTCCGTTGTAGATCGCCACGAAGTACACGACAATCAAAACGATAAGCACGAGAAAAATGATCAGCCCCATCGACATACTCCCCACTTTGTGGCGCATCCCCACGCCGGAACCACGTCAGACTACCATGCAGTTCAAGAAGTGTTTTTTGCTGATCGCGGGCGCACTCGGAGTGGCCAGTCCCGTGATTTACGCCAAGCCCCCAGTTGCAGCTCCAAAATCGCCAACGCCTGCTGCCACGGAACAGGCCCTGCCGTCGGCACGAGTCAAGGACACCCTGGCCGACTACCAGCGTTGGCTCGATCAGCTCGCCGAGCGTCATGCCGTTGCCGGCCTGGCGACGGCGGTAGTGATCGACAACAAGGTGGCTTTCGAACGCACTGTCGGCTACGCCGATGCGTCGACACAAAAGCCGATCACGCCCGATACCGTATTCCGACTTGCCTCACTGTCCAAGGCCTTTGCCACCGCGCTTGCCGGGTTGCTGGTGCAGGACGGCAAGCTGAGTTGGGATACCAAGCTGGTGGACGTGCTGCCGTATTTCAAGCTCAAGGATGCACAGGCTGGCGCAACAGCGACGGTCAGCGACATTCTCGGGCAGCGTCTCGGTCTGCCGCGCAACACCTACGACAATATGCTTGAAGGCGAGATCCCCTACGAAGAACTGGTGCGCAAGCTGGACGAAGTCGACATGGCCTGCGGCGTGGGCCAGTGCTACGGCTACCAGAACGTGGCCTTCGGCATGATCGGCGACGTCGTCCTGGCGCGCACCGGCGACTTTTTCTACCGGCTGGTGGACAAGCGCATCTTCTATCCGCTGGGCATGACGACGGCGAGCTACGGCCTGGCGGCGCTGGAGTCGAGCGAGAGTTGGGCGCGTCCACATCGGCCGTCGGCCCATGGCTGGATACCGTTCGAGCCGACCGAAACCTACTACCGCGTAGCACCAGCCGCCGGCGTAAATGCCAGCCTGCGTGACATGGAAAAATGGTTGATCGCGCAGATGGGTGGACGTCCGGACGTCCTTCCTCAATCCATGCTCGATGTACTGCATACACCCGGCGTCACCACGCCCACCGAACTGCGTGCCACACCTTGGCGCAGTGCACGCCTGAAGTCGGCCGACTATGCCCTCGGCTGGCGCGTCTACAACTACGCCGGCGAAACGCTGATTTACCACGCAGGCGCGGTCGCCGGCTATCGCACAATGATCGGCTTTTTCCCGAAGTATCACGCTGGCGTCGTCACTCTGTGGAACTCGACCGGCCCGGTCCCCAGCGGGTTGATGCCCATGGTGTTCGATGGTCTACTCGGCTTGCCGCACGTCGACTGGGCCGGGATCGAAGGTAGCACTGCACCCGCAGCGGCTACACCACACAAGAAAAGCAAACCTCGCACGACACGTGAACATGACTAATTAGATGACTGGCTCAGTAAAAAAAACGGCGCCTATCTGCGCCGTTTTTTATTTCCGCGTGTGAATCTTCTGTCAGAGATTGAACTCGATTCTCTGCTCTCGCGTACTCGGAACCGCTTCGCCATTTTTCATTGCCGGAGTAAAACGATAGCGCGCGACCGCATCTATGGCGGCACGATCGAATACCCGCTTGGGTTGCGAGCTTGTTACATGAATATCGCTCGTGCGGCCGTTGGGATCGATGGTGAATGCCACGATCGCCCAACCGCCCTGATGCCCACGTAGAGCGCTCTGCGGATAGATCGGCTCGGCGCCTTTCACCAAAATAGCCTCGCTGTTTTTCCCGCTATTGCCGGTCCCGGTTCCGGCGCTATCGCCGGCATCATCAGTCGCAGGCTTTACTGCTGCAACCTGCTGGGTGGGCGGTGGCGTTGCGCGAGCTTGCCGTGCCTTCAGCTGTGCGGCTTCGGCTGCCTGAATCTTCTGCTGCTCCGCGAGTTTGTCGGCTTCGGCCTTTTCCGACGCGGCTTTCTGCGCCGCCAACTGCTGAGCCTTCTGCTGGTCCACCACCTGCTGCTGTTGCTTGTCCAGCAGTTTGCGCTGGGCATCAAGCTTGGAACGCAGGATGGTCAGCGTGAAGTTCGCTGGGTCAGCTTTGGCCAACAGATCGATCTGTCGCTGCGACTCGTCGAAGTCGCGCGCGTTGATGACCTGCTCTGCCGATGTGGCGGCATACGGGAAGGTCTCGCGCAGTGCGTCCGAAGCCACCTGATTGTTCGGCTGCTTTTGCAGCACTCTTAGATAAAATTCGAAGGCATTGTTTCCTGCCGGCGCCAGATAACGCTGCTCGTTGATCGCCTTGCGCGCTTCGCCAAGCAGCTGGTTAACGTCCATTGATGCGACGTCGGCCGGCGGCGGCGGTGTCTTACCCGTGGAAGCCGATGCGGGTCCCGATGGATGACCACCCGCATCTTCCAGCATCATTTCCTGATGCGGCTTGATGATCAGAAACCATGCACCGATTACCAACACGGCGAGCACGACAATGATGGCAACGACCAGAGGCTTGGCAGCCCCACGCGCACGATGACGCTTATCGAGTAAGTTTCGGGTATCCATGGTCTCTCGCTGAGTATCGACTAGATACCCGCGCTTTTTCCCCCTGTAGGAGCGAGCAGCCCCCTGACTGATCACGGCGCGGATGTGTGAAAGGTAACTCCTAATGATGCAGCACGGCAAATCGCGTGAGCGATGGGGGCGTATCGGGAGAATTTGACGCCAAGGCCCGCAAGAAGATTCGGCTCCAGCCGCGCCATGCAAAATCCGCCAGAATCGAAGCAAGCAGCTGGCCAGGAAGCCAAGAGCTGCTGCGTCGGCGACTTTGCAAACCCCAGAAACGAAGCGTCCCGGCAAGCCGGGACGAATATTTTCGAAGTGCTCTCCCTGCGCTGGGCACCGCAGGGAGAGAAGTCTCGATTACCTAGTTTTATTGATGTACGTAGAGCGTTGCTTACTTCTTGGAGGTCTTGGTGGCTTTTACCACCTTGGCCGGTGCAGCTTTCTTGGCGGCCGGCTTCTTGGCGGCAGCCTTCTTCACAGCTTTCTTGGCTGCCGGCTTCTTGGCGGCAACTTTCTTGGCGGCCGGCTTCTTGGCGGCAACCTTTTTCACTGCAGCTTTCTTGACTGCAGTCTTCTTGACGGCAACTTTCTTTACGGTGGATTTTTTAGCAGCCTTTTTGGCGGCCGGTTTCTTTGCGGTGGTTTTCTTGGCAGTGGCCATAGTTCGTCTCAGCTCCTCATCAGTTGGCAGTGGTTGCCCAGTAAAAGCGTGCAGGAACGCTTCAACCAACAAGTCGCTGTTGGTAGCGTGCCGAAGGTTGTTCACTTGACGGTGCGTACGCAAATCGGAAAGCCGCCGCAAAACATGCAGCGGAATCGAGACAGTGATCTTGCGTACCGCGTTTGCCTTTTCACCGTGCTCGACATACGGCTTAATGAATTTTGCTGTTGCCATAACGCACATTCCCCGTGATCTGTTGCGAAAGCTATCCCTGAAGATTTCAACTGTCAATTGATTTTAACCATGAAATCAATTGACTTCACCCTTTTCGGAACCCCCTGAAATCCTGCTACAGCAAGGCTTTTGCGACCATGACTGGTAAAATACATGGACTTCTAGACGTCTATATGAAAATCGTGATTAAAATATCAAATCGCCCGAAACCTTTGCGGCACAACGATTTCAAGCCATTCGATGCCTACGGAAGAATAAATGGCCCGATAAAAGCGTGATGAAAACGCACTGGTTTTCGACGAATCGCCAGACGTCCTGGACATGAACGGGACACCACTGAAATTCCAAAAAAATATTTTTTGGAGGCCCTCAAAAATATCCTTTTCTGCGACCAACATGTCTCTCGATGGCGCCGCCACGAGGCGACCATCGCGCCCCCGACTTTGTCACACCAGGCAAAAACCGAAGGCTGGTTGCCATCACGTTAGTCACTGCAATGATCGATTTATGCCGCGGCGGTATCGACGTCCACCACGCAAAAGTGCACTGACCAGGTTCACGTTTGCCTCCTGATGTGCAACCTCATCGAGCAATCGAAACCTCAGCGAACCTGTCTCGCCACAACGATACTTTTTGTTCTGCGTGTACTTCAAAACAGCCACCTCAAAAACATCAACGGCCGCAAAAGCGGCCGTTGATGTTTTGACGCGGAAGCCAATGCTTCAGTGCTCTTCGTTCTCGACCAGTTCTTCGTACTCATTCGCATCGAGAAGCTCATCAAGTTCGGCACGATCGCTGGGGCGGACCAGAAAGATCCAACCGTCGCCATAAGCGTCTTCGTTGATGGTTTCCGGCTTGTCGCTGAGCGTCTCGTTGATCTCGACGATCTCCCCGGAAATCGGCGAGTAGATGTCCGATGCCGCCTTCACCGACTCCACCACTGCAGCACCAGTACCGGCCTTCACGTCGGAACCAACCTCCGGCAGTTCAACGTACACCAGATCGCCAAGCTGGCTCTGGGCATGGTCGGAGATGCCCACACGAACCAGGCCGTCGTCTTCGACGCGGGCCCACTCGTGGGACTTGAGGAATTTCAGATCGCCAGGAATCTCACTCATGATCGGGTCCAGTGGTTGGTTAAGCAGGTTGATGGGGGGATTCTAGCTGCATCCGACGCACGGCAAAACGTACGGCAACTGAATCACGGCCCATGTGTATTTCAGATGCCCTCGCAAGGCTTGCCGTCGCGCACAAATGGATACTTCACCAGTCGAACCGGCACCTCGCGACCGCGGATGTCCACTCGCACGTCGCCAGGTGCACCGGCCGGAATACGGGCAAATGCCACGGCCTTGTTGAGCGTCGGCGAAAAGCTGCCGGAAAGTATCTCGCCCTCGCCATTGGCGGTGAGCACTTTCTGGCCGTGACGCAAAACACCCTTGTCATCCAGCACCATGCCGACCATCACTCGTGGCACACCAGCCGCTTTCTGCAGTTCAAGCGCCGCTCGGCCGATGAAATTGCGACCCTCGTCCAGCGAGATGGTCCAGGCAAGGTTGGCCTCCCATGGCAAGACATCCTCGTCCATATCCTGGCCATAAAGATTCATGCCGGCTTCGAGCCGCAGTGTGTCACGCGCACCCAGTCCCGCTGGAGCGACGCCGGCGGCGGCGAGCGCCTCCCACAACGCGACGGCATGCTCGGTTGGCACGATGATCTCGAACCCATCTTCGCCGGTGTAGCCCGTGCGTGCGATAAATAGCGGCATGCCATGCGGACCCTGCGCCGCGGCCGATGAGAACTTGCCGAGCTTTTCGATGCGCGGGCGATCGTTTTCGTTCAGCAGACCCAACACCTTCGCGCGCGCGTTCGGACCCTGCACCGCAATCATCGCGAACTCGGGACGCTCTTTCACCTCGACTTCGAATGCCTTGGCCTGCTGCTCGAGCCAGGCGATATCCTTGGCGCGAGTGGCGGCGTTAACCACCAGCCGGAAGTGCGCCTCGTCAAAGAAGTACACGATCAGATCGTCGATGACGCCACCGCGCTCGTTGAGCATGCACGAGTACAGCGCCTTGCCGGTGACCTTGAGCTTGTCCACGCTGTTGGCCAGCAGGTGGCGCAAAAATTCACGGGTGCGCGCGCCCTGAAGATCGATCACCGTCATATGCGACACATCGAACATGCCAGCGTCGCGCCGCACGGCGTGGTGCTCCTCGATCTGCGAGCCGTAATTGATCGGCATGTCCCAACCGCCGAAGTCGACCATGCGCGCGCCGAGCGAACGATGGGTGGCATTGAGTACGGTCTTGTCGGTCATTGCGGTGTCGCCTGCAGGAAAGTCGCCCATTATCGTCGCCGGGTCGGAGCAATCCAAGCGACAGCGTGCCACGGCCTTTGCTGGCTTCACTCATACGCGGGATTCAGTCGGACGCCTGACCCACCCATCGAAAGGTAAGGTTGATCCGCTCGGTGCTTACCGTGCGGGTCTTCGGCACCTCGTGGCGATAAAGGCGCTGTGTATCGCCAGCCATACGCAGCAGGCTACCGTGCGACAACGGCAGACTCAGCGTGTCGCCTGGCTCCGCCTGCACACCTCGCGGAAACTTGCGGCGCAGGCGTAAGGACCGGGTAACACCCAGGCTCAATGAGGCGATCACCGGTTGCTCACCCAGCTCAGGCTCGTCATCGCTATGCCAGCCCATCGAGTCGCGGCCATCACGATAGAGGTTGGCCAGCACACTATTGAAGGACGCTCGGCAATCCGCCTCGATATGACGACGCAACGCCATCACAGACGCAGGCCACGGCCGTGGCTCGAAGCGCGTTCGCGAATAGGTGTAACCGGTGCCCGCATCACCGATCCAGCAACTCAGCCGTGGCGAAGCGACCTCGCGACCGAACAGTTTGATGTAGTGCATTTCCCACGGAACGGTCGCCAGCAAATCGGCCTGCAACACGTCCGCTTCATGCGGCAGCAGCCACGAAGGCCACAGCTTGACGTCAGCACCCGGCAGATCGATCCGTTGCCAGGATGATCTCAAGATATCTGTCACGGCAGGCGAATGGCTGTCATTCGGCAGACTCTTCTGTATCGCCGTCGACCACATCATGAGGCGCTGCAATGCCGGCCAGTAGCCGTTCGGTCAATTGCTCGGCCAGATGCTCGGCATGTTGACCTGATGAGTGCAGATGCACATCCGGGGATTCTGGCCGTTCGTAGGGAGCATCGATACCGGTGAAGTTACGGATCAGGCCAGCGCGTGCCTTCTGGTAAAGACCTTTTGCATCACGGCGCTCACACTCCTCCAGCGGCGTGTCCACAAAAACCTCCATGAACTCACCTTCGGCAAACAACTCCCGCGCCGAACGCCGCTCGCTGCGATAGGGCGAGATGACGCTGACCAGCACGATCAGGCCGGCGTCCACCATCAGGTGAGCCACCTCCGCGATACGGCGGATGTTCTCGACCCGGTCCTCGGGCGTGAAACCCAGATCCTTGTTGATGCCGTGGCGTACGTTGTCGCCGTCCAGCAGATATGTGTGATATCCCAGAACGTGCAGGCGTCGTTCAACCAGATTCGCAATAGTCGATTTGCCGGCACCGGAAAGACCGGTGAACCAGAGGCACAACGGGTGCTGCCCCTTGCTGCGGCCCCGCACTACCTTGTCGATATCGACATGCTGCCATTGCACGTTGGATGAACGGCCCAGCGCATAGTCCAACATGCCGCAGGCCACCGTGGCATTGCTCTGACGGTCGATCAGGATGAATCCACCGAGCGTCGGGTTGGTCGCAAAGGATTCGAAGGCGATCGCGCCATCCATCCCCATCGTGCAGTAGCCGACCTCGTTGAGCTCCAGATGACGCGCTGCAAGTTTCGCCTGCGTGTTGACATCCACTTTGTGCTTGATCGACATCACACGGGCATTGACCTCGCGTGTGCCGATCTTCAGCACATACGTGCGGTTGGGCAGCAGAACGGCATCGCCCATCCACAACAGATGGCAGTTGAACTGATCGGCGACAGGCGCCGGGCGCAGCGCGGCGGCGATGACGTCACCACGGCTGGCATCTAACTCGCGGTCCAGACAGAGCGTGACGGCCTGACCGCTGGATGCACTCAGCAGATCGCCGCTGGCTGTGACAATGCGTTCAATACGTGCGCGCTGCACGCCGGGCTGCACTATCACCTCGTCACCACAGGTCACACGACCGCCGCAGATAGTACCGGCATAGCCGCGAAATGATTGGTCAGGTCGACTTACCCACTGCACCGGCATGCGGAAATCGTCGGCCTGCGCGATCGTTGCATCCGTCGACTCGAGCAACTCAAGAAGACACGGGCCGTCATACCAAGTCATGCAGGAAGACCGCGTGCCAACGTTTTCGCCCGTTGGCGCGACCACGGGCAGGCACTGCACACGAGCGATGCCGAGATCCTTTGCCAGCATGCGGTATTCGTCCGCGATCGCATCGTAGACCGCCTGGTCGTAACCGACCAGATCCATCTTGTTGACCGCCAGCACCACCTGTCTGATACCCAGTAACCCGCATATATAGGTATGCCGGCGCGTTTGCGTCAGCAAACCTTTGCGCGCATCTACCAGCACTACTGCCAGCTCCGCGTTGGAGGCGCCAGTCGCCATGTTGCGCGTGTACTGCTCATGGCCGGGACAGTCGGCCACAATGAAGCTGCGCCGCGCGGTATGAAAATAACGGTATGCCACGTCGATGGTGATGCCCTGCTGACGTTCCGCATCCAGGCCGTCGGTGAGCAGAGAGAAGTCGAGCTTGTCGCCCAGCTCCGCGTGCAGCTTGCGGCTGTCGCGCGTCAATACGGCCAGTTGATCGTCCGGCACCATGCCTGCGTCGTAGAGCAGGCGGCCAAGTAGCGTGCTCTTGCCATCGTCCACGCTGCCACAGGTTATGAAACGGAGCAGTCGTTTGGCGTTCGAGGCCGACACCTCAGTTGGCGTAAGGGTTCCCGTCGCCATCAGAAATAGCCCTCCTGCTTCTTTCGCTCCATGGATGCGGAAGGATCCTGGTCAATCACCCGCCCTTGTCGCTCCGAGCTGCGCGAACGCGTCATCTCGTCAATGATTTCAGCCAACGTCGACGCCGACGATTCCACCGCGCCAGTCAGCGGGTAACAGCCCAGCGTGCGGAAACGCACCTCACGCATCTGCACGGTTTCGTCTGGCTGCAAAAGGAAGCGATCATCATCGGCCATGATCAATGCACCATCACGTTCGACCACCGGCCTCGGCTTGGCGAAGTACAGCGGCACTACTGGAATGTTCTCGCGCTGGATATAAAGCCACACGTCCATCTCAGTCCAATTCGACAGCGGAAATACGCGCACGCTTTCACCTTTGCGGATGTGCGTGTTGTAGGTGTGCCAGAACTCCGGTCGCTGGCTTTTCGGATCCCAGCGGTGCTGCGCATTGCGGAAGGAAAAGATGCGCTCCTTCGCGCGCGACTTTTCCTCGTCGCGCCGGGCGCCGCCGATGGCGGCATCGAAACGATATTTATCCAGTGCCTGTTTCAGTGCCAACGTCTTCATCACATCGGTGTGCACCGTAGCGCCATGCGTTTGCGGTGATATGCCCTGGCGCACACCCTCTTCATTGATATGCACCAGCATTTCGACATCGCCTGCCGCGGCCACTTCGTCGCGGAACGCGATCATCTCGCGGAATTTCCAGGTGGTATCCACATGCAGCAAGGACATCGGCGGTCGCGCCGGAAAAAAAGCCTTGCGCAGCAGGTGCAGGAGTACCGAGGAATCCTTGCCAATGGAATACAGCATCACAGGATGCTGGAAGCTCGCTGCCACCTCGCGAAAGATATGGATGCTCTCCGCCTCGAGGTCATCGAGATGGGAGTGCCGCTGCGGGGATTGAGTTGTCATGGCCATCGAATGAGTGGCAGGAAGCCGCCATAAGGGGCTCTATGTTACGCGATCATCACGCAATGACTGGATACGCTGGCTCGGCATCCAACGTGGCCGCGCACACCGACGCCAGTTCCAGCAGACGCAGATCCGAGCCACGCGCACCGACCAGTTGCAGACCGATCGGCAAACCATTGGGCAAGGTGCCCATTGGCAGGCTCACCGCCGGGCAACCGGCTAGGCTGGCAAAGCTGGTGAGGTCGGCCTGCGAATCGGGTACCGGGCCATCGAGTGGAAAGGCGCCCTGCGACGTGGTCGGCAGGACCAGTACGTCGACTTGGGCGAACAGTCGGCGCATCTTTAACGTAGCTGCATCAAGTACGCGATCGGCAGCAGCATAGTCGGCGGCACTCTTGCGAGATGCATAGCCTAGCATCTCGCGAAAGCGAGCCGATACCGGGTACTCGGTATCGGCTAGATCAGACGCGAAGGTGCCAAGCATTTCTGCTTCCATCAATAACAGCCCAGCGCGCCGGGTACGGGCAAAATCCCAGTCATCGAAATCCACCGTTCGCCGATCACCCAGCGCATGCGGCAACTTTGCCATGGCTGCCTCGAACACCGCGATCACCTCCGGCTGCACGCCAACGGCAGCCAGATCAGGCAGCAGGCCAACGCGCAGATTGCCCGGCTCCCAGTCCGGCAGCGCGAAAGCAACGCGTCGCCGGCGCGAACGCGCGTCATCGGCGTCATAGCCGGTCAGTACCTGCAGCAGCACGGTGAGATCCTCCACGCTGCGTGCCAGCAGGCCAACGGAATCGAGCCGGCGCGCAGCAGGCACCAGGCCACGCGCGGAGATTTCGCCGTGAGTCGGCTTCAATGCATACACACCACAGTAACTGGCCGGAATCCGGATCGAACCCAGGCTGTCCGAGCCCACCGCCGCCACGGCGAGGCCCGCGGCAACCGCCGCGGCCGCACCGCCAGACGAACCGCCGGCGGTATAACCGTGACGATGCGGATTTTGCGTCGCGCCGAAGTGTGGATTGTCGGTCACCGCACCCAGCGCACCTTCATCCATATTGGTTCTGCCTACCAGCACGGCGCCGGAGGCACGCAGCCGCTGCACGACATGCGCGTCATGCTCCACTGGCTCGCGCCTTCCGGGCAAACCGGCACGAGTCGGCCAGCCGGCCACATCGAAGTTGTCCTTCAGCGCCAGCGGAATACCGTCGAGTCGTCCGATCGCGCCATCACGACGACGGCGATCGGCCATATGCGCCTGATCCTGCAACAGACTGGAACGCAGATCGACGTAGGCATTGAGCTGCGGATTGATCCGTTCAATCGCCCTCAGATACACCTCGGACAGCGCGCGCGCCTGTACTCGCCCGCTCGCCAGCCAATGCAGCAGCTGGCACAACGTGGCGCGGCGCAAGTCGAGATCGGCAATCGGCGACGTCGAATTCATGGTGTCTCCTTGAGATGCCTTCCGATTATCGCGTTGACCGGTTAACAGATTGCAAGTTGGGCGGTATGCGTTGCCGCGCCACGCATGAATCCGGACAATACCCATGAATAATCGGTTTGCAACCGATCCATGCTCATTCTTGTAGAAATTCTTTTAAAAACGGAGCCAGCCATGAGCGAGCGCGAGACGATGGAATACGACGTGATCGTCGTCGGTGCCGGGCCAGCCGGCCTGTCGTTCGCGATCCGCCTGAAACAGCTCAAACCGGAGATCACCGTCTGCGTGATCGAGAAGGCCTCCACCATCGGCGCACAGATTCTTTCCGGCGCGGTGATCGAGCCGCAACCGCTGGATGCATTGCTGCCAGGATGGCGCGATAACCCGCCGCCGATCTGCGTGCCAGCCGGTGAGGACGAGTTCTGGCTACTCAGCAAGGAAGGCGGCCGCAAGCTGCCGGTGCCGCCGGGCATGCGCAACCACGGCAACTTCATCGTGTCGCTGGGCGCGCTGTGCGCGTGGCTGGCGCCACAGGCCGAAGCGCTGGGCGTAGACGTATTTCCCGGCTTTGCTGCTGCCGATACCATTTTCAATCAGGACGGCTCGGTCGCCGGTGTCAGCATCGGCGACATGGGCGTGGCCAAGGACGGTTCGCACAAGACCGGGTACACGCAAGGTATCGATATCAAGGCCAAGGTCACCGTGCTTGCCGAAGGCGCACGTGGCAGCCTGACCAAACAACTGATCAAACGCTTCGAACTGGACAAGGGCAAGGATCCACAGGGTTATTCCATCGGCATCAAGGAGCTGTGGCAGCTGCCTGCCGGCCGTGGCACATCGGGCAAGATCGTGCACAGCTTCGGTTGGCCTGCAGACAGCCATACCTACGGCGGCAGCTTCATCTACCACCTGGATGGCGATCGCGTAGCCCTCGGCTATGTAAGCGGACTCGACTACAGCGACCCCGATTACAAACCGTGGGAAGCGTTCCAGCAGTGGAAGAACCATCCTTCGCTGAAGCCGCTGCTGGACGGCGGCGAAATTCTGTCCGCCGGCGCGCGTGCCATCGTCACCGGTGGCTACCAGTCGTTGCCAAACGTCGAGATGCCCGGCGCGTTGCTGATCGGCGATACCGCCGGCCTGCTCAACGTGCCTAAAGTGAAAGGCACGCACCAGGCGATCAAGAGCGGCATGCTGGCCGCCGAGCATCTGGTCGCGAACGAGCTGAAATCGGCCGGCTTCGACGCCAAACTGCGCGCCTCCGACGTGATGGCCGAGCTGAAGAAAGTCCGCAACATCAAACCCGCCTTCAAGAAGGGCCTGTGGTTCGGCCTGATGAATGCCGCATGGGAAACCGTGCTCAACGGTGCCTCGCCGTGGACACTGAAGAACAAGGCCGACTGGTCTTCAATGCACAAGCTCGGTGCGCAGGAAGAGCCAAAGCGCGACTACGTGCAACGAACGCTGGCGCCGCGTGATCGTCTGGCGGGCGTCTACTTCGCTGCGACCGAGCACGACGAGGATCAGCCGATCCACCTGC
>Ga0302223_10001322_pt1 | contig 13543 bp, 16 predicted proteins | sample II_Palsa_E2_3_FD_194565 | JGI IMG/M metagenome (GOLD analysis project Ga0302223, IMG submission 194565) | Peat permafrost microbial communities from Stordalen Mire near Abisko, Sweden - II_Palsa_E2_3 | ecosystem: Environmental > Terrestrial > Soil > Palsa > Peat permafrost | place: Sweden... | reverse complement strand
GCGGTATACGGCTCAGGAGGTACGACGCTGTTGCTAATACTTGTTGGCAAGGATGGTAGACCGCTCGATATTAAAGTTGTTAGCAGCTCCGGATGGCGAAACCTGGACTGGGCCTCCATTAACGCGACTAAACAATGGCGGTTTTGGCCCAAAATAAAAAACGGGGTCGCAGTGGATGCCTATGTGCGGGTGCCGGTTAATTACACCAATAGCTTCAAGGAAGTTGACCCCTGGCCATTGGAGTACAGAGTGGCAACCTTCCATGTCGACAAAACCTCCATTCCCTATCAAACGGTCGGAGAGGCAGTTGCTGGCGTCGCCGCGATGGCACATGAGCCCGTATATACGGGCATTGGCCCACAACTACATACCTATGTGATCTATGACGATAAGCGAGTCATGCGCGAGCGCTGGTATTTCACAGATATTTCTACAGATCGAGCGATGGCGGTCCGTTATAGATTTTCCGGCACAGCGAAGCATCCAGTAACGAACGTTGCGGCGATTTGCGATAACGTCAAGGTATGCCAACGCCGAATGCAATCGATCATGGCCGGGCCTGTTTCGGTTCGAATTCCCACGACAGCCCCTTAAACTGCGTGGCTCGCGCGCGGGCCTAACATTTCGTTCAAGGCGGACGGCTTCGCCGCCGCTTAACTCCAGCGTTAGGCGACACAGCAACCGGCGCACACTCCGATGAGCCAAGAACAGCATCCACCATCGCTGCACGGTTCCTGCCATTGCGGCTTAGTACGACTCACGCTGCCGGCGGCACCCGACACGGCAACCAGTTGCAACTGTTCGCTATGTCGGCGCACAGGAGGAATATGGGCCTACTACGAAATTGGCTCGATCTCTATCCAAGGCCATCCCGAGAATACGGAAAGCTACGTGTGGGGCGATCGAACCCTGAGGAATGTTCGGTGCAAGAACTGCGGTATCGTCACCCATTGGGAACCAATTGAACTCGCATCCTCCGCTCGCCACGGAGTGAACCTGCGGAATTTTGAACCCGCGCTCTTGGAGTCGGTCGTCGTTAGGCGCTTCGATGGAGCAGGCACTTGGAAATTTCTAGAGTGAGCGCGTGCCGCCTTCCGCATCTGGCGCTGAGAAGTTCACAGGTGCCATTCAATCATTCAAGGCGGACGCCTCGGGCGCTGCTGAACTCCAGCGTTGGGCACCAATGCGTCATCTTGGCAAATTGAGGCACACAATGAGTCCGAAACAAGATCGTTATGTTCTGCACCTGGCTTGGTACGACGAGGAGCAATGGCAGCTACTTTGTGCTTTGGTACCCAATCGCGGCGAGCTCGATGACACGTACGAGCAATGGCAGCAATCTGCGCGCCAAGCTGTTCGTGAGATTGAGTCCAGCGGGCGCAAAGTGGAGCGTGTCTCTGTCGACGTGTTGGCCATGTCAGAATGGTGCAATGAGCGTAATGTTCCGCTAACAGGGTCGGCACGCGCCGAGTACGTGGCCCAATTGGCAAACGGGCCTCGCAGCGGTGGCGCCTAACCAATCATTCGAGGCGGACGGCTCCGCCGCTGCTCAACTCCAGCGTTAGGTGGGTGAAAAAGCCACGCCTCATTCACCCGCCATATTCGGATCAGGCTTCCTGACTAGGAATGATGGTGATGCGTCCATTAACGACGTCGACGCGCACCCTCTGACCTACGGCGAAGCCGGCTTGCTTCAGCCAGTAGCCACGCAGGCGCAGGTAGGGAACAGGTGGCGGCGGTCGCCGATCACTTCGTTTGTGGATGTAGAAACTGTAGCCAATAGTGAGTAGGCGACATGCCGTGAGGGTACGGATTCGAGCAGCCATGATGGCCTCCTAGCGGTTCGTTGAGTACGCCCCTGTTGAGAGGGCGGCCGAGTACTTCAACACCGCCGCTAGACGGCCCCCAGCTTTCCCCGGCAAGCCGGGTCTTGTATCACTGGACGCTACTCGACCATAGAAAACCTATGGTCATAAAAAGTCCGCGATGACAGCCGCGGGCACTGCTAGCGGTAAGGTGTGTTGAGCACCTAGGAATGTAAGCTAGCGGGTAACGGGGGAGCGGGTCAACTTTGGGACTTGCCAAACAACTTGTTCAAGGTGGACGGTTTCGCGGTCGCTTAACTCCAGCGTTAGCGCCCATGAAATTTAGCCGACTCTTCGTTGTGACCGAATTCAAATTTCGCGGAAGGGATGATGATTGTGAGTAACCGTCCTGTCGGACTGGAGCTGGTCATGATCCACAAGCAGGTCGTGCTCACTGCCGATCTAGTGGGCACGGTGGTGTTTGCGATCGAGGGCGCCAACGCGGCTATCCGCGCGGGACTGGATCTGCTCGGCGTGTTGGTGCTGTCATTCATCGTCGCGCTTGGCGGCGGCATAATCCGCGATCTGCTGATCGGCGCGACACCGCCGAGTGCCATACGCGACTGGCGCTATCCGATGCTCGCGTTTGTCACAGGATTGGTGACGTTTCTGATTAATACGCAGATCGAGGCTGTGCCGGCGCTGCTCTTGACGACTCTCGATGCTGCCGGCCTCGCACTGTTCGCGGTGGCTGGTGCGGAGAAATCACTCGACTTCAAGATCAACCCATTTATCGCGACGCTGATGGGCGCGATTACTGGCTGTGGTGGAGGTGTCATGCGCGACATGCTGCTCGCACGAGTGCCAATGGTTATGGTCGCGGAAATCTATGCAAGCGCGGCCTTACTCGGCGCGGCGGTCGTCGTCGTCGGTCGACGGCTCGGGTGCCCACCGGCCTTAGCGGCGGCGCTGGGCTTTGTTGTGTGCTTCGCGTTGCGAATAACGGCGGTTCGGTTGGGTTGGCAGCTGCCAAAGATTGGCTAATAGCCGCGTCCAACCGATTTCGGTTTGGCGGTTGGAGTTTCAATGTGTGTTTTCGACTCGAAGCGGATCTAAACCGAGCTGGGTTGAGGGCATCGCTGGCAATATCGGGACGACCATGGATACTTCGCGCGAACAGACCCTGCTCAAGCGATCGATTGCCGCCACGCTGAGCGTTGGTGCGGCGTGTGTCTGTTTTGGTTTGTGGATGGGTTCCCAGGCGATCGTCTTCGACGGTATCTATTCGCTGGTGGACATGCTTTTGACCCTAGTCGTGCTGGCGGTGTCGCGACTGTTGTCCAATGAAGGAAGTCGCCGGTTTCAGTACGGCTACTGGCATTTGGAACCTCTCGTCGTTGCCTTCAATAGCGCCATGCTCAGCCTGGCCTGTGTCTACGCCGCAGTTAATGCAATCACTGGCCTGATCGGTGGTGGACACACATTGGCTTTTGGGCTTGGCGCCTTCTGGGCTGCACTGATCGGTGCCATCAGCCTGGCAATTTCTGCTTACATGCGGCGTGGCGCCAAGGTGCTGTCGTCGGAGTTGCTGAGGCTGGATGCACGCGGCTGGCTTATCGGCGGCAGCCTTAGCATCGCCTTGCTAATCGGTTTTACTGCAGCAGCACTTATGGCTGGCACGAGCCTGGATCCTTTTGCACGTTATGTCGATTCGGCCGTCTTGCTGATCATCTCGCTGTTCCTATTGCCAATGCCGATCATGACGATCTGGCATGCATTGCAGGAGGTCATGATGGTGGCTCCGAGCGATCTCGACCGGCACGTGCGCACGATCATGGATGCCCTCATCATCGAGTACAGCTTCCGGGGCTACACCAGCTATGTCACCAAGACAGGACGTGTCGAAGTCATCGAAATCCATATGGTCATTCCTATGGACTATCACCTGGAAGGTATTAGCCAGCTCGACGCAATCCGTCAGCAGATCGCCGACCGGCTCGGAGGACAAAGCACCCAGTACTGGCTGAGCATCGCCTTTACCGGTGATCTGAAATGGGCTTGAACTTGTGTTGATCGGAACGTGGGCCATAGGATGCCGTGCAGCCTCAGCTAGGCCGCCTCAATCGTTCGTTAGAGAGAGCGGTGCCCAGCGGCTAAACTTGGGCGTTAGTGAATGTCCGCCTTTGGATCAATTTGGCTCTAGAACCCAACGCACCGCCATGAGCCAGATCACCGACACGTAGCGCCACCAGGTTGTGCCCTCACAGCTTGCTATCGATCACCAAATTGAACAGAGCGAGCTCGCGAGTACTTCGCTGCAACTGTATTCATGAGTTCCAGGAAGGATTGACCTTATGACGTTGAGGGCCACGATCTTTGCGCTCCTCCTAAGTTTGTTCTTGATTCCTCGAAATGCATTTGCTGGCGATGATGCATGTAGGCATCAGCTGCCGAAGGAGCTTGTTTCTGCGATAGCGGAACGGTTCCCTGAGCACCGTACTCCTCGCGAAAATGACAATTTGGCTGAAGACGTGGGTTGGGCACGAAACCATGGCGGAAGTGCTTGCCTGGGCGTAGCGTCTGGAGACTTCTACGGCGACGGAAAAATGCAGTGGGTGGTTGCGCTCAGATCGAAGAAAAATGCCGATTCATCCTTGATCATCGTGGCACGCCGAAGCCACTCTGGTTGGCACTTTGACAAGTTGCTGTTGTGGCCAACCCTGGCATCCCACTTATATGTGGCCCGCGAGCCGCCGGGTCACTACGAGCGAGCCGATAGAGACCCTACAAACAAAAACGAAGCGGAGCAGTTGAAGTGCGAGCATGACGCCATTGCTATCGGTGAGACCGAGGCTGGGCAGTTAAACTACTGCCAGGTCATGGGCAAGTGGCTGTCTATAACTGTGGCCGAATGATCTGTGGAGGACGACGGGGTCATCACCAGTCTTCGCCGCGATCGGACCTCGCGCGCAGGACATGCAAGCGGCAATCTCGGAATGTCCGCTTACGAAAGCGGACCTTTCCATCCTTAACCATAACGAGGAGTCCCGAGCTTCTGGGCTATGGTTAACCGTGCAATGGGACCTTCTGATATCCGTTATGGTGAGCCCACGAGGACTCGGGCCAATGGATCTATCCCCTTCGTTCGGGTACCTGTTCTGGGCGCAGATGCGTATATCGCTTCAACGTTCCCCACGAATCGTGCAGCGTAAAATGTGCCACCTCTTGGATTGAGTAGCCCCGTTCAAAAAATCGGCTAGTCGCCTCGTGCCGCAGGTCGTGGAAATGCAAATCCCTGATGCCGAGGAACTTGCAAGCGCGCGTGAATGCGGCGCCGATCGAACGTGGGTTATATGGGAAGACGTACTCGTTGTCTAAACCGGCTTTTCGCTTTGGCTGGGCTTTGATGATTTCCCAACCTTCAGAGAGCAACCGGAAGGTCCGATCATTCCCCTTCTTTCGAGTGGGGTGCTTGACATCTTCCAGCATGGCCACGCCTTTTGCTTCGTCGAGATTCGCCCATTTGATCCGAGTGATCTCTTCCACGCGCCTGGATGTCGCGATAGCAAAGCGGAACACGTCAACCATAGGAATATCCGCGCGGCCGTCGCGGTTTGCGAAGTATTCGAGTAGCCGACCTTCTTCGTCGCCCTGTAGCCGGCGCTCGCGAGCTTGCGACTTCGCTATTAGTTTGCGCTGCCGCAACGCGTGCCGTGCGTCATCCAGCCGAGATAGGTCCGCCAGTACGCCCAGCGTTGCCCGTGCAGATTTCAGCACTTGACCAATCCAGACAAAATCGTTGCCGACTGTTGCGGGGCCGGCACCTTCCGCTTTCCGCGCTTCCGCATGCCGAATGTAATCAGGAGTCGTGATCGACGTTACGACCAATTTCGCAATAGCTGCCTTGCGGATTCTCTTCAAGTCCGCTGCCTTCGTGCGACCCCATTCGGCGTCATCGCCGATCTCTTCGACGTACCAGTCAATCAGATCGCCCAAGGTCTGATTGCGGCCCAGTGGCTCGCCGCGAGCGCGACGTTGATCGAGCTCTGCTTCCTTCATGCGCATCCATTGTTGCGCGAGCGCCTTCCGGTCGAAGGTTTCCGTTTCGCTGTGCGACTTGCCGTCGCGCATGACTCGGACTTGCGCCCTGTATCCTGTGCTTCCGTCCTTACGCTTGCGAGCAGTGATTGTTCCCATTTGCTACATTCGTCTCCGTGGAGCAAATAATGTAGCAAATCCGTAGCAAAAACGTCCAGAAATCCTCCGAAATGGCAGTAAATACGACAAACCTTGAGGGCCTAAAAAGCCCAGAAATCCTTGCAAAGTCGCCGTCTAACGCCGATTTTCGTGTATGTGTGGCCCCGATGATGGACTGGACCGATCGGCACTGCCGCTACTTCCATCGGCTGCTGTCGCCGCGCGCGCGGCTGTATACCGAGATGGTGACCAGCGCCGCGCTGGTGCGTGGTAAGCAGCTGCGGCTGCTGGAGCACAGCCAGCAGGAGCACCCGGTCGCCTTGCAGCTGGGCGGCAGCGATCCGCACGAGCTGGCGCAGGCGGCGCGCTTCGGTGCCGAGGCCGGCTATGACGAGATCAACCTCAACGTGGGTTGCCCGTCGGATCGAGTGCAGTCCGGCCGCTTTGGCGCCTGCTTGATGCGCGAACCGGCGCTGGTCGGCGATTGCGTGAAGGCGATGCGTGGCGCAGTGGCGGTTCCGGTGACGGTGAAATGCCGCATTGGCGTCGATGACCAGGACGATTACGCCGGGTTGCAGCACTTCACCGAGACGATGCTGGAGGCCGGCGTCGAGGTGCTGGTAGTGCATGCGCGCAAGGCCTGGCTGCAGGGGTTGTCGCCAAAGGAGAATCGCGAGATCCCGCCGCTGGACTACGAGCGGGTATACCGGCTCAAGCGTGAGTTCCCGCAGCTGGTGGTGGTGATCAACGGCGGTATCACCACGGTGGCCGAGGTGCAGGCGCATCTGGCGCAGTTGGACGGCGTGATGCTGGGGCGCGCGGCGTATCACGATCCGTATCTGCTGGCGCAGGTCGAGGCGGCGCTGTATGGCGAACCCCTGCCGCAGCGCGCTGACGTGCTGCGCCACCTGCAACCCTATGTGGAGGCCGAGCTGGCGCGCGGCACTGCGCTGAAGCACGTCACCCGCCATCTGCTGGGCTTGTACCAGGGTGAGCCGGGCGCGCGGGCGTTCCGCCGCACGCTCAGCGAAGGCGCGCATCTGCCCGGTGCTGGCTGGGCGTTGCTCGAACAGGCGCAGGCGCCATGTTCGGTGGCGGCGTGACAGCCGGCAGCCGTCCGGTCAGTATTCAGCCGTGATTACCTACGCTAGGCGCACCGGCGAGTGCCGGGCGGAATCAACGCGCATGACCATGAACAAAAGTTTCATCCTGACTCTGTTGGCATCATTGTGCCTCGGCGGCGCTGCTGTGGCCTCGGCGCAGGTGCTGACCATGGATCAGGCAGTATTCAAGGTGAAGCAGGAAACCGGCGGCAAGGTGCTGTCGGCCGAGCAGCGCGGAGTCGGACGTCGGCAGGAGTACCGCATCAAGGTGCTCACGCCGGAGGGGCATGTGCGAGTGATGGCGGTTTCCTCCGATGCGAGCAAGAATCCGGCTTCCAGTCAGTCAACCAAGAATCCGCCCGCCAAGAACGCGGGCAGCAAGGAGAAACACTGATGCGCATCCTGTTGGTGGAGGACGAGGCGCCGTTGCGCGAGACGCTGGCGGCACGCCTGAAGCGGGACGGCTTTGCGGTCGATGCGGCGCAGGATGGCGAGGAGGGCATCTACCTCGGTCGTGAAGTGCCGTTCGATCTGGCGATCATCGACCTGGGCTTGCCGAAGATGTCCGGCATGGATCTGGTCAAGGCGCTGCGTGAGGCCGGCCAGCGTTACCCGATCCTGATCCTGACCGCACGCGGCAGCTGGCAGGACAAGGTCGAGGGGCTGAAATACGGCGCCGACGATTACCTGGTCAAGCCGTTCCATGTGGAAGAACTGCTGGCCCGGATCAATGCACTGGTGCGTCGTGCCAGCGGCTGGTCGAAGCCGATCCTGGCCTGCGGCATGATCAAGCTGGACACCACCGCGCAGACGGTGACGGTGGAAGGCAAGCTGGTCGACCTGACCAGCTACGAATACAAGGTGCTGGAATACCTGATGCTGCACGCGGGCGAGCTGGTCTCCAAGGCCGACCTCACCGAGCACATCTACCAGCAGGACTTCGATCGCGACTCCAACGTGCTCGAAGTGTTCATCGGCCGGTTGCGGCGCAAGCTCGATCCGGAAGGCACCCTCAAACCCATCGAGACGGTACGTGGACGCGGATACCGCTTTGCCATCCCGCGCACCGACGGCGACGACGAATGAGCTGGAATCGCCGCGCCGACCGCTATCACTGGCGGCTCGCGCGGCGATTGCCACCGGCTTCGTCCTGGCCGGCTTCCTCGGCCTGGTCGGGCTGACCCTGTCACAGGCGAACAACGAGCGTGCGCTGAGCGCGCTGCATGATCGGCTGCAGAATTTCGCCATCGCCTACATCACCAATACCGACGTCAACCGCTACGGCAACAAGCTGCTGCCGCCCAGCGATACTTTGCCGGATCCGAATTTCTCGCGACCCGGCTCCGGGCTATACGCGGTGGCCGTGGGTGAGTATGGGTTCCACTGGGAGTCGGCCTCGGCGATCGGTCGCGATTTCAGCTTCCTGAAACCATTGCAGCCGGGAGAAAGCCAGTTCATCGGCCCGATCGATACGCGTATGGGGCGGCTGTACTACTACAGCTATGGCGTGGCGCTCGATACCGATGACAAGAAGAAATCGGTGCAGCTGACCATGACGGTGGCGCAGACCGAGGCGCAGTTCGAGGGCGACAACGCGGTGTTCCGGCGTACGCTGGTGATCTGGCTGTCGATCCTCGGCGTGATGCTGATCGTGCTGCAGTTGCTGCTGCTGCGCTGGAGCCTGACCCCGCTGCGCAAGGTGGCCAGCGACATGAGCCGGGTCGAGCGCGGTGACAGCGAGCAGCTGGACAGCCAGTATCCGCTGGAGCTGACAGGCCTGACCGAGCGCATCAACGCGTTCATCAACAACGAGCGCGAGCAGCGCACGCGTTACCGGCACACCCTGGCCGACTTGGCGCATAGCCTGAAGACACCGCTGGCGGTGATTCGCTCGCAGCTGGAATCAGCGGCCGGGGACGAACCGTCACGGCGCAACGGCGTGCTGGTGCAGGTACGGCGAATGGATGAGCTGGTCGCCTACCAGCTGTCGCGCGCCGCCACCTCGGGCCGGCAGACCTTTGCCAGCGCGGTGCCGATCGCCGGCCATGCCGAGGACCTGGTGCAGAGTCTGGAAAAGGTCTATGCCGCCAAGAATGTCCTGTGCGAATTCGACATCGACGATGACGCGGTGTTCTACGGCGAGCAGGGCGACCTGCTGGAACTGATGGGCAACCTGCTGGAGAACGCGTTCAAATGGGCGGGCCACCGCGTGCTGTTGATCGTGAAGACGCAGCCATCACCCGGCCGGCAGCGTCCAGGCCTGCGCTTGAGTGTGGAAGACGACGGTCCGGGTATTGCCGAGGACAAGATCGACAAGGTGCTGCAACGTGGTGTGCGTGGTGACGAGCGTGTGCAGGGCCACGGTATTGGCCTGTCGATCGTGCAGGACATCGTGCATGCCTATCAGGGCGAACTGGTAGTCGATCGTTCACCGGAATTCGGCGGCGCCCGCTTCAGCGTGAAGCTGGCGGCAAGCTAGCGATGGCTTGAGTCATTCAGCGCGGACGGCTGAATCCGGGTGGTTCGGAGCCCTCGGCGGGTGAGCGGCCGTAGAACGCTTCCAGCAACACGGAGATTGCCGGTTCCGCCTGCCGCAGCAGTGTGGGTTGAGAGTAGTGCAGCTCGCTGACCACGGCGAAATATTCGCTGGCACTTTCCGTGGCGTAGTGGTCGATCGGACTGTCGTGACTATCCGGCGGGGCATTGACCAGGTGGGCGTAGGCGAGCTGGAACTGCTCGATCCAGCGCCGTCGCGGAATGTCCGCCAGCGGCGGCACGCCATCTGGTGGCCCGTCGAGCATGTCCAGCTTGTGTGCCATCTCGTGCACGACCACGTTGTAGCCGTCCCACGGCTGCTCCAGATCCAGTTGCACATCGGCCAGCGAGAGCACCAGCGGGCCGCGTTCCCACGACTCGCCCAGCAGCACCTCATCGCCCTCGGTGACCACGCCGGTGCGGTCATCGTGATGACTGCGACGTACCTTGAACTCGCCTGGATAGACCAGCACCTCGCGCCAGCCGCGCAGGCTGCCGGCGCCTTGCTGCAGCGCTGGCAGACAGGCCTGCATGGCAATCAGCAGGCGCCAGTAGTCGTCCAGCACCGCACCGGCCAGCGCATGGAAATTCTTGCGGGCGAGGAACAGCGCGGCCAGTCGGCGCAGTTGGACTTGTCGCTCGGGATCCAGTCGGCGCGCGAGCGGACAGCCATTCAATGCGCGCCGCCACAACGGGTCGGCAATCGGCGGAGGTTCAAAGCGAGCCCGCAGTGATTGCCACCAACGTCCGGGCATGACGCCGAGTGCTACTGGATGGATCCAGGCAGCAGCGATTGCCAGCCCAGATGCGGCTGGCGAGAATGCGCGGGCGTTGAAGAAGCGCCGCCGGAGCGATCATTGCTGTTGCCGGAAGTGCTGCTGGAATTGTCGTTACTGGTGGCGTGCGACGGAGCGTCGCGGGTCAGTCCCAGCGCATCACCGTTGCTGCTGTTGATGTCACGCGAGCCGGCGCTGTCGGAGGCCGCGTGCTGGGCGTTGTCCTGATCCTGGGTGTCCAGATTCGTCGCGGAGGCACCGCCGATGCCGGCGATGCACAACGTGCAACCGATAAGCCAATGTGTGGCACGCATGGCGATCGAACTCCCTGACCCGCAAGCGAAGACCCTGATCGTCTCAGAAACATGAAGGGGGTGCCAGTGCTGCCGGCCGGCCCATCGTCCACTCCGGCGGCGATGCCGGATGCCGCATGCCGCGCGGGCCGGGCTAAAATCCACCCATGTCCATCCTGACCTGCTCTTCCGCCCCACGCCACCACTGGCCGGTTGTCGCTCCTGTGCGCAGGGTCGGCTGATGCAGCCGGCACAATTACTGGCCCTGCTTGCCGCCGGTGAGCCGCTTTCCGGCGCCGGTCTTGCCGAGCAGGCCGGGGTGACCCGGGCGGCGATCTGGAAGCAGATCGAAACCTTGCGCGCCCGTGGCGTGCCGATCGAGGCACGTGGCGCGGCCGGTTACCGGCTGCCGTGGCCGCTGCAGATGCTGGATGCGAAGCAGATACGCGCCGGGCTGCCGGCTCCGCTGGCGCATGCGCTGGGCGCGCTGGAAGTGCATTGGGAGCTGGATTCGACTTCCAGCGAGTTGCAGCGGCGCGGAGCCTCAGCGAAGGATTTCAGCGTGCTGTTGGCGGAGACCCAGACCGCCGGGCGCGGGCGGCGCGGGCGCACCTGGTTGTCGCCGCCGGGGCTGAACCTGTATCTGTCCTGCCTCAAGCGCTTCGAGCTGGGGTTTGCAGCGTTGAGTGGCTTGTCGCTGGCGGTCGGGGTGATCGTGCTGCGTGCGTTGGAGCAACTGGGCATCACCGGGGCTGGCCTGAAATGGCCAAACGACCTGCTCGCCCTCACGCCCGGGCGGCCGGGCGGCAAACTGGGCGGCATCCTGGTCGAGCTCAGCGGTGAATACCAGGGGCCGTGCGCGGCCATCATCGGCATCGGCCTCAACCTGCGCTTGACCCCTCAGCTGCACACCCAGGCCGGCCAGCCTGCCTGCGATCTGGCCGCGCTGGCCGATGGCACACCACCGGATCGCAATCGCGTGGCGTCGGTGCTGATCGCGGCGCTGGTGGAGGGGCTGCGGCAATTCGAGCGTGATGGTTTCGCTGGCTTCGGCGCCGACTATGCGCGGCATGACCTGCTGCACGGCCAGCCGCTGCAACTGAGCGGCGTGCTCGGCGCGTTCGACGGCATTGGTGCCGGTGTGGATGCCCGCGGCGCACTGCAGGTGCGCATGGCCGACGGCAGCCTGCGACTGGTCGATAGCGCCGATGTCACGGTGCGCCGCGCATGAGGCTGCTGCTCGATCTGGGTAACACGCGGCTGAAATGGGCGTTGCAGCAGGGCGACGGCTGGCTGGCGCAGGGTTCGGTAGCGTGGGATGAGCCTGTGGCGGACGTGCTTTCCGATGCCTGGTCTGCGTTGCCGCTGCCAGCGGCCGTATTCGGTGCCTCAGTGGTGGACGCTGCGCGCGAAAAGCAGATTGCCACGTGTGTTGCCACTGAGTCCTGGCGTGACGTGACCTGGTTGCGCACGCCAGCCAGCGCCTGCGGCGTGCGCAATGCCTATGACGAGCCACAACGACTGGGCGTGGATCGCTTCCTGGCCATGGTGGCGGCGCATGCGGATGGTTATTCGCCGTGTGTCCTGGCAGGCATAGGGACGGCGCTCACGCTCGATGCGCTGGCCGCCGATGGTCGGCATCTGGGTGGCCTGATCGCGCCGGGACCACAGCTGATGCAGCAGTCCCTGCTGGAAGCGACCGCACGGGTACGGCCGCAGCGGCCCGGTGAGATTCTGGAGTTGGCCGACAACACCGCCGACGCCGTGGTTTCGGGTTGCTGGCAGGCGGCGGCGGCACTCATCGAACGCTTCGCCACACGCATGGCGCCGAGGCTGGGCGGTACGCCAGTACTGGTGCTGGGTGGCGGCGATGCTGCCATCCTGCGGCCGCTGCTGTCGTTGCCGGCACAACTGAGCCACGATGGCGTACTACGTGGTCTGGCAGTGTGGGCTGATACGCAGGTGGCGGTGCCCTCCGCCCGATAGAATGAGCGCTGCTGACGGTGATGGGGGTTCGATGTTTCTGCGTCTGCTGTTTGTACTCTTGTGTGCGCTCAATATCGCGGTAGGTGCCTGGCTGCTGCTGGGCCAGCCCTATGTCCGCGGCGGCAACCCAGCCGATCCCGGTGTCGCGGAATTGCGCCTGCTGTCGGAGCTGCCAGCACCTGCAGGCACGACCTCGGCGCTCATTCCGGCGACAGGCTCGACCGCAACAGCCGCGCCACAGACCATCAGCTACAGCTGCCTGGCTCTGGGCCCGTTTGCCACTCAACAGGATCTGCGCAATGCGCGCCAGGCGTTGACCGCCCAGGCTACGCGCATGCGTTCGCGCCAGGAGCTGGCCAGCCAGACCAGCGGCTGGTGGGTCTATCTGCCGGCTGCCGGCAGCCGCGCAGAGGCGCTCGAGCAGGCGCGGCAGCTTGGTGCGCACAACTTCAACGACTACTTCGTGGTCAGTTCCGGCGGCCAGCCCAATACCATTTCGCTGGGCGTGTTCAAGGATCCGGCCAATGCGCGCAAACGCCGCGATGACGTGATTGCCGCCGGCTTTCCCGCCCGCATGGCCGAGCGCGGCGACAGCGTGCCCGAATACTGGCTTGACCTGGTGGTGCCCGACGGCAGCCATTTCGACTGGCAAAGCCGCATCCACGTCAGCGGCATCGGATCGCATAGCGCCGGTTGCTTTTGAGCATGGATGGCGGAGCCTGCTAGAATCCCCGACCTTCGCCGGCATAGCTCAGTTGGTAGAGCAACTGATTTGTAACTTGCCGTGGAGGGATCGAGCACAGCTCTCCCTAGCGGATTCCGTACTCTCTCACCGTAAACGAAGCACC